>Ga0137399_10001823_pt1 | contig 10093 bp, 8 predicted proteins | sample czorhiz316metaG_FD_104810 | JGI IMG/M metagenome (GOLD analysis project Ga0137399, IMG submission 104810) | Vadose zone soil microbial communities from Angelo Coast Range Reserve, California, USA - czorhiz3.16 metaG | ecosystem: Environmental > Terrestrial > Soil > Vadose zone | place: USA...
CGAAGTCGGCGGAGGGGAAAGGGTTCAACAATGTCTGATAGTACGCAGGATCAAAGAGTTGCATCAATACAGGAACAGCGGAGCCTAGCTCATCCACATCAAATACCTCGATCAGCGCACTCCTGTTCTGAAATATCAAATAAATCGCGAGTGCCCCAATTGCTATGGGGACCGCACGGTATTTCGTAAGACGCTTGATAGGACTCCCCGCAGCGATTACGTTTGCAGCGTAGGCGACCAAAATGGACTTGGAGGCCGTGAGGTAGATTAGAGCAACACCAAGCCCGTACAACTTCTTCTTGTGACCATAATAGATCAATGCGGCCGCCATGAAACACGCGTTGAAATGCGCATTCTGGAAGATCCCACCGAAGCGGGACTCATTGAATTCCTCGAAAGCAGATGAAGACACCAGCGGCGCCAAGGCTTCCGGAGCAAGCAGGTTCAGAATCAGCAGGGAGGCTGTCAGCACAAATGTCGGGAATATCAGCCTGGATCTGAATTGCACCTTCGAGAAATACAGGAAGGATAGGACAACCAACACGTTTTGCTTCCCAAGGACGAGAGCTGTTGAAACGTCCGTCATCAGGAATGAGCCCGCGGTCACAAAGCAAAGCAGAAGCAGCAGCGAAATCTCCCAGCGATCATATGTGATAGCCGTGCATGCGTAGAGCAGAGCCGCCAGCAGAAGGAGCTCCGCGGGAATTTGGAATTGCTTCAGCGGCTGCAACCCAGCGCACACCATTTGCACCAGGAATAGAGCAACAATAATCTCGTTCAAAACCTTGTTTGACCGCACAAGGACGTTGTCTGGGTTCATGAAATCCATCAGCCCGTTCGCCGAACCTCTGACCGGTGCAGTAGACTAATCATTGACTTCATCCAGATCGTCTTCACCACAACCCCTAGTGAAACTTGTGCCCAGCGAAGTTTATTCAACGCCATCTTGGCATCCGCATGGCAGCCTGACAGGTAATAAGCTCGGCCCCTAGAGTAGTTGACCCACCATGTACCGGAAACGCCCATGTTCAGCTTACGAAGATCGGTAGAGTAACGTCTTTCGAAAGCATCAAGATGCTTAATAGCTTTCCTAGGATCGCCGGTATTTCCGCCGCCTGCCCAATAATACCCGAGGGTCTCCGGAATTCTCTTGAATTTTTCCGTTACCTTGCCTGCTCTCAACCACGCATCGTAGTCTTCCATGGCAACTAGCGCATCGTCTTCAGCCAGGCCGCCTATTTCCTTCAGGAGCTTTCTCCTCACTACTACGCTTGAATTCTTCAGCGCATTTCCGTTGCAAATCAGGTCTTCAAATACAGGGCTAGTCAAATCGCGTGCGCGGTCCTTTCTCCAGAACCTCTTTTGCCCAGCTCTTGTTACCACATACATGTCGTGATATACGATATCCGCTCCTTTCCCGAGATACTTGAGGGAGCTTTCCAGCTTCTTCGGCAACCACCAGTCATCCGAATCCAGGAACGCGATGTATTCACCTTGAGAATGTTCTATCCCCAGGTTTCTTGATGCGGCTATCACGCCTTCATTGTGAATCTTGAGTAAGCTCATCCTGGGGTCGGAAAAGCTCTTGACCAAATCATCGGTGTTGTCGTTGGAGTGATTGTCAACGACCAATACCTCCCAGTCAGAAAATGTTTGGGCGACCACGGAGTTCAGCGCGCGCTTGAGATCGCGCGCCCTGTTATAGGTGGGGATGACGACGGATACGAGAGCGTTCATGAAAGGTACGCTACGTGCTTGAGGCAGAATTGGATCAGGCCATCTATTTCTTGATCGACAAGGTCATTCCCGCTCAACGCGAAGCCTGTCTTGACCAATTTCGATATTTCGTAGTCCAGGGATTCTTGATTCTTGTCGGCTTGACTCGCTTTACGCGAAATTCCGGGTCTCCGGCCTGTTGCGACAAAAATACGTTCGGCGATACGATTCGTCATCTCCAATATCGTCGGACTCCAACGACCGCCCAAGTTGAATAATCCGTTGTCTAACTTGGCCGCAGGTATTTCCAGCAATTGTCTTATTGCCCTGCAGGCATCAGTCAGAGCAATGAAGTCCCTTCGCTGCATTCCAGAGGTATGTAACGCCATGCGCTGTGTCGTCAGCGCCTGGCGGCACAGGTCATTGACCAACAATGTCCAGCAATTGACTTCCTTGCGAGCCGGTGCCCCATACGTGTTGGAAAGACGAGCCACAATTCCTTCAATCTCCCCGCGCTGGCTCGCGGCCCGCACTACATCCTCCCCCGCACGATGGCTGGTGGCGTAGGGGTGAAGGGAGACTGGGCAGGTTTCTTCGGTGATCACTCCACTCAAGGGACTTCCGTAGACATGGGCGGTGGAAACATAGAGGAATCGCTTCACCCTCTGCCGAACAGCCGCATGCACCAAACGAGCAGTGGCGCATGCGTTGAATTCGACGGCCAGAACGGGGTTGGCAGCGCAGTCTTGTGCGTTCATTCCAGCCAGATGGACAACCGCATCGACACCGGTACAGGCATGCTCGAGGGCAGCCGAGGAGTCCCAACGCGTTTCGACCACCTTCGACTGCGGCAGCCAGAAGGGAGGTGCGGATTGCCGCCGTGTTCCCAGAAGGATCTCGTAGCCGGCGGGGGCAAGGAACTGAGCTAACCGCCCGCCCAGATAGCCGAATCCGCCGGTAATCAGTAGTTTCATCCTTAGTCACGAAGCGACAAACGCCCTGCATTCCGGCGAAAACGATGGGAGAAGATAGTCAGTAACTACCTGTGCTGAATTTGCCAATCATAAGGAATGCTCTTGTCAAAGGGGGGCTTGCGTTCTATCTCATCAGGATCGTGAGGCAAGGTTGCAAGATTGGCCACAATAGACGTTTTTTGGCCGATCCCCTTGAAACCGTTCCAAATCAGAGGAGGCACGGTCACCAGACAATAATTCTCGGGCGACAGGAAGATCTCCTCGACGCAATTCCGCGTCTTGCTGTTGGGACGGTCATCGAAGAGCACGAACTTGATTTCACCATGCAGCACTGAATAGTTCAGCGTCATTTTTTTGTGCATATGCCAGGCCTTGATTGCGCCAGGGTGCGTGCAAGAAAAATAAATTTCACCAAATCTTGAAAAATTCGGCGAATCCTCACGCAACATGTGCATGACTTTCCCGCGCTCATCGATGATCTGGCGCAGGGGGGTGACTATGACTCCCTCAATCATGCTAGCTCCGGAAAATAATCATGAAGTTGAGATCGCGTAACGGTTTCCGCTTCAGCACCACCCATTATCGCTTTATACCATTCCGCAGTAGCCGCTAAAGTCTTGTCCACACTCCAGCGCGGATACCACCCCAGGTACTGATGAGCCTTGTCGCAGTTGAGCTGGAGCAGCTGGGCTTCATGTTGGTGACCATGCAACTCCGCAATTTCAATACGGCCGCGAGCGAGATGATTGATGATCGTAGCAGCGACGTCCTGCACTGTACGCACTTCAGCGTCTGACGGACCAAAATTCCACGCCCCCTCGTATTTTTTCGGCTCGCTACGTAATTGGGCAGCGAGAAGCAAGTATCCGGAAAGCGGCTCCAGGACATGTTGCCAGGGCCGGGTGGCCTGTGGATTGCGCAACTGAATAGGGCGATTCGACTCGATCGCGCGTATGCAATCCGGGACAATACGGTCCGCGGCCCAATCGCCTCCACCGATCACGTTCCCCGCCCGGGTTGTGGCGGCCCCGAAATCCGGTCGCGACGGGAAAAAAGAACGCGCGTAGGCGGAAAAAACGATTTCGGCGGCTGCCTTAGAGGCGCTGTAAGGGTCATGACCGCCCAATCGATCATTCTCACGATAACCCCATATCCACTCGACGTTTTCGTAGCATTTGTCGGAAGTGATGTAAACCAGCGAACGCACCGCGTCACTTTGCCTGACCGCATCCAGGAGGTGCGCTGAACCCATGACATTGGAGCCAAATGTGGCGATGGGATCATCGTAAGACTTTTTCACCAACGCCTGGGCCGCCAAATGAAACACATACTCGGGCCGGAATGATCGCAACGCGTCCTTTAGCGCGGAGGCATCACGAATATCACCGACCACATGATTGATTCTTGCTTTTAGCCTCAGCAATTCAAAGTGACTGGGGCCAGGTTCCGGCGCCAAAGCATAGCCCATGACATCGGCACCCAATTCTTTTAGCAGAAAAGTCAGCCACGTGCCCTTGAAACCGGTGTGACCCGTCACAAAGACCCGCTTGCCGGCGAAAGACGCCAAAACATCGCGCATGTTTACCGCACCCACGGCGCGTTTCCCTTGGCGTAAATGGAATTCAAGAGCTGATACTCCCGACTGGTGTCCATCGGCTGCCAAAAACCGTCATGCTCGTAGAGGCACAGCTGGCGATCGGCCACCAGGCGGCTCATGGGTTCCACTTCAAATACCAAATCCTCCCGCTCATCGAGATACTTGAATATTTCGCGGCGGCAGACAAAGAATCCTCCGGATATGCGACCACCCGTAGCCTGAGGTTTTTCGTTGAACTCCGAAACAAGGCCATTCGGATCGGATCTTAATTCCCCAAAACGCCCGGGGGGACGTACGCCCGTGACAGTGAGTATCTTGCCGTGGGCCTTGTGAAATGCCAGCAGTTTTTCGATATCGATATCGCCTACACCATCGCCATAGGTGAGCATGAATTGTTCATCGTCACCGACGTATTTTTTGATCTTACGTATACGAGCGCCGGTCATCGCATTTAGGCCGGTGTCTACCAGCGTCACGTCCCAATCGGATTCTTCATGGTTGGTGTGGAATCGCAAACCGCCGCCACGCCCCAGTACGATGGTGAAGTCTTTGGTATGAGCCTCATAATTGAGAAAAAAATCCTTGATTGTTTGACCCTTGTAGCCAAGGCACAGCACGAACTCCTTGTGCCCATAGCTCGCGTAATATTTCATGATGTGCCACAAAATTGGGTAACGCCCGATTGAAATCATGGGCTTGGGTATATCGTCCACGACATCGCGAATTCGGGTGCCAAAACCACCACAAAGAATGACGACTTTCAAGACCCGACCTCCAGTACCGTCACAATTGTTGCGCCGTCCATCAAATGGCAATTGCTCTGAATAGGCTTGCGGGATCCCGGGCTTCCGCCAACTCCTTTAGTCGACCTGTACCCGCCTTGCCCGAAAATTTCTGCCGCACCCGCTTAATCTGCTGATCCATTGTGGTGGCCGGGAGAGAACCTTCGAACTGAAGTATCTCGCTAAGTGCGTAGCGAAGATCTTCGTCGACCGGTCCTGGGGACGCCAGCCTGGAGACTAACCAGGGCATCAGGGCGGTACGGTACATACCCAATGTTTGATCGATGACCTGGCAGGCTTGCAATCCAATCTCGATATTGAGCCGGCTATCGTATTCCCCGCCCGCGGCCCACTGAAGGAAAGCGGTCAGCATTTGCGCTGCCGGACGTTTCTTGACCTCCCAATCGGGATCTCCTGCTATGGTGGTCGAACCGGATGTGATGGTCCCCGGTTCCATCGAGAAATCCAGCTTGATCATCTTTCCCCCGGCAGCCACTTCAATGACCCGTTCTCGTCGATCGCCATTTCGTACCAGTCGGACGCTGCAGGGAGTATCGCCCAACATGAGTTCAAGCTCCAAGTGAGCCCCGCCTCTCAGGACTTCCAATTTCTCGCACCTCTGACGCAGGCCGGGCATCAGGTTACCGACCATTGACAGGACATGCGGCAGCCAGTCAATGAAAACAGGCAGGCCCGCGTCATATGTTTTCTGCTCGCCATATCGTGTTTCGGATCGGGGATCCATCCAACGTACCCGAAGGAATCTGACATTTCCCGCTTCGGCGACAAGTTTCGAAAAATTATCGAGATATCTCGCAAAGAGAAAAATTTGAGCCGCGGCAAAACGTACTTTCCGGCTGCGCGCCAAATTCACCAGGCGCTGCGATGCGGCCGCGGTTAGTGCGATCGGTTTTTCCACCAATACTGGAACTCCGGCGGAAAGCGCCCACTCGACGGCCCTTTCGTGATCCCGCGCGGCGTTGACTACGATTGCGGCATTGGATTGTTTGGGAGGGAATTCAGGCCATTTCGACGACATGTGAACTCTCCGGCCCAATTCCCGCGCCGAAGCCCAAGCCGACATCGAATCGGCATTGTGAAGCGAGTGAACGGATACTCCGGCAGATGGGGGAACGAGGCCGCAAAGAACTTCGACAAGTACTCGAGCCCACCGCCCGCCTCCGATTACCGCAATGCTATCCGGGCACGGCGCGAATGCTGCATCGCTCTCGGTCAGTACCACCTCACCTCCCCGATGCCACAGCTAGTGGAGGCGGTAATCGCGAACTGTAGACCACATATGTACCCCTGTCCAAAAAACTGTGGCCAGCGGCAAACCTGCTAGCGCACCGACACAAAGTCCTCGGTACTCAGAACGTCAATGATCGGCCCGGAATACCCGTGCTCAGTCATGTAGCTGCGAATCTCGCGCGGAATATGCCAAGCCAGGTTCAGCAAGGGCAGAGCCTTGTCCGGCAAGGCAAAGAGGTCCTCGTCTGAGTGGATCGGTATGCGCGTGCCGGGTAAATAGTGCCCAATTTTGAGCGAGCCGGGTTTCTCATAGACCGCAGAAATCGACTCCTCATTCAGTCCAAGGAGCTTGACCAGGATGGCCGCCCGCCCGGGGAACGCCTTTGCCCGAAGCTTTCCATGCTTTCGAACCTGCACCGCCAGGAAGCGCTTCTTCGCTTCTCGCCAGTGCGCGATATTCCCCCGCAATAGAGCAAAATCCTCAAAAAAGCCGCTCTCCCGATCGCTCAAATCGCTGCGTTCGATATGGTCTTTGCCGCTGCCCTCAGTCCCCATTCCCATGAAGACCCGGATATTGCCGCCGTAACGAGAAGGAAATTCCACATCCATCAGACGAGCATCCAAACAACCGGCCATGTGGACAAATGAAGTGTAACTGTAGGTTCGAGGATGCTCATGGTAGAAGGTATCGAACTGATTGCCATCAAGCACGGCTCCAAGGTAGTGGTTCTCTATCACGATTATCGTATGCGGAGCCATCAGCCGCTTGAGGGCGCCGAGGACCTCTCGGAGATCTTCAATGTGCGCAAAAACGTTCGTAAACGTAATGAAGTCCGGTTTTCCGTGTGAGGCCGCGACTAGACCGGCAACCTCTTCGGAAAGATAGTCATTGAATACGATGTGGCCTTTTTGCTCGGCATCCCGATATGCATCTGTCGGCTCGATACCGACGGTGATTGCCCCCTTTTTCCGAAAGAAGTCCAATAAACTCCCGTCGTTGCAACCAATATCCAGAACCTTTTTTCCTCCGAAGTCGCCGAATCGTTGTTCGCACGAATCGACCAAACCCGCCATGCCATTGATCACATCGGCCGTGAACCGGGATCGGTAATGGTATGAGGCTGGAAACAGCTCATGTTTCGGAACTTGAAACCGCTGATGCCCGGTCACACAGTTTTCACAAAATAGTATCTCTATAGGGTATTCACGGCACACTCTTTTGTCCCCAACGCGAACGAGATCGTCGCACATTGGATGCAGGCCAAGATCGAGCACGGAGACAAGTTTTTCATTGCCGCACACTTCGCAGGCAGTGATTACGTGCAGTCCTTTTCCCATAACGTCAATTGCCGCTGGATGTCGTTTCAAAAGTCTCTTCTGACATCCTTTGAAAATAGCAAAGATGCGCTCGTCTCGGAACCGGCGATTTTCCTTGAAACTCGACTGTGCCACCCGGCGTTATCAAGATCTTGCCTCCCGGGAATTCCGAAAGCGTCTTGCGATATGCAGCCGCAGTTTTCGAAAAATGAAATTGATGAACGACAGGTAAAAGTTCGGGTAAAGGCAATTACTGAGAATCAACCGGAACGGTCTTACGTAAGCATACCCGGAACGATCCCTGTTGATGAACATCGATACGAAATCCGGGATGAAATTATTGAGGGCGTAATTCTTGCACTGCAAGAATCTGATATATGGCAACCCATTTTTCCTGTATTCATACAAGGCTTCGACTAAACGCACGCTCTTGACGAACGGGTACATCGGCGCCCATTCGCGCGCTCCGGTCAAGCAGACGCTCAATGGCCTGGAATTGAAGAACGCCTTTGAATTCGCAAACGCTTTGGAGAATATCTTTACATGGGGGAAGGTGTTGTCGAAATGGGAAAAGATTCTGGGATCGGAAATGGCGGCCTTTTCGAGCACATGAGCATTTTTCATCCAGTGCTCTCGCCTGAATACGGAAAGGAACATTCCTCCCAGGAAATCGAAAGAGATTTTCGGGTTTATCAAATCCATGAATCTCATTTCGCCGCTGTTGGGCCAGGAAGAAAAAGGCGTCATATTCTCAGGCAAATTGGACATATCGAACGGCTGCGAAAAGGAAAGTACATACTGGGCCGTCAAATGAAATGAATTTACATAAAAAAAATCGACGCTTGGATGGCCGGCAATCAATCGAGAAAGCTCCTCCATTGCGTACGGAAGCAGGAGGTCATCGTCTCCGATAAGCCACACGAATTGACCCTCGGCCATTTCGACGGCATTTAAGAAATTCCTGGGGATCCCGAGATTTTCCGGGTTTTTCTTATACTTGATCGCAATGCTTTTCTGTGCCCGATGCACCACCGCTTCGGTTGCATCGTTGGAGCAGTTGTCAGAGACGCATACCTGGAAATCTGTTGTCGATCTTGAGTTGTTCCGAATTATGGATTGCAGACAATTGGCCAAGTGAGCAGCACGATTGTAAGTTGGTATGCAAATCGATATCTTCACCGACGGCGGCCCCGGATTGACGACATGCTCTCCCTACCTCATCTCATTCTCAGGATGATGCGCTTTAGATCAGCCCTTTCCATATTCACAAGCCAAGGCAGACTCCAAATTGCGATCAATACAAAGAGTGCATAGGCGACGCTTGCAATGCTTACAGGGACGATCAGTCCGCCCTTGTCAACGCCAGCAAGATTCCAGTGCAACTCGACCAGCATCTTGGTCAAATAGCCCAATCCGATCATCAACGGAATACCTACGGCCTGAAACATCCAATCGAATTTCCAGCCGCTGTAACGCGCAATTATCCAGGCCTGTACATTCACCGATACCACATTCAGCAACACCATTTTGCATGCCATGCCAAGCGCCCCCAACCCAAGACCCGGTATCAAGGTGCTACCCGTGGGGGCGAGCGCTAAGTATGAGAAGGGTATGGACAAGGACGTAAAGAACAATCTCAGTTGCATGATCTTCTTGGTGTGCGCGCTCGCCAATAGCATCGTGCCGCCAATTTGTCCTAAGGACTGATGTATCGGGTAGAGCAACATAATGGCCAACACCGGCCACGCCGAAACATATGCGGCGCCGAAAACGACACCAACGATCTGCTCCGTCCACGGGAGCAATAAGCCGGTAATAATTGCGCCTATCATTACAAGCCCGCGACTTACTTTGTGATATAGCATCGCAACTCTCTGCTGGTCATTTTTTCCCAGAGCCTCAGCGATTTCTTTCCAGAATATGCTCAAGATGGAGGTAGTTGCCAAGAGACTTACCGCTGAGAACTGGTTTGCTATCTGAAAATACCCTTGTTCTGTAGCCCCTCCGAATCGTTGAAGCATCCACTTATCGGCAAAGTCCTGCAAAAAACCCACCAAAGGAAACGCCAGCATTGGCTTGCAATAGACCCAATACTCCCTGACGATTCCTTTGGTCGATTCGCTTTCCTCGACAGACCAATCTGCTCCTTTCCTCAAGAAACGGTAGCCCGATACGGCGGCTACCGCATATAACCCGATCAGTAGACCCAAAACGTTCTCGATAGAAATGCCGCCAGCGACCGACAATATTAGAATCGCTGCCAGATAGGTGATCGCAACACCAAGGTTCAACAGCTGGACCTTGACTGTCTTGCGCATCGCCTCGCCAATCTGCCCAACCGTTTGCCACACTTGCTGCTGCAAAAATGCGGCGAGAAACGCAAGTAATACTATTTCGCGGTTATGCCCCAACCAGATGCTTTTAAAGGCGCTGGAAGGACTCAACAATGCCACGAG
>Ga0137399_10001824_pt1 | contig 10093 bp, 9 predicted proteins | sample czorhiz316metaG_FD_104810 | JGI IMG/M metagenome (GOLD analysis project Ga0137399, IMG submission 104810) | Vadose zone soil microbial communities from Angelo Coast Range Reserve, California, USA - czorhiz3.16 metaG | ecosystem: Environmental > Terrestrial > Soil > Vadose zone | place: USA...
CGGAAGGCGTCGTCGCGGTTCCGCCGGAGTCGCGGGCGGCCGGGCACCCGCTCATGCCGACCCTGAGCCGCTTGGCGAGCCGCGCTCTCACCGTCTGGGGCATCCCCCTCGCGCTGTCGCTCATGACCTTTGTCGTGTTCTCGCCCGTGCTCTGGAACGACTTCGTCGAGTGGGACGACCAGGTCAACCTCTACGAGAATCCGTCGTACCGTGGGCTCGGCGCGGCGCAGTTCAAGTACTTCTTCACGACGGTGCTGATGGGCCACTACATCCCCCTCACGTGGATCACGTTCGGTCTCGATTACGTGCTGTGGGGCATGAATCCCATGGGCTACCACCTGACGAGCCTGATCGTGCACGCCGCGAGCGCGGTGGCGCTCTACCTCGTGGCGCTCCGTATTCTCCGGAAGGCCACGACGCTCGCGGGCGCCCCGCTCCTGGTGGGGGCCGTGGCGGCCACGCTCTCGTTCGTGCTGCATCCCCTCCGCGCCGAGTCGGTCGCGTGGGCGACCGAGCGCCGCGACGTGCTCTCCGGGCTCTTCTTCTTCCTCACGATCCTTGCGTATCTCAAGATGTCGGACTCGAGCGGCCCGCGACGCCGTTGGCTCCTGGCCGGCGCCGCCGGCCTCTACCTGCTCGCCCTGGCCTCGAAGGCGAGCGTGATGGTACTGCCCGCGGTGCTGGTGCTCCTCGACATCTACCCGCTGCGGAGATTCGACCGGCGGACGCTGCTCGAGAAGATTCCCTTCGTCGTCCTGGGCGTCGCGGGCGCGGCCGGCATGTACTATGCCCAGAACGCCAACCATTTCATCACGCCGCTCGAGCGTTACCCGCTGACCGCCCGGATCGGCATGATGTTTTACAGCCTCTGGTTCTACGTCGAGAAGACCGTCCTGCCGCTCGGGCTCTCGCCGCTGTACGAGCTGCCGGCGCGGGTGAACCCGCTCGCCGGGCGCTTTCTCCTGCCGGCCCTGGCGGTGACCGCGATCACGGGAACGCTCGTCGCCCTCCGTCGGCGCTGGCCGGCCGGGCTCACGGTGTGGGCATGCTACGTGGTGGCCCTCGGGCCAGTCATCGGCCTCATCCACTCGGGGCACCAGCTGACGCACGACCGGTACAGCTACCTCCCGGCAATCGGGCTTGCCCTGCTTTTCGGTGGCCTCGCTGGCGTCCTCGCGCGCGAGGCCCTGGCCGGCACGCTCCGCCCGAGCATCGCGCGGGCGCTCAGCGCCACGGGAGTGCTGGCGGTGCTCGGGCTCGCGACGCTCTCGTTCCACCAGCTCCAGGTCTGGCGTGATACGGACACGCTCTGGCGGTACGCGATCGACTCCGAACCGGACTGCTCGATCTGTCACGGGAACCTCGGTGTTTACCTCGGCAACCGTGGTCAAGCCGAGGAGGCCCGGCAGCATTTCGAGCGCACGCTCGTGCTCCGGCCCGACAACGCGAAGACCTACCATCACCTGGGCTACATCCACGCGACGAAGGGCGAGTTCAAGGAGGCCGCGGAGGCTTACGACAAGTACCTGAAGCGCTACCCGAACGACGCGGACGGGCTCACCAACATGGGCGCGACGCTGATGGCCCTCGGCCGGCCCGGCGAGGCCCTCGACATACTGAGGCGCGCCGAGAAGATCAACCCCAACAGTCCCTTCGTCAACACCAACCTCGGCTGGGCCATCGGCGAGACCGGACACCCGGCGGAGTCCCTGCGGTACTTCAGGCGCGCGATCGCGATCAAGTGGAACATGGCGCACCCGTGGTCCGGGCTGGTCAAGTTCTTCAAGGAGGCGGGGCAGCGTGATGCGGCCTTTACGGCGCTCGGCATCCTCCGGATGCTCGACCCGGCGATGGCGAACCGCGTCGGCCCATGGCTGCTCGAGACCTGGTAGGGTTATGTCGGTGCTGCTCGTCGACGCCCTGCCGGGCACGGCGCTTGCCGCCGTCGTTCTGTTCGGCCTCGTGATCGGCAGCTTCCTGAACGTCGTGATCGCTCGCCTGCCGGAGCGGCGGAGCCTCTGGCGCCCCGGCTCGGCCTGTCCGGCCTGTGGCGCTGCGATCGCCTGGTACGACAACATCCCGATGCTCTCATTCCTGGCGCTTCGCGGGCGCTGCCGGGCCTGCGATGTCGCCATCTCGTGGCGTTATCCCGCCGTGGAGCTTCTCACCGCCGCCGCATTCCTCGGCGCCTGGCTCGCGTTCGGCCCGACTGGGCGCTTCGTGGTCGCCTCGGCGCTCCTGGCCGCGCTCATCGCGATCACCGTGATCGACCTGGAGCATCAGATCATCCCGGACGTGATTACGCTGCCCGGAATCGTGGCAGGGGTGCTCATCGGCATGGGCACCGGGACGTGGCTCGATTCCCTGATCGGCGTGCTCGTCGGCGGCGGGGTCTTCTTCGTCATCATCCTGGTCCAGCCCGGCGGGATGGGCGGAGGCGACATGAAACTCGGCGGGATGCTGGGCGCATTTCTCGGCTGGAAGGTCCTCCTCTTTTCCCTCTTCGTCGCCGTCACCCTCGGCGGTGCGCTGGCCATCGCACTGCTCGCGACGGGGCTCCGCGGTCGCAAGGACCCGATTCCCTTTGGTCCCTTCCTTGCACTCGGGGGTGCGACCGGCCTGCTCTGGGGCGAGGGGGTGGTGACGTGGTACTTGCGGGGGTTCGGAGCCTAGACGCGCGGGGCTTCGGGCTCCTCGAGCTCGCCGTTTCGCTCTCGCTGCTCGCGATCGTGTCCTTGCTCGCGGTGCCGTCGATGCTCGGCTACTGGCGTGACGCGACGCTTCGAGCTGCAGCGGAGGAGCTGGCCGGCGCCATCGGTCACGGACGGCTGCTCGCGATCGCCCTCAACGCCCCGGTGTGCGTCTCCGTGGGCGGCGGTCTCGTGCGGTTCGGCCGGGTGACCAGCGGCGCCTGCAGCGGCGACCCACTCGGCGCGCCGGGCGCGCAGGCCATCAGGCTTTCGGGCGGCGCGCTCGTGACCGCTTCGGGTCCCGACGTGGTCTTCAGCCACGTCGGTGCGGCGACGCCCGCGGGAAGCTTCGCGGTCACCGACCCGCTGAGCGGCCGCGCACGGCGCGTGGTCGTCGCTGTCTCCGGCCGGGTGGGCATCCGGTGAGCGACGCGCGCGGCCTCTCGCTCACCGAGATTCTCGTCGCGACCTGCGTCCTGGCGGTCGGGCTCGCGGGCCTCGCGACCGGCCTCCAATACGCCACGGTCAGCGTCGACGCGGGCCGCACCGAGACGGCCGCCGTGCTCCTGGCCGAGGAGCGACTCGAGCGCCTCCGGAGCGCCGGGCTGGCCGACTGGGGCGATCGGCTCCTCGCCTCGGGCAGGACGCGCGAGGAGTATGGAGCGATCACCGGCGCCGCGGGATTCCGCCGCGAGACGACAGTCTCTGATCGGGGAGGGCCCGACTGCGCCGCGGCTGTCCCGACGACGGTGACCTGCAAGACGGTGCGCGTCGCCGTGTCCTACCGGCCGGCGGCGGGGGGTGAGCGCCGGGTGGAGATCGCGACCGTGCTCGCGCCGCGGCTGTGAACCCCCGCCGGGACGAGCGCGGCGTCGCGCTGATCCTGTCGCTCATCGTCCTCCTGACGGTGAGCGGCCTCGTCCTCGCGTTTCTCTCTCTGAGCGTGCTGGAACCCCGCATCGCGCGGAACCTGGCTGACGCCACGCGCGCCCGCTGGCTCGCCGAGGCGGGGCTCGAGATCGGCTACGCCGCGCTCGCCACGGCCACCGAGGCGGACGACTCGTGGAGCGCTCTCCTCGCCGGCGCGACCGGCGCCGACCCATGGGTCGCGCTGTCCGGCCTCACCGCCTCGGCACTGCCGGGCCTCACGAGCGCGGAGGGCATCTACACCGTCTCTATCCGCAACGACTCCGAGGCGGGCGACGCCGCCCTGACCGGCGAGACGGCGGTCGACGCCGACGCCGCGCGCGACGCGAACGGGGTCCTCATCCTGCGATCGACGGGCTCGTTCAAGGCCGCGCTGCGCACGATCGAGGCCGTCGTCAAGCGGCGCCGCGCTCCGGGCCGGCCGGCTCCGGGGGTTCGCGCCCTCCCCGCGATGTCGAACTGGCGCGAGCGCTGAGGGCTTACGCACGACCCTTCTCGCGCGGTCCGTTATCGACCGGCGGTCTCATTCCACCCCTGGGGTCGATGGGGGGTCTCGACGCCAAATATAGTGCGTGGGAAATTATTTGCCCACCGAGGCGCCGCGCCTATACTACTTAACCACGAGGGAGAAAGGCGTTTAAACATGGCGTTTTTCCGCAAGGCCTCAGAGATCTTCGGGCTCGACATCGGGTCGAGCGCCGTCAAGGCGCTCAAGCTCAAGGAGACGGGCGGCACGTACCGGATCGAGGCGCTCGGCATCGCGCCGCTGCCGCCCGACGCCATCGCCGACGGCTCCATCAAGGATGCGAGAACGGTGGTGGACGCGATCCGGAGCGCGGTCGCGAAGGCCGGAGTGAGCGGGAAGGAGACCGTGATCGCGATCTGCGGCCGCGAGCTCATCATCAAGAAAATCCAGATCCCCGAGGTGCCGCCCCGAGAAGTCCACGACGTCGTCCAGCTCGAGGCCGAGCACCACATCCCGTTCGCTATCGACGAGGTCTTCCTCGACTATCACGGCGTCGCCCAGCACAACAGCCTGCTCGACCTGATCCTCGTTGCGGTGAAGAAGTCGAAAGTCCTCGAGTATGCCGCGGTGGTGGAGCAGGCGGGGCTCAGGCCCTCGATCGTCGACGTGGACAGCTTCGCGCTCGGCAATCAGTTCGAGCTCAACTACCCTGACGATCGGCATGAGGCCGTCGCCCTCATCGACATCGGCGCGTCGTTCATGAAGACCAACGTCGTGCGTGGCGGCTCGACGATCTTCGCGCGCGACATCCCGTTCGGCGGGAACAACTATACCCAGGCGATCGCGCAGCAGCTGAAGATCCCCTTCGAGCAAGCGGAGGCGGCCAAGCTCGGGCGCGACGTCGGCGTCCGCTGGGAGACGGTCGTGCCCGCGCTCGAGGCGGTGTCGCGGGAGCTGTCGCTCGAGGTGCAGCGAACCTTCGACTACTTCGCGTCGACCGCTGAGTCGGAGCGGATCGGCAAGATCGTGCTCGCGGGCGGGTGCTCTCTGCTCCCGGGCCTGAACGATTACCTGTCGTCCAACTGGGGCATCCCAGTCGAGCTCGCGCGGCCGTTCGAGCGGATCGAGGTGGACGCCCAGTTCACCGAGGGCGTCAACGCGGCGGGGCCGGCATTGGCGGTTGCCGTGGGTCTGGCGCTCCGGCGGCCGGGAGACAAAGAGAAATGATCCGGATCAACCTCGCGCCCGAGGCGAAACGCCGGGGCGCCGGCTTCGCGCTGCCCTCGCTCCCCGCCTTCAACCTCGGGTGGCTCTTCCTCATCGTCTACCTGGTCGCCGCCGGTGGCATCGGCGTCTGGTGGTGGATGCTCTCCAGCGAAGAGTCCGCGCTGACCGAGGAGATCGACAAGAAGAGCAGAGAGCTCACGCAGCTCAAGGCGACGCTCGGTCAAGGCAGCCAGGTGAAGGAGCAGGCCGAGGATCTGCGCAAGCGGCTCGCCGTGCTCCAGGAGCTCACGAAGGGGCAGGCGCGGACGATCGTGCTCGTCGACACCTTCGCCAGCATGGTGCCGAAGGACCTCTGGATCACGGGCATCGAGGACAGGAACCTGGTCCTCAAGGTGTCCGGCTCGGCGTTTTCCACGACGGCGGTGGCCGACTTCATGCAGAATCTGCGCAACTCCGGGAAGTTCAAGGAGGTCGATATCGTGGTGTCCCGGCGCGACTTGGCCCGGCCGTCTCCACTGGTGACCTTCGAGGTCACCTGTCGCTTCGAGGGCTAGCATGGCACTCCCGGCGTTCTTCGATCCGATCGTCAACGCCCCCAAGCCCCAGAAGATCGTCCTGGGCGTCTTCGGGCTCGTGATCATCTGCGCGGCGTCGTACTTCCTCCTGCTCTCGCCGCTCGACGCGAGGCTGGTCCAGCTCCGCGCGCAGAACGCATCGCTCGGGGAGGAGGTCGTGAAATCCCGTGCGATGGTCGCCGACCTCGCGCGCACCCGGCGCGAGATGGCCGAGCTCGAGGCGCGGATCGCCATCCTGAAGGACCGCCTCCCGACCGAGCGCGAGTTGCCGACGCTCTACCGGTCGCTCAACGACGCGGGGTCGCAGGCCGGGCTCGGTGTCGCCCTTTTCCAGCCGCGTGAGGGGCAGATCAAGGATTACTATGTCGAGATCCCGATCGCGGTGAACGCGGAAGGCTCCTACCACCAGCTCGGTGAGTTTCTCGAGCGCTTGGCGCGGCTCCCGCGCGTCGTGACGCTCAGGGAGATGAGGCTCGCATCCACCAACCGGTCGGGTCGCGCGGTCCGGGCCGAGCTGACGCTCGCGACGTACCAGTACCGTCCGGTCGGGGCTCCGAAGCCGGTGGCACCCAAGTGACGGCGGCGCGGTCGCTCCTGCTCGCAGGTCTCGCGGGCGCGCTCGCCGCGTGCGGCGGCTCGCCGGAGCCGACGCCCCAGGCGGCGCCGAAGCCTCCCGTCGCTACCGCGCCGACGCCCACCGCGCCGTCGCCCGCCGAGTCCGCCGCGGCGGTGAAGCCGCCCGCGTCGCCTCCCATGCCCGAGGTGACAGGTCCGGAGATCCCGAAGTACGAAATCAGGGGACGCCGTGATCCGTTTGAGACGCTCGATGTCAAGGAAGGCTCGGTGGCCTCGGCGCTCGGCGCCGCGAGGCTGACGGGTATCGTGAGGAGCGCCAGTTCCACCCTGGCGCTGGTCGAGACCCCCGAAGGCCTCGGATACATCCTCAGACCCGGGGACACCCTCGGTGACAGCCGCCTGCTGGAGATCGGCTCCGACAGCGTGGTGTTCCAGATGACGCCGAAACCCGGCGTGCCCTCAAACCGCGTGGTACTCAAATTGGCGACAAATTAAATGAAAATTGAGCGACGGATCTCCATCGTGGTTGTCGCGGTTGGCCTGGCCCTCGTGCTGCTAGCGCCGGTGCCTTTGAAGGCACAGCCGGCGGCCACCGTTCTGAGCGACGTGACGGTGACCTCGCAGCCCGATTCGGTCACCGTGCACGTCAAGACGTCGCGGGAGCCGCAGTACCGCGCCGAATTGATCGACAGTCCCAGCCGGCTCGTCATCGACCTCGAGAATACGGTCTACGCCTGGCGCAAGAGCCCGCTGGCCGTCGGGACCGATCCGGTGAAGCTGATCCGCGGCAGCCAGTACCGGAAGGGCGTCGCGCGCGTGGTCTTCGAGCTGACCAGGAACGTCGGGTACGCGATCCGCGAAGAGGACGACGGCCTCGCGATCGTCATCCCGACGGCACAGGCCACGGCCGCCGCTCCCGCGATGCCTCCGAAGGAAGCCGCTACGCCACCCGCGCCCTCCCCGGAGCCTGCGAAGGGATCAGGACCCGAGGCTCCTCCGCCCGCGCGCGCCCAGGTCGCCCAGGCTACGCCGCCGGCGCCGGCGCCTGCGACGCCGCCGAACGGCTCGCACTTGATCTCCTTCGAGTTCAAGGACGCGGACGTCGTCAACCTCCTCCGGATCCTCGCGGCGGAAAGCGGAAAGAACATCGTCATCGGTGAGGACGTCAAGGGCAAGATGTCGATCACGCTGCGGAACGTCCCCTGGGAACTCGCGTTCCAGACGGTGCTCGACACGAAGGGCCTCCAGAAGGTCGTGAGGGACGGCGTCATTCGGATCGTGTCTACCGAGCAGCTCATCAAGGAGCGCGAGGCGCTCTTGCGCGTCGAGGAGTCGAAGCTCAAGGCAGAGAGCGACATCCGCGCCAAGGTCGCCGAGGCGAAAATCAAGGAGCAGGAGGCGATCGACAGGCAGCGCGCGGCCGAGTTCGCGTTGGCCGAGGCGCAGGCGCGCGGCCCGCTGAAGGAAGAGACGATCCGCCTCGCCTACGCGGACCCCGTCGAGTTGGTGAACACCCTCAGGGGTATCCTCGGCCTGACGGGGGTCCCGGGTGCCCCGGCGGCGGGCGCAGCGGGTGGGCCGCCTCCGATCGCCATGCCGCCCTTCTCGGCGCTCTACGGCACGGCGCCACCGCCCCCGCCGGGCGCTCCGGCCCCGACGCCGCCGGCCGAGGTGCTGGCCAAGGGCATCACGATCATGCCTCATACGCCGACGAACTCGATCTTCATCCGCCACTACGAGGCGCAGATCGAGCGAATCAAGAAGCTGATCCGTGAGAAGCTCGACGTGCCGCTGCCGCAGGTGAAGATCGAGGCGCGGATGAACGAATTGAACCGCACCGACTTCTTCGCTCTCGGTGTCTCGTGGGGCGGCGCGGCGGTGCGGCGGATCACCACTGGCGGTGACGTCCTGGTAGGTCAGGGCGTCGCGGGCGCCACGCGCTCGGGCGGCGCTATCAGCCAGCCGGGCACGGGCATCCCGCCGATCTTCTTCAACCAGGCCCCGAACAACCCGGGGTTGACGCTCGGCAACTTCCTGCCTATCAGCGCCTTGACCGGGCTGCCGCAGGGCGGCAACATCGTCAACTTCCCGGTCTCCGCCGGTACCTTCGGTACACCGGCCGGCATCGCCTTCGGGTTCCTCAGCCGGAAGATCAACATCAACCTCGTCCTGGACGCACTGGAGGCGCAGAACAAGACCACGTCGCTGGCGAAGCCCGAGGTCGTGACGGTGGAGAACGCGAAGGCCACGATCTCGCTCGGCAGCGAGATCCCGTACGCCACCGTGAGCTCCGCCGGCACCCAGGTCCAGTTCAAGGACGCGCTGCTCAGTCTCGAGGTGACGCCCACGGTCATCCGTGAGCCAGGAGACGTGACGCGGGTGAAGATGGTCGTGAACGTCCAGAACAACTCTCAGGGCGCGCTCGTCCCCACCACGAGCGGCGACGTGCCGAGCATCAACCGGCGGACCGCCACGACCCAGGTGGTCGTCAAGGAGGGCGAGACGCTCGCCATCGGCGGGATCCGTCAGCGGCAGGTTCAGGAGAACGTCCAGAAGGTGCCGTTCCTCGGCAACATTCCCATCATCGGCTTCTTCTTCCGGTCGACGTCGAGGACGACCGACCCGAACAGGGAGATGGTGGTCTTCATCACGCCGTACGTCCTGAAGCTGGACGTGGCCCAGACGGCCCCGGCGACGCCGCAGAAGTAATGGCCGGAGGTCTCCGCTTCCTCACCGCGGGCGAGTCCCACGGTGAGGCCCTGGTCGCCGTCATCGACGGCGTCCCGGCCGGCCTACCGCTCGCCGAAAGCGACATCAACGAGGACCTGGCGCGCCGCCAGCGCGGCTACGGCCGCGGCGGGCGCATGAAGATCGAGCGTGACCAGGTCCACATCCTCGGGGGCGTCCGCTGGGGCGCCACGTTGGGTAGCCCGATCACCCTCCAGATCGCCAACCGTGACTGGGAGAACTGGAAGTCCACCATGGCGGTCGGCGCCCCGGAGCCGGGTGCGGCCGGCAAGCAGGTCACGCGGCCGAGGCCCGGCCATGCCGACCTGGCCGGCGCGATGAAGTACGGCCACCACGACATCCGCAACGTCCTCGAGCGCTCCAGCGCCCGGGAGACGACCGCGCGGGTCGCCGTGGCCGGCGTGGCCAAGCGCCTGCTCGCCGAGTTCGGCATCACGATCCTCTCTCACGTGACAGAGCTCGGCGGGGTCCGGCTCGCGGCTGACCTGGACCTCGCCTGGGAGGAGATCCGTCGGCGCGCGGAGGCCTCCGAGGTCCGCTGCGCCGACCCGGCCGCCGAGGCGGCGATGATCGCGGCGATCGACGCGGCGAAGACCCAGGGCGACACGCTGGGGGGCATCTTCGAGGTGGTCGCCCTCGGCTGCCCGGTGGGGCTCGGCTCGTACGTGCAGTGGGACCGGCGGCTCGACGGCCGGCTCGCGCAGGCTTTCTGCTCGATCCAGGCGATCAAGGGCTGCGAGCTCGGCCTCGGCTTCGAGACCGCCCGGCGGCCGGGCTCGGCCGTCCACGACGAGATCCTGTTCGACGCCGAGAGCGGCTTCAAGCGCCGGACCAACAATGCCGGCGGCCTGGAGGGTGGCGTGACGAACGGCCAGCCGGTCGTC
>Ga0137399_10001826_pt1 | contig 10088 bp, 8 predicted proteins | sample czorhiz316metaG_FD_104810 | JGI IMG/M metagenome (GOLD analysis project Ga0137399, IMG submission 104810) | Vadose zone soil microbial communities from Angelo Coast Range Reserve, California, USA - czorhiz3.16 metaG | ecosystem: Environmental > Terrestrial > Soil > Vadose zone | place: USA...
AGACATAGCGTCCGGGCGCGTCCGGGACGAACGTGCCGTGCCAGCGGTCGTTGACGTACAGGGTCATCGGCTCGCGGCGCCATTCGCGGTCCTGCTCGCGGCGCCAGACCAGGGACGCTGCCGCCACATCATGGCCGTCGCGATAGATGTCCGCCCAGATCTCGACGGGCTCCCCGACGATACGCTTCACGGCAAAGCGGCCGCCGTCGATCTGCGGATAAACGTCTTCAATGTGGAAAGCACCTGTTGCGGCGCTCTCGACAGTTTGAGTTGTTTTGTTCACGGTGATGCCATTGACATGGAAAGGACGTCCCGTTTCGTTTGCGGGAAAGGAGACGTTCCGGACCTATATACAAAGCCGTTCGTTGGGCATTGGTTCCCGGGGAACGGTGGAGACGCCAGAGAGTTAAACACGGCTATCCTCTTCCTGCATCTAGAGAATTTCGCGACGTCTCTCAACGTTGCGTGCAAACCGCGTGCCGAATGGACCTTTACACCAAAGCCAAAGACCTTGGAATCCAGACCGAATTTATCGACGGTCAGGGTCACCGCCATGTGACAGACGCCGCGGCGCTGGAAATCATCCTGGGCGCCCTGCCGGTTCGAGTACCGCGCCGGTTTCTCAACCAGGCGGTGGTAGTTCGGTCCGGTCAGTCCTCGCAGACCGAGCTGAGCCAAGCTGCCACGTTCCCGCTGCATTGGAAAATCGTGGCGGATCTTAAGGTTATTGCGCAAGGCGAAACCCATGATCGCCTCATCGTCTGGCCGTCGGATTTGCCTGTTGGTTCGTACCGGCTGCACTTGGCCGATGCCGCCTCGGTAGCTGAAGAAACGCCGTTGATTGTGGCGCCGCCAAGGGCGTTCGGCGGCGATTTCGACCGGTGCTGGCTATTGGCGGTCCAGCTCTATGGTGTCCGATCGGCGCGCAACTGGGGCATCGGAGACTTTACCGACCTCGAAGCATTGATTGAACTTGCGAGCCAATTGGGAGCGGACGGCGTCGGCCTCAATCCGCTGCATGCGTTATTCGATGACCGCCCCGCCGATTGCAGCCCCTATTCGCCGAACAGCCGGCTGTTTCTGAATGCGCTCTATATCGACGTTGAGAAACTGCCGGAATTGCAGCCCAGTGCTTTCGCTGAAAGCGGCGACACCATCGCCCGGCTGAGAGCGAGCGATATCGTCGATTATGGCGCCGTCGCCGAGTTGAAATGGCGCGCGCTGCGATCGGCGTTTGACGCCTTCAAGACCGGTCCCAAAACGCATCGTCATGCGGCCTTTTCAAAGTTTCGCACCGAGCGCGGGGCAATGCTTTCGCGGTACGCCTGCTTCGAAGTCCTGCGGCATAAATTCAACAAACCGTGGTGGGAATGGCCGACGGAGTGGCAGCAGCCGAACGATGCCCGAAGTGCTGCCCTTCATGCGGGCCCTGATGCTATCGAGATTGAGTTCGTCAAATTCGTTCAATGGTGTGCCGATCAGCAGTTGCAGTCGTGCCGGGATCTCGCTGCCCGGCTGGGCATGAAGGTCGGCCTCTATCTCGATGTCGCCGTCGGCGTGCAATCCGACGGGTTCGATGCCTGGAACGAACAGGCCGCGATTTCGCGCCATCTCGCCGTCGGCGCGCCTCCGGATGCTCTCAACACCGCCGGCCAAAACTGGGGCCTCGCCGGATTCAATGCCGCCGGTTTGGAAATTCGATCGTTCGAGCCGTATCGGGAGATGCTGCGGGCTTCGATGCGCCATGCCGGCGCGATCCGGCTCGATCATGTGCTCGGCCTGAAGCGGCTTTATCTGGTGCCGCATGGCTTTGCCGCCGACAACGGCGTCTATGTGGAAATGCCGTTCGAGGCGCTGTTGGCGGCGACCGCGCAGGAAAGCGTGGCGCATCGATGTGTGGTGATCGGCGAGGATCTCGGCACCGTGCCGGAAGGCTTTCGCGAGAAAATGGCGGAGTGGGGGATATGGTCGTATCAGGTGATGATGTTCGAGCGTGACCAGCATGGGTCGTTTCGAGGGGCCGATCATTATGCATCAAATGCGCTCGTTACCTTCAACACCCACGATCTCTCGACCTACGCGGGCTGGCGCCGCTTCAGCGATCTTGCGCTGAAGCGGTCGCTCGGGATCGACCCCGGCGAAAGCGACGACGCGCGCTGGCATGCACTTGCGATGCTGACCGATGTGCTGCGTCATCACGCCATCGACCGCGACGATCTCTATGCTGTCGCGGGCTTTCTGGCGCGAACCAAGTCCCGCCTGTTGGCGATATCGCTCGAGGATCTGCTGGGCCTGATCGATCAGCCCAACATTCCCGGCACCGTGGACGAACATCCGAATTGGCGGCGGCGGCTGCCGCTTGCGATCGATGAGATTGCCTCTGCGATCGACGTTCCGGCGCTCCGGAGCGCGACCGGCGAGCGGACACGAGCCGCGATCTGACGCGTGCACATTATCAATGGTGATGGAAACTTGGCCTGCAGGATTGAAGACTATGGGCTGATCGGCGATTGCGAGACGGCGGCATTGGTCGGACGCGATGGATCGATCGATTGGCTGTGCTGGCCCGCATTCGATTCCGATGCCTGTTTCGCGGCATTGCTCGGCAACCACAAGCATGGCCGATGGCTGATTGAGCCAGCCGAAGAGGTCACAAAATGCTCCCGCCGGTACTGGGATAATACGCTGATACTTGAGACGCGCTTCGAGACTGCAAACGGTATCGTCGCCCTGATCGATTTCATGCCGCCGCGCGGCAACGCTTCCGACGTGGTGCGACTGGTGCGCGGTGTGCGCGGCCGGGTGAAGCTGTGGATGGAGCTGGTGATCCGGTTTGGGTTCGGGATCGATATCCCCTGGGTCAAGCGAACCGAGGATGGCGCGCTGCTTGCGATCTGCGGACAGGACATGACGGTGCTGCGAACGCCGGTCGAGACCCGCGGCGAGGACATGACCACGGTGGCCGATTTCGAGGTGGGCGAAGGCGAGACGATACCCTTCGTGCTCACCTATGGGCCTTCGCATCTGCCGATTCCCAATCCGATCAACCCGGCGCAGGCCTTGCAGGACACGGAAGATTTCTGGACCGACTGGTGCAGCCATTGCACTTACGATGGCGAGGGCCGCGACCTGGTGATGCGTTCGCTGATCACCTTGAAGGCGCTGACCTATGGGCCGACCGGCGGCATTGTCGCCGCGCCAACGGCTTCGCTGCCGGAAAAGCTCGGGGGGATGAGAAACTGGGATTACCGGTTTTGCTGGCTGCGCGACGCGACGTTTACGCTGCTGGCGCTGATGAACTCAGGCTATACCGAAGAAGCCTCCGCCTGGCACAACTGGCTGCTGCGCGCCGTGGCCGGGTCGCCGGCGGACATGCAGATCATGTACGGCATCATGGGCCAGCGCCGTCTGCTGGAATGGGAAGCGGGCTGGCTGCCCGGTTACGAAGGCGCGCAGCCGGTTCGGGTCGGCAATGCCGCGCATGCCCAGCTGCAACTCGATGTTTACGGCGAGTTGATCGATGCGTTTCATCAGTCGCGCATGGCGGAGCTGAAGCTCGACGAAGGCTCCTGGGCGCTGGAGTGCAGGGTGCTGGAGCATCTGACGGAAGTTTGGGACCAGCCGGATCACGGCATCTGGGAGCGGCGCGGCGACGGCAGGCACTATGTCTCATCGAAAGTGATGACATGGGTGGCGTTCGATCGCGGCATCAAAAGCGCCGAACGGTTCGGGTTTGACGCGCCGCTCGATCGCTGGCGGATGCTGCGCGATGAAATCCATCGCGACGTCTGCGAAAACGGCTTCGATCGTGAGCAAAATGCGTTCGTCGAATCATATGGTTCGCAATTGCTCGATGCCAGCATCCTGCTGCTGCCCTCGGTGGGTTTCCTGCCCGCCTCGGACCGCCGCGTGCGCGGCACAATCGCCGCCATTGAGAACTACATGATGCGCGACGGATTTGTGCTGCGGCACGATCCCCGCGAAGTCTCGGATGAACGGCAACCGATCGAAGGCGCATTTCTCGCCTGCAGCCTTTGGCTCGCCGACGCCTACGTGCTGTCCGGCGAGATCGCCAAGGCGCAGGCGCTGTTCGACCGTGTCGTCGGGATTGCGAACGATCTTGGTCTGTTGGCGGAGGAATTCGATTCCGGCCAAGGGCGTCAGACCGGGAATTTCCCGCAGGCGCTGACCCACATCGCGCTGATCAATACCGCTCATAACCTCAGCGATGCCAAGAAGCCGGTCGACAAGCCGGCGATGCAGCGGTCGAAGTAGGGGGCGGAGTGACACCGGGCGCGGCCACCTTCACTTCGGCGAGCCCGCGGAACTCGCAAGCCTCCAATCTCTTATCATCGAGATTTTGCTGGAGGCCGTCAGATGATCCGCTTCCTGGTCGCGACGATTTTGTCGGCTTGCCTGGTGTTTCCGGCCGCGGGCGCAAGCCTCGATGCGGCGGCCATCAATAGCGCCGAATATCGCGCGAAGCTTCCGGCCGATGACAGAATCGATGCTGGCGTCGTAAAGCTTCAGGTTCTTCTGGACCGGGCTCGATTCTCGCCAGGGGAAATCGACGGCAAGCTCGGTGAAAACGCGCAAAAGGCTCTGAAGGCGTTTGCTGAGGCCAAGGGCCTGACCTCCGACAAAGTGCTCACTCCGGAGATTTGGAAGATGCTCGCAGGGGTCAGCGCCGACCCCGTCATCACCGAGTACAAAATTTCCAAAAGCGATACCGAAGGACCGTTTTTGGAAAAACTACCCGTGAAGATGGACGACATGAAAAGCCTCAAGGCCCTCAACTATACCAGCCCTCGCGAAGCCATCGCCGAGAAGTTTCACATGAGTGAAGAACTGCTTGCGGCTCTGAACCCGGGCAAGAAATTTGATCAGCCTGGCGAAAGCGTTTCGGTTACCAACGTGCCCAATAATAAACAAACCAAGTTGAAGGTTGGCCGGATCGAAGTCGACAAGTCGAGCCAAACGGTTAGAGCTTTCGCGCCCTCGGGCGAGCTTGTTGCCTTCTTCCCGGCCACGGTTGGAAGCGAGGAGAGACCAACCCCAAGCGGCACTCTTAAGGTCGTCTCGGTCGACGCCAATCCTAACTATCGCTACAATCCCGATTACAAATTCAAAGGCGTAAAATCCAAAGAGGCTTTCACCATCAAGCCAGGGCCGAATAACCCGGCGGGATCCTATTGGATTGGGCTTTCAGCGGAAGGATATGGCATCCATGGCACCGCTGATCCTTCCAGAGTCAGCAAATCCGAATCCCATGGTTGCATTCGGCTGACGAATTGGGACGTCGGTTTGTTGGGCACCAATGTCAAAAAGGGAACACCGGTGGTGTTCGTCGACGTGCCGCAAGGCGGCCGAAAAAGCTGAGGCCCTATCCATTGAGCAAAATCTAATTGATCGGTCTCAGTCCATACCCCCGGCACAGGCGATCGGTCGCTGTGACGACGTCCTGACGATCAAGAATTTCCAGAAGCAGCGCGATGGTTTCCTCGGCGTCCTGCGGGCTGCGCTCGATGTGCTGCGCAAGAACCAATTGAGCTTCGCGCATGGCGTAGACGATCAACTCTTCGTCGGTCATGCCGGGGATGCGAGGGATGCTCATGCTTGGCTCCATCCTCGGGCGGCGGCCCGTTCATCTCACCGTTCTTTCTTGTAGCCTGCCACAACTTGTTCCGCGACGCACCGGTTCGTTTTGGACCGCCGGCCACCGCGGATACCACAAGGGGAGGGATCAAGCTCAGTTCAGGTTGCTCTTCAAAATAAATTCAACCGCGCCGGCAAAACCTTCGTCCTCATTCGAGCCAGTGACATGCGTCGCCAGTTGCTTGACGTCGTCGGTCGCGTTGCCCATCGCGATCGAGACGCCGCTCGTTTTGAACATCGCCAGATCGTTCTGCATGTCGCCGATGGTGGCGACCGCATCGGTCGAAATGCCCTGATGTTTCGCCATCGCCTGCACGAATGTGCCTTTGTCGCAGCCCGGCGGTGTGACGTCGAGATAATAGGTTTGGGATCGGACCGCAGTTGCCTCTGCGCCCAATGTCTGCTGCATCGCAAGTTCGCAGCGCTGCAGCAGCGCCGCATCGGCGCTTGATCCGACGATCTTGCAGGCAGCCGATAAGTGAGGTGCAAAATCCTCGACGATGGTCGGATCGGCTCTGATGGCGAGCTTTTCGTGCGGGACATATTCGCCATCGGGTCGGCGGGTGAGCCAAAGATCGTTGGTGAATAGCCAGATATCGACACCGTATTCGTTCAATACGTCGAGACTGCGTTGAGCTGCGGCTGCAGGAATCAGATGCTGCTCGATCGCGTTGAGTTGCGGGTCGACGATCGAGCTTCCGTTGAAGGCACCGACCGGCAGCGTGATCGCAAGCGGCTCGATCAAGAACCGCATGCCGATGGTCGGACGGCTGGAGGTGATGGTGAAGCCGATTCCGGCATCGTGCAGCCGCCGCACCGCGCGCTTCGCGCCGTCGGTCAAGGTTTTGTCTTTGGTCAGCAGTGTGCCGTCGACATCTGACACAACGAGGACGATGCGGGTCATGAGCGTTTCCTGTGAGGCACACCTTTTTCGGCGGGACTAAGCCTGAGTTGACGGACGATGTCATCGACGATTGTCTCGACCGAAGTGTCGATCGATACGGTGACTGGATTTTCACTCATCTCTGGCGGCTCCAGCGTCTTGAACTGGCTGGCGAGCAACCCCGGGGGCATGAAATGACCCTTCCGCAAGGCGAGACGGTCCGCGATCAATTTTTGCGTGCCTTCGAGGTAGACAATCCGGACATCGTCTCGTCCATGCACGAGGATGTCACGATAAGCGCGCTTCAACGCCGAGCAGGCGATGACGGTACGCCCGCCGGCCTTGCAGACCTTGTCGATCTCGTCGGCGATCGCCTGCAGCCACGGCCTGCGGTCTTCATCGGTGAGGGGCTGGCCGGCGCTCATCTTGGCGATGTTGCTGGCGGGATGAAATATGTCGCCATCCTCAAAATCCCAGCTCAGCCGTTCGGCGAGCTTGTCCGCAATGGTGCTCTTGCCGGAGCCGGACACACCCATCACGATCAAGGCGCACGGTGCTGCGCTGATATCATCGCTCACCAAAATTCTCCGGAAGCGCGGCCCGATCCACCAGCCAGATCGTCTCGCCTATCGAATGCGCGCGGCTCGCGGGCAGGTTCTCGCCATCCAGCACGCGCGTCAGAATCGCGCGTTTTTCCGCGCCAGAAACCTCGAACAGCATTTCGCGGCAGCAGTTGAGCGCCGGCAAGGTCAGCGTCACCCGCGGTACAAACGGTTCGACATTCGCCTTGGGAACGCCGACCACCCAGCGTTCGGTCTCCTCGACGGCTGGGTCATTCGGAAATAGCGATGCGGTATGGCCGTCGGGCCCAACGCCCATCAGCACGAGGTCGAACAACGGCCGGCCGGGATCCAGTCGATCCGCGCCGTAGAATGATTGCAACTCGCTCTCGTAGCGGCGTGCGGCCTGCTCAGGATTCGCACTATCAGTCGGAATGGCATGGATGCTGGAAGCCGGCGCGTAGCGCTCCAGAAAGATCGCTCGCGCCATGCCCATATTGTTGAGCGGATCGTCGGCCGCAACAAAGCGATCGTCGCCGATGAACCAGTGCACGCGCTGCCAGGGGATCTGGCTTCGATAGAGGTCGGTCGCAAGCAATTGGTAGAGTTGTTTCGGGCTCGATCCGCCGGTCAGGCAGATCGCTACGCGATCGCCATTCGCAGCGATCCTTGCCATGATTCGATCCGCGGCGGCTTTGGCGAGCGCAGAGGAATCGGAAACCGCAATCACACGGGTGTTCGCCTGGCGATTGTGGTTCGAGGCCATCCGGTCTAACCGAGCTTGCGCCAGCTACGGCCCTCGCGCCTGAGCAGTTCCTCAGCGCCGGCTGGCCCTTCACTGCCGGCTTTGTAATTTTGCAAGCCATTGGCGCCAGCCTTCTTCCACGCGTCCAGGAACGGCTGCACCGCCTGCCAGCCGGCCTCGACGCTGTCAGCGCGTTGAAACAGGATGTTGTCGCCGATCATGCAGTCATAGATCAGCGTCTCATAGCCGGTAGCCGGCTCCGCCTTGAAGTAATCCTTGTAGCGGAATTTCATCTCGACGCCGTCGATGTTGATCGTCGGTCCTGGGACTTTGGTGTTGAACTGCAGCGTGATGCCCTCGGTCGGTTCGATGCTGATGACGAGATAATTCTGCGACAGCCGATCCACCGGGGTGCAGCTGAACATCGCGAACGGCGCCTGCTTGAATTTGATCGCGACTTCAGTGCGCTTGATCCCGAGCGCCTTGCCGGTGCGCAGATAAAAGGGAACGCCGGCCCAGCGCCAGTTGTCGATGGTTAGTTTCAAAGCAGCATAGGTTTCGGTGGTGCTGCCGGGCTTGACGTCCTCGGTCTTGCAGTAGTCTTCAATCGCAGCGTCGCCGATCTTGCCGCCCTGATACTGGCCGCGCACGGAATTCTTCAGGGCATCGGCTTCGCTCTGGGTCTGGATCGCCGCCAGCACGTCAGCCTTCTCCGAGCGCACTGAATGCGCATCGAACCGGATCGGCGGCTCCATCGCGACCAGCGACAGCAATTGGAACAGATGGTTCGGGACCATGTCGCGCAGCGCGCCGGTTGAGTCGTAGAAACTGCCGCGGTGGCCGACGCCGAGTTTTTCGTCGACGGTGATCTGGATGTGATCGATGTGGTTGCGATTCCAGATCGGTTCGAACATGCCGTTGGCGAAGCGCAGCACCAGGATGTTCTGAACCGTCTCCTTGCCGAGATAATGATCGATGCGATAGATCTGATGCTCGTCGACGATTTTCAGCAACTCGGCGTTCAAGGCCTGTGCCGAGGCAAGATCGGTTCCGAACGGCTTTTCGATCACCAGCCGCCGCCATGCGCCGTTTTCCTCCCGCAGCAGACCGGTACGGCCGAGTTCGCGGCTGATCGGCAAGAAAGCGTTTGGCGGCGTCGCCAGATAAAACAGCCGGTTGCCGCCGGTTGACCGGTTCGCTTCCAATCTTTCGAGTCGCTGCCGCAGCGCATCGAACGAGGCCGGGTCGGTGGGATCGGCCTCGATGCTGGTGACGCATTCGAGCAGGCGCCGGGCGATAGCCTCGTCCACCGGGCGGGTTGCAAACTGGCGCAGGCCTTTCATCAGGCTCTCGCGAAGGCCGTCGTTCGACATGCCCTTGCGGGCGACGCCGACGATGCAGAACCGGTCGGGCAGCAGGCCAGTCGCCGCGAGATTATACAGCGAGGGAATCACAAGCCGGTGCGTCAGGTCGCCGGTGACACCGAAGATCACGAAGGTGCAGGGATCGGGCTTGGTCTGGTTGGCAAACGTGGTCTGACTTGAAGCGATGTCTGTCACGGGCGGCCGGCCTTTGGCTTGACGATGTCGGGCGCATTCTGCCGAACTGGGCCCGGACGCTGTAGCGGTTCCTTGTGGCCGCCGAAACCGTCGCGCATCGCCGAAAGAATCTTTTCGGCAAAGGTATGTTCCTTGCGCGAGCGAAAACGGGCGAACAGCGCAGCAGTCAGCACTTCGGCCGGCACGGCTTCATCGATCGCGGCGTTGACGGTCCAGCGGCCTTCGCCGGAGTCTTCCACAAACCCCGAATAGCTCTCGAGCGTGGGATTTTTGGCAAGCGCCGAGGCGGTGAGATCGAGCAGCCAAGATGGGATTACGCTGCCGCGGCGCCAGACCTCGGCGATATCGGCAATGTCGAGATCGAAACGATGCTCTGCGGGCAGGGCGTCGATATTGGCATTCTTCAGAATGTCAAAGCCCTCGGCATAGGCCTGCATCAGGCCGTATTCGATGCCGTTGTGAACCATCTTGACGAAGTGTCCGGCGCCGACCGGACCGGCATGAATGTAACCCTGCTCGATCCTGGCATCGCGTCCCTCGCGCCCGCCGGTGCGCTCGATATCGCCGGCGCCGGGGGCCAGGCTTGCAAAGATCGGGTCGAGCCGGTCGACCACTTCCTTGTCGCCGCCGATCATCATGCAATAGCCGCGGTCGATACCCCAGACGCCGCCGCTGGTGCCGACGTC
>Ga0137399_10001828_pt1 | contig 10087 bp, 9 predicted proteins | sample czorhiz316metaG_FD_104810 | JGI IMG/M metagenome (GOLD analysis project Ga0137399, IMG submission 104810) | Vadose zone soil microbial communities from Angelo Coast Range Reserve, California, USA - czorhiz3.16 metaG | ecosystem: Environmental > Terrestrial > Soil > Vadose zone | place: USA...
CCGCGGTGTAGTCGGACCCTCCCCGTCCTAGCGTCGTGACGCTGCCGTCAACTGTTGATGCTATGAACCCTGTTACGATTGGAACAATCCGGCGATTCCACAACGGTTCCAATCGTTGGCGAATCTGGTGGTAGCTGGTTTCCAGGAGGGGCTTCGCTTCCCCAAAATTATCATCGGTCGTAATGCCCGCTTCCGCCCCGGTGAACGATCGAACTTTTAATCCAGCTGCAGTCGCTGCTGCCGCGAGAATAGGGGCGGACAGTCTCTCGCCGAAGGAGAGGAGATAGTCCCGACTCCTAGGGGTTAGTTCCCTAAGGTGCGTAATTCCTTCGACCGTTCGTTCAAGCTCGGAGTTCAGCCCATCAATACGCTCTCGGAGCTCCCTCGTCCCGGCTTTGCCAGCGACCAAGGTGACGATCTTGCGATGCGAAGCCTGGACCCTTGAGAAGAGCTTCCTCGCCTTTCCTGTCTCTCCTTTCCTGGCAAGTTCGCCGAGCTCCGCAAGCTGGTCAGTTGTTTCTCCGATTGCAGAGGCCACTACGACGATCTTGTTCGAGGGGGAGAATTTCTGGAGAGTTCTTGCCGCATTTTTCATCTTTGAGGCTTGGGAGAGGGAGGTTCCCCCGAATTTCATGATGAGCTTCAATCCGTATGTTCCCCTAGACTGCGTATTCTTTTCGGATGCTGACAAGATCTCGGACGATGGCGCTGGCTGTTCTTTCGCCTCCCGCTCCCGGCCCGATGAGGGTTATGTCTCCTGCGTGCTCTGTGGAGAATGTGAGGGCGTTCAGGGTGCCTGGAACGCAAGTGGGGTCGTCCGCCCGGATTTCCTCGGGTCCGACAGAGGCAGATGATTCGTCGATTCTACCGATGAGTTTGACTTTGGCTCCCGAGGCTTGCACTTCTCTAAGTTTTTGGGGCGTGATCTTCGAGATCCCGGTTATGTCTATGTCGCGCAGACTGAAGCTTTTGGCCAGGATCCAGTTTGCCATGATGACTATCTTTGCGGCGGTGTCGAATCCTTCAACATCGTTGGTCGGGTCTTTTTCTGCGTAGCCTTTCTTCTGGGCCTCGACCAGGGCCTTCTGAAATGTAAGCGAGGAGCTTTCCATTCTTGTTAGAATGTAGTTTGTTGTTCCGTTCAGAATTCCCTTGATTCTGGCAATTCTCTCTCCAGGCATGCATTCTGCCGCGAAATCAAGGAACGGCGTTCCTCCGCCCACAGTTCCGCTGAAGCGGAGCTGTCTGTTTCGATGACGGGCAAGTTCGATAAGAGCTGGCATCGCTAACGCCAAGGGCCCCTTGTTGGTGGTGACAACGTGCTTTCTGGTCGAGAGGGCTGTTTTGATATTGGACAATCCCGGTTCACCGTTTTTGAAGTTTGTGGGAGTTGTTTCCACCACAACTTCGGCGTCGCTTTCGGATATCATGCGGGCGCTGTCATTGCTGCGACGGCCGCTTCCAGGATACTTGGCTATCGTTCCGTGTTTCTCCTTAGTTTTCAACGCTAGGGACAGGTCTACGCCTTTCTCGTCGCGGCATGATCCTTGACTGTCGACTATGGTGGTGACCTGAGGTTGAAAGCCGTAAGATTGCACTATTCGTTTCGTGTCTTGAGTGAGGACTTTTGCTAATGCTTGGCCGACTGTTCCAAAGCCGGCGAGTATGATTCTCAAACGATCCGCTCGAGAGCTTCTAACAGAGACCCGTCGATAATTTCGAGATTGTAACCAGTCTGGGATTTTGGTAGTCGCTCCAGCACTGATGGATCTTTCAGACCATGTCCGGTTGTCACGCAAACGATGGTCTCAGAAGGGTCAACTTGGCCTTCCTCAGAGAGTTTCTTCACGCCTGCAATTGAGGCAGCGCTGGCAGGCTCTACGAATATTCCCTCGAGGGTTGCTAGCTCATTTTGGGCTTCAAGGATTTCGCGGTCAGTTACTGTTTCCGCGGTCCCACTCGATTCTCTTATTGCGCCTAGAACTTTTGGCCAGTTTACCGGGGACCCTATTCTGATTGCCGTGGCTATTGTTTGGGGATTGTGAATTGGACGAATCCTGCTCTGTCTACTTTTCACAGCTCTTGCAATGGGGGCAGCTTTCTCGGCCTGAATCCCAATCATTCTGGGTCGATTCTTCACGATCTTTAGTTGCTGGAACTCGGAGAAGCCTTTCCAGGCAGCGCTAATATTGCCACCATTACCAACAGGCAGAATTACAATGTCGGGAACCTTCCTCTCTAGACCGTCAAGAATCTCGAACGCTAGTGTCTTCTGTCCTTCAAGTCTGAACGGGTTGATAGAATTCATCAGGTAGAATTCCCTTCTCTTGTCAGCTAGCTCCATCGCCACTTCGAGAGCCTGGTCAAAGTCTCCCCTGACCTGAATGAGCTTGGCTCCATGCATGATCACCTGGAGCATCTTTCCCCCTGCCACCTTTCCTTCCGGCATGAGAACAATGCATTCCATGCCCGCCCTCGCCGAGTAAGCGGCTAGAGAGGCCGCTGTGTTCCCTGTTGAGGCGCAGAGGACTTTCTTCTTACCGAGCTCTCTCGCTTTTGATATCGCAACAGTCATTCCACGATCTTTGAAGGAACCAGTTGGATTTTCCCCCTCGTTCTTAACAAAGAGTTTCTTGAGTCCGAGCTTGCGTCCAAGGCGTTTACAAGAGTGGAGGCCTGTTCCTCCCTCAGCAAGGCTAACGATGCACTTTTCTTTCTCGACCGGTAGAAGCTCTCTGTACTTCCACACCGACAGCTGGCGGCTGTTCCAAGGCGGTTCTCTCTTTCCTGCGAGGTCGAATTTTACCTCTAGCAGTCCACCACATGTCTTGCACCTGAATCTAGCCTCTCGCGCGGGGAAACCTCTCTGGCATTCGAAGCATTGAAGCTTGTAACTCCACAAGGGTCTATTCGCTCCGGATCACGCGTGCTCCTCCAGCAGAGCCTGTTACGAAGAATGTTGATTCAACATTGTTCTTCGAGAACCCTCTGACCATTACCCTTCCGATTTTCTTGGGGTCATGTTTCGTCTTGTCAACGAATGCAACTACGCTCGGGCCCGCGCCGCTTATCGCGACTCCACTCGCATGTGCGGCCAGAGCAGCTATCTTCACCACTCTATAGCCGGGAAGAAGCCTCTCTCTATGAGGTTCCGCGATAGCGTCTTCCATTCCGCTTCCAATCAGGTCGAGGTCTCCTCTAGCGAAACCGAGCGTGATAGCTGATGCCCGTCCAACATTGAGCACCGCGTTCCCTGTCTCTATCTTCTTGGGCACGAGCCTTCTAGCGAGACTTGTTTTGTTTTGGGGGAGGCGAGTTTTTGGTGAGACGACAACAACAGAGAGTTCGGCCGGTGGTTTCACGGAGACGGTTCTGAGAGGTTTTCCGTAGGCGATTACGAATCCTCCGAGAAGGGATGCGCCAACGTTGTCGGTGTGGGCTGATCCTGAGACGGCAGCTTCTCCTAGGCTGGCAATCTGTACCAGTTCGTCGCTGGAGAGGTCCAGCTGCAGTAGATTATTCATAGCTTGGGTGCAGGCTGCTGCTGTTGCGCCGCTGCTTCCGAGACCTAGGCCGGGCGGAACGTTCTTTTCTAGAGTAATCTCGATGCCCATGTTCAATCCACTCCTGTCGAGCAGTGCTCGGGCTGGTGGACCAGCTGAATTGTGGTTTGGGTCTCTCGGCAGTTCCTTGCCAAATGGTCCGCGGGCTTTAATCGTGATGGTTCTAGTATTGGTCGTCCTGACTTGCACCTGGTCCGCGAATCTATTGAGCGCCAGTGCAAATACGTCGAAGCCTGCTCCGAGATTAGCTGTGGAACAATACGCCTCGACCTTTACTGCCTTGGCGGCGACCATTGAGCCGATTTCCCGACCGAGACTCGGCTCTCCTTCGATAATAACTGGTCTCGTACCTAGGGTTCTATTTTGAGGGTCGGGGGAAGAGCGGAAATCGCCTAGAATGAACCCTGTCCCGCAATCTGGGACCTCTCTTGTAACTCTCCCGAAATTCGTTCGGAATTGTCGGCATCTTTGCGAGGCGATCCGAACCCGGATTGCGCCCTGATCAGCCAAACTCGCCAGGAATCCTCGCCATACAGGAAATGGTTTCTAGAAAATAGAGGGTCTTAGCGAGTGAGTCTCGCGTCGCATAAGTGGCGAGACCGAATCAGTCTTTGGCAAGCCCTATTCGTAGTCATGAGTAATAGACCATTTCCGTGACGTATAAGTGTGTACTTCTCCGGAATTCGCTTCGTAGCGAAGCATCCTTTCTCCCAGCCGAGTTCGATTCTCTCGCGAGCACGATCAATGAAAACGAAGCCTCCATCAATATGTTTCTAAATGGGTCAGATCATCTTGAAATCCGTCTGCGGAATATCTGCCCGCAAGACCATTCCTGAGCTTCCGTCCAGGAGCGCGTTGTAGCTTCGTCCCTTGTACTCGTAGGTGCTGAACCAGATTGGCGCGTGGATATATGTCGGTTTGTCCACTTTGAAGTTTGTATTGAAAGACGTGATCTGGTCGATCTCCTGTTTTGCTAGAAACTTCTGGTTGACATCCACTTCCTCTCTTGCATGCTCGACTGCCTCCTCACTAGTCATCTCGGTGTTGAGGAACTTCGCTCCGGCATCAATTCTCTTGAAGTCGAACGGAATTTTCCCAGTGTCCGGGACCGTGAAGTCTCGAGTTGGAAACTGCGCGCCTTTACGGCCCAGCACTAGCCAGTCATAATCCCGGTCTATCACGCCTTTTCGAGGTGAAGGAGGTGAGATTCTCTCAAGCACTCCTTCGTAGCTACTTGTTGCCTGCACTGGGACAAGCCAGAACGGAAGATATCGCAATTCTAGCGTCAGGATCTTGCTCTTTTTCGCGAGGTCTCTTGGTTTCATGAATCCTTCCCGCATCCAGTCGCGAAGAGAATTCTCAATGCTCGCGGCGTTGTTGTTGTTTATGATGAGACTGTGTTCAAGCTGAAACGGCTCGTCTGCCCCGACGACCGCAGTATAACCGCAATACCGACATGTGGACACGATCTCGCCAGGGTTTATGGTGAGAGGCGCGCCGCAGTTTTTGCATTTTATCTCCGAGACAATGGCTGACAATGTTTCTTTCTCGATTGTTCTAGGATAGAATTAATGAAGGCCGAATTAAGCTCTCTAACACCGAGAGAGGAGAATTGGCAGGACTCGGCGCTCTGAAGCGGACAATGGGCTTTACGATCATTCTAGTCTTTGCCATCTTCCTTGGACTCCTCACCGTTATCTCCGCTTTCTTCCTCGACCCTATCACCGGACTAGCATTCGGCCTTGTAGGGGCATTTTTCATCATACTGCTCCAATACCTGATCGGTCCAGTGATTGTCAGACTCACTAGCCGTCTCCACTATCTTGCTCCTGGCGAAAACCGCTGGCTTGAGTCCAAGGTCGGCGAGCTCGCCTCTAAGGCAGGTATTCCAATGCCTCGGCTCGCAGTGTCACCTGACCCAACACCCAACGCGTTCGTATTCGGCCGGACGCGGAAAGGCGCCACCCTAGCCGTCCACCAGGGTCTTCTCCAGCGCCTGGACGAGAATGAGATCGAAGGAGTCATAGGACATGAGCTAGGTCATGTGAAACATCGCGACTTTATCGTTGTGACCATGATAAGCGCCATTCCTCTAGTCGCCTACATCATCGCCCGATCGGTTCTCTGGGGCGGCATTGCCAGCGGCTACAGCGGCGGCCGCGGCAACAAGAACAACAGCGCAGGACTCTTGATCATCGTCGCCGTCGCCGCCTACACCGTTTACATTCTCACAACCCTGCTCGCGTTGCGATTGACCCGCCTCAGAGAAAGCTACGCAGACGCATACTCCGCATTTCTAACCCAGCAGCCTAGAGAATTGGAGAGCGCACTTACGAAGATCGCCTACGGTCTCTCTCTCGCCCCCGGCGAGCCTCACGGCGCCCGGGCCTTCTTCATCGAAGACCCTGCCCAGGCAAAACAGGACGTCGCTGGCATCATGGATCAGAAGTCGAAATATGATCTTGACAAGGACGGCGTCCTGAGCGAGAGAGAGCTAGAGGCTGCTATGGAAGCGGAGTCGAAGTCGAACTGGCGTAAGGCTGCTCAGCTCTTCATGACTCATCCTCCCACTTACAAGAGGATCCTAATGCTCAGGGAGATAGAGCAGGATATGAACTCTGGAAACTTCCAGCAGAACAACGTCTACGATCACGTCTGACAACCTGCGACCCAGCATTCTTCTCGGTGATTACAATAGAACTATAAACTGGGAACAACGCCGATCAACCGGATCAAAGATGCCTCGAGTTCCATGGGCACCGCTGAACGCTGGAATATTCCTGATAGTCTTCGGCACTATAATGCTCCTGTCCCTCGTCGGCGTTGGCAACCTCAACCCGTTCACAGGCATACCACTCGTCTTCCTGGTATTCGGGCTCTGGCTAGTCATAGCTGCCCTCGTTCTGCCAGGACCAGACGATCGATACGCGCCGCCTCGATCAATGATCCTTGCATGGGGCGGAATGATCGCTTTCCTCGGAGCCATATGGTACGTCGGCACCATCGCGCTCACCCTCGTGCCGGTCGTCCTTCTCGTCGTATTGGTGGTGGTCGGAATCGGCGCGGTTGGCTATGCGTTGACTCGAGCTGAGATGAAGAAAGGGCATCCTGCAGTCGCGTAGGCCGTGTACGATTCCAAGGCCCGCTACGTTCGCACTCTTTTTTCCAAAGTGCCGCTAGAGTACGACCTGTTGCTTGGACTGCTCAGTTTCGGCCAAGACCGGAAATGGCGAGCTTTTATTGTTGAACATGCTAAGCCACTATCTGACAGCACTGTCCTAGATGTTGCAACAGGCACAGGACTCCTAGCGGCAGACTTTGCAAAGGCAATTGCCAACGAAGGGCTAGTTGTTGGCGTTGACTTGACTCTCTCGATGCTGCAGACCGCAAAAGAGAGACTGAGACAGAGAGGCTTGGCCGGAAGAACGGATTGGGTACTGGCCAGAGCTGAGAGTTTGCCTTTTCGAGAAAACTGTTTTCGGTCTGCATCAATCAGCCTCGCGCTTAGAAACGTGTCAAATGCTCGACTAACTCTTAGAGAGATGGCCAGAGCAACATCTCCTGGCGGTGTGGTGATCTCTCTCGACTTCGCGCGGCCATCTAACCGGATATTCAGACTATTCTACTATGACTACCTTCTAGGACTGTTTCCCATTTTCGGAAGAATTGTCTCGCAAGCTTGGGGGAGAACACTATCGTATCTTGGCCGTTCGATCCTGAAATCTCGAACCGGGACCCAGATTGCAGCCCTAATGGTTGAGGAAGGGCTCTCAGATGCGAGACCCGTTCCTCTGACACAGGGAATCGTCTACGCGGTCTATGGAAAGAAGCGATCATAGGCGAGAGCCAAGGGGGCTTTTTCCTCTTACTCGTCAGGGCGAATAAGACTATGAATCCTGCGAAAGCGCAACAGCCTCGGACTCTCTACTTGGTTCTGACGGCGAGGGTTCAGCTTTGCTCCGGAAGCTCAACCAGGCCAGGAGTGCAAGCACTATGAATGACGTCGAAGTCGTGTAGAACATTCCTGTGAGGGTCAGAGTGTAGAGAATACCGCCAAGATAGGATCCAACTACAAATCCCAGGCTCTCCATCGTCAGATAGAAACCGAACTGTCCCGCTCTAGACGCTCCCTTCCGCACGGTTGAAAGAATGGAGTAGCCAATTAGGCTCGGCGCCCTGGCACTTCCGATGAGGAAGACCATTGGAAAAGAGAGCAAAGGATTTCTGGTCAGAAGAACCCCGATGAGCCCTGTTGAAGATAGGACAAGACCTAGAGCCATGGTCCCGCCCTGGCTCCTCGCATCTGCTCTCCTCCCAAGGAGGATTGCGAAAACGGCCGCGCCCAGAGACTGCATCGCACCGAGAAGTAGAATGCTTGAGGGTCCTAGATTGAGAGCATCTTGGAAGTATAGAGGTATGAAAGGCGCGGCAACACTCCACGCAAGAGCAGCTCCGGTGAGATAGAGAAGAAGAGTCCCTTCTCGACGCGACTTGGGGAATTCCAGTCTGGGAGACTTGGCATCACTTTCCAGCGCAGGTTGCGGTTTCATGAAGAAAAGAACTATCGTCGAGATCGAGAAGAACACGAACGTGAGTATGAAGATATCTCGCACTGAGATCCAGTTGAGCAGAGCGCTTCCGACCAGCGGTGAGAAGACTATTCCAAGCGGTGCCGATGCCCAGGTTATGCCGAAGTTTGACGCGGACTTAGTTCTCTCGGCGGCTCCTGCGATGTACGCGTTGAAGGCTGGGATATTGAACCCTGAGACTTGGAGGAGGATTATCCCGGGAATTACGTCGGTCCAGGTTTTCGCGAAATAGTACATGAGTGGAGGGGGGATGCTCATTGCCCAGCCTATGATCAAGAGCGCTTTCAGCTCATACTTGTTTGCAAGTAATCCTCCGGGAATCATGCTGAGGGCGAGGGCCAGGAACCCGATAGAGAATACGAAGCCCACATCGGTGGGGGAAGCTTGGAGGTCTCGGAGGTACAGTGGCCAGATGTAGTTGTATAGACCTAGACCGAAGGTCCAGAGGAAAAGTGACAGGAAGAGGAGCCGTAAATCTCTAGGAAGACCTTGGACTGACGCTAGGATATTCAGCCGGCTTGCGGCGAGCAAGACTCATGGCCTTTCTTTCTCGGGAATCGGTCGAAGGGTTCCAAGGTTACGTGTCAAGAGATGACGCCTGTTGCGATTAGAATCCCTGATATGAAAAAGTATGAGCCGAAGGAGAGGAGGACGGTGCCTGCGATTAGGTCTAGGAGCCATCGCGGGAACCGCATTAGATACTGGTAGGAGAAAGCGCACACGATTATCAAGAGGAGAATGCTTACCAATGCACCAACCAGCGTCCATTCTAGGTTGAAGGTTCCGGCAGCCGCGAGGACGAGGCTTGCTTCGAACCCTTCTGTCATTGTTATGCTGAGAACTGGAAGCGAGTTTCCTACCGAAAATGGTATCTGACCTCCTACCGTTCTCACGCCTCCGCTACGCTTGAGGTCTTTCTCAACTACCTCCTCACTCCACTTTTCCATTTTTGTTCTGAATGATTTCCCTCTGAAATAGTACTTGACGAATCCTCGGAGAAACCGGTAGGAAAAGTACAGGATTACAGTTCCGGCTATCAGGTTGATGAGTGCGTCGGAGATGTTCGATAATAACCGAAAGGCTTGTTCGACGACGAGAAACGTGACGATCGATCCCAGGCCTCCCAACACAACACCTAGCATAACGTTTCTCTTGCCGATTTGTTTTATTGTCGCGAGGGAGAGGATTGCGACTTCGCTACCCTCTACTAGGACGGCTTTGAAAGCTAGAAGGAAGGATGCGATAATAACAACGTCTATTCCAGCCATATGTTCTCAGGTCCGAAAAGTGGGAGCTTTTCTAAGTCCTCTCGGACTGATGCGTATTCATATCTCTAACGGTAGACGAGGCTAGACTCACTGTCCCGTCGCAAGCGCCCATCGTGCTAAAGCACATGTGAGCTAGTCGTTGACCCCTGCGGAGGCCTTCTTTTCATCGCCTTTCTCGAAACTTAACGAAAGGGAGTTGACGCAGTATCTCAGCCCAGTGGGTTGCGGGCCATCCTCGAAAACGTGGCCTAGATGACCACCGCATTGTTTGCACAGAATCTCGACTCTATTCATGAAGAGGCTGCGGTCGGATTTTTCCTCGACATTCTCCTTTTCGAGTGGAGACCAGAAGCTGGGCCAACCCGTTCCGGAATCAAACTTTGTATCTGATGAAAATAATGGTGCTCCGCATCCTGCGCATACGTACATCCCCTTTTCTTTGTTATGGAGGTATTTCCCGGTAAAGGGTCGCTCGGTTGCTTTTTTTCTCAGTACTTGGTATGTTTCAGTGTCAAGTTGTTTCTTCCATTCTTCTTCGGATTTTTTCATACCTCCTAGAGGGTGACTGCGGTAATTATCCTAATCGCTGTTCGGATCGCTAATTTGTTGACAGATGATCGATTCTGTTGGGGTTTCCGGACAAGAGCTAGGATGCGCGTCTGGAAAC
>Ga0137399_10001830_pt1 | contig 10080 bp, 9 predicted proteins | sample czorhiz316metaG_FD_104810 | JGI IMG/M metagenome (GOLD analysis project Ga0137399, IMG submission 104810) | Vadose zone soil microbial communities from Angelo Coast Range Reserve, California, USA - czorhiz3.16 metaG | ecosystem: Environmental > Terrestrial > Soil > Vadose zone | place: USA...
CGGATCACACGCGTCCGTCTTGGGTTTGGAAATTGATTCGCATGTCGGGGGGAAGAAAGAGGGTGACGTGCTCGAAATTTCCCCGCTGGACCGGGTCAAGATTAAGAAGGACGAACCCTTTACATTTACCGCGACCGTCGAGATCAAGCCGACAATCGAGTTGCGGGACTATAAAGCACCGAGTCCGATCTCGCTCAAGCCCGACAAACGCACCGTCACCGACGAACAGCTCGACCGAGGACTTGAGGTCTTGCGCGAACAACAGGCACGCCTGGAAGCCGCGCCGGCCGGCCATACCATTGTGGACGGAGACTATATCGTGCTGGATGTGCAAGGCGCTCTCGATGGAGCACCGCTGGAAGGAACGAAGAAGGAGGGTCAACTTCACAAGGTCGGATCACACGCGTCCGTCTTGGGTTTGGAAATTGATTCGCATGTCGGGGGGAAGAAAGAGGGTGACGTGCTCGAAATTTCCCAGCCATACCCAGCCAGCCATCCCGATCCTCGCGTTGCCGGCAAGACGGTCTTGTTCACGCTGACAGTCAAATCCGTCAAGGAAAAGAAGCTGCCGGCCCTCGACGATGAATTTGCCAAAGACTGTGGCCCCTACAACTCGCTCCAGGAAATCAAAGACAAACTGAGGGACGGGATGGAACGGGCGCTGAAGCGAGAGATCGAAGACACCCACAAGGATACGATTATCAAACGGCTCGTGGAGACCCACCACTTCGACCTCCCGGAAACCCTGGTAGAGCGTGAGCTGGAAGCCATCATCCGCCAGCACGTGCAGCAGCAACAGCGGAAGACTGGCACCCAGGAATCGCCCGGCACGGAGGATCTTACAAACCTTCGCCAGGAGCATCGGAATGAAGCAGCACGCCGCGTGAAGCTCAGCCTCGTGTTAGAAGCGATCGCCGAGAAAGAAGGGCTGGCGGTCACGCAGGACGATTTCAACGCCGAAATCATGCGGCTGGCGTCGGAACTCAAAGTGCCGGCGGCCGATCTCGTCAAGATGGTAAAAGCCGGAGGACAAGAGTCCATCGATGAGTTACGCACCAGGATTTTGGTGGATAAAGCCTTGGATTTCGTTTACCGCAATGCGGTGATTCAGGGATAGTGCCGAGTGGTGCAGGGTCGGCCTTGCACCACTCGGCTTCAACAGGCTGTAAGCGGAAAGGAACGACGTGCATGCTAGTTCCCATTGTTATCGAAACGACTAACCGAGGCGAACGCGCCTACGACATTTATTCTCGGCTCCTGAAAGACCGGATCATCTTCCTCGGTGCGCCAATCGACGACATCTTTGCCAACCTGGTTATTGCCCAGCTCTTGTTCCTCGAAGCAGAAGACCCTGAAAAGGACATCAATCTCTACATCAACACCCCCGGGGGAAGCGTCACGGCAGGATTGGGCATTTATGACACCATGCAGTATGTGAAACCCCCGATCAATACCATCTGCCTCGGCCAGGCCGCCAGCATGGGGGCTTTTTTGCTTACCGCCGGAACCAAAGGCAAGCGATTCGCCCTGCCGAATGCGAGAGTCATGATTCACCAGCCCATGGGCGGGTTTCAGGGGCAAGCCACAGAAATCGATATTCATGCCAGAGAGATCTTGAAAATCCGTGAACGACTCAATGAGATCATGGCCAAACATACCGGCCAGCCGCTGGAGAGGATATCCCTGGACACCGAACGGGACTACTTCATGTCGGCAGAAGAAGCCAAGCGGTACGGTCTCATCGACGAAGTTATCACGCGGCCACCGAAGCTTCTCAAGGCCATCAGTGGCGACGCAGGGAAAGACCCGGTCAAGGACAAGTAACAGGGGAGGATGCATGGCGAAACCGGATAAGATGGATCGACATCTCCGTTGTTCATTCTGTGGAAAGAGCCGCGACGAAGTCCGCAAATTGATTGCCGGGCCCACCGTCTACATCTGCGACGAATGCGTCAACCTCTGTAACGACATCATTGCCGAGGATTGGGAAGAAGCCAAAGAAGAGATTTCGTCGAAACTCAAAAAGCCGGTGGAAATCAAACACCACTTGGATCAATACGTCGTGGAACAGGATCGAGCCAAAAAAATTCTCGCGGTGGCCGTTCATAACCACTACAAGCGAATCTCGGCCAAGGATAAAGACGTTGACGACGTGCAACTCCAGAAGGGCAACATCCTCATGCTGGGGCCCACAGGCACAGGGAAAACGCTATTGGCCCAGACCCTCGCGAAGTATTTGGACGTCCCCTTCACGCTGGCCGATGCGACCACGCTCACAGAAGCAGGGTACGTCGGCGAAGATGTGGAAAACATCATCCTCAAGCTCCTGCAAGCAGCGGACTACGATGTGGACCGGGCCGAGCGGGGCATCGTCTACATCGATGAAATCGACAAGATCAGCCGCAAGAGCGACAGCCCGTCCATCACCCGCGACGTCTCGGGCGAAGGGGTGCAACAGGCGCTGCTCAAGCTCATCGAGGGGACCATCGCCAACGTGCCGCCTCAAGGCGGGCGCAAGCATCCGCACCAAGAGTTTATTCAGGTCAATACGAGCAATATCCTGTTCGTCTGCGGCGGAGCGTTCGTCGGGCTCGAACAAATTATCGAGCAACGCCTGAATCGGAAGGCGATGGGATTCGGAGCCGAAGTTCGCGGACGGAGCGAGGTGCGACTTGGCGAACTGTTCTCGAAAGTTCAGCCGGAAGACTTCCTCAAATACGGCTTGATTCCGGAGTTCGTCGGTCGGCTGCCGGTCGTAGCCACCTTGGATGAGCTGGATGAACACGCCCTCATTCGAATCTTGACCGAGCCGAGAAACGCGCTCACGAAGCAATATGAGAAATTGCTTTCCTTTGAGAAGGTGAAGCTCAAGTTCACGGAAGGCGCGCTCGGGGCGATTGCACGAAAAGCGTTTCTCCAAAAAACCGGCGCTCGAGGATTGCGTGCCATCCTCGAAGACGTGATGCTGGACGTGATGTATGATGCCCCTTCTCAGAAGCAGATTAAGGAAGTCCTCATCACCGAGGATGCCATCCTCGGCAAGCACGCTCCCATCCGAATCTTCGAACAAGACAAGGATGTGAAGACCGCCTAACCCGTTATAACTGTAGATTTTTTCGCCCGACCCACAGGACGTCTACTCAGAATCCTCCAGGCCAGGATCATCCTGGCCTGGTTATTCCCTGACAACGTCCCTTTTGAATACTCTCTGCTCCTTCTTCCTACCTAACCTGTGGCGACGCTCATGACTCTACGCTTTTCCTCGACAAGATGAAATGCTGAGCTATACTTGCGTTACAGGTTGAATGTGGAGGACGTGTGAAATATCCCGTGACTTCAAGCCTTCGACACAAAGGGAAAGCCCTCGACCTTGACGCAGCCCGTGAAGTGATCACCCTTCTGGGAATCAACGGCGAACCCATGGGCAATCTGTCCTGGGACTTCGTCATTGACCAGATTCTGGCCTATCGTAAACCCCAGGCAAGCCGAGAAATCAGGAATGAGCCGCGCGTGACACTTACCTTCCGTGTCAAATACACAACCCCGGAAGGTCAGCAGTTTGAAAGTCGTGCGAGCGGCATCGGCGGAGGCGGGCTCTTTATCGAAAGTCTGAGCACTCTACCGGTCGGCACCAAACTTGCCCTTGAATTTTCGCTACCAGAGCAGCCGTCAGAATGGTTGCCGGCGAAGGGTCTGGTCGCGTGGGTATGCCCTAAAGCAGACCAATATACGTTTAGCCCTGGCATGGGGGTGCGCTTTACGGAGATTAACCCCGATATCCGTAACCGCGTGCTCGAACTGGTGAAATCGCTTCAGCCCGTCGGGCAGTCGGCCTAGCGACTATGCATCTGCCATCGAATCGTCCCGCGATCAATACAAGGACCTGACCATGAAATATACTGTGATCACGACGGCAGTGCATGAGAACAAAATCCTTGAGATGAATGCCGACCGGGAAGCGGTCATGCTTCATAGTGCCACGGGAGAACTGCTCGGCGCCCTGCCGTGGGGAGTGATCATTGAACAGATTCTTTCCGGCGACGACGACGTGCGATTCGCCCATGCGCGCTCACATCCGAGAGCCCCGCTCGCAGTGAAAGTTCGCTACACGACCCCGGAAGGCAAACAGTTCGACAGCTTAACCGGCGGCATCGGTGCAGGCGGGTTGTTCATCGAAAGCAGCACCCCGCTGGCTCCTGGGACCGAGCTTTCCGTCGAGTTTGCACTGCCCGATCGTCCTTGGGAAAAATACACGGCCCAAGCGAAGGTCGCCTGGATCCGCAACAAGCCTGAACGGCATCTGCTCTTCCCCGGGATGGGTATCCAATTTACCAACATCGATGAAAAGGCCCGCAAAGAGCTTGTCGAACTCGTCGATGCATTGAATCGTTCCCGCCTCGCGACCTAATTTCCTCGGTTCGCCCAGCGACGCACCCCACTGTCTGGATCCTTCACGATCGCCGTGTTGAGCGCTGCCCTCGTATCAGAATCGCTGAGCATTCCGAGATGATAGGCTGCTTCTGCTCGCACCCCGGGCGAGAGATCATGGGCCAAACGTTCTCTGAGCCAAGGGGAGACCGCCGACCCTCCCCATTCACCCACCACCGCCACAATGCCCTGTCGAACCTCCGCATCGGAGTCATGTCCTGCTGCGACGAGCGCAGGAACCGATTGGCTTGAGTCGACTTGTAACAATGCCCGCACCGCCGCTCTCCTAATCGTTGGATCCGAAGATCGTAGTAACCCTACGACAGGCTGCAGCAATCGAGAACCTGGTTCGATCTCGCCGATCGCCACAACCGCCGCCTGCCGGACCGATTCGACAGGGTCCTCCAGCGCCTGCGTCAACAAGGCAACCACTCCGTCGGTGGCTGTGGGTTTCAAGCGTCCCACGGCCAGCACCGAGGCTTCGCGGACAATTGCTGCCGGATCGTGCTTGAGGGGAAGAATGGAGTCCGCGGCTCGGGGGTCGCCGATCTTGCCCAGAGATTATGCAGCCGTCCGCCGCATCTCTGGCACCTCATCGCGGAGCAACTCCAGCAATAGCGAGACCGTGTGCTCCCTCGATGAAGGCGGAGAATCCTGGACACAACCGGCGAGACAGAGGACTGACAGGACGACTGAATACGCGATGGTGCGAGAGGAGGTGCGACAGAGCAGGGTGCACGCATCGGGCAGGCTGATGAAGACCGTACCCCAGTTCACGCTTGTTTAGGAGGCTTTTCGTGCAAGGCAGGCGGTTCTTTGGCCGCTTCGATGGATTGCTGGAATTCCTTCTGGGCAGAATCCATTTCGGCTTGGATTATCCGCATCTCGGGATCGACCGAATTACGGACATCGGCAACGGCCTGCTTGAACGTCCGCAACACATCCCCAAGTCCTTCTCCCAAATTCTGCATATCCCCTGGGGAAATGCCGGCCGGCTGCGCGGCCTTCGCCTTCATCGCCGCCTGCTGCGCCTGCACGCGGGCCACGGCATCCTTGTTGACAATGGCCGACGGGCGTTTAACTACTGGTTTGGCCTGGGCGCCAGCGGGAAGAGGCGGGTACTGCGCCCGCATCATCGGTGTGGGAGCAGCCGCGCGATCTTCCATCGTGGGAGGCTGCTGACCCTGCCCCGTCGATTGGGCCGAGACCGACTGAGCTGCCGTTGATGTCATTGGCCGAGCCTGCTGTGGCGGAGCCGCTATGTTGTACATCAGGGCGGCAGTGGTCCCGGGAGTCAATTCCGGCCCAGGCGCATAGGGTGCCGTGGGCTTCGGAGCGGCGAGAGTCTGTCCCGGCGTAATCGTCGGTGCCGGTGCAGCCTGGAACGTTGGTTGGACCTGCGTGGGTGCCGGTTGATTCGCTTCGGGCGGTGCCGCATCCGGCGGGGGAATATCGTTGACTTCTTTCTTGAACCCTCTGAGCGCTTTGCCGACTCCTTCACCGATTTGTGGGAGCTTTCCCGCCCCGAAAATGATGAGGACAATGACGAGGATAATGATGAGTTCCGAGATCCCCATGGTACCAAACATGGCGTGATTCCTTTTCCCTATGACAAATCGCCGTCGTCCTTGCCTTGTTGAGAACCGAATCAACTTTATAGGCCAGTAGGAGGCACTGTCAAGGAAGGGAGAGAGGGCTAGAAAAGCGGGACGATTTCGCTCTGCAACGGCAACCCGAATACCAAGGCCTCACGGTCAGCGAGGTACACGTCCAGTTCGCTCCTGATCCCAAACTCGCCGGGCAAGTAGATCCCTGGCTCAATAGAAAAGCAGGTCCTCGGCATCAGACGGCGGGAGTCCTGCGTCTCCAAGCCATCGATGTTGGCTCCGTTGCCATGAACTTCTTCACCGATCGAATGGCCCGTGCGATGGACGAATTGATCGCCATAGCCGCCTCGTTGGATGACTTGCCGGCAGGCATCGTCGACTTCCCAGCCAAATGGGCGACGGTCGGAAGCTATTTCTGTCTGGACGAAGGTCAGGGCCGCGTCCCGCCCCTGCCGGACCAAGTCGAAAATCTCGCGGTGTTTCACCGGGACGGTCTGACCGACATAGCCGGTCCAGGTGATATCGGCGTAGACCGAACCGGCCTCCGCTCGTTTGGCCCAGAGATCGATCAAGAGCAACGCATCGCGGGTGACCTCGGCTGACCCCGTCTTTGTCGGACCATAATGGGGATCAGCGCTGTGGGCATTGACGGCGGCGATCGGTGCACTCGACGTGACCATCCCAGCTTCGCGTATACGAGCCAAAATAAACTGCTGCACTCCATATTCAGTGAGACCGTGGCCTTGTACCACTGCGTCATGCACAGAACTAAATGTCTGATCAACGATGCGCCGCAGCGCCGCCGCGGCAAACTGATGCGATTCGAGTTGACGGTCCGTCCAGCGCGCTTCAAACGTCTGAATCAAATCCGCTGAACTGACCACATCGACGTCGTAACTTCTGATCAACTCGATCGTACCGGCATCCACGCGCGACACATAGGGAACCGCGTTCAGCGGAGAATATTGCATGGCGACACGGAGGCCACCGGCGAGCAGGCGCGCAAGGATCTGCCGTTGCTGCTCCCACGACACATAGCAGTCAGCTTGTCCCGGTAATGTATCCAGCACGTGCGGCTCGATGCGATGCAGCAGCTTGACAGGAACCCCCTGCGCCGGAATCCAGTAGTACCATCGCCTCGTCACATGGAGTGTAGGATCGAGCTGGAGTATGCGATAGGCGAGAGGGTCGCTCCCGCGGAAATCATAGAAGAGCCAGCCGTCGATCTCGGCATCACGCAGTGCTTGCTGAATCTCGCTGATACGCTGATATATGGCTGTGGTCATGGTAGAGGGCATCTTATCGTCGCGCTCCCAAGCCGTCAATGAGACGGCCGTTGAGGTCGGTGGTCATGCTACAATGCGCACCATGGCAGTTGAGCGTGCACCAGAGCCTTCCCAGTTCCGCGTGGCCCTGTTTGTCGGACCGCAGCCAGTGGAGGGGAAACCCTTCACTTCCTCCTGTGTATTTAACGTCAAGAAACGGAGTTGGAAGGGCGGAATCCAGGTCGCCGTCGTTATCACCCAGAGTCAGATTGATACGCTCATCACCGACGTTGATTTCTCCCGGTGGTTGGCCCTGGCCCTAGCCGATCGCGCGGATGAAGATCGTCTATCTCATCAGAAGCGAGCCCATGAGCTGTTTATCCAAGCAGTCTGTTGGTGCAAGCTGGACCTGGCGTTGCAATCCGGTATCACTCAAGAGAACCAGTGTCTCGCAGACGACACATGGATCCCTGAAGTTAGAGACACCGTAATCAAACGGACAAACTTCATCACGTCGTACATTGCATCTGAACTGGACCTCGTACTGAGAGACGTTACCGCTCCCTAGCCCGCATTATTCATGAAGCTTCTGCTGCAAGCGCCAATGATTTGGGCGAGAGGCACGGGGCCAGAGGCTAGGGGCAAAGCCTTCCCATCGAAAGCACGGCTCTTCCCTCTAGCCACTAGCCTCGTGCCCCTGGCCTAGCCCGTTGGCGCGATTTCGCGACGAACTTTCATGAATAATGCAGGCTAAGACACTCCCCGCGAGCACGGCAGGGGGTTTGCAATCAGAGTTGAATTTGTTATAACCCCACTACCATTGAATCGTGGGTAAGCAACCTGGAGTCAACCACTGCTGCTCAGTTCGCTCCACCGAAGAAGGAGGATTATCTGTGAACACATACTCGTCTTCATCCAATCGCCCCCGTGAGGCTTCCAGCTTCAAACTGGTGGCAGTCTTCCTGCTCCTGGCCCTGTGCACCATCACAATGGTGCCGTCGGCGTGGAGTCAAGAAAGCGCGGCCACTCCGTCGAGCGAGAGAACCGAGGGCGGAAGCGCGTCAAGCGCGGGCATGCAGGCCGCTGCCGCCGCCTCCACGATCCTCTATTTTCCCTTGAAGGCCGCATTTGCGATAGGTGGAGGAATCGTCGGCGGATTGGCCTATGCCTTTTCAGGGGGGAACGAACAGGCGGCGAAGAGCATTTGGGATACCAGTCTCCGCGGCACCTACTACATTTCTCCCGATCACCTGCAAGGCAATCGGCCCATCCGCTTCTTGGGGGTCGCTGATTCGAATGATGCACCGGCGCCAGCCCCTGCTCCGGAGCCCATCCGCTAGGCGATGAAACCGATCATCGGCGTCACACCAGACTTCAACGCCGGTAATCGGAAGGAATGGGGTGGGCGCGAGCCCACCTACTTTTTGCGCGCACGCTACATCCGTGCCATCGAAGAACTCGGCGGCATCCCGCTGGTCCTTCCACTTCTCGCAGACCGGGCCACGAGACGGCGCCTCCTGCAGCAGCTCGACGGACTCCTCCTCACCGGAAGCGGGCCGGACCTTCCACCGTCATTGTATGGTGAACGTCAGCGCTATCCGTTCGGAATCGTGAGCGAGCGTCGTGCGAGCTTTGAACTGGACATCGTCCACCTGGCGAGACAGGCTGATGTCCCGCTGCTCGCCATCTGCGGAGGCATGCAGACGATGAACGTCGCCTGCGGCGGCAGTCTGTTTCAGGATATCTCATCCCAAATCTCGACACCGCTCCAACATCGGCAACGGACTCCTTCGACGAATCTCAGTCACACCGTCACAGTCACACCCGGCAGCCTACTCCGTCGCATCGTACGATCGGTGTCGATGCGAGTGAATAGCTCCCACCATCAGTCGGTCAAAGCCGTCGCGCCGTCATTGATCGCCAGCGCCCTGGCCCCCGATGGTATCGTGGAGGCAATCGAATCTCCGGCCCACCGCTTTTTTCTCGGCATCCAGTGGCACCCGGAATTTCTTTTCGACCGGCACCCCCTCCACAGACGATTGTTCGAGGCCTTTTTACGCGCCGCCCGCGCCACAGAACGTGGTGCGCCCCCTCGACATGGCTCGGGATCCTGAGCTCATCGGAGGGTCAACCGTAAAACGCGAGACGCGAGCGATGCGCGATGAGCGGGAAAGGCGGCACGGGCGAGATGGGCGGGAACATCGTGTCAGGCAGGAGTCAACGTATGACGTTCGAGTTTCGAAGTTCCGGAAACCTCGAACCTCAGACCTCAAACCATCGTCCGTCTCGCGCGTCCCGCCAGTCTCGCTCAGCTCTCCTACGGAGAAAGCCTGCTATACTTGACCCCATATGGAACAGAAACGCGTTGACCCTACAGCGCCTTCTGCCATCCCCGCGGCCTAACCCGCATTATTCATGAACACTTCTGCTGCAATCGCCGATCCGCTGCTACGACGAGCCTTCGACCAGCGGGCTCGCCCCTCGGACCCTCACCGTACTGCACGAGTACGCATCGGGTCCTCACGGCTCCGCGCGCCGGTCTCGCGACGCGGCTCAGCGATTTCTCGACGAACCGTCATGAATAATGCGGGCTAGGAGATACGGTGATTAGCCGACTCTTCCGAACCAAGTCCATTGAGCAAATTCTCGCGGATGCAGATCATCCCGATCATCGTTTGAAAAAAACCCTCACGGCCTGGGATCTGACCGCGCTTGGCATCGGCGCGATTATCGGCACCGGCATCTTCGTCCTGATCGGCACCGCCATCGTCGGCGATGCC
>Ga0137399_10001831_pt1 | contig 10080 bp, 7 predicted proteins | sample czorhiz316metaG_FD_104810 | JGI IMG/M metagenome (GOLD analysis project Ga0137399, IMG submission 104810) | Vadose zone soil microbial communities from Angelo Coast Range Reserve, California, USA - czorhiz3.16 metaG | ecosystem: Environmental > Terrestrial > Soil > Vadose zone | place: USA...
AAACGCCGCGATGTTCGTCTGCACCCACCTGAGGGCTGCGATCTGGTCGAGGAGTCCATAGTTGCCGGAAGTGTGTTGCGGGGATTCCGCCGACAACATCGGGTGTGCGAGAAAGCCGAAGATCCCGACGCGGTAGTTGAAGCTGACGACCACGACACCGCGCGCGGCCAGCCGGGCCCCGTCGTAAAGAGGATAGGCTGCGGAGCCGCCGATAAAGGCGCCGCCGTAGATGAATACCATCACCGGCTGATGACCGTGCAGGCCGCTCGCGGCGGTCCACACGTTGATAGTCAGGCAGCCCTCGCTCGCCTCCTGTCCGGTGGGAATCACGTAAGGCACCTGCACGCAGTCATCGCGGAAGTGGCTCGCGTCGCGCACGCCTTCCCACCGCAGCGGCGGCTGCGGCGGCCGCCAGCGCAACGGCCCCACGGGCGGTGCGGCGTAGGGAATGCCCTTGAAGGCCAGGATCTCGCCGTCCGCCCCGGCGACCGGGCCGGCGCTGGTCGCGATGACCGGATGAGTGGGCGGCCGCGCCTCGGCAGGACGGGGCGGCCAGAGCAGCGACAGGAGCGCGAGGCACGCCGCGGATCTGCGCGGCGCTGTCACTCCCCGCTCCGGCGCGGCTGCGGCGCCAGGGCATCCATGATGAGGCGCTGCGTGGCGTTTTCATCGACGGCCAGGCACACCTCGACGTTCGCAGCACCGCTCACGGGCCGTGTGTAACCCCGAGCGTCTACCGCGATCCGCAGCGCAGCCACCGGGCAGGTCGATGGCTGCAGCAGCCACGCCAGCGGCACGACGTCGAAGAGGGTGGGCGTGATCTGGCCCCAACTGTTGAGCAGGCGCCACTGGTGATACAGGAGCGCCAGGGCATCCGAGGCGGGTGATCCGTAGGCGAACAGCCGTTCGCGCCGGACTTCATCGAACTTGATCTGCGTTGAGTCGAGCGGAAACATCCGCACCGGCACCCGTGATTGCAGCAGCGCCACCAGTCCCTGTGGCGCCGAGGCGACGTTGTATTCGGCGCTCGGCTCGGCGACCGGTATCGCTCCGCCCTGGTTGTAGCCGACATGGATCGAGCCCCCCATCATTACCACCTGCCTGAGCTGGTGCAGGGCATCGGGATCACGCCGCTGCAGGGCTTCGATGTTGCTGAGCGGCGCCAGCGCCAGGAGCGTGATTTCTCCGGGGCGCTTGCGCGCCTGCTCGCGGATGAACTCGATCGCATCGGGAGCAGGCGAGGTGTCGGTGGCGCCGAGGGCCCATTTGCTTTGGGTAAACGGCACCGCGTTGGCGGTCGCCGGTCCCTGGGCGACCACCACGTCCCGGCGGCCGAGGGTCGCGAGCAGCCGACGAACCAACAACGTCCGGGTGCGCGTGTCTCCCCACGCGGTGGTGACACCCAGCACCTCGAGACGGGAATCCTTAAGCGCAACCGTCAGCGCGAAGGCGTCATCGATGTCATCGCCGACGTCGGTGTCGATGATGACGGGCAGCGGGCGCGCAGTGTCGGGCGCGGCCGCATCCGTGAGCGCGATACGCGCCGGCATGAGTGCCGCCGCGCACAGCAGGCACGCCGCCTTCGCCGGGGCACGTTCCATTATCTCACCGCCAGAGTGTGACCTTATGCCAGGTAGATGAAGCGCGCGATGCACAGCACGGCCAGGATATACACCAGCCAATCGCCGCGGCGCGCCTGACCGCGCACCAGCTTGAGGATCGCATGGCTGGTGATGCCGAATGCCAGCCCGTTGGCGATCGAATAGGTGAGCGGAATCATGATGACCGTCAGAAAGGCCGGGATAGCTACGGCGGGATCCGCCCAGTCGACTTCCGCGAGCGCACCCATCATCAGCGCCCCGACCAGCACCAGCGCCGGCGCCGTGGCAGCGGTGGGGATGGCCTGCACGAGGGGCGCGAAGAACAGCGTGCACAGGAACAGGATCCCGACCACGACGGCCGTCAGGCCGGTTCGCCCGCCTACGGCCACACCCGCGGCGCTCTCGATATAACTCGTCACCGGGCTGGTGCCGGCGACGGCGCCCACCAGCATCGCCACGGAGTCGGACAGCAGGATCCGATTCAGCCTCGGGATCGATCCGTCGGGCGCGATCAGGCCCGCCTTCTTGGTGACCGCCACCAGCGTACCGATATTGTCGAACATGTCGACGAACAGGAACACAAACACGATCTCGAGCAGCGACAGGCCGAGGCCGCCCTTCAGGTTCAGGGCCTGCCGGATGTCGAGCTTGAATGCCGCGGCCGACAGGTCGCCCACACTGTAGGCCCCGGGGGAGAAGTGCGAAAGACCGAATACCCAGGCAATGGCCGCCGTCGCGAGAATGCCGAGCAACATCGCGCCCTTGACGCCGTGCGCCTGCAGGGCGGCGATCACCAGCAGCCCGAGCATCGCGAGCGCGGGCGTCGGGGCGGTGAGGCTGCCCAGGGCCACCATGGTGCCGCTCCTGGCAATGATGATTCCGGCATCGGCCAGGCCGATGAAGGCGATGAAGAGCCCGACGCCGCCCGCCACCGCGGCGAACAGCGAGCGCGGTACGGCGCTCACGATCAGCTGCCGCACGCCCGCGACCGTCAGAAAGAGGAACGCTACGCCGGAGAGGAACACGCACCCCAGCGCCGTCTGCCAGGGCAGGCCCATACCCTTGACCACCGTATAGGTGAAGTAGGCGTTGAGCCCCATTCCCGGCGCGAGTGCGAGTGGGTAGTTCGACAGCAGGCCCATCAGGATGCTGCCGATGCCCGACGCGAGGCAGGTCGCGACCGCCACGGCCGCGACCGGCATGCCCGCGGCCCCGAGAATCACCGGGTTGACGACGACGATGTACGCCATCGTCAGGAACGTGGTCAGCCCGGCGATGACCTCGGTGCGCAGCGAGGTGCCATGGCCCCTGAGGTCAAAGAGGCGTTCGAGCATCTCGTCTTCAGAACTTCATGCTGATCTGCCCGCCGATGATGCGCGGGTCGTTGATGAATCCCGTGAAGTTCTCGAAATTGATGCCGCCGATGTTGCGAATCTGATCGGTGCAATTGCGGCAGAATGCCGCGACCTCGTACTTCTTGTCGGCCCAGGAATAGCCGATGCGTGCGCCGAGTAGGAAGAGCGACGGGCCGACGAACTCCCTCTCCGCATCCAGGAAGAAGTTCATTTCGGTGCGGTAGGACATGTCGGTATAGAGGTACAGCTCACTGCCTGCACCCATCGGGACTCCGTAGCGCAGCGACACATCGCCGACGTATTTGGGCGCCTGCGGCAGCGGATTGCCGTTGATCAATGCGAAGCCGTTGGCATTGAGCGGGTTGAGCTCGGTACAGGCGGCGCCGCCCGGCAGGAAGCTCCAGTTGAAGCACGGTCCCACCGCCAGCGTCGGATCCTGGATCTCGGTGTGGTTGTAGCCGCCGCTCACATTCAGCACCAGGTTGGGCATCAGGTGCGCCTCGAACTCGAGCTCCGCACCCTTGCCGATCGTATGCGCGGCGTTGATCAGCTGCACGATGTTCGCCGTGCCGCCCACCGCGGTCAACTGCTGGTGGCTGACGTCAAAGTAGTAGACGTCGAAGGCCAGGCGCGCGCGATGCTCGAACACATCGGCCTTGATACCCACTTCGTAGGAGATGTTGTCTTCGGAGCGCGCAATCTGGACCGGCTTGCCGGGCTGTCCGTTCGCGGGCGCGGAAGGATCGCCGAAGCTGGGCGCGCGGAAACCCGTGGCAATGCGCGCGTAGAGGTTGACGTCGGGAGCGAGCTGCAGAGTCGGGCTCAGGTCCCAGCTGAGCTTGCTCGCGCTCGCGGAGGCCGACTGCGGCGGTGGCAACGGGTTGACCACTCCCTGGGTAAACGGCACTTCGAAGGTCTTGTGATCCCGCGTATAGCGCAGCCCGCCCCGCAGCTTGAACGCGGAAGTGAAGGCATATTCGAGTGAGGCGAAGATCGCCTGGGCGTCGTTCTTCTGCCGCGACACCGTCGTGTCGACCAAGGTCAGGTTGTTGATCTGGTAGTCGTTGCCGATTCCCTCGGTTCTCTCGTCGAACAGGAAGATACCCGCCTGTCCCTGCAGCGGACCGCTCTGGCGCGAGACCGCCCGGAACTCCTGGGTCAACTGGTAATGGCTCTTGATGCCGCCACCGGTTTCAACACCGAACGGAATGAAGCCGGGACCCCAGAATGCCGCGCAGGAGCCGGGAGGGATATTCACGCAGAAGTGGCCGAAAAAACCTGGGCCGTAGCCGCCGTCGATGTCGCCGATCGTCAAATAGTGCCGGACCGATTCGTAGCCGGTGATTGATTGGTATACGAAGGCCGGCGTGTTCCAGTTCAGGTGCACGTTGGCGCCGAGGCTGCTGAAGGACTGGCCGTTGTAGCCGTCGGTGAAGATCGTGGCCGGGTCGAAGCCGGGCACGAGGCTGTTGGTGCCCGCGCTGATGACATTGGCGCGGAACAAGCGCGCCGAGCCATCCAGCGTGCGGCCGTGGACGTTGAAGAGGGCGTCGAAGGTATCGCTGGGCTTGTAGAGCAACTGCAGCCTCGCGGCCCAGTCGTCGTAGCCCTCCAGATGCTGGTCGCCGGCGGGGTTGCGGGGAGCGGTCACCCAGTTGTCGCGGTGCTGAAACTGGGTGGAGGCGCGAAACGCCATCTGATCGTTGATGGGAAGATTGACCACACCCTCGAAGTTGGCCGTGTTGTAGGTGCCGTCGGACAGGCTGGCGGAGCCTGAGAACCGACCAATCACGGGCTTCGCGGATTCGAACTTGACGACGCCGGCCGGCGAATTGCGCCCGAAGAGCGTCCCTTGCGGCCCGCGCAGGACTTCGACGTCGGCCTGATCGAACACCGGGAAGCCCTTGAGTGCCGGAATCTCCTGGACGATGTCGTCGTAGTAAAGGCCGACGGGCTGTGAGGCGAAATTGTGGAAATCGGTGTTGCCATAGCCGCGGATGTAGAGGCGCGGAAAGGTGCGGCCGTTGGAGGATTCGATATTGAGGCTCGGCACCGCAAACGCCAGCTGGCGGATGTCCTGGCCGGCGGTACCGAGCACCTCGAGCGACGACCCGCTCAACACCGCAGTGGAGACCGGCACGTCGAGCAGTCGCTCCTCGCGCCGCGTGGCGGTGACGATCACCTCTTGTATGTTCTCGAAGCCGCTCGCTCCGGCGCTCGCCTGGTCGGCCGCCCGCGTGACTCCGGGAAGCATCAGCAACACGCTCGCGCAGGCGGTGGCGGCCGCCAGCAGCGGCGGGTACCTGCGCCCGTGACGCAGCAGATGAGTGATAACGCAACGCAGCATTGCCGATGACCCCGAGCTGGTGACTTCCATCGCGACCTCCCCGTTTGTTGCCTGCGCGAAACAGGCTCGCGCAGGCGTGCTGGCTGTCTGTTGGCGGATCGCCGTCGAATCGTTGTTTCTGGTTAGTAAAACGTTACACTAGCGGCCGGTGAAAAGTTACACCACGCACGCACTCGCTGTAAAGGGATCGGGGCGCGGCCCGCGCGCGCCAGCGCGCGCCGCGCCCTATTTACCGCGCCGGCCGCTGCGCGGCGCCTGAAAGTTGGGGCAGGCGTGACGCATGGCGACGGTGAAGGACATTGCCGCAGCCGTTGGAGTGTCGGTCGCCACGGTCTCCAACGTCCTCAACGACCGCCCCAACGTCGGTCGCGTCAACCGGCAGAAGGTGCTGCGGGTCGCCAAGCAGCTGGGCTATCGCCCGAACCGCGCGGCCCAGGCGATGCGCACCGGACGCACGCGTGCGATTGGTCTGGTGCTGCCGGATCTGACCAACCCCTTTTTCCCCGAGCTCGCGCAGGCGGTGGAGAACACAGCGCGCAGTCTCGGCTTGGTGGTGTGCCTCATCGACAGCCAAGGCAGAGTCGACGGTGAGGCGGACGGGTTCGCACTGCTGATGCAGCATGCGGTGGACGGAATCATCTGGTGTCCGGTGGGACCGCGCCTGCCGGCCCCCCTCAAGACCCTCGCTCGCCCGGTCGTGTTGATCGACCGTCCACGGCCGGGATTCGCGGTCGTGCATTCGAACTACCTGATGGGCGGGCGGCTGCTGGCTCAATACGCCCTGCGCCTGGGCCACACCCGGGTCGGACTACTGTCGGGGCCGCGGCACCTCGAGAGTGCGCGCCAGCGACGCGACGGTTTCGTCAATGCCTTTCCGCACAGTATCGACATCGCCTGGGAAGTGTGCTTGGGCTTCGATGGCGTACTGACGTCGGAGGCGCGCGCGGCGCTCCGGCGCCGGCGCAAGGCCACGCTGATCGTGGCGGGGAACGACCTGATCGCCATCGGCGCGATTCGCTACCTGGCGCAAGAGGGTGTGAGTGTGCCGGATGAGGTGTCGGTCACCGGCTTCGACAACATTCGCTGGACGGATCTCGTGACGCCGCGCCTCACGACCATCGCGCAACCCGTCGGGGCCATCGGCGCCAAGGCGGTCGAACTGATGCGCGAACGAATGTCAGGTGAGAAAATCCCCATCCGGCGCACGATTTTCGATGTCGAGCTCGTCGAGCGGGACTCGGTGCGGCATTTGAACAGCGGTAGTTAGCGGAGAATTGAGCATGGCGAGGACACCCCGTATTGCCGTCGTCGGCAGCGCCAACACCGACCTCATCACTTTCAGCGATGCGTTTCCGCGGCCGGGCGAGACCCTGTTCGGCCAGAGCTTCGATCTGGGCTTTGGCGGCAAGGGCGCCAACCAGGCGATCGCAGCGCGACTGTGCGGCGCCGAAGTCCTCATGGTCGCCAAGGTCGGTAGCGATCTGTTCGGGGAGGCGACGATCAAGAACTTTGCGTCGTTTGGAATTGATACGACCCACGTGCAGGTGGTGCAGGGTGTGCCCACGGGGGTGGCGCCGATCTTCGTCGAGCCCAACGGCCAGAATCGCATCATCGTCGTCAAGGGGGCGAACGATCGCCTGATGGCGGCGGACGTCGACGCCGCAGCCGCGCAACTGCGCGACGTCGACACGATCATCCTGCAGTTCGAGATTCCGCTCGACACCATCTATCACACCGTGCGCTTTGCCAGGGCCCACAACATCCGCTGCATCGTCAATCCGGCGCCGGCGCTACCGGCGGATCTCGCCCAGCTCGCGGCCGCGGATTACTTCATACCGAATGAAACGGAAGCCGAGCTCATCACGGGTCTCGCGGTGCACACCGTCGAGGAGGCTGGCGCGTGTGCCGCGGCGCTCCTGCAGCAGGGCTTCCGCCGGGTGGTGCTGACGCTCGGAGCGCGCGGCTCGCTGCTCGCGGCGGCGGCGGGTTCCCGGCACGTGCCGCCTTACCAGGTCACGGCGGTGGATACCACCGGTGCCGGCGATGCCTTCATCGGCAGTCTCGCGGTGTTCCTCGCCGAAGGCCTCGCGGAACAGGAGGCCGTGGCGCGTGCAAATCTCTACGCCGCGCTGTCCACGACCCGGATCGGAACCCAGAAGTCGTTTCCGAAGCGAGCCGATTTCGAAGCAGAATGGACCCGGCGCGGGGCGCGCGGCAGCTAGGCGGCGGGGCAGAACAACGAAACCAATTCACGGCAACCTCAACAGGATTCATACATGTTCGTAGTGCATAGCTACCCGTTGGCGGTCGTGTTGTGCGTCATCACCATGCTTTGCTGGGGTTCGTGGGCCAACACCCGCAAGCTCGCCAGCAAGGACTGGCGCTTCGAGCTGTTTTACTGGGACTACACGCTCGGCGTGCTGTTGCTGACACTCATCCTGGGGTTGACCCTCGGCAGTACCGGGACCGAGGGACGTTCCTTTGCCGCCGACCTCGCGCAAGCCTCCGGCGCGAGCCTCTGCTCGGCGCTGCTGGGCGGGGCTATTTTCAATCTCGCCAATCTGCTGCTGGTCGCGGCGATCGAGATCGCCGGCATGGCGGTGGCGTTCCCGGTCGGCATCGGACTCGCGCTCATCATCGGCGTGATCGTGAACTACATCGCGGTACCGGTGGGCAATGGCGCGCTGCTCGCGATCGGCGTAGCGCTCGTCACGCTGGCGATCGTTCTGGACGCCGTCGCTTATCGTCGCCTGCCCGGGGGGGCGGCCGGGGTCAGCACCAAGGGGCTGGTGCTGTCGGTGGCCTGCGGGGTGTTCATGGGTATGTTCTACCGCTTTGTCGCCGCGGCGATGTACGCGGATCCCGCCGCCGCCGAGGCCGGCAAGATGGGTAGCTACGCGGCGGTGTTCGTATTTGCGATCGGGGTATTCCTCAGCAGCTTCGTGTGGAATACGCTCGCGATGAAGAAGCCTTTCGTCGGCTCCCCGGTGGGTTTTGCCAGCTACTTCAAGGGCGATTTCGCCACGCATCTGACCGGAATCCTCGGCGGGGTGATCTGGGGAATCGGCATGTCGCTCAACCTGATCGCCTCGGGCCGGGCGGGCTTCGCGATCTCCTACGGCCTGGGCCAGGGCGCCACAATGGTCGCGGCGTTCTGGGGTGTGTTCATCTGGAAAGAGTTCCGCGGTGCCCCGGCGGGAACCTCGAAGCTGCTGGCGGCGATGTTTGCCTCGTTCCTCGGCGGGTTGGCACTCATCGTCCTCGCGCGCACGCTGTAGCAGGCGAGGACGTACACGCGCAATGTTCGCGGCACACGCATGAACCGGGATAGGCAGCAGCGGCCGGTGGTGGGCGAGCGCCTGGCAGAGCTGCCGGTCGTCGCGCCGGCGGGGCGGCACGCCCCGGTGGCGCAATTGGCGGCAAGCGCGCTGACCGCCAACGCCGGTACTGCCCTCAACCTCGACTGGGTCGACAGCGTGCGCGTCAACACCAGCGCGGTGGAACGCCGCACGGCGACCCTGGTCGCGCGTCGCACGGTGAAGAAGGAGTGGCAGGTCGCCTGGCTGCTGCGGGCGATTACCTGCATGGACCTGACGACCCTCTCCGGCGATGACACCGAGGAGCGGGTGCGGCGCCTGTGCGCCAAGGCGATGCATCCGGTTTCTGACAGCGTGAAAGGAGCTCTTGGTATCCAGGACCTGCCGCTGCAGGTGGCCGCGGTGTGCGTCTATCACCTGTTCGTGCAGACCGCCCGGCGTGCCCTGGAAGGGACCCACATCCGTGTCGCGGCCGTCTCGACCGGCTTTCCGGCGGGTATGACTGCGCTTGCGGAACGGCTGGCCGAAATCCGCCGCTCGGTCGAGGCGGGTGCGGACGAGATCGACGTGGTGATCACGCGCGCCCATGTGTTCGCGGCGCAGTGGCAACGCCTGTACGACGAAATCGCGGCATTCAAGGAGGCGTGCGGCGACGCCCACTGCAAGGTGATTCTCGGTACCGGAGACCTGGCAACGTTGCGCAACGTGGCGCGAGCGAGCCTGGTCGCCATGATGGCGGGCGCCGATTTCATCAAGACCTCCACCGGCAAGGAAAGCGTCAATGCCACGCTGCCGGTCGGGCTGGTGATGACACGCGCGATTCGCGAGTATTCCGAGCGCACCGGGATGGCCGTTGGGTTCAAGCCGGCCGGAGGGATCCGCACCGCAAGGCAGTCGCTCGAGTGGCTGGCACTCATGAAAGAGGAGTTGGGCCCGAGTTGGCTGGAACCGCACCTGTTCAGGATCGGCGCGAGCAGCATGCTGGGAGATATCGAGCGACAATTGGCGTTCCACGGCAGCGGGCGCTATTCCGCCTCCTACCATCACCCGCTGGTCTGACGAGCAATCTATGGCGCACACCACCCTGGCTGAAAAGTTTCGCACCATGGACTACGGTGCGGCCCCCGAAGACCCGGCCCAGGCACTCGCGTGGCTGGATCAGTTCAAAGGCCGCTTCGGGCACTTCATCGGCGGCACCTGGAGCGCGCCCGCGGAAGGCCGGTACTTCGAAACCTGCGACCCGTCGACCGGTGAAAAGATCGCCGATATCGCCCAGGGGAGCGGATCCGACGTGGACGCAGCCGTCAAGGCGGCGCGCGCCGCGCTGCCGCGTTGGCAGGCGCTGACACCGCACGCGCGGGCCCGTTTCCTGTACGCGCTCGCGCGCCAGGTACAGAAGCACTCGCGGCGGCTCTCGGTGCTGGAGACGATCGACAACGGCAAGCCGATTCGCGAGAGCC
>Ga0137399_10001835_pt1 | contig 10073 bp, 8 predicted proteins | sample czorhiz316metaG_FD_104810 | JGI IMG/M metagenome (GOLD analysis project Ga0137399, IMG submission 104810) | Vadose zone soil microbial communities from Angelo Coast Range Reserve, California, USA - czorhiz3.16 metaG | ecosystem: Environmental > Terrestrial > Soil > Vadose zone | place: USA...
AACAAATCGACGAGCGCGCGGGCGGCATCGATGAGGTTGTTCGACATTGCGGCAAACATCTCGAAAAAGCTTGTGTCTTTGGGAATGAGTCGGACCATTCGGGGCGCCAAGCTCCAGAAACCGTGGTTGCTTGCGGTTCACGTAGACGCTGGAGAAGCGAGCCAATATCTCACGCGCCGCAAAAGGCCGTCAAATCAGAGAAGCAGGGACGAGGAATCGCGAATGGAGAGCCCGGATGTGCCTTGAATTGGGGCGAACTCAGCCGCGCCGTTGCGGGCGGGCGTCCACTTTGGCGCGGCGCGGCATCCGGAGGCCGAGGAGCACCAGCAGCGCCAGAACTGCGCCGGTTCCCAACGCAACCGGCCGTAAGAAGTCGGACAAAAGGGCTTGTACGTCCATTCCCGCAGTATGATGCGTTTCGATCGCAAAAGGAAAGTTACGACTGGGCTGTGTCCGCTTGCAAAACGCGGAATATATGCCCTAGTCAGTTCCCTCCAGCGGGGCCGTTTCTGCTTCGCTGCTTCATAAACCCGGGCCAGATCATTGTCCTGACCGGGCGCCAGCTTTGCGGCTTCCATCAAGCGCGATCGACTATGTCCTACTACGTTTTCCCAGCCCGAAGCGCGGTGTCCCAAATGTAGGCCGAGCACATCGAGTCCAGGTCATCCGCGTCTTCCGACGTCGTGATGTCTTTCGGTCCGGGTTCGATGAAGGAGTTGCGGGGACCGAATAGCGTGGTAATGCGCATGCGCACGGTGCTCGGCCCAGCGTTCCGCTGTTCTGGTAGGGCCGCGCCGAAAGGGAATCTGCCACAAAGCCAGACTTAAAAACTAAACCTGGTCGAAAACTGAAATGCTCGCGAACCGAAACGCGGGACAATCGCGACAGGCGTCCCAAAAGCCGTATTCGGTGTTGCATTCCAAACATTTGTGGAGTTTCCATTCGAATCTTTTTGTTGGGTGGAGGTGTATTGAACGTTATCCAGCGGATTCTGCTGGAAGTTCGGGTGGTTGAAGAGGTTGAAGGATTCACCCTTGAGCTGCACAGTGAATCTTTCGTTCAGGTGAATGTCCCGAGCGACGCTGAAATCAAAGTCATTGGCCCCTGGTCCGGTGAAGGAGTTGAATCCTTCGCCGGGGACCATCCCGAAATTCAACTGCGAGGTGTCAAATACCGCTGTGTAGGGACGTCCGCTGGCTTCGTTCAAAACCCCCGAGAAAATAAAGTGGCGCAACACGCCAGAGGTGGGGGTCCAGCCACCGTCAATGACGAAGCGGTGGCGTTGGTCGAGCTGCGAGCGGCCGCGCTGGGCGCGCTGGTCAAATTGGTTGTAGTAGCCCGTGCCCTGGTCGATGAGCTTCGAAAACGTGTAGGCGACCGAGGCAAAAAACTGGCTCGACGTGTGACGGACCGAAACCAGCAAGCCGTTGTAGACCGAAAGACCGGTGTTGTCGACGACGTTGATGGCGCCGAAATTCGGATTGTAAATGCCGTCGATTGCCTCGTAGTCCGGCACTACGGCCGAATTCCCATTGGGGAAGATGACGGTATCGTTGGTAAAACTTCCGCCGAACTGAGGCTGCAAGGTGGGAGGAACGAGATTGAGATCGCTGCCATTGCCCAGCGCCTGGCGGGTTACGCCGTTGGAGTTTCCGAGCAATGCGAGGCCATGGCTATAGACATATCCCAAGCTCGCTGCCGTATGCGCACCGAACTGATGTTCCACGGCCAGATTGGCTTGCTCGACATAGGGGCTGCGGAAATTCGGCGCAAAGACGACAGCCGAAGGCGTGCCGCCGGCTCCCGCCGGAAAAGACGTGAGCGATGTGGGATAGGTGACAATCGGGCTATTGTTGCCAAAACCCGGACCCGTGGCCACCAAGAACGGGCGAGAGATGCCGTTGGAGAGCAAGGCCTGCGAAGCATCAAGCAGGTCCTCCTGCATGTAGAAGAGTCCGAAGGAGCCGCGCACGACGGTGGTGCCTTTGGCATCGATCGAGTAGGCGAATCCGACGCGGGGCGCGACGTTGTTCTTGCTGTAGGGGATGTGACAGGTCAGGGTCAAGATGGGATTGCAAACCGGCGGCTGGGGCAACACCTGGAGATCGTAACGGAGTCCGTAATTAAAAGTCAGCCGCGGAACAACTCGAAACTGATCCTGGGCAAACAGAGAATACGTGGGTGAATGCAGTTTCGCTGTGGTCTGTCCGAACGATTGCAGATAGAGCTGAAACGAGCCCGTGGCCACGTCCGCTAAAGTGCCGAATTGATATTCGCCCTTGGGTCCGTAGATGAAATAGTCGCTGTCGCGATTGTAGTTAATGTCGGCGCCGAACTTCATCGTGTGCCGGCCTAGCACTTTGGTGAGATTGTCCGTGAATTCGAAGCGGCGATCGGTTGTGGCCAGCTGGAAGCGATTGCTGCCAAACACGAACCCGCTGTCGGGGTTTTGAATGACCACCGTGGGACTGGTGGGAGCAGTGGATGGCAGGTCGAAGTGATAGTCGTTGCCATAGTGAAAGCGGAATTCGTTCGCGGTGCTGCTGTTAATTGCAGTTTGCAGCGAGGCTTGGAAGAATTGGCTGGTGGCGCCGTCGGTCAACGAAAGCCCGTCCCCCGTGGATGTGGGCGTGTTGAAGTATCCATGCGGGCTGCGGAATCGCTGGTAGTTGTAGGTTGCGTTCAGAGTGTTCTTGTCGTTCAAGATCGCAGTGATCTTCCCGAAGGCCACATTCTGATTGAAGCTGCGAGCGAAAGAACCCGAAGCCGCATTCACCTGCGCCGCGATTCCTGGGTTGTTGGCAAAAAAATCAGGAGGTAGACCGATGAGAGCGGGATTGTTGTTCACCGTCAGCGGTTCGTTGCGAACCTGACCTTCGTAGTTCACCAGGTAAAAAATCTTGTCGTGGCGAATTGGACCGCCCAGCGTGGCGCCGAACTGCTGCCGGCGGTTGGCCGGCTTGGGGATTCCGTTGGCCCGATTGATCGCGTCATTAGCATCCAGAGCCGAATCGAGAATGTAGTAGTACGCGTCACCGTGAAAGTTATTGGTTCCGCTGCGGGTGACAGAGTTCACGAGACCGCCGCCGGCTTGGCCAAACTCGGCTTGAAAACCCGTGCTGGTGACTTGGAATTCCTGAATTACATCCTCACTGAACTGATAGGGAACACTCGTCCGGCCAATCTGCTGGGCAAAGAATGCGTTATTGTTATTGCCGCCATCCACGGTGTAGTTGTTGAAGTTTCCCGCGACGCCATTAAAGCTGACCATGCCGAAGTCGCCGTCGCTTGTGGCGCCTGGAGTGAGCAAAGCGAAATCAGTAAAGTTGCGGCCGTTCAGAGGTAATGACGCGATGCTTTGACGGCCAACTACCGTGGCCAGTGCGGACTGAGAGGTATCGACCAGCGGCGCGTCAGCGCTAACGGAGACCACAGTTTCCACCACTCCGAGAGCGAGTCGGGGATGCAAAGTGGACGTCGTTCCCAGGCTGATTACCACATTATTAAGGGTGAGCGGCGCGAAGCCGCTCTTGTTCACGGATACGTCGTAATGGGCTGGGGAAAGATACAAGAACAAGAAATAACCGCGATCGTCCGTCTGTTGGGAGGATGCTTCCCCCGTGGCGGTGTTGCGCGCAGTGACGACCACGCCGGCGACGGCACGTCCGCTGGGATCGGTTACATATCCGTCAAGCCGCCCGCTGGCCGACGAAGATTGGGCTGCCACGGACACCGCTCCGATCAATGCGAATGAAATCAAGGCTACAGAGAGTCGAAGATGAGCAGAAAATGCAAGACGTGGTTTCACGGTGCCTTCCCTCCCAAATGATGTGGCAATGTATGAACGCCCTCAACACGGCCAATTGACTGAATTGCATTCTGAAGCCAGTGCCGGGATTTCACTAGGAGCGCTAACTAAAAACGGTCAGGTTCGCGCCAACTCACGCGAACTACGTGTTAGCGAATCACGCCCGAAAACACCCAATGTTTCCAACCAAAGTTAGCAGCTGCTGGCAGGCTAGTCCAATTTGTCATTTTGATGAGCACGATCCATTTCGGGCATCTGAAGGAAAGCGTGCCGGTGGATGTCCTCTTGGTCGAACGGGGTGATGAACGTTTGATTGACCTTCGTCATGATGGCGTGCGCTGCAGAGGAGCCGCGCGTCACATGTGAGGTTCCCGGAAAATTCAACCAACAACTCGAAGAATTTGCCTTGGCGGGGGATCAGACGAATTCAGGGCGCTTGGTCTCCCGATTTCGAGTCTCTTCGTAAAAACGATCGCGGAACGATATCACGAACCGGGCTGGCTGGCAAAACGGGCCACCGCATCTTCCACCGAGTCCTTCCGCAAGGACTTATACCTGGATGAGGGCTACTTGTTCGGTCTCGGCTGATCCGGCTGATCCTGCTCACTCAGAGTCTTGATCCTTTCTTCTAGTGCCTTATTCAGCTGGCGCGCTAGGTTGCGCAATCTCTCGGGGTCACGCTCGACCAGCATTGCTCGGTGCAGCCGTTCTATCTCCACTGCGTCCACTTTTCTAGTTTTACACAGAACCTCTTGCTCTCAAAATGCTTATCCAGCGGCCAACAAGACGCCACCGGTAACCCTGCAGGTCCCGGTCCGCATGTATTGCGAGGGTGGTGCACCGCTGTTCTTGAGGGAGAGATAAGTATCTACTGGCCAGCGATGTCGAAGTGCCGCTGATGTAATACCTGGAATAAACGTCAAGCGATGAAATCAGGCGAGAGCAGTGTTCGAAACTCAGGACAACCTCAGATCGCGTGCCGTAGGCTTTTCAAGGGAGAATTGCATTGACATCTCTTTGCCCGGGTCTAAAATTTCGTCACTCATTTTTCCGTCCGGCCGGCGGCCAGAACAGTGACGTACCTCGGTTCAAAATGTCAAACGAAGGAGGTGCCCCTTGAAGATTCGACCAATCTCTCCCACGACTCGGTGTGGTGGCAGCTTTGGCCTCTGGAGTGCGGTCATCCTTGCCCTCGTTCTTATTACGCCCCTGGGCCTTTTGGCCGGCAGTAATGGAGACCACGAGGAACGAGGGTTTGACCACGTGTTCATAATCATGATGGAGAACACCGGCTATGGCACGCTGATCGGCAATCCGAACGCGCCCTTCACCAACTTCGCTGCCGCCACTACCGGTCTCGCCACCAACTACTACGGCGTCTCACATCCCAGCCAGCCGAACTACATCGCGGCGACGTCGGGCGCGCTCAACGGGGTGATGGATGACAAAGATATCACCATTGACGTTCCTAACATTGTCGACCAGCTAGAATCCGGCGGGAAAACCTGGAAGGCGTATATGCAGTCGTATTCCCTGTGTAGCTCTCCGCTCGACCACGCCTGCGGAAACCAGCTCTACGAGCGGAAACACAACCCTTTCATCTCGTATCAGGACGTCCAGAACGACCCCGCCCGAGTGGCCAACATCGTGGACTTCAGCCAGTTCGCCACCGATCTCACCAACAACACCGTGGCGGATTATGTCTGGATCAGCCCGGATCAGTGTCACGATATGCACGGCCGGGCCGCCACTCCGCTGGACCTCTGTGATTTCTCCCAGGTGCCGGCCCTGATTGCCAGCGGCGACGGCTTCCTTCTCAACACCGTGAACGCGATCATGACTTCCAAGGCCTGGACCGGCAACTCGGTCATCTTCATCACCTGGGACGAGAGCGATTTCACCGGCACGGGTCCTTCGGGATTCGGAGACACCAGCGGCTGCTGCAACGCCAATCCCGGTGGCGGCCACGTCGTGACCCTGGTGATCTCCAATACGCTTCGATTCGCCCGGAGTTCCGGCAGCGCCTACAACCACTATTCGATATTGTCTACCATCGAACGCAGCTGGAAACTGGGCTGCCTCGCCAATACCTGTGACAGAAAAAATGTGAGACCGATGACCGACCTGGTCGGACCGTGAGGATTCTGACGGTCGGCTTCTTCAGGGTGCTCCACACCTGGAAGCAACCCAACGCCGACCTCCGCAGCTCGACCAGCGCCACCGGTTTGTCATTGACGGTGGGTAGATAACCGTCTCAGGGCCTTGAGAATCGCAAGTCGAACTTTGCTGTCTTTCGAGCGCCGCGAATGGCCCTTCTCGCAACGGTATCCAAAGCGAATGCTATGCTGGTGATGCTCGTAGAAAGTGTTCGTGGCCAACTCCTGTGTGGTGAGATGCCAGGAGCATAGCTGCTGAACGCTCTCTACGAGTACTCCTTACCTTGACCTCTGTGGGATACCAAAGGCGGAGCCCTTGCCTAGTTAGAGCCTGCGCCGGCGGCGTAGGTGACCGGAAGTCGGAGTCCAGAGAAGTCATCGCGAAGTCATCGTTCTGCGTGATCTGCGGCTTTGCAGCATCTCGGAGACAGCACGAATTCCTTGCCATCTCAGAAATTAACGTGAGATCTCGGCTACGGCGGGGTCGTGCGCAGCCTCGGCGAGTACTCCAGGATCTGCGAACAAATCAAGCTTCCCGACACAACCACCACATTGGGCACACTGGCATACGATTCGAGTTGCCTGAGCCGACCAGCAAGGATTCGTGGGAGAGAGCCTCTGCAAGTGTCACGGGATGCACCGGGTGAAACTCCTTCCCGCCAGGGATGGCGTGGGTGGTCGCGGCATGCGATGCATCATGAAACAACAGAAACGAACCGGGGACGCAAAAATTCACTGTCGATGAGGAATATTTTCCTTTCCATCGAGTTCTACAAGCGTGAGTGCCAGACCGCGTCGTGCTTCTTCTTGCGCCTCGTCGGGCACCAAATCCGAAACAAAGAAAGAAGAACGAGGACAAAGGCTATGTCTAAGATCTTGATCACCCTCGCGCTGATGTGCGCCAATCTTCAGGCGCAGGTCACAGTACCGTCGATTGACGCAGATGCTGAGCAATCCGTATCAAGCTTCACGGAACCGGCCAACCCAGTCATAGAGTGGAATAGAACTCTTCTCGTGATCGTACGGACGCCTGGGGCTCAGCCACCAACCATTCATTCGACGCGTAGCTTCGCCATCTTGCATGCCGCGATGTATGACGCAGTCAACAACATCGATGGAAGCTTCAGTCCGTACCTGGTTCGCCTTTCGAATATCTCGCGGCAAGCGTCAGAACCAGCTGCGGCAGACCAAGCGGCTCATGATGTCCTGGTTGCGCTCTATCCAGCTTTTCAGGCAACTCTCGATGGCGAACTTCAGCAGGACCTGGCGCAAATTCCAGAGGGACAGGACAAGACAGACGGCGTAACGGTCGGCGAAGCCGTTGCTGTTCATATTCTGGCTTTTCGGAAGGACGATGGAGCGAACGCCGCTCCCCCACCATTCACGGCGGAGAACGAAGCTGGAGACTATCAGCTGACACCTCCTAATTTCGCGCCCGCAGATTTCACGCAATGGCCGGCCGTCACTCCGTTCGCACTCGCTCGCGCCGATGAGTTCCGAACCAGCCCGCCGCCACAGTTGGCCAGCGATGAGTACGCCCGGATGTTTAACGAAGTTAAGAGTCTGGGAATGCTCGACAGCACGACTCGTACCCCAGAGCAGACTCTGATTGGGAAGTTTTGGAATGGCAACATTCAGGACTTCTGGAACGAGATCGCGCAGACGGCCGCTGCACGGCACAACCTTAGCTTGCCACAGAGCGCGCGGCTGTTAGCTCTACTGAACATCAGCCTCGCCGATACCACGATTGGTTTCTTCGAGGCTAAGTACACGTACAGATTCTGGCGGCCGGTGACTGCAATTCGACTCGCGGACGACGACGGCGATCCCAGAACGAAGCCCGCTGCGAATTGGCTTCCGCTGTCGACCAAAACTGCTCCGGACCCTTCTTACCCTGGTGCCCACAGTGCAATCAGTTTCGCCGGAGCCGAAGTGCTGAAGGCCTACTTCGGTGATCGGTTCGCTTTTGATGTCACTTCCGAGTCGTCGCAAGGAGTAACGCGGCACTTCAACACTTTCTCAGCCGCAGCTCAGGAGGCGGGACTCAGCCGAATCTATGCGGGACAGCATTTCCGCACCGACCATATCGCCGGCCGGCGTTTGGGCCAGCAAGTGGCAGAATCGGTCGTTGACACCATGTTGCTCCCTCGGTGAGACAGTTCCTCAAGGAACGCAAATTGAACCTGGGTAATCATCGCGAGGCTCGATGTTGCTCCTTTGTTGGCATCGGCGGGCTACCGGAAGATCGTCCCGTATCTGCGTGGCTATGGCGCGACGCGCTTTCTATCAAGTGAAACGGTCCGCAATCGCCAGCCATCGGCGCTCGCTGTCAATGTCGTCGCCTTGATGGATGCGCTCAAAATCGAGAAGGCGACCCTCGCCGGTTTTGATTGGGGAGCGCGGACGGCCAACATCATCGCGGCGCTCGGGCCGGAGCGCTGCAAGGCCATGGTCTCCGCGAGTGTATCTGATCGCAGCCGGGAATCCGGCAAGCTGCCATTGCCGCCAAAGGCTGAGCTCCATCGGTGGTACCAGTTTTATTTTGCCACGGAACGCGGCCGGACCGGCTACGACGAATACCGGCGCGATTTTGCGAAGCTCATTTGGCAGCTCGCTTCGCCGAAGTGGGACTTCGATGATGCCACGTTCGATCGGAGCGCAGCCGCCTTCGACAACCCGGATCATGTCAGCATCGTGATCCATAATTACCGCGGGCGGCTCGGCCTGGCTGAGGGCGATCGAAATATGACGATCTGGAAAAGCGGCTTGCCCGCGAGATTCGCTTCTCGATGGCAGCGTGACCGCTCGCGAAAGCGCTGGCAACTTCGTTCTCAGTAAAGCCGCACAATATGTGGAGCACGAGTGCAACCTGTGCCTCCGCGGGCAGCCGGGGATGGCAACAGGAGAACATCATGTGCAGCTGATCATCCTTGATCGCGTGCGCTCCAAAGAGCTCCTCGACCGTGGGCGCGAGCGTCCATTCACTTTCGAGCAATCGCCCTAGCTGGGGTGCGATGGTGGGTGCAGTGCGCTCGCGCCGCAGGACGTCCAACGCGCGGTTCTTCGTTTGGGCGGCCACCGCCGCCGAAAGATCTTCCTCGATCAGGAAAGTGTCGATAAGGAGCGTCGTGGGAGACGCCTGCACGTCGGGCGACTTCCCGCAAAGGAAAAGCCGGCCGGCCCGACTTCGACGATCAACTGAATGGCCGCTTGTAACAAGGCCTCCCGCAAGTGTCCGTGATGGTGTGGCTTGGGTCTTCGCATTGATTGCGACGATTATACATCTTAGTGTTGACACGAGCAACATTGTATTTATTCCGGCTCGATCCAGCGCGTCGATGGTCGTGGAGTTTCGACTACTTGAAACAAGCGTGGGTCTGAGTCGGCGTGGCGTTTTGATCAATTCGTGGAGGTCGAATCACGGTGCAACCAAGTTTCCAGATAAGCTTGAACGCCACGCAGTGAGTCGTCATTCGCGATGAAGCCGACATAACCGTCCGGTCGGACCAAGACCAGCATGCCGTCTTTCGCGTCATACGCTCGATGGGCGTGCCCCTCAGTATCGAAGAGGCTGTCCGAAAAGGTCGCGTTGCCTGTCGGCCCGTCCGTGCGGAGCACCGAATGTGCGTGCACTACGGATCCACAACGCTGGTTCATTCCAGTAGCGGTGGCTAAGTGGCACGTGCCGAACGCCAAAAGTGTGAAGTGAGGCCCCCGAAAGGCATCAAACAGACGGGTAGATGTTCCAAAGGAGTTCCTACAGGGCGCGTCGGGAGCGCGATCTCCCGCATGAACGTTCGCCGAGGAATTGTCCTCTTCGCGGGCGAGTGAGCTGCCGCGGTAATTGATTCCGAGTTGCAAGGTTTCAGGTCCCCGGCGCTGCTCGCTCGTATTTCCGCTGAGGACCCGGCGATGAAGTTTCGTCGTGATGCCGAGTATCGACGCGGCAACGGGTAGCCGTTCCTCTTCGTAGGTATCCAGCAGAGGATCGCAAGCTCCTGCCAATACCTGGCTGAGCTTCCAACCAAGGTTGTAAGCATCCTGAATGCCAGTATTCATGCCTTGTCCGCCGGCGGGGGAATGCACATGCGCGGCGTCTCCGGCCAGAA
>Ga0137399_10001837_pt1 | contig 10068 bp, 15 predicted proteins | sample czorhiz316metaG_FD_104810 | JGI IMG/M metagenome (GOLD analysis project Ga0137399, IMG submission 104810) | Vadose zone soil microbial communities from Angelo Coast Range Reserve, California, USA - czorhiz3.16 metaG | ecosystem: Environmental > Terrestrial > Soil > Vadose zone | place: USA...
GAATAGTTAAGAATCCAACCAGTACAAATCCCGACCCATGCCACATTATGTTATTCTCGTGAAGTTGCTTGAAGGTGGGCGAAAGGACCTGCAGGAGGGTGCGAAGGGACGGGCTCAGATCATGGAACAGCTCAAGAAAGCCGGCGGCAGATCTTTAGGAGGCTATCTCACCTTCGGCGAGTACGACGCTGTAGAGATAGTAGAAGCACCAAACGACGAGGCAATCTTGCGGTTGGCCATGATGGCACCGCCAGGCCAAGTGCACACCACAACGCTCAAGGCCTTTCCCTTCGAAGAAGGCTTGAAAATGCTCAGGAAATAATCCCGCACCGATCCCATATCTCCTTCGCCTATGACAGTCAAGAAACTAGTTCCGGCCAGGACCCCCTGAAACACAAAGGGAACCGCGGTCGAAACCCCCCGATTTCCTCCAGGCAGGTGGGAGCTGGATCCAAAGTTCCATCCCAGGTAGAGCCGTTTTGGCGCATGCTGCATGAATAGCAAAGGAGAGAGTTCTGCGGCGCCAGCAAGGCTTAACATGTCTGCTCTGACAACAGAATCACATGATCCGACAGGCCACCTTGCGTATGGGTTTCAGAGATTTCAACTCGTCGGATTATGAGAGGCTTGTCGAGATCTATAATGCGAACTTTCCCGACTATCCCACAAGCGCTGATGAGGCTCGCTACACCGATGAGAGTTCGGACAAGTCAAACTTTGTCCAGAAACGTTTCCCCTGCATCGATCCAGATTCAGAAGACATCCTCGGGTTCGCTAGGATAACTCACACTTGGTGGAACTTCCACCCGCAAAAGTTCATGACAGACATAGTGGTCGACCCCAAGTACCAGCACAGAAGCGTTGGATCCCGATCATATCAAAAGCTGATCGAAGAGCTAGACAAACTTCATGCGACAATAGCCTGGGCTAACATCAAAGAGGATATGCCAAGATCGTTAGATTTTGCCACGAAACGCGGCTTCGTAGAGAAACAGCGCCTCTGGGAGTCCAGACTTGTTCCGTCGGAAGTAGACCCGGCCGGTTTTCAGAAATACTCGCAGAGGGCATCAAACAGCGGGATCAGGATATCGACCCTCAGTGACGAGGAGAAGGCTAAGGGGATTGGCTTTCTCAAGGAGGTCTATGAACTGACTCAGGATTGCTGGTCCGATGTGCCTCTCCCAGTACCCTACACAAGGCTCTCATATGAGCAGTGGGAAGAGAAGGAACTGAAGAATCCGAGCCTGATTCGCGAGGGCTTCTTCATAGCCTCTGACGGTCCGCATCTAGCCGGCTACAGCAACGTCTGGCGAACGGAAAAGGAACCGAAGACGCTCTACCAGGCAATGACAGGAGTCAGACGCCAATACCGCAGAAGAGGCGTCGCAATGGCGTTGAAGCTGAAAGTCCTGGATTACGCCAGACAGAACGGGTATGACGTGATCAAGACCTGGAACGATTCGGCCAACGTCCCCATGCTGGCAGCCAACACGAAACTCGGATTCAAGAGACAGGTAGGCTGGATCACGATGGAAAAGACCCTAGAATAGCCTAGGCTTTGTAGTGTCACCCAAGAGACAGATGAACCCTCGATCATCTCGTAGAACTTCTCTAGATCTTCCGCGGGGCCATCTTTTTCCCTTGCTGTCAAGTATTGTTACGTAGTTGAAATCAGGAGTAAAATGGTCCTCTATCGCCCTCTTCCCGCGACCGACGATAAAACAGAACTCTCGAAAGCCCACCTGGTACAGTACAGTTATTCAAAGACCAGCTGAACGATAGGCTTCAAACACAGCTCACCATTCTTCCCCTTCGCAAAAACAGGCAGCATCTCCTTCGGCTGTTCTTTGGTCACCGAGAGTAACCTTGTTCCCAGCCCTGCAGCAGGGATAACCGCCTTCCTCAACACCGTAGAAACCCAACCTTCGGAATAGGCCTTCTGAAGTGGATGCTTTATAATTTCTAGGACTGATCAGCTAACAGCCAAACTGACACAAAGACTCGCATGGTATTCTTTTGACCGTTCTTCATCCCTGGCCTCTACCATTCTATCTTCACTCCCATCTCAGTGAAAGCAGTATCCTTGCTGACTATGGTGGCTCCGTGGAGCCTGGCGGTGGACACTATGAGGGCATCGAAATATCCTGAGAATCTCTCCAGCTCTGTCGCTTCTGCCAGGACCTCGAAGTTCAATGGAAGGATCTTCTCCACGCTCACGTATCCGAGAAGAGACGTGCTCGCCTCCCGCCTCTCATCGCTGGAAAACCCGTGACTTTTCAGCTCCAAGTCCATCTCCAAAACTGCCGCTGACGGCACGTACACGTCCTCGGAAGAAGCCCGGCGAAGGTGGTGCAAGGCGCGCTTGTGGAGAGGATGCTCGGTCTCCAGGCTGGCTATGAGCACCATCGTGTCCAGGAGCCTCATGTCGCCCACAGAACTCTTATTACGGGGCTAACACTTAATGATTTGGGCAACACGATGGCTTCTAGGGCAAGGATCGACGAAAGGGGCAGACTACACATTCCGACCGCCGAGAGGGAGAGGGCCTCAATCCCGCTCGACTCCGAAGTCCTAGTCGTTCCGAAGAGTCCCGGTCACATAGAACTAATTCTCGTCGGCGAGGCCAGACTCGAACAGTTCCAGAAGAATATGCGGGGCAGGCTGAAACATTGGAAGGAGGAAGAACACAGAGCCGACAAAGCCCTAGCAGAGCTTGCGTCAAATCGGCGACGCGCCTGAGAGTAGTCTTGTTCCCAGGCCTGCAGCAGGGATAACCGCCTTCTTCAACACTCTAGAATCGCTATCCTAAGAACTGGGATTCTGAAGCTGACCGCTTATAATTTCTAGCTATGTTTCCGCCGGCTGAACCGCTTCAAGCTTGTCCCTTACCACTTGTAGAGACGTTCCGCATGCTTGACGGGGCTGAGCTTCCGGGTCGAAGGAACCATGTTGCTCACAACTCTCTCAAGGGTCGACCCATCAAAAGTCTACCCGGCTTTGGACTAGTCCTCGCCTACAAGGGCCTCGGACCCCTAGGAATACCGTCGGGCTGGGCAATCGGCGCATCCGTAGCCCTGTTGCTATCGATTTTTCTCATGAAAGGAAAGCTGCCTAAGGGCGATAATTTCCCGGCCCGGACACTGCTCGTTTTCAGCCTCCCGTTATTCGCGTCGGCCCTCGTTACCCTCCTGCAGGGCTGGGGAGATATCGCCCTCCTCCAAGCCATTCTAGGCCAGTTCGGAACCACCGGCGCCTACTACCTAGTTGTGACAAGCGTTTCCTTCCTGTCCATCCTCTGGACGCCAGCCGCGGGAGCACTCTACCCCGCACTATCCTCCAGCTTCACCAGCCAAGGACCAACAGGAGTATCAGAGAAACTCGGAGTCGCAATGCGGCTAGTCAACCTAACAGTCCTGCCAACTGGCACAGCCCTAGCCGTAATCGCGCCAACTGCTCTGGAAGCGGTCTACGGACCCTCTCTCCTGGCTGGCGCATTGCCCTTCGCCATACTCGCGATCACGATCATCTTCTCTGCGCAGAGCCTCCTTCTGATCACGACCCTCCAAGCCATCGGAAAGACGAAACCGTTGACTATGCTCTGACAACCAGTCTCCACCTTAGCCCACTCTATCGTCTACATGTGCTCGTGACCATATTCGTTTTCTCCTTTCTCATCGTCTCGCGGCAGCTCTCCGTGTTCACAGAAGCTGACTTCGAACTCTTAGAAAACGCTCTGCCTCACATGCTAGTCAGAGCCCTAAATGTTATTGAACGGCTCTTGGTTCGTCGGACAACATTTCTCTGATAGATTCCGACCTAGCCTGCCTAGACTCCAACCGGGGTTGGATAGTATTATATGGCTCGGAGTTATACGTGATGTATAACCATGGCTATTAGGACCGTTGTGCACAAGTGGGGAAACTCCTTGGGTGTAGTGATTCCGCGGGAGGAAGCCTCGAGGGAGGGGCTGCACGAGAACGACGAGGTAGAGATAGTGATCCGGAAAGCTGTCAACATCAGGCAATTGTTCGGGAAGTACAAGTTCAGAGACCTCCAGTCGCTCAAGGACGAGCTGCGAGAAGGCTGGCACTAGAACGCCATTCTTCTACGACACCTACGCGGTCCTAGCCTACCTTTCAGGAAACAGACGGTACGCCAGATATTTTGAAAAAGAGACCGGCCACCTCACTGTGCTCAATCTGATGGAAACCTACTACGCGGTTCTGAGGGACCACGGGGAAGCGGCAGCGGACAAAGCCTACTCGGCAACAGCAAAATACGCGATGGAATTCCGGGACGAAGATGTGAAGGATGGAATGAAGAGAAGGCTCGAACTTCGGAAAGAGAAACTTGACCTATCACATACCGACGCACTAGGCTACGCGGTTTCCCTGAGACTAAGGCTGAAGTTCCTCACGGGAGATGAAGCATTCAAGGATCTGGAGAACGTCGAGTTCGTAAAATAGCGCCAGTGCGAAATCGCCAGACTTTATAGTTCGTCAAATGTACCGCTAGACAACTTGATCAAGGAACCAGCCGACATATCGGTCGTTGGAATGGGCTACGTTGGCCTGTGCACTGCCGCAGCTTTTGTGTCGCGCAGCTTTCGGACTGTTGGAATTGATATCGACCAGGAGAGAACCCAGCAGATACGGAAAGGCAAGGCGCCATTTCACGAGCCTCAGCTAGACAGTATGCTGGAGAAAGCCGTCAAGACCAAGATGCTAGACGCGACGAGCGACATCTCTGCCGCCCGCGAGACTAGGATAACTTTTGTTACCGTTGGAACGCCTAGCAAGTCTGATGGTTCGATCGATCTCACGTTTCTGAAGAGTGCGATCATAGACCTTGGCAGGGCTCTCTATGGGAAGCCTGGATACCATCTCGTGGTCGTCAAGAGCACAGTCATCCCCGGCACCACCAACGGAATAGTGAAACCAATACTCGAACATTTCACCAAGACCAAAGTTGGCCCAAAACTCGGCCTTTGCGCTAATCCCGAGTTCCTAAAAGAGGGAACAGCGATCAACGACGCCCTCCACCCCGACAAGATAGTAATCGGAGCCAGCGACAAGAAATCAGCTGATAAGATCACCGAGCTCTACGAGCTGTTCTATCGAGGAGACCTACCTCAGGTCATCATCACTAGTCCAGAGAGTGCCGAGCTTGTCAAGTACGCCAGCAACGCCTTCCTCGCCACCAAGATCAGCTTCATCAACACAGTCGCAAATATCGCTCAGCAGATACCAGGCGTAGACGTTGGCACAATAGCAGAAGCGATCGGTCTCGACCCTAGAATCGGAGGATTATTCCTCAAGGCCGGACCCGGGTATGGAGGGAGCTGTTTCCACAAAGACCTCCAAGCACTCATCAACTACAGCAGGAAGAAAGGCTACAACCCTGTTCTATTCCGGGCGACAGAAGATACCAACGAGAAACAAGCAATCAGAGTCGTAAATATGGCAGAGAAGCTTCTCGGATCTTTATCGGACAAGAGAGTCGCGGTTCTAGGTCTCGCGTTCAAGAAGGACACGGACGATGTCCGAGAGGCCGCCTCCTTGCGAGTCATCGGGAGTCTCAAGAAAAAAGGCGCACAAGTCGTCGCATACGACCCCATGGCCATTCCCAATGCAAAGAAAGTATTCTCGGAACAAATCGATTATGCGGAGAACTCCCACGCTGCTCTCAAGGGAGCCGACTGCTGCATCATCATGACCGAGTGGGACCAGTTCCGAAAACTCAAAGCAAAAGATTTCCAGGCGTACATGAAGACCCCGAACATCGTAGACGCGCGGAGAATCTTTGATCCTGATACATTCAACGACCTAAACTACGTCGCGATTGGGGTTGGACACAGAAATGCCTAGCCAATAGAGTCTAGTGTGCCGCATGAGATGGAACGTCTGGCTGATGAACCGTACAAAGACAGGCCCGGCTCAGAACATGGAATATACCAGACTTACAAGCTCGCACTCCACCAATACGCCCTCCTGAAACTCTCAAGCATGCACTATTACGGAGAGGAGAACAATCTCTTTCGATCACAGGGTCCTGACGGCGGCTTCCACACCGGCTACGATCAACAGGGTACTTACGCGGGGACCCTGGAGAATGCGGAGACGACCTCTATCATCGTGATAGGAGCGACATTCCCCCTTCCACAGGATGCGGTAACACCTTCTATTGCCCTCCCCCGATCTTCTCTATTCCACCATGGATCATCTGCTTGTTCACCGGACTAGGGGTCGTCGCAGTCGACCACAGTCATCACAATTCTCGTTTTGGAAAGGAAGAAGCGAAAGCGACAATAGAGGTTAGAACACTACAGTCAGCCGGGTTTCTCATTGATATAATCTCATTGGTGAGACATGTATATATATTCAGCAGAACAATTATCAATCTGAAGGCGCAATGAGCATAGATCCGTCGCTGATCGTTGTTCAGGGTCTGAGCGAGCGTCCCGCTTATCGGGTGAGCGAATTATTCAGCTTAGCGGGCTCGAGGGCGACCTCCTACCGGATCCTAGACCGGCTCCTAGAACTGGGATTTGCCGAACAGCTACACCGAGGCTATTTTTCGCTGAGCTCCTCCGCATTCCAGCCGTACAAGCTCTGGCCGTATCTCGTCCCATCGCTACACTCACTCAAGAAAGCACGCAACTTTGGTAGAGCATACGACGAGAGCGACGTAAACTACGCCAAGAAGACATTACAGGGCACTCTATCCCTCGATTACCGCGCCTACGACCTAACAGGATTGCAGACGCCAAACAGATACTATCTGTACGTTGACAGTGTCGAAGAAGTCGCCGGGCTGCTGGAGAAGAACAGTTTCTCAGAAGGCACAGCCGGAAGAATATCCATAACCCAAAAACCGGAGACCTTGGACAACGAGATCCAGAGAGTATATCTCGACTGTCTCGCAGCAGGCGGGAGGAGCACCCTAGACGCGATCGCGATCGAGATCCGGTACGGAGACCAGCTGACCATCAAAGGAGAGTTCCCGGTCGACCTTGTCACCAAAGTAGAGGAAGACCTCCCAGCTTGAACCTTGACAAGACCGCGGTCCAAATCTCCAAGGACCTCAAACCGGTTGTCTTCGTCGGAGCCTACGCCGCAATCCAACACGGCGTAACCAGAAGCACCCGAGACATCGACATCGCCCTAGCCACTCCTAAGACCGACGAGGAGCTCGAAAAACTGGGATATCAGGTCAACGAAGAACGCGGAAAGAGAATAGTCAGAACCAAGGACGGAACAAAGATCGACATTTACACGAAGGACGTCAGCGGGATATCGATTGAAGAGATATTTGCGAGCGCCCTCGCCATTCAAAAGGCAGGCACGACAATCAAGATCGTTTGCCTCGAAGCCCTTCTCCTCAGGAAGATGCGCGCAGGAAGACCTCAGGACAACGAAGACCTCAGACGTCTATGCCGGCTGCATTGGAAGAAGATACGGTGGGACCTGGTCGAGTCAATGGCAAGAAGCCTCGAAACCGTGCGACTACGACAGTACGTCACTGCCCTTTCCTAACAGGAAAAGCATCGAACCCGATTGATCGACTCCTACCTCTTCCTCGCTCCAAACCTTATGCGCACATGTCTCCGAACCCTTGTGGATCATCTACCCTGTACGCCGGGCTCGCCGTCGCTGCGTCAGGGATAGTCTCCGCGGTTCTCGTCATGGTGCAGAAAAGACTAGACCGATATGGCTAGGCAATAGGTCAAAGATCGTGTGCGCGGTGCTGATGTTGACTTTAGTATACGAGGTCGGTCTAGCTATTTCCTAGTTTCCTAGTTTTAGTCCGGCTTTCTCGTCTATCCTTTCAAGGCTTTTCTGGAGCTGGTCCTTACGTCCAAAATCATAGAGGGCACTCACTGCTCGGAGGAGCCCTACGAGGGCGAGCAGCCAGCCGAGATCGGAAGAGGAAGAGCTGACGAGGATTCCCAGCCCGACAAGCCCGAGCCCCGTGATCGCAGCCACGATAGAATAGCTCCTGTGCATCCTAACTTCTCTCACTAGAACTCCGCGGTATTCTGGACCTAGTCCCCTAATGCCCTCCTCACTTGCCAAAAGAAGCTCCTCTGACATGCGAATCCATCATGAGCGGCTATCTGTCTTGCGGACGTCGACAAGCGAGACAAGATTTTCTAAGCCATCAACGGTCTCCTCCTGCAATTCTGGCGAAAGAATCTCCCTGTCGTCACCCCGTGGAAACGGGCTCAAATGAGATGATCTGGAATTTCCATCTGGTTCCGGAGGTAAGGTTCAGCTGCGAAGTCCGAGCGCGTCTATCGAACCAGTGTCTTGTTTCATTAACTTGTTATTAGGAAGTTCAGGATCACATATACTACCCTTCTGGAGCGGGTTGAGAGTTGCGAACCCTTCCGAAGTTGACCGGGAAAACGGTCATCGCAGTCGCCGTAATTGCCGCCGTAGCCATTCTGGCCGCGACCGTGTTTGAACCGTATGTGATAGGGAGAGGGATGCTGGGTCGAACGCCGCTGGACAAGCCGGGTTTCTCCGTTCAACACCTGCAGCTCTCGAAGAACGATACTACATGCTACATCTCATCCACGGTTCACAACACAGGCAACGTCTGGATCGCCATGCTTACCCTGACCCTGAACGGGACGCGCGTCTGGAACGACGCGTGGACCAAGACTGGCCAGGATGACTTGGACAGACAGGCATTCTTCAACTACGGTGATCTCCACTGCGCCGACATCGGGGTCGGACAAACCTACACCGCGTTGTTCACCGCCCACTTTGCGGACGAGGTCGACCAGTACGCGACGACCATCGTACGGGTAGGCAACCATCCCATCAACTAGCCTGGGTCAGCTTATTTTCAAATGTTGAATTTCGGGCTCGGATAAGCTAATCTGGGCTTTCCGTCTCGATATTTCCGGTAAGGTCTGTTGCGGGCGACCCCCCGTCTAATTCTCCTATTTCTCGTAGGCTTTCTCAGCCTAGTGTCCAGTGCAGGAGCAAGTCCGACCTATCGCCTGTCCCTAACTCTTTCTAGTTACGGACGGGGCTATGCTGGCAGTAACATCCTCCTGTGGTCCCTTCTCAAGAACGATGGCTCGAGCAGGTTGAACGTCTCAGTTAGCCTCACCGAGGACCTGAAACCGCTCGCGATTCCACTCTACAATGAGACCATGCCCCCGGGATCATCCGTAGGAAGGGGTAACGAGGTAGCAATCCCTTCAAGCCGCTCTGCTGGCAACCTTACAATAATCGTCCAGGCTAGCTACCAATACCTTGACGACAATACCGGAAAGTGGACTACTCCACCTGATAGTCCAATCGTTGAGAGGACTACTCTCATCGTGAGCGATAAACCTTCGATAAACCTCGACTCCACGTTCCTCCTCCAGCAAATCGCGCCCTTCGGCGTGGCATCTGCACTCACGGGAACCCTCCCCCTCATACTGGTCAGAAAGAGAACCCAGGGTACCTAACGTTCTGAAGAAACTCGGACTAAAAAAATGGACGCTACACCCCTCACGCCCTGCCACCGTCGCCACGCACCGGGCCCTCGAATGGCCCAGTTAGAGAAGTTGAATGGAACGCAGAACGACTAGTCGGGTATCCGTTTGCCGAATTGCAGCTGTCCCGTCATGACGACGGGCGATTGAACCCTGTTCTCGAGATTGAACTTGTAGGCTTGCATGTTTCCAATCTTCCGGGTCGGCTGCGCTACCCTCAGCCTCGTCAGTTGTTGCAAGGCGGATTCGACAGTTTCAAGGTCGAGTTTCGTGGCGTCTGAAAGCATGGACACGGTCTGTTCCACGTTCCCTACAGCTCTCGCGTGGTCCAAGACCCGCGCCATCGGGTTCTTGAGCGCAGCGAACAAGAGATTCTGGGAGAAATCGATCGGTGTAATCCTCAAAGTTCTCAGTATATGGAGCCACTAACGAGCTATTAGGGCTATCTCCTGGCCCGCCAAAGAGGATTGGAACCCGGTGCCGGGTATCAGGATAAGCCGATTTTCTCGAGGATCTCGTGGTAGCGCGGGTCCGTCTTCAGACCGTCGAACACAGGCTCGTTCAGTACGTCC
>Ga0137399_10001838_pt1 | contig 10066 bp, 11 predicted proteins | sample czorhiz316metaG_FD_104810 | JGI IMG/M metagenome (GOLD analysis project Ga0137399, IMG submission 104810) | Vadose zone soil microbial communities from Angelo Coast Range Reserve, California, USA - czorhiz3.16 metaG | ecosystem: Environmental > Terrestrial > Soil > Vadose zone | place: USA...
CTACTTCGAGGAGTTGGTGGGCGCAGGAACCGAAGCAAAGCTTGCGAGCAATTGGATCATGACCGAAGCCCTGCGTCACACCAAGATGCACGGAATGACCATCGCCGATTGGAGGAAGCGCGTGCCGCCCGCGTCGATGGCGTTGCTTCTCGGCGAGCTTGTTGCAAACAATGTAACCGCGACGACCGCGAAGGAATTAGTTGAAGCCATGACAATCTCCGAGACCGTGCTCGACCCGATGAAGCTCATCAGGGATCGAGGGCTGAAGGCGATTTCCGCGACCGAGGACCTGCTGCCGCTGGTCTCCGCGGTGCTCGACGAGCACCCCGGTCCGCTCGCGCAATACCTCGCGGGGAAGACCGCGACGCTCGGGTTTCTGGTGGGCCAGGTGATGAAGAAGAGCGGCGGACAGGCCGTGCCTCAGACGGTTCAGGAACTTCTGAAGCGCGAGATCGCGAAGCGTCATCCCGGCGCGTGACGCGGCTCCGCATCGCGGCCCGCGACGCTTGACCCCCCTCCGGGCGCTGGCTAGATTCCACCGGTGAGCCCCTTGAAGCTGCTGGTGATCGGTGCCGGAGGGCGCGAGCATGCGCTGGCGCGCCGTCTCGAGCGGGACCCGGAGATCTCAGAGGTGCTGCTCGCCCCCGGCAACGAGGGCGCCGCAGCGCGCTTCCGCTGCCTGCCGATCGAGGAAAGCGATCCGGCGGCATTGATCGCGGCGTGCGGCGAGGAGCGCGTGTCGTTCGCGGTGGTGGGGCCCGAGGCGCCGCTCGCCGCGGGGGTGGCGGATGCCCTGCGCGAGGCCGGGATCGCGACGTTCGGTCCCGCGCGAGACGCGGCGCGTCTTGAATCCAGCAAGTGGTTCGCGAAGCAGCTCATGGCCGAGGCCGGAGTGCCGACCGCGCGCGCCGAACGGCACCTGGACCTCACGGAAGCGATCGCGGCGCTGGCGCGCTTCGACGCTCCCTGGGTGCTGAAAGCGGACGGACTCGCGGCCGGCAAGGGCGTGTGCGTGACCCCGGACCGGGAAGCCGCGGAAATGTTCCTCACCGCCTGCCTCGAGAGCGGGCGGTTCGGCACCAGTGGTCGCACCGTGCTGGTCGAGGAGTTTCTCGCCGGCGAGGAGGCTTCGGTGATGGCGGTGTGCGACGGAACGCGCCACGTGCTGCTCCCTTCCGCGCGGGACTACAAGCGCGCGCGCGACGGCGACCGCGGGCCCAACACCGGAGGCATGGGCGCGTACGCTCCGGCCGGCCACGTGAGCGACGGAGTCGAGAGCATGGTGTCGAACCAGGTGGTGACGCCGATTCTCGAGGAGCTGGCGCGGCGCGGCGTCCCGTTCCGCGGGCTGCTGTACTGCGGCCTCATGATCGGCGTGGGCGGCCCGCGCGTGGTGGAGTTCAACGTGCGCTTCGGCGATCCCGAGACCCAGGTGGTGCTGCCGCTGGTCGGGGGCTCGCTGTTCGCGCTGCTCGCGAGCGCGGCGCGCGGCGAGCTCGAGAGCGGCGCGGTGCGGCGCGAGCCGGGTGCGGCGGTCGCGGTGGCGCTGGTGGACGAAGGCTATCCGGAGGAAGTGCGCGGCGGCGGCCGGATCGTGGGTCTCGAAGCGATCGAGTCGGATGCGGTCGGTGTCATCCACGCGGGCACGACGCGCCGGGACGGAGAGTGGACCGTGAAGGGTGGCCGCGCGGCCTACGTGGTGGCGCAAGGAAGGAATCTCGAAGACGCGAGGAGCGCGGCGTACCGCGCGGTCGATCGGCTGTCGGGCGACGGCTGGCGCTGCCGGCACGACATCGCGGCCGCTGCGGAGGCGCGCGGCAACCCCGCGCCCGCGGCGGCCGGCACCCGACGAGCGGGAGGCTAGGAAACATGGCGAAAGGTCGCAAGGTCCGGGCGCGCGTCGGGATCGTGATGGGAAGTGAATCGGATCGCGGCGTGATGGAAGAGGCGGCCCACGTGCTCGCCGAGTTCGGCGTGGCGAGCGAGGTCGCGGTGCGCTCCGCGCACCGGACGCCGGACGCCGCGGCGGAATGGGCGCGCAGCGCGAAGTCGCGCGGGCTCGAGGTGGTGATCGCCGGCGCGGGCGGCGCGGCGCACCTGGCCGGTGCCATGGCTGCGCACAGCCGCCTCCCGGTGCTCGGAGTTCCGCTCGGCACGTCGCCGCTCGGCGGATTTGACGCACTGCTCGCGACGGTTCAGATGCCGCCCGGGGTCCCGGTCGGCACGCTCGGTGTCGGACCGTGGGGCGCGCGCAACGCGGCGTTTCTCGCGCTCCGCATCCTCGCGCTCTCCGACGCCGCGCTGTCGCGCAAACTCGAGGCGCACGCGGCCCGCGTGGCGCGGGGCGGGAAGAAATAGCGCATGGAAGTGATCCGCGTCGATCCGGCGAATCCCGACGAGTCCGCCCTGCGCGCCGCCGCCGAGGCAGTGCTGCGGGGGGGCGTGATCGCGTTTCCGACCGACACGCTGTATGGCCTCGGGTGCTCGCTGTTCGACGTGATGGCGGTCGAGATGGTGGCGCGTCTCAAGCGCCGCGATCCGTCGCTCGCGGTGATCTCGTTGATCCCGGACCCGCGTCAGGCCCATGGGCTGGCGTCCGAAGTGGGCGAGGTGGCGGAGCGCCTGATGGCGCGCTACTGGCCGGGCCCGCTCTCGCTCATCTTCCATGCCGCGGCGATCGTTCCGCCGCGGGTGCGCGGCGCGGGCGGGACCGTGGCGCTGCGCTGTCCCAAGGACACGCTGTGTGAGCGGCTGCTCGAGCACATCGGCGGACCGGTGGTCTCGAGCAGCGCGAACCTCTCGGGCCAGCCTCCGGCGCAGTCGGCCGAGGAGGTGCTGCGGGTGTTCGGCAATCAGCTCGATCTGGTGCTGGACGGCGGCGCGCGTCGCGGCGGCGTGGCCTCGACCCTGGTGGACGTGAGCGGAAGCAAGCCGCGGCTGCTGCGCGCCGGAGCCCTCGACGTCACCGCGGAACTGGGCGATTTCATCGACGCGCGGGCCGGGGGCGCCGGTTGACGCGTCCCGAAGCCCCGCCTATCCTTGAACCCCATGTCATCCCGCGAGTCGGTCTATCGCGTCCTCCTGATCTGCACGGGAAACACCTGCCGGAGCCCCATGGCGGCGGCGGCACTCGAGCGGTCCCTGGGTTCCGAGCGCGAGCGTGTGGACGTCCAGTCGGCCGGGACTGCCGCGCGCGATGGCCAGCCGGCGACCCAGCCGACCATCGACCTGTGCCGGTCCGAGGGGCTCGATCTGACCGGCCACCGCGCCCGGCGCGTGACGCCCGCGCTGCTGGCCGAAGCCGACCTGGTTCTGGTCATGGAGCGCGAGCATCTCAGGATCGTGTTGGGGCTCGGCTCCGATCCGCGCAAGAGCCACGTGTTGAGCGATTGGCCGGAGCCGGGCGAGCCGGAGTTGCCGATTTCGGATCCGTTTGGTGCTTCACCCGAAGCTTACGAGGAATGCTGGCGCCGCATCCGGCGTCACATGGAGCGAGTGGTTCCACAGGTTCGCGAGGCGTTGCGCGCACGTTCGGCTTAAGTCCGGGGCGTTTCGGCGCCGCGGTGAAACGGAGTGGCCCATGCCGATGACGAAGAGCGACAAGATCTGGATGAACGGGGAGTGGGTGGCCTGGGACGACGCCAAGATTCATGTGCTCGCGCACGTCGCGCACTACGGCTCCAGCGTGTTCGAGGGGATCCGCTGCTACAAGACTCGCAGCGGTCCCGCGATCTTCCGGCTCGAGGAGCACATCGACCGGTTGTTCGGCTCGGCCAAGGTGTACCGCATGGAGATTCCGTACACGCGCGAACAGCTCATCCAGGCGTGCGTCGAAGCGGTCTCCCTGAACCGGCTCGAGGAGTGCTACATCCGGCCGCTGGTCTATCGCGGCTACGATCACGTCGGCGTGGATCCCACCGGGACCCCGATCGAGGTCGCGATCGCCGCGTACCCGTGGGGCAAGTACCTGGGCGCGGACTCGATTACGAAGGGCGTCGCGGTCAAGGTTGGAAGCTGGGCGCGCATGGCCCCGAACACGCTCCCGGCGATGGCGAAGGCGGGCGGCAACTACCTCAACTCGCAGCTGCTGCGGCTCGAGGCGAACGCCGACGGCTACGCCGAGGCGATCGCGCTCGACGTGCACGGCTACGTCAGCGAGGGGAGCGGCGAGAACCTGTTCCTGGTCTACAAGGGCGAGGTCCTCACGCCGCCGGCCCATACCAGCATCCTGCTCGGCATCACGCGCGACTCGGTGTTCACGCTCGCGGCCGAGCTCGGCTACCGGGTGCGCGAGGCCATCATCCCGCGCGAAATGCTGTACCTGGCCGACGAGCTGTTCTTCAGCGGAACCGCGGTGGAGGTGACGCCGATCACGTCGGTGGATCGCATCACGGTCGGGCGCGGCGAGCGGGGACCGGTGACCCGCGCCATCCAGGACGCGTTCTTCGGGATCGTGCGCGGCGAGCAGGCGGACCGCCATCGCTGGCTGCATCCCGTGCCGCAGCGGGCCGGCACTCCCGCCGGCGCCGCGGTGCGCTGACCGCACCGGGCCGTGCGCGTCGCCCTCGGCTCGGATCACGCGGGTTTCGCACTCAAGGAACGCCTGAAACGCGAGCTGTCCGCGCTGGGGCACGAGGCGGTGGATCTCGGGACGCATGCCGCCGAGCCGCCGGTGGATTACCCGGATTTCTGCTTCCCGGTGGCGGAGCGCGTGGCGCGCGGTGAAGTGGAGCGCGGGGTGGTGCTGGGAGGGAGCGGGATCGGCGAGTGCATCGCCGCGAACAAGGTGGCCGGGGTGCGGGCCGCGCTCGTGACCAGCGCCGAAACCGCGGGCCTCACGCGCCGCCACAACGATTCGAACGTGCTGGCGCTGGGCGGCCGCACGAACCCGGACTACGAGGCGGTCGCGGGCTGGCTCAGGATCTGGCTCGAGACCCCGTTCGAAGGCGGCCGCCACGTGCCGCGCCTCGAGAAGATCACGGCCTACGAGCAAACCCACACGAGGTGAGAATCCGGTGACGACTCTGCGTGAACAGGATCCCGAGATCCAGGCCGCGATCGACGGCGAGCGGCGCCGCCAGCTCGAGACGCTGGAGCTGATCGCGTCGGAGAATTTCGTGAGCGCCGCGGTGCTGGAAGCGCTCGGCACCGAGATGAACAACAAGTACGCCGAGGGCCTGCCGAAGAAGCGCTACTACGGCGGATGCGAATACGTGGACGTGGCCGAGATCCTGGCGATCGAGCGCCTGAAGCGGCTGTTCTCCGCCGACCACGCGAACGTCCAGCCGCACGCCGGCGCCTCCGCGAACCTCGCCGCGTATCTCGCGGTCTCGAAGCCGGGCGACACGCTGCTCGGCATGAGCCTCGCGCACGGCGGACACCTGACGCATGGCCACCCGGTCTCCGTGACCGGCAAGTTGTGGAAATCGGTGCAGTACGGCGTGCGTCCCGAGGACGGGCGGATCGACTACGAGCAGGTCGAAGCGCTGGCGCGCCAGCATCGCCCGCGCATCTTGGTGGCGGGCGCCAGCGCGTATCCGCGCGTGATCGATTTCCCGCGCTTCGCCGGCATCGCACGCGAGGTGGAGGCCACGCTGGTGGTGGACATGGCGCACATCGCCGGCCTGGTCGCGACCGGCCTCCATCCCAGTCCGGTGCCGCACGCCGAAATCGTCACCAGCACCACTCACAAGACGCTGCGCGGGCCCCGCGGCGGCGTGATCCTCGCGCGCGCGGATTTCGCGGAGCGCATCGACAAGACCGTGTTCCCCGGGCTGCAGGGCGGGCCGCTCATGCACGTCATCGCGGCGAAGGCGGTGTGCTTCGGCGAGGCGCTCACCGAGGGCTTCAAGACCTATCAGGAGCGCGTGGTCGAGAACGCGCGGGCGCTCGCGGGGGCGCTGATCGAGCACGACTTCGACCTGGTCTCCGGCGGCACCGACAATCACCTCATGCTGGTGGATCTGCGCCGACGCGGCATGACCGGAAAGCTCGCCGAAGAGGCGCTGCATCGCGGGCGGCTCACCGTGAACAAGAACGCGGTGCCGAACGATCCCCAGAAGCCGTGGGTGACGAGCGGCATCCGTCTCGGAACCCCTGCCCTCACCACCCGCGGATTCGGGACCGGCGAGATGAGGCAGATCGCGGCCTGGATCGCCCGGATCCTCGAGGCCCCGGAAGAGGAGGCGCGCCCGCGCGAGGTGGAACGCGAAGTGCGTGAACTGTGCGCCTCGTTCCCGCTGTTCGCCTGGGAGCCGGTGCTGAGGTAGCACCGCCCGTGCAGTCTGGCCGGCGCCGGCTGCCATGTTGCAATCCGCTGAACGCCGAGTTCCCATGCGACCTCCACGGCAGGCTCCAACAGCTTGTCGTCGCGTGAGATATGTGCCATGGGCCGGGCTGCTCCGTGGCACCGATCCTGCAGGCTCCATGAGCGTCCGACCCCTCGCGCCCGGGAACCGGAGCCGCAGCCATGCCCTGGAACACCCTGCTCTGGAAGCTTGCCGCACGGATCCCTCTGCCACTCGACGGACCGGTGCTGCATCGCATGGGCCTCTCGGCCCTGAACGCCGGTCGCCATCACACGGCCGACCAGCTGTTCGAGCGCGCCGCGGCGCGCTATCGCAACGAGATCTCGGTCGAGCCGCTGGCCCGGCTGCGCGCGCATCAGGCGATCGCGCGCGTGCGATCCACAGGCCGGGTCGAGCCCGATCGCCTGCTCGAGGTGGAGCGCCAGCTCTATCGCCTGCGCACCATCGAAGCGCTGGAGCCGCCGCACGCGCTGGTGGATGCCGGCCGGCTGCTGGCGTCGTGGAATCCCGCCGCCTCCGGTCCGCGCCTCCAGGCGCTGCCGCCGCTCGCGGCCGACCGCGCGCGCAGCGCGTAGCACCCGAAATCATCCCGGAATCCCTTTCGGATCCCAACCTTCACGGTTTCGTCATGCCCCCCGGAGTCGGCCGTACGCCCGGCTCGCCGGCTGGACGACGCGGGCGGCGTCGCTATACTGCGCCGGGAGCCGTGCGATGCGTCGCATCGTGCAGGCATGGGTCGTGTCTCAGGGCTGAGGAGACGAAACCATGACGGTGGACGCAAAGGAGTCCGCGCGCAAGATCGAGCACGCCGGTGAGATCCTCGCCCGGGTTCGCGAGGAGGTGGCGCGGGCGCTGGTGGGACAGCGCGCGATGGTGGACCGCCTGCTGGTGGGCCTGCTCACCGGGGGGCACGTCCTGCTCGAAGGCGTGCCGGGGCTCGCGAAGACCCTGGCGGTGCGGAGCCTCGCGGATTCGCTCTCGCTCAAGTTCCGGCGCATCCAGTTCACGCCCGACCTGCTCCCCGCGGATCTCACCGGCACCCTGATCTACAATCCCCGCGACGCCTCGTTCAGCGTGAAGCGGGGTCCCTTGTTCGCGAACCTGGTGCTGGCGGACGAGATAAACCGCGCCCCCGCGAAGGTCCAGTCCGCTCTGCTCGAGGCCATGCAGGAAAAGCAGGTCACGCTCGGCGACGAAAGCCACAAGCTCGAGGAGCCGTTCCTGGTGCTGGCCACGCAGAATCCGATCGAGCAGGAAGGCACCTACCCGCTACCGGAGGCCCAGAGCGACCGCTTCATGCTGAAGGTCAAGATCGGCTACCCGGAGCGGTCGGAGGAGAAGCAGATCCTGAAGCGCGCCGGCCTCGCCGAGCTCCCGGTCCTCGAGCCGCGCGCCACGCGTGCGGACGTGCTCGAGGCGCGCTCCGCGCTCTCGAGCGTGTACGTGGACGACAAGATCCAGGAATACGTGCTGGACCTGGTGTCCGCCACGCGCCGGCCCCGCGACTTCGGTCTGCCGCTCGAGAACTTCATCGAGTTCGGAGCGTCGCCCCGCGCCACGCTGTTCCTCGCCCGCGGCGCCCAGGCGCTCGCGCTGGTGGCGGGCCGCCCCTACGTGCTGCCCGAGGACGTGAAAGGCATTGCGCCCGACGTGCTTCGCCACCGCATCCACGTCTCCTACGAAGCCGAGGCGGAGGGTGTCGACGGCGAGGAAGTCACGCGCCGGATTCTGGAGCAGGTGCGCGTGCCCTGATGCAGACCGCGGAGTTGCTGCGCAAGGTCCGGCGGCTCGAGATCCGCAGCCGCCATCTGGTCGAGGACCTGTTCGCGGGTCAATCCGAGAGCGTGTTCAAGGGGCGCGGCGTGGATTTCGAGGAAGTGCGCCGCTACGTGCCCGGCGACGAAGTGCGCGACATCGACTGGAACGTGAGCGCCCGCATGGGCGAGCCTTACGTGAAGCGCTTCGTCGAGGAACGCGAGCTCTCGGTGATGCTGGTGGTCGACGTCTCGCGCTCGATGCGATTCGGCACCGTCGGCCAGGAGAAGCGCGAGCTGGCCGCGGAGCTGTGCGCGGTCCTCGGGTTCGCGGCCATGAGCAACAACGACAAGGTCGGATTGTTGCTGGTGGCCGACCGCGTCACGCACTTCGTCCCTCCGGCGCGCGGCCGCACCCACCTGCTGCGCATGCTGCGTGACGTGCTGGACGCCACCCCCATCCAGGGCGGCACCAAGCTCTCCGAGGCGGCGCGGTTCCTGATGAGCACCAGCCACCGGCGCCAGGTGGTGTTCTGGATCTCGGACTTCGAGGACGCGCCCGAGGTCAAGGACTGGCGCGTGATGTCGCGGCGTCACGACCTCACCGCGATCGAGATCCGCGATCCGAGGGACGAACTGCTGCCGGCGGTGGGGTGGGTCGAAATCGAAGATCTCGAGACCGGGCGCCGCGCGCTGGTGAACACCCGCGACAAGAAATACCGCGAGCGCTACCAGCGCGAGGCGCACCGGCGCCAGCAGGCGTCGCGCCAGGCACTGGCCCAGGCGCGCTGCCCGCTGATCGAGTTGCGCACCGACCGCAGCTACCTTCCGCTCCTGATGCGCTACTTCAAACGCCGCCGCCGCGGACGGGCGAAGTGAGCGAGCGTGCGCGGACCGGTTTCCCGTGCCCCGCGGCGATTGCGGCGATCGCGGCATTCGTGATCGCCGCGCGCGGTGCGGCGGCGGACGACAGCTTTGCGGTTCGCGCCGAGATCTCCCCGCCGGTCGCGCAGCTCGGTGAGCGCGTCACCTATCGCGGGTGGATCCTGGTCCCGCACGGCACGCCGGTGCGGTGGGTGATCCCGCGCACCGGCGGCGACCTCAGCTGGGGCCGACCGAGCGCCGAGCGCGTGGCGGGTCCGCTCGGTCTCGACACGGTCCGGATCGCCGCGCCGTTGCAAGTCTTCACGTTCGGCGAAGTGAACGTGCCGGGGCTCCGGTTGCTGCTTCCGCCCGCGACCAACGAGCGCGGGCTGCCGGTCGCGCGAATGATCGTGATGGCGCAGATCGCGCCGCACGACACCAGCTCGCAGCTCCGCCCGGTCCGCGGCCCGGTGCCGGCGCCGTGGTGGGAGCGCGTGCCGTGGATCCTGACCTCGATCGTGGCGGCCGCGATCGTCGCGCTGATCGCGCTGATCCTGTGGCTGAGGCGGCGGCGTCCGCGCGCGGTGGCGCCTCCCCGGGTGGCGCCCGCGCCGGCACCGCGCCGTGATCCGTCGGCCGAAGCACTGGCCGCGCTCGCCACGCTGCGCCGGCTCGAGCTTCCGGAGAAGGGGCGTTTCGGGGAGCACGCATTCCAGCTCACGCGCATCGTGCGGCGTTTCCTCGAGGCGACCGCGGGCGGCATCCGGCCCGGCGACACCACGAGCGAGCTGGTGGCGATGTTGTCCGCCGGCGCCCCGATGCTGGACGTCGCGCGGCTCGAAGGGCTGCTGCGGCTGTGGGATTTCATCAAGTTCGCGCGCGGATCCACCACCGCGGCCGAAGCCCATCAGGCCGAGGACGCGGTCGAGGCCATGCTGCGATCCGCCGCCGCGGCGCGCCGGGAGGTGGCCTGATGCGCTGGGAGCATCCCTGGATGCTGGTCCTCCTCGCGCTCGTCCCGATCGCGTTGCTGCTCGCGCGGCGCCAGGTCGCGCGCGCGGCCGCGGTGCTGTGGGTGCGGGTTCCGGGCCAGCGCCCGTCGCCCGGCGTGCTGCTGTTTCGTGGCTTCGAACTGCTGCC
>Ga0137399_10001840_pt1 | contig 10062 bp, 12 predicted proteins | sample czorhiz316metaG_FD_104810 | JGI IMG/M metagenome (GOLD analysis project Ga0137399, IMG submission 104810) | Vadose zone soil microbial communities from Angelo Coast Range Reserve, California, USA - czorhiz3.16 metaG | ecosystem: Environmental > Terrestrial > Soil > Vadose zone | place: USA...
CCATAGGTGGGGTCCTTTCGCAGGGTCCTGCCTCCCGGGTTGACTTGGCGGTTAGGCCGGGAGGCTTTGAGTTGTCTAGGCAACCTCGCTTGCTTGCTACCTCTATCCTAGATCTGTCTAGGCATCCGGTCTAGACAGCTGCGCTAAGCAGTTCCCGAAATCTGCCTACCTGTCTAGGCAGGCTGTAGCATCGTGGTATGCAGCCCATAGACCGGGCGGACCCGCGCCCGCCGAATGTCCAGATCGCCGCCAGCATCCGCGCAGCGATACTCACCGGCGAGCTCGAGCCCGGTACCCGGCTCCAGTCCGGCCAGGAACTCGCCAGGTTCTTCGGCGTGGCGCGGCAGACGGTGCAGACGGCGATCAACGCCCTCCGGGCCGAGGGCTTCGTGCGCGGCCAGGTCGGGAGCGGCGTCTTCATCCGCGATCAGGTGAGCCTGCCTGCGGCGTCGGATGCCGAGGAGCCGCTTGCCGGCGTGGCCGCGTACCTGTTCGAGATCGGCTCGCTCAAGAACCTGCCCCGGGCGGGATGGCTGCGTCTCGGGGTCCCGCTGCCAGAGTCGGTCGCCGAGCATTCATTCCGGGTCGGCATCGTGGGAATGGTCCTGGCCGCGATCGAAGGCGCGGACGTGGGGCGCACCTCGGCCCTGTGCCTGCTGCATGACTCGGCTGAGACCCGGATCGGCGACGTGACCGCGGTCGGCCGGGCCTACATAACCACGGAGCCCGCGGAAAGGGTCTCCGAGCACCAGACCGCAGGCATGCCCGAGGACGCCGCCAAGGTGTTCCGGGATCTCGTCGCCGAGTACGAGGCCGGCCAGACGCCCGAAGCGCAGGTCGCCAAAGACGCGGACAAGCTCGAGAGCCTGCTGCAGGCCGTTGAGTACCAGGCTCAGGGATACGACACCACGCCATGGCAGGACACATCGGTGACCGCACTGCGGACCGATGCGGGGCGGCAGTTGGCCCGGGCCATCATGGCCGCCGACCCTCACAGCTGGTGGTCGAATTTCGCGGCCTCGTACCACGAGCTGCGGGCACAGGCTAAGGGCCGGGCCCGCACGGAGCGTCACCCGGACGTGCGTCACCATCGGGGCGCCTGATATGACCACCTCTGGCCGGTATGAAGTTGTCAAGTAACGGCCGGTATGGCCAAGAAGGTAAGAAATCTAAGTGTTGTAGTTCGAAACTCAACACTTAGAATGTGTCCGTGAGCAGAGGTCTGGGCAGCGTGCAGCAGGCAATCCTCGGCGGATTGCGGGAGCTGGCCAGTGCCCAGCCGCAGAGGTTCGCCACGCTCTACGACATCACGGTCCACCTGTTCGGCCGCCGGGCGCTGGATCCCGTTCCTCGCGCTCACATCGAGTCCGTCCGGCGGGCACTGATCACCCTGGAGCGCGGCGGCTACCTCGACCTGACCTATGTGAATGCCACGACCGGCGAGGACCCAGGTGCTTGGCGGCGGCAGCTAGCGGCGCGGATCAGGCGCTAGGCATGCCTCAGGTGCACCCGGCTAGCGTGGCTTCCATGAGCCTGCTGATGGACGGAGGGAACCCATGCTCGTGATCGAAGTCCCAGAGGGCGAGCTCCTGGAGGAGATCGAGGCCGCAGCAAAGGACGCCGGGCTCGCGGACGCCGCGATCGTGAGCCTGATCGGCGCCGTCGACGACTTCGCCATCAGCAGCATGCCCCTAAACGACGCGACGAGAGACCAGCCGCTCCGCTACGCCATGCCCGCCGTGATGACCGGCACCGGCGAGATCGTCGGCGGCAAGCCGCACCTCCATGTCGTGATGGCCGTCCAGGGCAACAAGGCACTGGCCGGTCACCTGCGCCGGGCCGAGATCCGCACGCATTCTGTCCGGGTCTACCTGCTGCCCGTGCCGTGACCGTCTTCGATAGCCGACCGGATCCGGAGTACATCCGCTCGCTATGGCGGCGGGAGTACCCGCCGAAGGGGAACCCGGGCGGCTGCGGTGACGCCACCTGCTTGTGCGGCGGCGGACCCGGGGAGAGGCGCGAAGCCGCCCGGCGGCGCAGGCGGTACCAGCCGCCCGCCCGCACGGAGGACGGCGAGGACCGGCCGCCGAAGAATCCCCGGACTACCGCCGTGAGCCGGAGCGCCCGCGCCTCTTGCGGTGCTCCCCCCGCGGCCTGAGCAGCGGCAGGCACAGGGCCGCTGAGCATCCCGCCGATATCGGCGCCGTACGTCATCAAGGTTCCCGTGATGTGCATGGGGGAGGGTGGATCAGCCAGCATGCGGATAACCGAGGGACAATCGACTGAAGGGTGCAACCCGGAATCCCTATGCACTCTCCTGCGCCTGCGCTGGCGGCCCGCGGACGAGGTCCTCGCCGAGCACCGGCCACCGGCTGAACAGCAAGGCCTCCCATTCGCCCTCGTCGTCGAGCGGCCACCAGCCGTCGCGCGGTGTCACGACGGTATTACGCGTGCTGGCGTACATCGCGAGCCGGGCCCGCCAGCTCTCCCGGTCCTTCTTGTACCGCGCTTCGCGTTCGCGCTGCAGGTCGGCTGCGCCGGTCGACGCGGCGACGTCATCCAGGTTCGCGGGCCCGCGCCGCCAGCCGTCGCGTCCGCGCTCGGCGAGGCCATGCTCAGCCAGCGTCCGGAGCGCCGCCGACGTCGCCGAGGGACTCAGCCGGGCCGCCCGGGCCACCTCGGCGCCGCGGGCCTCGGTGCTGTCGAGCACCTGGTGGACAAGCCCGGCCGTGCCGCCGAGGACCAGGAACGCCGGGTGTATCCCGTCGATGCGGCCAGCTCGCCGACGACGCCACCGGACCGAGTCGGCGTAGGCGTCCGGGACCCTGAGCGCGAACCTATCCGCCCGGGCCATCCGGCCGCGGGTCACCACGTCGAGCAGCGGGTCGGGCTCGGCGTAGAGCATGGCCAGGAGCCGGGACACGGTCCGCTGGCTCAGGCCCGAGTGCAGGCTCAGGTTGCGGGTGCCGAACTCGAGCACGCTTGACCCGCTGACCATGGCGGCCTGGCCGATGGCGGCGAGCAGCTGGCGGACAACGACGGCGCGGCGGCCCCATCCCCTAACCCGCTCGGGGTCGGCGGCCGCGCAGGAGGTACCCGTGACCCACTGGCGAATCAGCCCGAACGAATCAGCGCCGTCGATCGGTGCAGGGGGGGCGTGGTTAATGTCGCTAGTGAGCCAGTGGCGTACGTTTTCCTCCCCCGCCACAAAGGCGATCGATTTTCGCCACTCCAGGGGCAGAAGCCGGGCCATCCGGCCGGGCTCGGACCGCCGCTCATACAGCCCGGGGAAGCCCTTCCAACGCCCGGAGCTGATCGCCTCGAGCACGTCCGCCAGCCGCCAGCCACGGGCCGCCGCAGCACACAGGATGGCCATCCGGGCCTCGCTGCGCCCGCGGCCGCGGGTATGTCCCGCCCGGGCGGCACGGTCGAGCTCGACGCCGAGGGGAGCGCGGCCGCCGAGGCGGGGAACCCACGGGATGCCGGCATCATCCAGCTCGGCATCAACCTGCTGGGTACCACCACATGGTTGCTCGAGCTGCTGCAGCTCAGCCGCGAACTCGGTCAGCAACGCCGACCACACTCCCGGTCCGTTCGGGTGCTCCACGGCCGCCCTGGCTTCGCTCAGCGGCGTCGAGAGCAGCCGCCAGCCTCCGGACTTGTGCCGGGAGCCCGGAGGGCTGATCTGAGCGCCCATGGACGACATCGGCGCCGGGTCGACGGCAGGGAACCGGAGGGCGGTCGCCCGGGCGAGGTCGCGCAGCTCGCGCCAGGGCAGCGCTGCGGCGAACAGGATGAAGACGTGGCGGCCGCCGGAGGGTGACACGTCAGCGAGGACCTGGCCGCCGCACCGGGTTACGAGCTCGGCGATCGACGCGGCTTGAGCGGCTACCTCGGCGGCCGGATCGGCGCGATGTTCATGGCCGTACTGGACAGCACGATCGTCAACGTCGGCGGAGTTCCTGGTACGGGAAGGATCAAGATCCAGGGCCAGCATCCGGCCGGTGGCCGAGCCGGGATCGTAGACCGCCACCGTGGCCGGCTGGCCCGGCGGGTCATCCGGGAGCGGCCGGGCGTACCTCGCCGGGTAAGTGCGGCCGCCGTCGCGCGAGACCCGGACGTGCGGCGTGGCCGCGATCGGGGGCGTGACCGACCGCCACGCGGCCTCTGCGGCAGCATGCGAGAGGGCGTCAGGTGCCGGGTGTATTACACCCGGCGTGTCGGCGGCGGGCAATGTTGATCTAGCCCGCTGGCCTGGTACCGTAGCCACGGATGTTGACCTTCGGTTCGTGATCCGAGCCTGGCCGCCAAGCAAAGTCCGGATCTGAACGAGTGGGTATCTGCGGTTGTGAGGCCCCCCATGCGGGGGCCTAACTGCTTTACGGGGCTAATGCGCCTCCAAATGCCTGCGACCAATAACGGTCAGCATCCTTGCCGGCTCAGGACCAGATCGTGAGCCGGCGCGCCGGCTCACCTGGTCGGCGGACCGCCAAGCGGTAACAGCCAGGGCCATGACACGCAGGCATAACGGGACATTTAGGTCACCTTGAGCCGATAACAGCCTCAGTGCCTTCTCCAGCTGTTCCAGTCCCGCCAGCAGCTCGGCCGCCTCGTCGCTGTGGATGTCGAGCGAAGCTCCGGTAACCGCCAGGGCCGGGATAACCAGCGGCCGTCCGCGGGCGTCAAGCTCCGGGACGAGCGTCATGGTCCTGCTGTCCTGCGCGCGACCTCAACGAGGACGCTGATGTCGAGGACCCGCGGCGCAGGGACGGCCCGGACACCGCCGCTCACCGGTACCGGTGTGACGGCGGGAGCTGTGCGGCCTGGGCCTCGACGTGCGAGATCATCCGCTCCACCTGGGCCATGTCCGCCTGGGCGGTGATCTCCTTCCACCGCCTCGCGATGCGCCTGTCACGCTCGACCCTCTCGGTCAGCGCGTCCGTTGACCACGGCCGATGCAGACGGGACTCTACCGGCCTCCACTAGGTGCTCGGCATACGCGGCGAGGTGGGGGTCGATCGTCACGGTCAGGCGGATCTTCCGATCGCTCATGCCGGATCATATGACTGAGATGCCCGCCCGGCCGGAAGGCACTCCGCCCCCCTGGCCTTGCCCCTCTCTCGACCTCTCCGGGCGGGCGGCAGACAACGGGCCGCTCGACGGTTTGGCTGCGGAGCAGCATCCGCTGCGGCGGCTGGCCCGCGTCATCGGGTGCGGCGGCCCCGGATGCGCTTCTCGATCCGGTCGCGCGCGGATCGCTGGCCGACAGCCTGGATCTTGCCGCTCTGCAGGTCGGCAACGACCAGCTCCAGGCGCTCCCGCCGCCCATCCATGTCCAGCAGGGCCTCGGCCTCGTCGAGGACCCAGTCGTCTTCGACGAATTGGGACATGATCTGAAAGTATCACCAGGCCACCGCCTTGAGCAGTTCACGATCATCAAGGTCCCGAAGACGACCTAACGCGCCCGCGACCGCGTAGCGGCGCCAGGACCCGGTCGACAGTTTCGCGGCTTACGCCCAGCCAGAAGGCGAGTTCGGCTTGAACTCCCGGGCGCCCGAGCTGTTGTAAGATGGATACACGTTTCGTGCTTATCCGTGTAGTACACTCGTTCACATGGAGAAATCTGGCCATCGACTGAACGTCACGCTCGACCCGGAGCACGCCGCCCGGCTGGCGCGACTCGCCGAGCGGACCCATGTCCAGGAAGGCACCCTTGCGCGGTCACTACTCTCCGTCGCGATCGAGGAAGCCGATCCGGAAGCGCGTAATATCGTCGCGGTGCTCGACGGTATACCGGGCGCTTACGAACACGTCTTGCAGAGCCTAGAGCGCGCCCGCGCAGGCGAGACGATCGCACTCGACGAGCTCTGAACGTTGGCGAAGGTCAGGCTTAGTGTCCCCGCGGTCGAAGACCTCGACCGCATGATCGTCACCCACAGCCTTCCGGGCGATACCAGGCTGCGCGTCCAGCGCTCACTTCGCGTCCTTGAGCAGTTTCCCCGGATCGGTCGGCAACTGGAGGGGCGCTGGGCGCCGATGCGGGTCATCCTCGGGCCGTGGCGATGGATGCTGATCATCTACAGCTACGAGGAACCGGACGATGTCGTTCTTATCGTCGCCTTCCAGGACGCGCGGTCGTCTGCTGCAGCCACTGCATCGTGAAGTTCCCTTCTCATCGCTTGCAGCAGGAGCGGGCGCGGACTGCACTGGCTCCTCCCCGCCCTTCGCCTCAACGCGACGGCGGTAGCGCGCCGTCCTGCCTCGGCCACGGCCGCGCCGCTCGTGAGCGGCCCGGCGAGCCTGCGCCTGGCTGCTCCATATTGGTAATTATGGAGCAGGGCACCATTCACGCCAGTTCTCCGCGGAATCCCAGGAGCGGGAAGATCGCGGCGAGCGCAATCAGCGCCGCCTCCACCTGTCCCGGCGGCCCGATGACCGCCAGGACCAGCACGATCACGATGACGACATGGGGCGCGTACCGGCCCGGCCGCCTGGGAATACCCAGACCGCCAGGGATCATGACGGACTGAACCAGGCCAGGTCGGCGGCCATAGTGAGAAGACCGGGCAATGCCGGATGATGACATGGTGAACTCCTGTCCGATGGGACCGCCTTACGCTCCAGCCAAAGAGACTGAGGCGGCGGACCTTCGCTTATGGGGGGCCGCGGTCAAGGACGGCGATACAGAGCGCCGGGCAGACGCTGCGGTTCATCGCCGATCGCGTGTCACGGCAGGGAAGAGCGGAGAGCCACTCGTCGCTCGTCTTCTGCCCCGAGCCGCTTGAGTTTGCGGCGGATACGCTCACCCACGGCAGCCGGATCCGCCGCGCCCGCGATGCGGGCCGCTTCGGCCCAGGTCAGCTCACTGCGCTGGGCATAAACGTTCGTGACCCGCAGCTCGTCGGGCTTGAGCCGGCCCAGGACGCGGCGGAGGCGCTGCTCCTCCCATTCGCCGACTAGGACTAGGTCTTCGGTGGGCTGCGCTCCGGGTACGAGGTCGGCGACCGTCAAGAGCATGCCGTTGCTGGTACGAACCGGCCTGTCGAGCATCCCGACGGTTCGGTGATTGAGCTGAGTCTCCCAGATTGGCCTCAACACACGGCCTTGCCGTGCGGTGCGCTTCCGCAGGTCAGCGATCAGGTACGCAGGGTCATCGGGGATGCCGGCATCCCAGCCTTCCTCGAGGAGAGCAGCGCTGACAGCCTCGATCCGTTTGGGACTGACGCGCAGGTCTAGCCAGGTCCTGATGAACCAGGCGACCGGGCCATCGTCGCCACGCAGCACCGCGGCACGAGCATGCAGGGCTGCCTGATAAGCCGCGCGGGCAAGGCCCCGCAGTACGCCCACGCCGGATTCTGCGACTTCGCGCCAGCGCAGCAGCAGGTCGGCCAGGCTCGCTGCAGCACTCATCCCCGTGAGGTTCACCGACACAGCGAGGTTGGCAGAGAAGCTGCCGATGTTGCGGAGCAGATTCTGGTGCGACGCAGCTACTGCTGCCGTGCTGATGTCGAAGAGGCCGAGGTCCGGGGCGGCGATCATCTTCGAGATGGCCGACTGGAGGCCAAGGTCGGCCCGGATGGCCGACTGGAGGCCAAGGTCGGCCCGGATGGCCGAGAACGCGGGCCCGGCGACGTTGACGGTGCTGAACTTGGGCATGCTGGTCACCAGCGAGGCAGCCTGCTGGTTGATGATCTTGGAGAGGCCGAGGTCCGGGGCGGCGATCATCTTCGAGATGGCCGACTGGAGGCCAAGGTCGGCCCGGATGGCCGAGAACGCGGGCACGATCTCGAACCTAGGAGCGCTGGGCGCGATCTGCCTTGCGGATTCAGGGAGGGCCGCTTCCTGGGGTGCCGGAATCGGCTGCTCCGACGCGTCAGCTAGATCGCGCGGAGTCGCCCCGGGCTGCTGGTCATCGGCGAATGCCCCCGGAGGGGTCATTTAGACCTCCTTCACTGTCGGCTGAAAGTGCTCTCACCTCCTAGCCGTCAGGATGAACTCGATCGACAATAAAGTTTCTCAGCGGCGCGGAGAAGACCGTTCTGCACGAGCGGCAGCGATTACTCGCAGGTCCTCGATGTCGAGCGCGAGGAACTTGGCCCATTTCGCGGTCTCACGCCAGGTAGGCGGCGACGGTGTAGGCGGCGTTGCGGTCCAGGCTGTCGCGGGAGTGGTCGTACCGGCGGGTGGTGCGGGGGTCTTTGTGGCCGGCGTAGTCCTGCACGTCGCGCAGCGAGGCGCCGGCGTCCAGGGCGAAGGTGATCGCCGAATGGCGCAGGCTGTGCGGCGAGAGCTGCTCCCACGCGCCGATCCCGGCGGTGCGGGCCAGGCGGCGCACCAGCTCCCACAGGTGGCCCTGGCGGAGCCGCCCGCCAGCGGCGGTGGCCAGCAGCGGCCCGGTCAGCTGCCGCCAGTCGGCCGCCCCGGCCCGCTGCGCCCGGTCGGCCAGGTAGGCCTCCAGGGCATTGACCGTGGCCGGGGTGAGCGGGATCTTCGCCTTCCGGGCGCCCTTGCGGACCAAGCGCAGCACCCGGTGGCCAGAGTCCTCGCCGAGATCAGCGATGTCGGCGGCGCAGGCCTCATCGACGCGCAGGGCGTTGTGCAGCAGCAGCCGCACCACCGCCGCGGTGCGCAGCGCCTGGGCGCCGGTGTCGATGTCGGCGGCGGCGACTAGGGCCCGGGCCTGGTCCCGGTCCAGGCCGACGGTGGCCGTGTAGTCCGGGTCCACCACGGGACGGGCCACGCCATCAGTGGGGACCCGGCCGATCAGATCGTGGGCCGCGCAGTACCGGTAGAACGACGACAGCGACGACAGGCGGCGGCGCACGCTGGAGGCCGATGCTCCGGCGTCGAGCTGGGTGGCGGCCCATAGGTCGACGTGCACCCGCCCGGCCGCCAGCACCCCGGTGTCCCGCTTGGTGAGCCAGCCGAGCCAGGCCACCACGTCCCAGGCGTAGGCGCGGCGGGTGCGCACCGACCGCAGTCCGGTCAGCCACGCCGCCACCAGGACCTGCTCCCGCTCCCCCAGCTCGCCGATCACGGGGAGCTCCGCCCACACCCGACCGAGCAGCTCGCCCGCCAGCGCCGCCGGGCCCACGCCGGGCCCGGGCGACAAGACGCGCGCGGGCAGCGGGACGAGGTCACCTGGCATGGCCGGAATGGTAGCGGCGGGCACTGTCATTGACCGGGTGATACAGCGGGTTATCACCCGGTCGTCCGCGAGTTCAGCTCGACTGAAGGTTCCTCACCAGGAACTCACGGCTTCAACGCCTGATAGCTCCGGAACTTCGCCGGGGTCGCCGGGAGCGCGGCGCTGCTTTCCGGCAGCTCCGGCGGGCTGATCAGCCAGGAGATCCGGCACCATTGAGGAAGGGGCATGGACGGGCTGATGGATGGCCGGGCGTCCAGCGTGGCCAAGCGCGCCAAGGAGCTGGATCCAGGTAAGGCAGTGAAATCCGGGAACCCCGGGGCCGCTGTTTAAAGATTTCACTCCCAGCTGAGCGGCAGCCTGGTCCGGACCTCGGCCGACGGTCCGGTGGTGGCGACCACATCGATCCAGGCAGTGCCGCGCGGTCTAGCGGGGGGCATGATCGCCAGCCACAACATGATCTCGGGGTATCCCCCACATTGGACTCACGCCGTTGGTGCGCGTGGTGTGCCAGCGGCCGCTGCTGTCGCGGATCCACAGCACCGGCAGCGGCCGGACTCCCCTTGTGACCGCCAGCGCCAGGCCCGTGACCGGCCCGGCGGGCGTGGTGTTTGACGGTGACTGATTCGGGCATCATCGCCAAAAGCCCGCACGACCCCATGGCATGGCCCACTCGGTGGGCGGGAGCCGCTTGCGGGCCAGGAGGTGAAGCCTCCTCCCCGGACCGCATGGCCTTGCGGTCCCCGCCCCCCCGGGACCGGGGGCTGCGGTCCGGGCCCTCAGCGGCCTGCTAGCGGGGTGTGATCCCGGTCGACACCAGGGCTTCCAGGGCCTCGTCCATGGTGCGGGCCAGCGGTACCTGGCGGTCCAGTCCGGTCAGCCGGAACAGCTGGCGGATCTGCGGCCGGGCGCAGGCC
>Ga0137399_10001841_pt1 | contig 10061 bp, 8 predicted proteins | sample czorhiz316metaG_FD_104810 | JGI IMG/M metagenome (GOLD analysis project Ga0137399, IMG submission 104810) | Vadose zone soil microbial communities from Angelo Coast Range Reserve, California, USA - czorhiz3.16 metaG | ecosystem: Environmental > Terrestrial > Soil > Vadose zone | place: USA...
GGCCGTCGGGCGAATGGATCTATGCGCGCAATCCCTGGAGCCTGCGCGCCTTCGAGGGCAAGATCTACGTCGGCAGCGGCAACAGCAACAACCCGCCGCCCGCTGCCAACGCCGGACCGGTCGATCTCTGGGCGCTCGATGCCAGCAGCGGAGCTTTCCCCGAGAAGGCAGAGTACGAAGTCCCCGACGAGCAGGTCGACGTCTTCCGGGTCCTCTCCGACGGGCTGTGGATCCCGGGCCACGACTCCAAGGTGACGGCCCGCGACGACAGCCGGGTCAAGGGCGAGAGCAAGTTCGAGCACTTCAAGCGGCTCCTCAAGACGGCGGTGAACTTCCCGGCTGACTGGGCGTCCGGCAACGCGCACCACAAGGTCGGCCCCGGCCCGAAGTGGGAGACGCTGCGCCACATCCCGAACGGCATCCACGTGTACGATCTGATCGACTTCGGCGGTGCGCTGTTCGCCGCCACCGCGACCGTCATGGGTGGCATGGTGGTGCGCTCCGCCGACCGCGGAAAGTCCTGGGAGGCGCTTCTCACCAAAGCCTTCCCCTACAGCCGCACGCGCACCCTGTTCGTGCTCGACGACGACACCGGCCCACGGCTCTACGCCTCGACCAACGGCGGCCTGATCTACCGGTACGACGGGAAGAGCGACTTCGGCGAGATGAACGTGCGCTTCTTCCCCGGCATCTCCGATCTGAAGGAGGTGTTCGCGGCGCGGCCTACCGCGTTTCGCAAGCAGGTGGTGTACATCGCGGCGCAGAAGATCATCGACCACGACTGGGCGCCCCTGGGTCTGTTCGCGGCGGCGCAAGCGGACTCGGCCCGCGCGCTGCCCTTGCCCGGCGGAGCCCTGGCGCGCGACCTGGTCGTTCACGACGACGTGCTCTATGCGCTCGCCTCGACGCAGCGGTCGGCCCGGTCCACGCGCGTGCACGTGTTCGCCACCCGCGATCTCGTGACGTTCACCGAGGTCTGCTTCTTCGACGCGGAGACGTTCGCGCGCTCCTTCGAGATGCTGGGCGGCGACTTCTACTTCGGCCTGGGCTGCGACCCGGAGCTTCTCCACCCCCACACGGGCCGCATCCTGAAAGTGCCGGCGTCTGCGCTCGGCGACGCACGCTGAGAGCGCCTGGTCGCCGCCGTATCCGGCGGCGCTACGTTTTTCCATGGCGCGGAGATCATGGGATGCGTTCTAACCGCGCACCCGGATGACGACGCGGAAGCGCGCCTTGTTGCTGATCATCCGTTGGAATGCGTCCTCGGCCTTCTCCAGCGGGAAGACCTCGTTGCGGGAGACGACGCCGGAGAGCGCGCTGAAGGCCAGGGTCTCCTCCGAGTCCTTGGGGGTGCCGCTCGGCCATCCCTGGATCCGCCGGCGCTTGCCGATGAGTTGGAAGGGGCTGACCTGGATCGGCTCCGGAGCGCCTCCTCCGAGAACGACCAAGGTGCCGTTGCGGGCAAGGCCGTCCACGAGCTTGCCCGTCAGCTGCGCGCTCGGCGCGGTCGCGAGGATGACCCGGGCGCCGCCGAGCCTCTGCAGCGCCGCAGCGGGGTCGCCCTTGTTGGTGTCGATGTATTCGTGGGCGCCCAGCTCGAGCGCAAGTGCGCGCTTGTCCTCGCCGCGCGAAAGGGCGACCGTGCGGAAACCCAGCTTGCGCGCGTACTGGATCCCCAGGTGGCCGAGGCCGCCGATGGCGTGCACGGCGACGAGATCGCCGGCGCGAGCCCCGCTGTTGCGCAACGAGTTGAAGGTGGTAAGGCCGGCGCAGAGGAGTGGCGCCGCGGCCACGGAATCGAGGGAGTCGGGCACCGCGGCGAGCGCCTCCTGGGGCGCCACCATGTATTCGGCGTACCCGCCGTCGTAGCTGAAGCCGCAGACGAGCCCTTTCTCGCAGAGGATGAAGTCGCCCGAGCGGCAGGCCTCGCACACGCCGTCGTGCCCGCCGTGCCAGCCGACCCCGACCCGCTGGCCAGGCTTCCAGACGGTCACCCCTTCGCCCACGGCATCCACGCGTCCGGCCACCTCATGGCCGGGGACCCGCGGGTAGACCACGCCGGGGTAGTGACCCTCCCTGACGAAGGCGTCGGAGTAACAGATGCCGCAAGCGTCGACGGCAATCCGTACCTGGCCCCGCCCTGCCTCGGGGATGGGCTTCTCGACCAGCTTGAAGGGCGTCCCTGGCTTGGTGATCTCGACGGCTCTCATCGTCCTGGCCATGCGGCTTACCTCCTGGACCCCTCCGATGCCGCTGACGCCCGGGAGGAGCGCGGCCGCCGTCAGGCGTCGTTCACTTCGCGCGCAACGGCGGCTAGTTGGCGACCTTGGGATCCATCCAGAGGACTTCCCAGTGGTGGCCGTCGAGGTCGTAGAAGCTCCAGCCGTACATGAAGCCGTGATCCTGCGGTTCGGCGGCGTGCTTCCCGCCGGCCGCGATGGCCTTGCTGACCAGCTCGTCGACCTCGGCCCTGCTCTCGCACGACAGCGCGAACAGTCCTTCGGTCTGCCTGGTCGTGTCGCAGAGCTCGCGCTTGGTGAACGTCTTGAAGAAGGCCTCCGCGAGAAGCATCACGTACGCCTCCTCGCTGATGATCATGCAGGCCGCCTTGTCGTCGGTGAACTTGGGATTGAACTCGAAGCCGAGCTTCGAGAAGAACTCCATCGACTTCTTCAAGTCGCGAACGGCCAGGTTGACGAAGAGCTTCCGGGAACGATCGGCTGCCATGGTTCTCTCCTCGGGTTGGGTCTTCAGTTCGGGCTTGGACGCCCCGGACCGACCGGAATCATCGGTCGGTGCTACGCCGGGAGGTGTGGAGGCAACCCGAACAGCGGGAACAGCGTCTCGGTGTCGAGGAACGAGTTCCACCCGGCGATGTGCTCACCGGACAGCTCGAGCACGATCACCGCCCAGGGCTGGTAGCCTCCGCCAGGTCCGCCGCGGCGATACTGCCCGAAGGCGGGCGAAGCGCAGGCGGCGGTCGGCACGAGCCGCGAGCCCCGGCAAGCGGCTCCGCGACCCAGGAGCCAGGCGCGGATCGCCTCGTGGCCGCGAAGCCACAGGGTGTAGGGCGGCATGGACAGCGTTGCGTCCTGACGAAGCAGCGCGACGAGGGCGTCCACGTCGTATCGCAAGAACGCGTCCACATAGCGGTCGACGAGCTTCAACTGCGCAGCGGAAAGCTGCTCTCCGGTGCCGGCCACGTCGTCCACGTTCCGGCTCCCGAGCGTGGCACGCGCGCGCTGCAGGGCGCTGTTGACCGAGGCGACCGACGTTTCGAAGCCCTCGGCGACCTCGGCCGCCGACCAGCCGACCACCTCGGTGAGGAGCAGCGCCGCCCGCTGCTTCGGGGGAAGGTGCTGCAGCGCCGCCACGAACGCGAGACGGATGCTCTGTCGGAGCACGGCCAACTCGGAAGGGTCGGCGCCCGCCGGAAGGGCCCGGGCGTCCGGTATCGGCTCGAGCCAATGGGTGCGCGGCAGGGCATCGAGCGGATCGTCGACCGTGCCGGCGGGCCCGGACTCCTTCGGGCGGGCTCGCCGCGAGCGCTCGGCGAGCATGTCGAGGCACACGTTGGTCGCGATCCGGTAGAGCCAGGTGCGCAGCGAAGCGCGCCCGTCGAATCGGTCCAGGCTGCGCCATGCGCGCACCATCGTCTCCTGCACGGCGTCGTCGGCATCGACGGCGGACCCCGTCATCCGGTAGCAGTGGCCGGTCAGGGCCGTGCGATGCTCCTCGAGCTGCGCCGCTGGGATCGACATGACGGCCGAGATTATGCGTCTGGCTAAGGCCGTGACAACCAATCCGGCATCCAGGCGAGACGGAAGCTGGGGTGCACCAATCGACCTGGAAAGACCGCGAGATCGGCGACGACCTCGAACCGCTGCTTGGCGAACAACCGTACGCCCGCGTTGAGGCCGGGGTTGGTCGTGCGGCTGGTGAGCTCGTATCCGTCACTGGTGACGCGGAAGATGCCCACGGCTCGCGTGAGACCGATGCTGACGTACGGCGTGAGGCTGGCCGGCGCGAAGTCCAGGCGGTAGCCGGCAGCCGCATTTGCTCCGAACTCGAAGTTGTCCAGGGTGTCGCGGGTCGCCGGCTCGGTCACGGGGCCCATGGACCTGGCGACGAGGACGTGTCCGCGAATGCCGACGGCGAGCGGCCCGGGCGCATAGGACATCTCCGCTTCGAGCGCGGCGAGGTGGGAGCTGACGTCGCTGAGCTGGATCGGGGGGATGTAGGCGAGACCCACCGAGGCGCGGAAGTCCTCGGGAGCCGGCAGCCCGAGCTCCAGCCGTAATCGAGGAAAGACCGGCGTCCGATCGGAGGCCGTGATCTGACGCTTGCCGCCGGTGGTGCCGTCGATGGGCGGAATGCCGATCACCTCGAGCCCCAGGCTGAGCTCACGGTTGCGGTAAGCGCCTGGCGCGTTCACCGGACCCACGTCCACCAGCAGCGAGTGGATCTCGATCAGGCGCTCTTCCTGGTCCAGCATGGTCTGTGCGCGTGCCGCTCCCGCCGACGCGAGGACCAGGCAGGCGAGCTGCAATCGCCTCATCGCGCCGGCGCCCGCGCTACACCGGTGAGGAATACTCCCGCGGCATCGAACCCTGCGTAGTACATGGTCCAGGTGGAGCCCTCGAGGAAGACCGACGGCGTGGTGAGCCCGGCCGAGTCGAACTGGCCCGACACGCCCTGCGAGAGCGCCTCGCGCGACGGGCCTGGCCGAGGAACCTTCACCCAGGTCAGACCGTCGTTCGACTCGGCATAGCCGATGACGCCGCGGCTCGGTCCGCCGAACGCCCCCGGCGCCTGGCAACCGCGGTACCACATCCGGTAGAGCTGATCGCGTTCCTTCACCACCGACGGCTGGTACGCGCACGCGACGTCGAAGGTCCCCAGGGTGCCGACGTCGAGAATGGCGCCTCCGGCGAGCTTGCCGGGCACCTTGGTCCAGGTGCGCGCGTCGGTCGAGACGGCCAGCGCCACGCGCCAGAAGTTCTGGGCGTCGTTGGCTGAGTAGTACATCTTGTATTCGGCGCCGTCTTTCAGCACCCAGACGTAGCCGACCTGCTGCGCGTCGATGCTGCCCGCGGCGCCGAGGGGAAGCACGCTCCCGCCCAGGCCCGGCCCGTCGTAGAAGCGGGTCCAAACAACGCCGTCGGGAGATTCGGCGTAGCCGATGCGGCGGTTGTCGGCGAGCACGCCGGGCGAACCGTTCAGGCCGCAATTAAACGGCTTGGTGCTGCCGTTGTACCACATCCGGTAGATCGCCCCGTCCTTGAGGACGAACGGGCGGTAGGTGAGATAGCTGTCGAAGTTGCCCGCGGCCCCGTTGTCGAGGATGGACCCGCCGGTCTTGGTGCCGGCGACACGCGTCCAGTTCAGCCCGTCGGTGGATTCCGCGAGACCGATGCGCCAGTGGGCGCTGTTGATCCCGGCGCATGTTCCGAAGGTATCGGCGCCGCCGTAGTAGAGCCTGTACACGCCGCCGTCCTTGAACGCGCGGACGGTGAAGTTGCCGCGCTCGTCGAAACCTCCCGGGCTCCCCAAGCCCAGCACCGAGCCGTTGGGACCCGGTCCGGCAACCTTCTGCCATTCGAGCGGCGCGAGATCGGCGGTGCTCGCCGAGCAGCCCGCGAGGAGCAGCGCGGAGACGAGCAGCAGGTTGCGCACGGCTCAGTACCCGGTGCCGGGTGCGAGGACGTCGATGGTCCCCTGGAACCCGACAGCGGAGCTTACGCTGTCGCTGAAGGTGCAGGACTTGGGGCCGGCTCCGAGCATGATCGTGGCGTTCGTGCCCGGGGTCAGCCTCGGCGTCGACACCTCGTGACAGTTCGAGGACCCGACGATCTGGTGATCCGCCATGTCCTGATTGACGAAGCGCAGGCTCGCCTGGGAGAGAGCTGAAAAGGACCTGGGCTGCGCCCCGGCCGCGGTCAGGTTCACGTCGAGAGGTCCGGCAGGGGTTCCGCCACCCGATCCTCCGCAGGCGACGAAGAAAGCGAACGGGGCAATGAGCAGGATCGCGGCACGCATCGTTGTTCCTTTCCGCCCTGGCAGCCGCCTTCGATTTGCCAAGGCCTTTCGCCTGGCATGCTAGCGCTGCCGCTGGCCGAAACAAACCTGGTTTGCGGTCCTTTGCGACGACCGGCCGTCGAAGACGTTGGTCGCAAGGTGCTATGTTCGCTCGGTGGCCCGCAGATCAGGTCCGCAGTCGCGGAAGAGGCAAGCAGGCCCGCGAAGCGGATCCGCGGAAGCCGGGCGTCGCCGGACCGAGGCAGGGCGAGAAAAGGCAGAAGACCTTCGTCGAGCCGCCGAGCGAGACCGCACCAAGGGTGAGAGCGAGCGGCTGGATTCCGAGGTGGCGCGGGGCGCGGCCGAGAGCGCGAGGGCGAGCGCGGAGTCCGCCCGGCGTGCCGCCGAGGAAGCGCGCCGCGGCGCGGACGAAATGAGACGGACCCTCGACGAGGCTCGCCGCATCTCGGAGATGCTCCGGCGAAAGGCCGAGGAGAGCCGCATCGCTGCCGAGCGGATCAGGCGTTCAGACGCGGACCACTTCCAGGACGAGATCCGCGAAGGTATCCGGGAACAATCGGAGATCGCCAACGAGATGCGCGCGTCGGCGGAGCCGTTCACCGCGGGCCGGGCGGCCGCGCCGGGCGATGAGACGCCCAGGTCGAAACGACCGATCCGCCCGAAACGTCGTTCATGAATCCTCCGCGTCACGCGTGCGCGACTTCGACCCGCGCCTCGAAGTCCGCCTGACCGGCGGAGAAGTCGAACACGTCGACCGCGGCGTCCGGCAGGACGGGCGCGCCCGAGGTGAGGGTGTTGAGCCCGGCCCAGCCGTCGCGCATCCAGACCGTCCCGGGCGGGACGCGGTCGGTGACGAACGCGCGGGCGCTCATTTCGCCACGCTCGTTGAAGACGCGGATCTCGTCGCCGACGCCGAGCGTGCGCAGCCCGGCGTCGGCGGGCGAAATCCAGAGTCGCGGTTCGGGATCGGCGGCGGCGAGCGTCGGCAGCGCCTGGCCGTGATCGTAGAAGCCGTGGAAGTGCGTGAGCGTGCGGCCGTTCCGCAGGACCAGCGGGTAGCCCGAGGGCGGCGCGTCCTCGAACACGGGCAACGCGGGAAGGCCGAGATCGGCGGCGCGGCCGGAGACGAATTCGATCTTCCCGGATGGCGTGTCGAACTTCAGGTCCGGATAGGCCACCTGGGAGACGCGCAGAGCCCGGATGCCCCCCTCGGCCGCCAGTGCGGCGGCCGTCGCGTGCCCGGTGGCGGGATGATCGAGGATCGCGTCGAGCGGCCCGGTGCCGTCCTGCCAGGGAAAGAGATCGCGGACGTCGAGGCGCCGGGCAAGCTCGCGAATCACCCAGGCCGGCGGCCGCGCCTCGCCCTCGGGCTCCAGCGCCTTGGGCATGAGGTACAGATGCGTGTTGGTGCTCTTGCACCCGGTGTCCTCTAGCCACGCAGTAGCCGGCAGGGCGAAGTCCGCATGGCGCCGCGCCGTCTCGTGCATGAAGAGGTCGTAGCTGGCGAGGAGATCGAGCCGCCCGAGCGCTCCACCTACGCGCCCCGCCTCGGCGAACGACGACAGCATGTCCGTGCCGAAGAGCAAGAGCACGCGCACGCGGCCGTCCTCCAGGGCCTCGGTGATTCGCGGCATTTGATTCGGCACGTACTCGCCGGGCGGGCGACGCTCGCGCGCCGCGATGCTCGCCAGCCCCTGGCCGTGCGTTGCTGCGCCGTGCCGCGGCCCGAGACCACCGCCCGGGATGCCAAAGTTGCCCGTGAGCGCCGGCAGGCACGCCACCGCCCGCGCCCCCTGCCAGCCGCCCGCGCCCTTGTGCATGGAGCTGCCGCCGAGGAGGATCATGGCGGGCTTGGTGCTCGCGTAGCGGCGCGCGAGGGCGGCGATGCGCTCGCCGTCCACGCCCGTCGTCGCGGCTGCCCACGCGAGGTCGTGCCTGGCGAGGTGATCGGCGAGCGCGTCGAAGCCCGAGGTATGGCGCGAGATGAACGCGGCATCGTGGAGCCGCTCCGTCACGATCACGTGCATCATCCCGAGCGCAAGCGCGGCGTCGGTCCCGGGCCGCAGGCGCAGCGTCTCGTCCGACTGGGCGGACGCTTCGGTGCGCCGCACGTCGACGGTGACGACGTACGCGCCACGCCGCCTTGCGGCCGACAGGTGGCGTCCGGTGTTCGGCTGGCTGGCGAGGTTCGCGCCCCACAGGAGGACGAGCGCGGAGTGCGCTCCCATGTCCTCCTTGGTGTTCACCCGCACCGCGCCGGTGAGCCCGAGCCCGAACGCGCCGAGGCCCCAGCAGATCATCGTCGGGCTCCACCACTGGCAACCGTACAAGTTCGCGAAGCGGCGCAGCAGCTCGGAGGAGACGCGCGTGCCGTAGTCGTTGGCGAAGAACCCGTGCCCCGACCACGTCCCCACGGCCGGCGCCCCGACCGCGCGCGCTCTCTCGGCGATGGTGTCGAGCGCGTCGTCCCACGTCGTGCGCTGCCAGGCGCCGCTGCGCCCGCTCCGCCGCATCGGATGGAGCAGCCGCCGGGGATTGCCGACGATCTCGCGCGCCGCGTGACCGCGGACGCAGAGGAAGCCGCGGCTGTCGGGATTGTCGGGGTCGCCCCGCACGCCGGCGACGCGGCCGTCCTGCACGTCCACCAGCATCCCGCACAGGGTCGGGTGGCAGTTCATCGGGCACATGGTGCGGACGGTGTGCAGCGGTGCCATCGCGCCGGAGGATAACGGATGTTGGCTCAGTCTCGCGACGTGGCCACATTCTCGGCCCCGGAGGTGACGGGCGGCGCGCCGGCGGGATATCGTGCCGGACATGGGCGCCGCCGACCGGTATCTCGAGAAACCGTGGCTCCGGTTCTACCCCAAGGGCGTTCCCGCGACGGTCGAGGTGCCTCGCAAGTCGGTCTCCCAGGTGTTCGACGAGGCCACGGAGCGCTGGGCGGACCGCGCGGCCGTCGCGTTCTATGGCCGCGAGATCACCTATCGCGAGCTGCGCGACGGGGCCGACCGGCTCGCCGCCGCGTTCGCGGAGAAGGGAGTGCGCAAGGGCGACCGCCTGGCTCTCTACCTGCTCAACTCGCCCCAGTTCATCATCGCGTACTTCGCCGCGCTGAAGTGCGGCGCGACGGTCACGCCGATCAGCCCGATGTACACGAGCCACGAGGTCCGCTACCAGCTCGAGGACAGCGGCGCGCGCGCCATCGTCTGCCAGGACATCCTCCACGACAAGGTGGTGAAGTCCGGCGCGCCGCTCGACCTGATCGTCGTCACCAACGTCGCCGAGTACCTTCCCGCCTTGAAGCGGCTCCTGGGCCGGGGACCGCTGGCCAGGTTCTTCTCGGACCTCGAGCAGGGGACGCCCCAGGTCGCGCCCGCGCCGAACCAGCACTGGCTGCAGGATCTCTTGAAGAAGTATCCGCCCCGGCCCCCGAACGTCGCGATCGATCCCGACGCCGACCTCGCCGCCTTGCCGTACACCGGAGGGACCACCGGGCATCCGAAGGGGGTCATGCTGACCCATCGCAACCTGGTGGCGGCGCGGACCGTGGCGGGCGTGATCTTCCCGGGCCTGGTCGAGGGACAGGAAGTCATCCTCGCCTTCCTGCCCTTCTTCCACATCTACGGCCAGGTCTCGATCATGCTGAGCAGCCTCGCGCAGGGGCACCTGCTGGTGCTGTTCACCCATCCCGACACCTCCGCGATCCTCACCGCGATGGAGCGGCACCGGGCGACCGCGTTCTTCGGCGTACCGACGCTCTACGAGTACCTGAAGGACCACAAGGACACCGACAAAGTGGACTGGCGGCGCCTCAAGCTCGTTGTCTCGGGCGCCGACACGCTGCACGAGTCGACCATGCAGGGATGGGCGCGCCGCACCGGCTCGCACATCACCGAGGGATATGGGCTCTCGGAGACTTGCGCCACGAGCCACCTCAACCCGCTGGGCCGCAGCAAGCCGGGATCGTTCGGCTGTCCCGTGCCCAACGTGCTCGCGGCCGTGCTGGACCCGGAGACGCTGGA
>Ga0137399_10001842_pt1 | contig 10059 bp, 11 predicted proteins | sample czorhiz316metaG_FD_104810 | JGI IMG/M metagenome (GOLD analysis project Ga0137399, IMG submission 104810) | Vadose zone soil microbial communities from Angelo Coast Range Reserve, California, USA - czorhiz3.16 metaG | ecosystem: Environmental > Terrestrial > Soil > Vadose zone | place: USA...
GCGGTGCTACGCCTTTGACAACCCAGGACTTGTGAAAGTAGATTCAATTTTCGATCCCAACCGCCCCTACCAATCATCCCATTGCTGAGAATGACTTAGGGATTTCGCGAGGCGGCAAAAGGCGGCAATTAGGAAAATGAACCTCTTGGGTGGCACCTTATGGCTCTCGCGATCGAGAAATGAATTGACTCAGCGCCAGTGTCCGGTTTGCCTCCAAGTTATCGTGGCAGTCAGATGCGGAGTCTCAAGGCGCTGGAGAGTACGCCATGATTCGACCGGAATTGAGGCGGTTATGCGGCCGTGACGGTTCCCTAGAGTTTCCAGTCAGGTTGGGGACGGGTGCCTTGACGGGCCCGTGGTGCAACTGTTTGTGCGGCAGAGAAGTTCCGTCCTTTGCGCGCGTGCCAAACCAGAAGTCCGGATGCGGCAAGAAGAACGGCAGTCAATCCGCCTAGGACTATCGATTGCGAAGATGACTGAGTCTGCTTCCAGCGTGAATCGACGCTGGGCAAAGAGGCAAGACGATGCGATCCGGAGCAGAGGATGTTCGGTTGGAGGTAGCCGAGGACTGTGACGGCGTATCGGTCTTTGCTTGATCTCCGAGGCGCGGAAGAGCTCCTATTCCAGAGACTTCAAACTCTGGCCCTTCTCCTTCCTTGAGCTGGTTGGCTGTCTGGACTTGATAGCGGCTGTTGCCGGTTGCGAGGATTTCGAAGGCCGATGAGCGGGACGAGAATCTCATGGTCGGCGGAATCATGACCGCCAACTGCCGCAGCGGGTACTCATGTCTTGTGTGAAACACGGCATGGCCTTCGTAAGGCAGGTCGTAGTTGAAGGCAAACTTGGTCGCTCCCGGCCGCAAGGGAAAACTTACCGTGTAGTGTCCCGGCTCGTCGGGCACGCGAGCCGCAGAAATCATCTCGCCCATTTTCCCGGGACCCGCGGCCAGAACAGAGTCAATCCTGGCATTTGCCGGCAGAAACACTTCAAACGTGCGCTTACCGGCCTGCGTCAGTGGCGGGCGGGATTCGTTTTTGACGTCGACCAGGTCGGAGACATGAAGCAGACTTCCATTGGTTGCAACGCGGAGGATTTCAATGCTGACCGTTACACCGCGCACTCGACGAGCTGCGTCGAACACTAAGATGGAGAGAGCGTCGCCAGCGGAAGCCTGCTGATCATAACTGACGCCCTGGTGAAACACGCGCACCAGGCAGGGTTTGCCAGGATATTGCACATTAAGGGTAAAGCTCCCCTGCGCATCAGTTTTCGTGCGCGCTTCCTCCTGCATTCCTCGGTCCAGCCGGACAAGAATTACCTCATCGCCGCTAGCGGGTTCATCGCGGCTCTGGTTCCGCACCGAGCCGCTGATATTGCTTGCGCCCAGTGCCTCGATAGAAAAGGAGGCAAGCAGTACCACGACAGAGAGTATCTTTCGGACCCAGAATTGGTTGCCGCGCAGACGACGGTTGATCATTCGCTTACCGCCTCGGCCGCCGAAGATGTCGTCCGGCGTGGCGCCCGTCCAAACATGATGCCGGTTTCCACTTCCACGGGCTTTCCGTCGTGTAGGTGAGGTCTGAACCGCCACTGAAACAGGGCACTTGTAATGACTTTGGCCTGATCAGGAAAGGCGCTGAGAAAATGAATGTGCTTTACCTTGCCTTCTTTATCGATGATGATGCGGACCGGAACAGGATTGAATGTGCGCTCGCCAAAGACCGGTTCAACTCTCTCCAATACGTTTTCGTCGCGCGCGTAGTCCTTGATGCAGACAGGGACGTCACCGCCGCCCCGCCCCGAAATGGGACCGGCCTCAGCCGGCAAGGTCATCTTGTTCATTTCCTGGATGAGACTCTCGACCAGCTTGCTGTCCCGGCTGGTGAAGACGAACTGGACCATGTGGCAGCGGATTTGAGTGGCCAGGACTTGCCAGTGCAACTCGGCGACGGGCGAACCGTAGCCAAAGCGGACGAAGGAATGGTTGGCGATCCTGACGAGCGCCGGCGGTTGTTCCACTTTATAATCGGCGCTCAAACTTTCTTTGTTGTAATTGATCAGTTCCAGCGCATTCCCGGCTGGTGCGAGCGTGAAAAACAGGTCCTGTGCAGCGATCAAAATACTGCCTCGGCTTGTCCCCTTGAATGTGTCCGCGGGCCGGATCTGCGCGAGTACGTAGTAACCGCTGTCTGAAGGAGGCGGGCCGGTATACTTCTGGGTCCAGTCCGGCGAGAGAGGATAAGCGAGACCAAAATACTGGTTGCTGAAGGCGTTGTTGGCCACTCTCCCGCCTTCAGGGACAGGCGTCACCGAATCGCTAGCACTCGACCAAGCACCCTTAACCAGAATGACATCCGACGGGAGGGCGTTCGGTTGTGGATTGTTGGAAAAATCGCCTCCGCTCTGAGGGGGAGCCTGCGCATTGGCCAAGAGCGAAATGGAAAGACCAAGAAGCACCATGGAAAGCGAGAATTTGGGATGCATATTCAAACCCCGGAGTCTGCAAGAAAGAAAAAAGCGGGTGAGACGCTTCCGCGTCTCACCCGGAGAAATGCCGGCAAAGGCTACAGCGAGCGCAGGAAGTTTAGGATGTCCTGCTGCTGGCTAGGGGTCAGCAGTTGGTCGAAGATCGTCTCTACGTTGCTGGCTTCGCCGCCGTTGCTCTCGTGCGCCTCAATGGCGCCCAGCAGGTTAGTGGTGCGGCCATCGTGCAGGAAGAAGATACGCTGGCCTAGGCCCCACAAGGGGGCCGTGCGGAACTGGTCGCCACCGGCGCCGCCTTGGGAAACGTTGTCCGCCAACGTTGCTCCCATGTGATGGATCTCGATGTCGGAGAACAAATTGGCAGTAGCGTTGCCCAAACCAGCAGTCAACTTTGAGGGCTGCGTGGTGAGCGACGGCGTATGGCAAATGGCGCAGCCAATGGCGCTAAAGAGCCTGCGGCCATTAGCGATCGAGGTTGCTCCTCCCGGCGAGGTAGTGGAAGGTGTGGGCTGGTCCAGGAACTGCATGAAGACACTGAACAGCGCAGTGTCACTGGTGACGGTGGAGGCGGTAGTGCCATCGGAGTGGGTAGTGTCCTCGGGGTAACCGACGCCAGCGAGGTTCAGGCAGTTGGCCGGAAGCCCGCTTCCCAATTGGTCCTCACCCGGCAGCGGCCGATCCTGGGTAAACAGTTCGTTGGAGATGCCCATTTCCACGTTGTAGGCCTCACCGGCAAAGATCAACAGTGACTTGTTCTGGGCCTTCCAGCCAAAACGGCTGATGGTGCCATCGTTGCCGTTGTGATTGAAAGTGCCACTGATGCCGAGGCCATTGTTTGCCTGGGCCGCGTGATTGGCCAGCAAGGTTGAGTCGTCAATGTTGGCCATCAGTCCCGCGCCAAACGTGGGCGTGGGAATGCGGAAGATGATGTTGTTTGCCGCCCTCGCAGCATTAAAGCTAGGCTGCTGCAACCTGCAAGCGCCGGCATCAGCGCGGCCCGAAACAGTAAATAGGTCTTCCACTCCGCCATTGGGCGCGTTGATATTGGCCGTGCCGTTGGCGTTAAAAAAGAAGGGGAACCGAGCTTCGCGCACCGGGCCGTTGGGCTGGACGAAAAATGGGATGGTGTTGGTGCTGCCATTCACGAGCCCGTTGGCGATCACCTGGCTTTGGGGGTTCGGCCCGACATTGGGGAAGATAGCTAAGGACGGGCTGGTTCCGCCCGGGGCCGGTTGCGAATGACATGCCCCGCACGAGTCGAGGTTGAACCGCGGCCCCAAACCGGGGTTGCCTCCGGTAACGGTTTGGTGCTCGTTGAACTGAGCGAATCCGGTTTGGAAGAAGGCCAAGTCGTTTGCGCTGGCGGTGACGGAAGCAAACGGCTGGCCCGCGTTCACTCCTGTGTTGCTGCGTACTCCTGGATCGGTTTGGGCAAACGCCGTTCCCGGAAAGAATAAACCCCCAAGAAATACGAGAATCGACGCGAGCTTCAATGTTTTCATTCCTGGTCTCCTTTGCGCAGGAAGCGAACCATCCCCTGCTGTCTGGCGCACTTCCAGATAGGCATGGTTCTAGCAATTGGTGAATCTCACTCCTGGTGGGAGTCTTTGCTAGACGCTATCTATATCGAACAGTAAGTTCCTTTTACTCCTGGCCGCGTGTGCCCTACAAGAAGAACTGATTAGCATTATTTGTCTTTCGTTAGCATTTTGTGCAATCACTCTGTTTTCGAAAGCGCGCCGGGGCCTGCGCAAAGCGCCGTTCAAATGCCCGGATGAAGCTAGACGCATGCTCGTATCCAATGGTGTGCGCAATTTCTTTTACGCTCAGGTAGCTGTTCGCTAGAAGGTGCGCTGCTCTCTGAAGTTTTTGTTCGTTCAACCACTCGGCCATGGAAACGCCGGTCTGGTGCTTGAACAAACGCTGGAGATACGAAGTGCTCAGGTTGAATTCGAGGGCCAGATCACGGATGGTGAACGTTGTCCCAGACTCAACCATCCGCAAGATCTTTCGAACACGCGCTTCCGGCAGTTCAGGCGTCAACGGGTGAGGCGGGGCAGCCGTGGCGCGTGGCACGCCTCCGTCAGGAGTAATGGTGATTGCACCATTCCTTCTTGCGAGGCTGGCATGAGAATTCAAAGTGCGCACATGGACCTCCTGTAGGGATCGTCTCGTACGTTGTACGCGCTTGGATTGCCTTGAACGTGTCTGAGGGAGAGCTACTTGAAGAGAGCCCAAGCGTTGGACGGATTGATTTGGTCATCGTGGTCCGAAGCGCGACGGTGGCCGTGTTGGAGCTTTGGCCCGAGGATTGGCCCGCCATGGAAAGAGCCATAGCCAAGGCGGTGAGTAGACACACATACCTATCGTTTTCTTCGACCACATCCCGTAGTCCTCCAAGTCGAGAATCGACTGGAAATTGTTACTGGGCACCGGAGGAACCAGGGTTGGGACCGTTGCTTCCGGAGTGGATTGCGGCGCAAATTATAAGAAGGCGGAATGTGTGTCAATAGTACTTAGGCGGTGACTGGCGGGAGGGAGATCGACAGCCTCCAGCAATGGGAGAGCCTCTCCTCGCGCGTCTGCTTTGCAGTGTGCATGGGCGAACTTGCATGGCATGCGCAATGGGTGGGAACCATACGCAATGCGCGTCCCAGCCGGTGGGTGCTCGTCGCCAGCCAGACCACCAATATGCTGTCGACTGACCAATACAAGGAAATTATTCTGACCAAAGATGACGAACTCGTTGGACTCTGCTTCCTTCAACCAGTTGGCGCGATGCCGGGATTCGAAGTCGACCTATTCATCGACAAGAAGGACGGTCTGAACGAAGGCACTCTACCGCTGCTCAGCAGAATCATTCAGTAGGGCCCCCCAAGTTTTCAGCTTGATGTTTCATTTTGCGGCTTAGCAAATCCTATAGCAACTCTCTCTAAGGTTTAGGTCCCTCGGCCACCAGCGCCTTGGAGATGCGGAAGGTCACCTTGATTCCGCTCGGGCGATTGCGCACATCTCCATAGCTATTCACTCGGAGCCAGAGTCCCCGACCCCAAGTCAAAAACCGCGCATTATTTCTGACAGGAACCAAGTCCGCCGCTCGGTCTGATCAATCCAGTTCTCGATCAAGCTTGCGGTGGCGACGTCGGAATGTTTTTCGCAGACTTCGTGTGTCGCGCGGAGAAAGCGTGTGAGCTCGAGGTTGTCGGCGCGAATCTCGGCTAGCATCTCCTCGGGGCTTACAGCCTCCTCATTGTTGTCTTTCAGCCGTTGGTGTTTAGAGACGTCGCCGATGGAACGGAGTGTGGTCCCACCGATCTTGCGCGCTCTTTCGGCAATATCGTCTGTCATGCCAAATACTTGTTCCGCCTGTTCGTCGAGCAGCAAGTGATAATCGCGAAAGTGGGGGCCGCTCATATGCCAATGGAAGTTTTTGGTCTTCACGTACAGCGCAAACACATCCGCGAGCAACGGACGCAGGGCGTTCGAAATCTCAGCGACGCCATCGCGACCGATATCGGTTCGTACTTCCAAAGCGGTCTTCTCCCGTTCTTTTACTTGAGTTGCTGCGGTCTTTGCCATTGTTGGCCTCCTTGATTTCTCTTTAACAGACTGTGATGCTTTTGTCAGTAACGCTTTTTCCTAGATCTGGCTCTGTGCGAAGCTCCTGGCTTAGCTCGAGATTTCCATTTTGACTTCCCAGGCTCCAGAAATCGTACATTCGACGCCCTTGGGTGTTCAGCCCGCACTCAAAGTACCTGGACCCATTGCTGCGGAGAATCGTCCAGTGTCGTCGGACTCTTCAACGCACCTCTGCGAAATAATCCCGGAAAGCCAAAGCGCCCGTCCCAGAGGCGGATGACAGCCTTGCCGCGGAGGCCCGCCGTTGCGAAGCTTTTCGAGCATCTGGCCCGCGCCGTCCAGACGTTCCCGACCCTCGGAGTTCCAAGAAACTGGCTTTGTGCAATTCTTCCGATTTAAGACAGCACTATTGGATGCCGGCCTTCCTTGATTTGTTATGTACTTTTTCATGTTTCTAAGGACAGCTGTCACGAGATTCTTACAAGCTTCCCAAGCTTCCTCTAGCAAAGCTCAACACGCTGAACTGGCGGTACTTATACGCAACATAGCGACATGTAATTGGAAAATGATGGAAAATGCAGGATTTTCTGGCTAGGGATGCCTTAGCTCTTGTCATTCGCCGGCACCCGACAGCAAACTTTCAGTGAGACAATTCCTTTGGGCACACTTGCCGTGACCCCAAACACTTCCCAGAACGCCTTTCTGGATAGTTTCCGACTCTAACCGACGATACGCCCGCAACAGCCAACGCCCGATGATCATCGTCGCGTCAAGCGGCCCTGGCATCGCAAGGAACTCCATGGTGCGGGCCTGAGAGTGCGGGACACGGAACACTCAACGAGAATCGGAGTAATATTATTCGGGCGGTCGTCCAAATCTATGACAGAACGATAGATGAATTCCTTGGAGGATTGCCACCGCCAAACTGTCAATAAACTCATGCGCAGTGGACGCCAGAGGACAAGATGGCATTGATTTCCGTGACGCGTTTGCGAGTTCGGTCCTTTATCTATCTCCCGCAGTTCTTCTGGGACACATTCAAGTCCATGCGCCAGGCGGAGTGCAGCTCTGGTTTCCTCGGCGGCAGGCTATTAGTCAACGCCAAGAACGTCTTTTGGACCATGACGGCTTGGATAGATGAGGCGGCGATGAATGCCTATCGTACAGGCGGCGCACATCGCAGAGCCATGCCCAAGCTGCTCAACTGGTGCAACGAGGCCGCTGTTGTGCATTGGACCCAGGAATCCTCAGAGATCCCCTTTTGGCAAGAGGCACATAAACGCATGGCGGAAGAAGGGAAACCGTCCAAGGTAAATCATCCCTCACCCACTCAGGCATCGAATCAAATTCCAGCGCCGGAACCGAGTCGCATTGAACGAACACTTAGACCAACGTCCAGGGTCGAAGGAGCAGCGTCGACAGCCTAGCGCCGTATCACGCCCGAGTGCTTCGCATCCTCGCACGTCAACCACTTCGCAGTCGCTATCCACAAAGTCACGCGCCGCACTCCACCGCAACTAATCTTGATGGCTCCAGGCCTTCTGCAGCACAGATCTAAGGCAGAACGATCACCGTACCCTTCATCCCCAAATTGTCATGAAGAGCGCATATATAGGGGTAGACCCCCGCTTGTGCAAAAGTCACCCGAAAGCGCGTAAACGTGAGAGGCGATTGCGCCAGCCCAACCCGTTCTTGAGATGCTGCAACAATGAATCCCGAGTGCACGCTGTCCGTGGTTGAATTGATTACGGCGTGCCGGGCTCCATCCACGTCCACGGTTACGTTGGCCGAAGGAGGCATGGGGTCCGCCGGTTCCACTCCGAACGTGATGGTATGCGTGGCTGACGGGTCGGAATTGGACCACTCCACGGTTTGCCCAGCATGAATGACCGTCTCGTGGCGAATGAAGCGCATTACGACCAGGTTCTCAAGACCTCCCGGAGTCGTCGAGATCGCGCCCGTGCCGGCGATCACTTGATTTTCGGGAGAGTGCCGATGATGGGAATCATCTCGGTCGTGATCCTCCCCCTCCAGGTCCGTGTCGGAAAGCAATTTCTCTCGTTCCGCCTCCGCCTGCTCGTCATAGAAGGCTTGGCTGTGGGGAAGAGGCTCGGACAATTTGAGAACATGGACCACGGCGGCCATGTCTCGGTGGACCAGGCACACAAGTTTGAAGTTGCCGACAACCGGGAAAGTTACCCTAAAGCTTGTTGTCTTCACGACGGGGCCGGTGGTCACGCATGTGGAGCCATCGATGGTAGATCCGTCAGGCGAAACCCCTGGGCACCCCACCCGCGAAAGGCGGACGTATCTGACCGGATTTTAGAAAGGTCACCGTGTGAATCTCGTCGCTGACAAAGTTCCCGGTGACGCTATCTCCCGCATGAATCCAAAGTTCATTGGGGAGAAAGGCCATCGCCTGCCGTCCCATGTCATCACTCTGGGCTCCGACCGTGGCGTGCCACTGGGCCTGGACAACCTGGGGAACGATCGAAACTCCAAGCATCAACATCCAACGGAAAATCGCGGAAAACCGGATCGGATTGCAAGTAATCATGTCTTTCCCCTTTCAACGCAGGCTTTTCACTAGGAATTTGGGACTGAGATAGGTAGTGTGCCGGAATCCTATGACCGCAACCTTTCGCTGTCAATCTAAGAAGTTAAATGTTGTCGGTCCTGATGTCACTTTCGCGATACTGCCTGGATCAGTCCGGGGTCGTGACCCAGCGTTTACTCATGAAGCCAGCCGATTGGCGGGTCCGGTCGGATCACGGGCCACTTGGAACTTAGCGACGGCCCCGTCCTAACTTCCGGATTGCCGACCATCCTGGAGTCGGCCGAGTATTGGTAAAGGCGGTGGCTTTTTCCTAGGTGATCGAATCCGAATGCCTCGGTCAGCCAGGCAATAGCTTCGGCAACATTCCGACGAATCATGCGGGCCGCGAGTGTCGGTTGACACGGATCGATTCTTGAGTATCGCTGATATAGCACTACTCGCTGCGTATTGGAGCAGGCGAGGTCTGCGAGTACACCTCGTAATGCCGGACGCCGGGCTCCATTTCGATCAGGTAGTCCGAGTCGAAATCGTAGTACTTGGCGATGCTGCAGTCGTCTCCTGAGATGAAAGCCCTGCATAGCGGAGACCAAGTCCATCTAACTAGTCGTAATCATATACCGCCCGTTAATCCTCCGTTCATCTTCCGCTCGCTAGCGTGGATTCTCCAATCCTGCCACGGAGTGTGCCTTGCTCAGGAGCAATAGTTTATGAAATGGCGATTCACTACTATCGGCAACGAAGAAATTGGTTCTGTTTTCAGGTATTCGCTGTTGTTAGTGACATAATTTCGAGTGACAGATCTGTCCGTTGCGCTCGACCACCCTTGAGCAAGGTCAAGCCATAGCAAAGTGCCCTAGGAAGGGGAAAACATGAGAGATGATCGAAACAAATGTGGGCCGGAAGAGAACGGCCCGGCAATTCTTTCCCGGCGCAGCTTACTCGAACTCGCGGGCATAGCTGTCGCAACTGCGGCGCTTCCACCCAGGGCGCTGATGGCCAAACCATTCCCCATAACGGACACAACCGAGCAAGGGGTGAGCCCAGTCACGGACAAGCTCAGCACATATATGAGCGAGGCCCGCGCCCGCGAGCTACCCGACGAGGTGACTGAGAAAACGAAGCAGCACATTCTAGACACGGTGGCGGCGATGATTTCGGGTTCGCAGTTAACACCCGGGCGCGCAGCGCTGCAATTCGCCGACGCCTATGGTGGCAAAGAGGTCGCGACGGTACTTGCCTCGAAAATTGTATGTGGCCCGATCGAGGCGGCACTGACGAACGGGGTGTTGGCTCACGCCGACGAAACCGACGATTCGCACGCCCCGTCGCAGTCGCATCCAGGTTGCGCGGTAGTGCCGGCTGCCCTTGCGGCCGGGGAACGGTTCGGTATCAGCGGTACACACTTCCTGCGCGCAGTGACGCTTGGCTACGACATTGGA
>Ga0137399_10001843_pt1 | contig 10057 bp, 10 predicted proteins | sample czorhiz316metaG_FD_104810 | JGI IMG/M metagenome (GOLD analysis project Ga0137399, IMG submission 104810) | Vadose zone soil microbial communities from Angelo Coast Range Reserve, California, USA - czorhiz3.16 metaG | ecosystem: Environmental > Terrestrial > Soil > Vadose zone | place: USA...
CGTCGACCCGGAGCGACGCGAAGTCCGGCTTTCCGCAATCTTCGATTTGTATACCAGCGATTTCCTCAGCCACGCGCCGAGCCTGATCGCGTATGTGAACCGCTACCGAGCCGACCCGATTCCTTCCGACTTCAAAGTTCGCTTTGTCGACTACGATTGGACCGTGAATGCGCACGATCGTGTCGGCGCGAGCTGAAAAGGCGAGCCATGCCCAACGTGAACAGAGATCCTCTTGACGGCGTCAGGGTTTGCGCCTTTGACGCCTACGGCACGCTGTTCGATTTAGGCACGCGATTTCGTCGCGTGTCTAAGCGAGAATTGATCTTCCGCGCGGCCACCCTGCGGGTGGCTGCGCGCCGCTGCAGTAGGTTTCCAACAATGGTGGCGAACGATGCCGTACTGTGAAGAAGGAGATCCGCCGGGCGAGCCGGATCCGCATCCACTCGACTCGGTGATCTGGCGGGCGGTTACGAGCGTCCAGGAGAGTCTCGCGGAGGGTGACGAGCGGGCCCGCCGTTATCCGGCGGACATTGCGCCCTTCGCTGCGATGGTCGACACGGAGCCGGCCTCGTTCCGGTCGCTGCTGGCTTTGGTCGGCGGCGATGACCAGATCGCGTTGTTCACGACCGAAGAGGTTGAGCCTCCGTCCGCGCTCTCGGTGGTCCGGCGAGACTCCGTCGACCAGATGGTCTTGGAGGATGCCGGCGCTTGTGCGGCACCGCCTGGAGTTCCGATCGTGGCTCTTGGGGTCGCCGATGTTCCCGAGATGATCGCGCTCGCGAACGTGACCCAGCCTGGGCCCTTCGGTCCGCGGACCATCGAGCTGGGCCATTACATCGGAATTCGTCGGCAAGGCGCGTTGGTCGCCATGGCCGGCGAGCGCATGCGCCTCGATGGGTTCACAGAGATCAGCGCGGTGTGCGTGGAACCGGCGCATCGCGGACACGGTTTCGCAGCCGAGCTCGTCAGATCGCTGGCTTCATCGATAGCAGCGCGGTCCGACATCCCGTTTCTGCATGTCTTCAGCTCAAACCATGCGGCTATCGCCCTTTACCGCAAGTTGGGCTTTACCCTTCGACGGCGGATGCATCTCGCGGTGCTCATACGAGCGGTAGCTGGGTGAGTTCCAGACATTTCATAGCAAAAGGCAGCCACTGTAATAAAGCGTGCAACTCGCTACTTGGAACGCTTCCTCTTTGCGGGACGAGTTTGGATTTCTGCTGACTTCACCAATTCGGTCTGTTCGATCATGAAATCAATGAACGCGCGCACACGCGACGGTAAGAGCCGGCCATGCGGATACAACAGGCTGACAGGGCGTGAGCGCCCGCCGAAAGCTTGCAGCACCTCCACCAGGGTGCCGTCGGTCAAATCCTTCGCGACAATGAACTTATAGGTCTGGAACAGCCCCGCCCCAGCTATTGCCAGCGTCACGCCGGCGAGCACATCCCCCGCGCAACAATAGTTGCCGGTCGAGAAAATCTCCTTCTCGTGACCGTCCTCGTTGAAGAGCCAGGAGATCTGCCGGCCGCTGCTCGGCAGATCAAATTGGATGCACTCGTGGTGCTCCAGGTCGGCGAGCCTCCGCGGCAGGCCGGCGCGCTTGAGATAGGCAGGGCTTGCAACGATCACCAGGCTGGCGTCCTCGATTTGCCGCGCCACCATCGTCGAGTCGGGTTGGGCGCGAAACCGAATCGCCAGGTCGAAATTCTCCTCATGGAAATCGACGTTGCGGTTGCTGATATGCACTTCCAGCTTGATCAATGGGCATTTCGCTCGAAACAACGGCAGCATTGGCAGCAGGCGGTGATGCCCATAGGTCGTCGGCGCGCTGATTCGGATGGTGCCTGAGGGCTGCACCTGTTCGCCGGTGACTCTTCGCTCAGCCTCAACCAGCTGATTGAGTGCCCCGCGGCATTGCTCGTAGTAAGTCTTGCCGGCTTCGGTGAGCCGCATGCTACGCGTCGAGCGCACGAAAAGGCGCACCCCCAGGCGCTTCTCCAGGCGCGCAACTGAGCGGCTGACCGCAGCCGGCGTAACCCCCGCCGTATTGGCGGCCGCGGTGAAGCTACCGGCTTCGCCCGCCAAGCAGAACAACTCGATGCTCCCCAGCAAGATGTCGTCAAATCGCCTGCGCATAATCATTACACCGTGTATCAAAACAAGTGTAGCAAACCCCGTTTATTGCGTGCCGAAGCGCTATTAGAGTCGCCTCTGAACTGGTGGGAGCACCGCTCGGCATGGGGCCGACCAGCAGCCGTAAATTCAATTCGCGAGGTGCGTCCATGAGCAAGTCAGATAAAACCGTCGTCATCACCGGCGCCACCAGCGGCATCGGCCTAGGCCTGGCCGAAGCCTTCCTCAAGGAGGGCTACAACGTCGTCGGTACCGGCCGGTCCACCGAACGCTTGCAGGCGACCGCGGCAAAGCTGGATGCCGGCGACCGCTTCCTCGGTGTCGCCGGCGACGTCGGCAAGCCCGAGGCCGCCACGAAGGTGTTCGAGCAGGCGGTCGCCAAGTACGGCAAGGTCGACGTGCTGGTCAACAATGCCGGCACCTTCACCGCCAAGCCCTTCGTTCAATTCACGCCGGCCGAAGTGGAAGAGCAGATCTCCACCAACCTGAAAGGCGTTTTGTATCCCTCGCAGGAGGCGGCGAAGCACATGAGCCAGCGCAAGCAGGGCAAGATCATCAACATAACCGCCTCGCTCGGCATCCAGCCTCACTCTAGCGTACCGGCACTGCTGGCGGTCGCGCTTAAGGGCGGAATCAATCAGGCAACCTATGCCCTTGCCCTGGAGCTAGCGCCGTACGGCGTCACCGTCAACGCCGTCGCCCCCAGCGTGGTCGACACGCCGATGCATGCAGCTGAGACGCACGCAGCGCTCGGCAGCCTGCACCCACTGAACCGTATTGCCCGCGTTGACGAGATCGCCGCGGCGGTGCTGTATCTGGTGAAGGCGGATTTCGTCACCGGTACCGTGCTGCCAGTGGACGGGGGGTTCAGCGCCGGCCGCTGAACTTCTCAGTAGTATCGAGTGGAGGACCGGCAATGACCGTCAACCCAACAAACGCGAATGCCGACCAACGGCTGAAAGACCTCGGGATAGAGCTGCCTCGGCCCCCTACACCGCTCGGCGCGTATGTCGAAGCGGTGCAGACCGGAAATCTGCTTTTTTTGAGTGGCACGCTACCAGTAGAGGGAGGGGTCCCCAAGTTCTTGGGACGTATCGGAGGCGAGTTGAGCATGGACGACGGACAACGCGCAACTCGTCTCGCGGCGTTGAACGCGCTAGCCTTGGTCAAGGAGCATTTGGGGTCGTTGAACAAAGTGACGCGGGTAGTCCGCCTCGGTGTTTCACTCGTCACGACTCCAGACTTCCGCGAGCATCCAAAAGTCGCTGACGCGGCTTCGGAGTTACTGGCCAGCGTATTCGGAACTAACAAGACATTTTGCCCATACCGGAAGGCTTGTCGCCTAGTTCCGGCCCCACTCTCGTCTAAGGAGTTGCAATGAAAATGCTGTTGCAGTTTGCGGTTTTGTGTACGACCCTGCCGATGCTCGACGGGTGCGCTTTGACGCAACCGTCGACGTCGACCGGCGTCGACCGCCTCTACGTACTCTATTGCGGCGAGGCCAAGATCCCGGACGTTAGCCCGTGGACGCCGGGTGTGAGCGTCGGGCAGTCTGCCGTCTTCAGCGACAACTGCTACCTTATCCACCACGGCAAGGATTGGATGCTGTGGGATTCCGGGTACCCCGATTCGATCGCCGACCTGCCCGAGGGTATCGCCGGGCCGTTCAACATGCGCTCGTATCGAACGCATACGCTGGTCTCGCAGATGGTCGAAATTGGCGTCAAGCCGACCGAGGTCAGCTATCTCGCCTTTTCACACACTCACGGTGATCATGTTGGCAATGCGAACCTGTTCACCGCGGCGACGCTGTACATCCAGCAGACCGAATACGACGCCGCATTCGGACCCAACCCGGCCAAGTACGGATTCAAGCCCGCGAGCTACGAAAAGCTGCGGGACAGCAAAGTCGTCAAGCTGGAAGGGGACTACGACTTGTTCGGCGATGGCTCAGTAAAGATCTTATCGACACCCGGCCACACGCCCGGCCACCAGTCGCTGCTGGTCCACCTTCCGCGAACCGGCGCGGTCCTGTTGAGTGGCGACGTAGCTCACTTCAAGGACAATTTCATCAATCGGCGCGTACCAGGCTTCAATTTCAACTCCGACCAGTCCCGCCAGTCGATGGACCGGGTCGACGCGATCGTGAAGTCCGAGCACGCGCAGCTATGGATCAATCACGATTCGGAGCAAACCGCCACGATCAAGCACGCGCCGGAATACTATGATTAAAACGATGGATCTTGCCTACGCTGGCAGCACCACGCGCCTGTTCGCGAAGTACCGCGCGGTGGACGTCGGGCGCATTGCGCTCCGCCGGGGCCTGCAGAAACTGGAGCTGGGCGCGTTCGCCTGATTCAGCGAACGCGGCAGTATGCCTCGACCCGATACCCATCGGGATCGAACGAGGTACGCGGCAAAGTAGTCGGGCGCGTAATCCTTGCGGGATCCTGGTTTGGCGCAAAGCGGGCCTTCGATATGTTTTCGTCAAGGGACCTTCTGACGTCCGCTCTTCGTAGCTGGCAACCGACTCGCGTCAGCTTGAACGAAATGTTGCGGCTCCCAATCCCTATGAAGAGATTGTCGCGCGCGTGGCAGGCGACCCAGGCGGCTTCACGGAAGCGGTCGCACTCCGATGGCGTTGAAGACGGTCGAGTCGAGCCCGTTGTCGGCTTCCGCAAACATCAGCAGGCGCCGCGCGCCCCCGACGGTGTAGGCGACCGCGAAGCCCTGGAGCACGTCGGAGGGGGGATAACCAAGCAACAACTCGCACGGCACGGCCAGCTGCATGGTCAGGCGAAACCAATTCCGTCCATCTGCAGCGGGGGATAGCGCCGCCTTGTAGCTGCAGCCTTCGTGGCTGCCCGTGAACTCGCCGGTGTCGGAGACGGTGATTGTGGCTCCGGTATTCAGCACCCAGCGGCCCGCGGCTGCTGCCGCATCGGCCGGCTGCCCGAACGTGTAGGACGAGCCGGGGATCGGTCCGCCACTGATGGAGCCGCCTGCACCGGACCGGCGCCGTATGCTTCCGGCGAGCGAGGGTGTGGCGGGGTTGTAGGCGATTTCCAGGCATACTGCATCGGCAGGACCGCCAAGTGGCAGGTCCATGGCGTTGTACCAATTGGTGGGGTCGCTTTCGCTCCACAAGGCGCCCGTTGCGAAGATGTAGCCCGAGAGGTTGGACACGGCAGCCACGTCTTCGCCATAGAATGCGGTGGCTGTGCCGTCGCTCTGAGCCACGAAGATCAACCAGCGAGGCCCGGACGCGTCCGACATGAGGCCGCCCACCACCGCAGTGACCGACGGCGGGGCCTCGGCTGCCGCGGCCCGCGCCACCGGGGAGCAATTCGCCGGCGGAGGTGAAGGTGCCGGTGGAGGTGAAGGTGCCGGTGGAACGTCGCGCAGGAGCGAGTAGTCAGCGCCACCCCCGCAGGCCGCCAGCACGACGGCCGCAGCCAGCGCAAGAGGCACGACGTAACAAGGGGCTCGGATCTGAGGCATGTCGACCACCTGGTGGTGCAGGCCATCTGCCGGGTCAGAATATAAGAACGCCTCTATCACTGCTCTGAAAAACGCTGAAACTTGTGGCCATGCCTGGCGCCTGGGATGTCCTGTCATTCGGGGGTTATGTACTCGACGGGGCACGCCGCTGCGTCACGCGGCCCGACGGCTCACCGCTGGCGCTGACACCACGCCTGTTCAACGCCCTTTACCTGTTCGCGAGCCGCCCAGGCGAGTTGATCGACAAGCGCGAGCTGATGCGAGCGCTGTGGCCGGGGCTGGTGGTGGAGGAGAACAACCTAAGCCAGCTGATCTCGGCGCTGCGGCGCGCACTCGGCGACGAATCGGCGCAGCTGATCCGCACCGAACCGCGACGCGGATTCCGCTTCACGGCCGAGGTCGCGGCCATGCGCGAAACGGACGAGACAGGTGTCGTCAGCGATGCGAAGGCCAAAGCGACACGCGCCACGCTGGCCGTGTTGCCCTTCGTGGCGCTGTCGCCGAACGATCGCGATCGACTGGTCGCAGTCGGCATGGCCGACAGCCTGATCGCACGCCTGTCCATCCTGCCGGAGCTGGTCGTGCGTTCGTTCGGATCGGTGCGCCGCTTTGCCGAGGGCCAGCGTGACGCGGTGCAGGCGGGTCGGGTGCTGGACGTGACCTGGGTGGTCGACGGCACGCTGATGCACGTCGGCGATCGCCTGCGTGCCAGTGCGCGCCTGCTCTGGGTGCCCGATGGCACTGCGGCCTGGAGCGACCAATTCGATGTGGCCTGGACGGATGTGTTCGATGCGCAGGACGCGCTCTGCGAACGCGTTGCGCACGCCCTCGGTCGGCATCTGCGCAAAGCGCCGGGCGGCACGCGCAACATCGACGCCTACCAGCTCTACCTCGCCGGGCTCAATCACGCGCAAGCCCTTCGCGCCGACGCCCTGCAACGCAGCGTCGAGCTGTTCGGCCACGCATTGCAGATCGATCCGGTCTATTCGCTTGCGCATGTCGGCATTGCCGAAGCGCACCGCCGCATGATCTTCGGCGCCGACCGGCCTCCGACCGAGGTATTCGGCCAATGGCGCCAGCATCTGGAGCGCGCCCTCGAACTGACGCCCGAACTGGCCGAGGCGCACACCTTGCAGGGCTGGCTGCGCTATTGGTGCGAGCACGACTGGGGCGGCGCCGAGCAGGCGTTTCGCCGCGCGCTGACTCTTAACCCGAACATCGCGCTTGCCAGCTTCGGGTTGGGCTTCATGCTGTTGACGATCGGGCGCCGCGATGAGGGGATCGACCTGGTTCGCAACGCGCGAGAGCTCGACCCGATGTCGCTGCTAATTTGCACCATGGAAGCCGTCTTCCTTCTGCGCCTGGGTGACGCGGCAGCCTCCCATATTCGCCTTGCGAGGGTGCTCGAGTTCGCGCCGCAGTTCTGGATCGCCCATATGGCGCTGGCGACCTGGCATGAGCAGCAAGGCGACCTTGACGCTGCGTTCGCATCGATCGGGCAGGCGGCTGCGCTGAGCGACCAGAGTACTCAGGCCGAAGCGCTGCAGGGCGCGATGCTCGCCCGCCACGGCCGTGCCGACGAGGGGCGCAAAATCCTGGCACGCCTTGAGGCTCAGTCTCGCGCGCGCTACGTGCCGCCTACGTCACTAGCTGCAGTGCAGGCGGCGCTTGGCGAACGGGACGCGGCGCTGGCAAGTCTGGAGCTTGCATGCGACTGCAACGACACGCGCTTGCTGCACCTACGCGACGACCCGCGCTGGGTTTCCCTGCGGGCTGAGCCCCGTTATCTCAGCCTGGTCGCCCGCATGAAGTTGGCGGGCCTGCCGCCCGGCATCGCACCGCCGTGACACGGTCATGCGGGCGCTTCGGCCGGCCGCCGCTGCGCCTCCATTGCGCACCGTAGGAACATCACCGCTCATGCCACGGTGGCCCGCGGTGTTCGCGTGGCGCGAACCGCGTAGATTGAGTGAACCCGGCATGTCAGCTTCGATGGCGAGAACGCGTGGTGATCCCTAGCTCGCCTGCAACGGCTAGACGACCAGCGTTGTCGCGCCCCAAGCTAGCAGAACGATGCCTCCAAACCACGCGAACCGGGGGCCATGCGGGGAGACCTTTTCGAGGGTTACGAAGAGCGCGAGAATGGCAATCCACAGAACATTCATGATCCCGCCGACGAACAGCAGGGCCATTAGGACCCAGCAACAGCCTACGCAGAAAAGGCCGTGTTCCAGCCCCATGCGCACCGCTCCAGAAGGGCCAGGTCTCCAATGGCGTGAAAGGAAGTCCGCAGGATTGCGGCACCGCCGCAGACAAGCATGCTTCAGCGGCGAAAGTTCGTAGAGTCCCGCGAAAATTAGGATGGCGGCCGAGAGCCACGCGTTGGTCGAGGACATAGTCATAGCGGAAATGAACACCGCCCTCTCAAGGGCCCACATGAGGAGAGTGGCGACTAGCGAGAACCCGAGCCACGCCAGAAGATATCCGCCAGCAAAAGCCGCCGTTGGTACCGCTCCTTGTTGTAGGTGCCCGCCAGCCTGTGCGTGTCGGGTGACCCACCCATAGAGCAGAATCATTGGTGCTGCGCTCGGGGTCATCATCGCAATCATCATGATCCACCACATGAGGAGCATGACGATTCCGTAGCCGGGCGTCCACGCGCCCGGCTGCATGGAGATGCTATCCATCGGCACTTCGGCCACGCGATGAGGGAAGAGCGAGGCAGAGGTCATGTCCCACAACGACATCCCCGTGCCGGCGCCGGCCACAATGTAAGCCCATGACAGCAACGTCATGGCGGCCAAGCCCACGATCACGATCCAACGATCGCGCCGCAGAGCACTCTCCGTTAGCGATCGATCATCAGCCGGCATTTTCAAGTCGTACGATGCCGCACCACGCCGTGATTATTGAGGTGGAGGTGCGCGAATTGCCCGTAGCTGGACTTCAAATCGAGTTTGATGTTTCCCTGGGTCTTTGTCGTGCCGCTTCCGATCTCGGCAATCTCGTATTCAAAGCCATGTGGCAGGTCAATTCGTGCCCGGTGTTCGGCTCCCGTAACTGGGTTCTTGATCGGCTCACCACGGGTCTCAACTAAGCCGGGCACAACGTATCGACCCTTACGTCCCTCGACGTCCACCTCGAATTCTATCGGTGCAAAGATGGGGTCATACACTTTCTCAAGCGTCGAGAAGTAGACGGCGAACATTGTTGCCATGGGGTCCGTATCCTGACCCGACATGATCTTGAGAAGCGCCTCGCGCTGATTCTCGTCAGCACGCACGTCGATAAATGCTTGCCACTTGCCACGACCCTCGTGTACCGCTCCCGGCCATTGATAGATTCCGCCCATTCGAAGGCTGTCGACCTTTACATCGCCGTAGTGGCCTTCTTCGATCTCCATTGCCACGACGGCCTCACAATAGCCTTTCGTTGGCAGCGCGTTGAACTGACACGGGCACCCGTAGCTGCAATTACAGTTGGAAAACTCCTTGGCCCTGATTTCCCACGGTGTCATCGGTCATCTCCCCGATTCAGGATTATTTGCACGAACTTCAGGTAATCGCCAGCCGTGGCCAATTTGCCGTCCTCGCCTCGCTGATGAATCTGTCGGCGCAGGGCGAAAAGTTATCCCGTTGAAAATCAACAGCTTACAAGGTACCCCGGCAGGCCAAAGACGTCGAAAGACGGGTAAGGGTACTGCATAGCAGCGCAAAATTACCTACAGTCGAAGCAGTCGTCGGTTGGGCACCACGGACGCGCGCTAATCCCGGAATTTTGGCGCCCGCTTCTCTTTCGCCGCGATCATCGCCTCGGCGAGATCTTCCGACATCAGCATCGCGGCGTTCCATGTGGCGACGTAGTTCAAACCGTCGGCCACCGAATGGTCGCGCGAGTAAAGGATCATCTCCTTGATGCCGCGGATCGACAGCGGCGACTTCGCGGCAATGGTAGCGGCGGTTTCCGCGACACCTGCGCGCAGGGCCTCGGGTGTCTGATAAACGTTATTCACCAGGCCAATCGCTTTTGCTTCGTCGGCGTCGAAGCGCCGGCCGGTGTAAGCCAGTTCACGCACGATCCCGTCGGGCACCAGCTTTGGCAGGCGCTGAAGCGTACCAACGTCCGCGGTCATACCCACGTCGATCTCCTTCACCGAGAAATACGCGTCGGCAGCGGCATAGCGCATATCGCAACAGGTGATCAGATCGATGCCGCCACCGATGCAGGCACCGTGGATTTCGGCGATGACCGGCTTGCGACAGCGCTCGATGCTGCTCAGCGTGTCCTGCAGGTCGAGAATCGTCCGGCGCAGCCTCTCGCTGGAACGGCCATCGCAATCGTCCTGCATCTGCTGTCTCAGCCCCGCCAGCATGTCGAGGTCAATGCCCGACGTGAAGTACTTGCCGCGGCCGCTGATCACGGC
>Ga0137399_10001844_pt1 | contig 10055 bp, 10 predicted proteins | sample czorhiz316metaG_FD_104810 | JGI IMG/M metagenome (GOLD analysis project Ga0137399, IMG submission 104810) | Vadose zone soil microbial communities from Angelo Coast Range Reserve, California, USA - czorhiz3.16 metaG | ecosystem: Environmental > Terrestrial > Soil > Vadose zone | place: USA...
AACCTCCACGAGGTGGGCGCTCTTGAGCGTCCCCCGGCCCGGGAAGAGCGTGATCTTGTTCTTCCGGAAGAGGAACTCCACGCCCTTGGCCATCCGCTCGGCCACGCGCCGGCTGCGCTGGATGGCCTCGGCGTAGCTCGCCTCGAAGCCGCTCACCTTGATCCCGAACTCGGCGGCGCGGCCGAAGAGGTTGACGACCTCGGCGTTACGCAGGAGCGCCTTGGTCGGGATGCAGCCCCAGTTGAGGCAGACGCCGCCCGGGCGGTCGTCCTCGACGGTCGCGACGGACAACCCGAGCTGGGCGCAGCGGATCGCGGCGACGTAGCCGCCCGGGCCGGTGCCCACCACGGCGACGTCGAAGGCATGCTTGGCCATCGCGTTAGACCAGCAGGCGCAGCGGCTCCTCGAGGAGTCGCTTCAGGTCCTGCAGGAAGCGCGCGCCCATCGCGCCGTCCATGACGCGGTGGTCGCACGCGAGCGTCAGCATCATGCGGCGGCCGACCCCGAGGCCCGCGTCCTCGACGACGGGGACGCGGCGGACCGAGCCGACGGCGAGGATCGCCCCCTCGGGGGGATTGATGATCGCCGAGAACTCCGCGACGTCGAACATCCCGAGGTTCGAGATCGAGAACGTGGCGCCCGATAGCTCCGTGGCCCGGAGCTTGCGCGCCCGGGTGCGCTCGGCGAGACCGCGTGCCTCCTCGGCGATCTGGACGAGCGACTTCGCCTGGCAGTCGCGCAGGACCGGCGTGATCAGGCCGTCCTCGAGCGCCACCGCGATGCCGATGTGGGCGCGGCGCCAGACCCGGATCGAGTCGCCCTGGAACGAGGCGTTGATCTCCGGGTGCTTCATCAGCGTGAGCGCCGAGGCGCGGACGACGAAGTCGTTCACCGAGACCTTCGGCTGGTCCTCGATCGCGTTCAGCTCCTCACGGAGCTCCCACGCGCGGTCCATCGCGACCTCGCTCGTGACGTAGAAGTGCGGCACGGGCGCCTTCGAGAGCGGCATCCGCTTGGCGATCGTGGCGCGGATCGGGGAGAGCGGCCGGTCCTCGTACTCGGGTCCCGCCAGCGTCGGAACGGCGGCGGCCGGCCTCGCGCTGACACCGCGCGCCGAGGCCTGCTCGACGTCGCGGCGGATGATCCGCCCGCCCGGGCCGGTACCCTCGAGCAGCCTCAGGTCCACGCCCGACTGGGCGGCGATCTTCTTCGCGAGGGGCGAGGCCTTCACGCGTCCGGGGGATGCCGGCATGACGATGCCGCCGGCGGCGGTGACCGCCGCCGGCGCCGGCACCACGGCTGGCCGCGGCGGCGCAGGCGCCGGCGGGGTGGCGGCCGCCGTCGGGGCGGCTTCCGGGCGAGTGTCTTTGCGCGCCGAGGAGGCCGCCCCGACGCCCGCCGCCTCCGCCGCAGGCGGCGCCCCCGCGAGCAGCGCCGAGATGTCGTCGCTCGGCTCGGCGATCACGCCGATCAGCGTGCCGACGGGCGCCTTCTCGCCGGCCTGGGCGAGGATCTTGCGGAGGACGCCCGCCCCGAACGCCTCCATCTCGACGTCGGCCTTGTCGGTCTCCACCTCCGCCAGGATGTCGCCCCCCTGGACGCGGTCCCCTTCCTTCTTGAGCCACTTGATGATCTTCCCGCTCTCCATCGCCTCGGAGAGCTTCGGCATGACGACCTTGGTGATGGCCATGGGTCAGCTCCCGTTCGCGTTGCACACGCGGCGGATCGCGGCGAGGATCTTCTCCTTCGTCGGCGTCTTGAGCTTCTCGAGGTTCTTCGCGTACGGCATCGGCGCGTTCGCGCCGGTCACGCGCTCGACGGGCGCGTCGAGATCGTCGAACGCTTGCTCGGTGATGAACGCCGCGATCTCCGAGCCCATGCCCGCAAACCCCGCGCCCGCCTCCACGACCACGGCGCGGTGGGTCTTGCGGACCGACGCAATAATCGTCTCCGTATCCATGGGGCGGAGCGTTCGGGGATCGACGAGCTCGACGGAAATGCCGTCCTTGGCGAGCTCCTCGGCCGCCTCCAGCGCGCGGTACATCATGCCCATATAGGCGACGACGGTGACATCGGTCCCCTCGCGCCGGACGATCGCCTGGCCGAGCGGGATCAGGAACTCCGGATCGTCGGGAACCTCTCCCTTGACGTTGTAGAGCGTTTCCGACTCGATGAAGATCACGGGATTGTCGTCGCGGATCGCCGATTTCAGCAGACCCTTGGCGTCCATCGGCGTCGTCGGGCGTACGACCTTGAGCCCCGGCACGTGGTAGAAGTACGTCTCCACGGACTGGGAGTGCTGCGCGGCGAGCTGGGCCGCCGGCCCGCCCGGCCCACGGATGACGAGCGGCACGCTGAACTGCCCGCCGGACATGTAGTGGAGCTTCGCCGCCGTGTTGACGATCTGGTCGATCGCCACCAGCGAGAAGTTGAACGTCATCATCTCGACGACTGGTCGAAGCCCGACCATCGCGGCGCCGATCCCGACGCCGGTGAACCCCGATTCGCAGATGGGCGTGTCCACGACGCGCTTCGGGCCGAACTCCTTGAGGAGCCCCTGCGTGACCTTGTAGGCGCCGTCGTAGAGCCCGACCTCCTCGCCGATCACGAACACGCGCGGGTCGCGGCGCATCTCCTCGCGCAGCGCGCTGTTCAGGGCCTCGCGGTACGTCATCACCGCCATCTCACCCCTCCTTGTAGATGTCGGTGAAGAGCCAGTCGGCCGGCGGCTCGGGCGAGGCGTCGGCGAACGCCACCGCTTCGTCCATCCGGTCGTTGACGTCCTTCTCGATCGCCCGGACATCCGCCTCGGCGAGGGCGCCGGCGGCCAGCGCACGCTCGCGGAACAGGACGATCGGGTCCCGCTCCTTCTCGTGCTCGACCTCCTCCTTCGTCCGGTACACGGCGCCCGCCGGGTCGCGCATCGAGTGGCCCCGGAACCGGTAGGTGTCGGCCTCGATGAGTGACGGCGTCTTGTCGCGGCGGGCCCGCTCCACGGCACGGGCCACGACGTCGCGCACGGCGAGCACGTCCATGCCGTCCACCTTCTCCGACGGGATGCCGTAGGTCTGGCCGAACTTCCAGATCTGCGTCTGGGCGAGCGCCCGCTCGGTCGACGTGCCCATCGCGTAGCGATTGTTCTCGCAGAGGTAGATGACGGGCAGCTTCCACAGCGCGGCCAGGTTGAGGGACTCGTGGAACTCGCCCTGCGCGACGGCGCCGTCGCCGAAGTAGCAGACGATCACCTGGTCGCGCTCCTCGTACTTGATCGCGAAGGCGACGCCGGCGGCGACGGGCAGGTGCGCCCCGACGATCGCGTGGCCACCGAGGAAGTTGACGCTCTTGTCGAAGAGGTGCATCGAGCCACCCTTGCCGTGGGACAGGCCGTCGCGGCGGCCGAAGAGCTCGGCCATCACCCGCTTCGGATCCGAGCCCTTCGCCAGGCAGTGGCCGTGCTCGCGGTACGCCGAGATCACGTAATCGTCCGGGCGCAGGACCGAGGTCGCCCCCACCGCCACCGCCTCCTCGCCGATGTAGAGGTGCAGGAACCCGCCGACCTTGCCGAGCGCGTACGCCTCCGCCGCCTTTTCCTCGAACCGGCGGATGAGGAGCATGTCGGTCAGGAGCTTCCTCGCGAGCCCCGGGTCGAGAGCCCCCAGGCTCGCCTTCTGCGGCGTCATCGTCTTGGCCATCTCTACCTCCCGCTACCAGCGCATCAGGCTGAGGTCGTCCACGCTGAGCCGCCGGCGGACACGGAAGACCGTGACGATGATGGCGAGCCCGACCGCGACCTCGGCCGCCGCCACCGCCATGACGAAGAGGACCACGACCTGGCCGTCGGCGCTTCCGGCCCGGTGGCCGAACGCCACGAACGCCAGGTTGGCCGCGTTCAGCATCAGCTCGATGGACATGAACATCACGAGGGGGTTGCGGCGCACGACGACGCCGACCACACCGATGGTGAAGAGGACCGCCGAGAGCGCGACGTACCAGGACTCGGAGACCATCAGGACCGCCGGCGCGCCAGGAGCAGCACGCCCACCATCGCGGCGAGCAGCAGCACCGACGTGAGCTCGAAGGGGAACAGGTACCGTGTGAAGAGCAGGCGGGCGATGGGCTCCACGCCCCCGGGCACCGCCGCCGCGGGCGCCGCCGGCGCGAGGCCCGCGCGGACGACCAGGAGCAACTGGAGGGCGAGGAGCGCGCCGACGGGCGGCGCCACGAGCCGCCAGCCGCGACGCGGATCGAGACCCGTCTCCTCCTTGCCGGGGATCAGGACCATGATGGCGAACACGAACAGCACCATGATCGCGCCCGCGTAGACGATCACCTGGACGGCCGCCAGGAACTCGGCGCCGAGCGTCAGGTAGAGGGCGGCCACCGCGCCGAGGTTCACGACGAGGAAGAGGGCGCCGTGGATCGCGTTGCGTTTGAGCACGAGGCCGAGCGCCGAGGCCACGGCGAGGGCCGCGATCGTGACGAACCCGACCCAGGCCATCACGGCGTCCGATCCGCTGGGATCGGGACCGGCGAGCGCGGGCGGCCATCGGGACCGGCGGGCTCGAGCGCGAGCAGCGCGTCCTTCGTGTAGATCATGCCGCCGCGACTGTACGAGGAGAACTCGAGGATCCCCGTGTCCATCCGGATCGCGTCCTCGGGACACGCCTCCACGCAGTAGCCGCAGAAGACGCACTTGCCGATGTCGATGTCGAAGCGCGCCGGGACCTTCTCGATCTCCGGGTTGGGGTGCTCGGCCGCGATGATGTAGATGCACCGGGCCGGGCACACCGTCTCGCACATCATGCACGCCACGCAGCGCGGCGAGCCGTCCTCGCGCCGCACGAGGCGGTGGAGCGAGCGCAGGCGCGGCGAGTAGGGCCGCCGCTCCTCCGGGTACTGGATGGTGACGGCGCCGCGCGCGTCCTTCTTGCCGAGCGCGCGCAGGGTGTGCCGGCCCATGTTGCGGAAGAAGTGGGCCGCCGTCAGTGCGATGCCGGACAGCACCTCGACGAGGTAGAACCGCTGGAGCGCCCTCACGGTCGGCCTCCCCAGAGGAGGAGGACCAGCCCGGTCAGCACGATGTTGGCGACGGAGAGCGGAAAGAGGCCGAGCCACCCGAGCCGCATCGCCTGATCGTAGCGGAAGCGCGGCAGGGTCCACCGGATCAGCATCATGACGAAGATCATCCCGCAGACCTTCAGAACGAACGCGCCGACCTGCAGGAGCACGACGAGCAGGTGCGGCAGCGCCCACGTCCATCCCCCCGGCAGGCGGAAGCCGTGGGCCTCGAGATACGGCACCTGCCAGCCGCCGAGGAAGAGCGACGTCGTCATCCCGGCGATCACGACGGTCTCGAGGAAGTCGGTCATCATGAACATGCCGGCCTTCATCCCGCTGTACTCGATGAAGTAGCCGATGATCTCCGACTCGCCCTCGGGCATGTCGAAGGGGATCCGCTTGGTCGCCGCGATGCCGGCCGTCAGGAAGAGGACGAAGGCGAGCGGCTGGGTGACGATGCCCCAGGCCGGCAGCCAGCCCCAGAGGAGCGTCCCCTGCCCGCGCACGATGTCCATCATGCTCAGCGAGCCGTAGACCATGATCACGCCCATGATCGAGGCGCCGATGGCGACCTCGGCCGAGATCATCAACGCCGCCGCGCGCTGGCCGCCGAGGAGCGCGTAGTTGTTGGCCGAGGACCAGCCGGCCATCATGACGCCGTAGACGCCGAGCGAGAGCATCGCGAAGACGTAGAGGACGCCGACGTTGAGCGTGACGGCCTGCAGCGGGATCTCGCGCCCGGCGACGCGGAGCGTGTCGCCGAACGGGATCGAGGCGAACGCCGCCAGCGCGAAGAAGACCGAGACGAACGGCGCCAGGGCGAACAGGAATCGGTCGGCGCGCGCCGGGCGGAAGTCCTCTTTGGTCAAGAGCTTGATCGCGTCGGCGATGGGGTGGAAGAGCCCGAACAGTCGGAGGCCCAGGATCGACGCGCGGTTCGCGCCGATCCGATCCTGCATGATCGCTGACTGCTTGCGCTCGACCCAACCCAGGAGCCCGCCCATGTTGAGGACGAAGAGCATCACGAAGGCCACGCGGCCGAAGGCGATGCCGAGGTCCGCCGCCAGGCTCATGGCCGTCCGACCCGGGACATGGCTCTCATGATCCCACCATCTGTCCGCCGTCGCCGATCGAGCGATAGCTGAGGCCGGCGAACGCGGGCGCCGCGGCGGCGAGCTCCCGGAACCAGCGCTCCGCGCGCGGCGGCCGGGCCCCGGCGCCGAGCGCCTCGAGGATGCGGCCCAGGATGTCCCACTCGGGCAGCGCCTGGCCGAGCGGCTCGACGGCCTGCCGGAAGCGCTGGACGCGGCCCTCGAAGTTCGTGTACGTTCCCTCGCGCTCGACCCAGGCCGCGGCCGGCAGCACCCAGTGGGCGCGCTCGCTCGTGGCGTTGGTGTTCGCGCCGACCCAAACCACGGTCTCGGTCGCCCCGAGCGCGCCGAGGACGTCGGCCTCGGGCCAGCCGCTCGCGAGGAGGTCGTGGCCGAAGATCCAGAGGCACTTCACCCGGCGCGCGCGGGCGGCGGCGAGGATGGCCGCGGCATCGCCATCGAGGCCCAGGAGCTCGGCGCCGCGTGAGTTCGGGTTCTTGTCCGCGCGGATCAGGAGAGCGTCCTGGTCCCCGCGCACGGCCGGCGGCACGCGGAAGGCCACGCGACGGATGCCACGGCGCTCGAGCACGCGGCGCAGCGCGAAGAGGTCCTCGTTCGCCATCTGGGGCGACGCGAGCACGCCCACCTCGTCGGGGGCCAGGCGCCCGAGCGCGCCGGCGACACCCGCGATCGCCTCGTCCCAGCTCGCGTCGGTCACCGTGCCGCCTTCGCGGCGGAACGGCTCCCGGAGCCGCGTCTCGTCGTCCACGGCCTTGAAGCCGTAGCGCCCGGCGTCGCAGATCCACCACTTGTTGACCTCGGCGTTGAACCGGGGCTTGAGCCGGGCGACCCGGCGGCCTTCGTTGTGATGCGGGCGGCGGTGGTTGACGTGCACCTCGATGTTGCAGCCGCGCGCACATCCCGGGCAGACGGACTTCGTGACGTCGAGGTACCAGACCCGCACCGCGAAGCGGAAGTCGCGGTCCGTCAAGGCACCCACGGGGCAGATGTCGACGACATTCGCCGAGTACTTGTTGGCGAGCTCCGTGCCCGGGAAGAGCCCGATCTCGGACTGGTCGCCACGGTGGAAGATCCCGAGCTCGCCCGTCCCGGTGATCTCGTCGCAGAAGCGCACGCAGCGCGAGCACAGGATGCAGCGCTCGGCGTCGAGGATGACGTGCGGGCCGAGGGGCACGGCCTTCGGCTTGTGCACCTTCTCGTCCGTCATCCGCGGGTCGTAGAGCCCGTACTTCATGTAGTAGATCTGCAGCCAGCACTCCCCCGCCTGGTCGCACACCGGACAGTCGAGCGGGTGGTTGATCAGATGGAACTCCATGATCGACCGCCGCGTCTCCTTGACCCGCTCGGTCTCGGTCCAGACGACCATGCCGTCGGCGGCCAGCGTGTTGCACGCGATCGTCGGGCGCGGCGTCTTCTCGACGTCGACCATGCAGAGCCGGCACTGGCCGGCGATGGAGAGCCCCGGATGGTAGCAGTAGTGGGGGACCTCCACGCCGATCGCGCCGGCCGCCTCGATCAGGTTCGTCCCGGCCGGGACCTCGACCGCGGTACCGTTGATCGTGAGCCTGGGCATGGCTATTTCGCGATCAGCGCTTCGAATTCCGGGCGAAATTTTTCGATGTACGAGATATACGGTCCGACGGCGCCGTCATAGAAGGCGCAGATCGTCGTGCCTACCCCCCGCTTGGCCACGTCGAGGATCTTGTCGAGGTCATCCTTCGCGCCGTGGCCCTCGACGATCCGGTGGCACATCTTGTAAATCCAGCCGGTGGACTCCCGGCACGGCGTGCATTGCCCACAGGACTCGTGCGCGTAGAAGCGGGCCACGACCATGAGGGCCTCGGGGATGGACACCGTCTCGTCCATCACGATGACCCCCGCGGAGCCCGCCATGGTGCCCGCGTGCCGCAGGCCGTCCACGTCGAGCGTCACGTCGATCTCGTCGGCGCGCAGGATCGCCGCCGACGAGCCGCCGGGAACGACCGCCTTGAGCTGTCCGTTGCCGGTGACGCCGCCGGCCACGTCGTAGATGAGCTGCCGCAGGGTGATCGCCACCGACGCCTCGTAGACGCCCGGCCGCCTGACCCGCCCGGAGACCGAGTACATCCGCGTGCCGCCCTGGGTCTTGGTGCCGAGCGACGCGAACCACGCGGCCCCGCGGTTGATGATGTGCGGGACGTGGCAGATCGTCTCCACGTTGTTCACGATCGTCGGCGCCTCGAAGGCGCCCTTGATCGCGGGGAACGGCGGCTTGAGCTTCGGCCAGCCCTTCTTCCCCTCGAGCGACGCGATCAGCCCGGTCTCCTCGCCGCAGATGTACGCTCCGGCGCCCCGATGCACCACGACGTCGAGGCCCCGGCCGAGGTACCCGGCGTCGTACGCCTCCCCCACGGCGGTGGCGAACCGACGCCAGGGCTCGACGTACTCGCCGCGGATGTAGACGAAGCCCTTGGCCGAGCGGATGGCGCGCGCGGCGATGAGCATGCCCTCGATCAGGGCGTGCGGGTCGCGCTCGAGGAGGTAGCGGTCCTTGAAGGTCCCGGGCTCGCCCTCGTCGGCGTTGATGACGAGGTAGACCGGCCCCGCGTGATTCTTCGGGATGAACGACCACTTCGTCCCCGTCGGGAATCCGGCGCCGCCGAGGCCGCGGAGGTTCGACCGCTTGACCTCTTCGACGATCGCCGCGGGGTCCAGGGCCTGCGCCTTCTGCCAGGCCGCGTAGCCGCCGGTCCCGAGGTACGCCTCGAGCGTGTGCGAGTCGGCGCGGTCGAAGTTGCGTGTGAGGATCTTCTCGGCGGTCACCGGAGCCTCTCGAGGATGCGGTCGACCCTTTCCGGCGTGAGGTCGAACTCGTAGCGGTCGTCCACCTGCATCATCGGCGCGTGCTCGCACGCGCAGAGGCACTCGACCGATTGCAGGGTCACGCGTCCGTCGTCGGTCGTCTCCCCGACCTCGACGCCGAGCCGCGCCTGGAGGTGCTCGATGATGGGCCTGGCACCCGCGAGGTGGCACGAGAGGTTGTGACAGACGGCGACGATGTGGCGGCCCTTCGGCGTCCGGAAGTAGAGCGTATAGAAGGTGACGACCTCGTGGACGTGCGCCGGCGACAGGCCGAACAGGCCGGCGACGTACTCCTCCGCCTCCAGCGACACGTGCCCGAAGGTGTCCTGCGCCATGTGGAGCACCGGCAGCAGGGCGCCGCGCGCGTCGGGATAGAGCCCCTGGAGCCGGCGCACCTCCGCGAGCTGCGCCTCGGAGAAGGAGATCGTGGACGCGGTCATCGATCGAGCTCTCCGCCGATCATGTTCACGGAGCCGAACGTCGGGACGAGGTCGGCGACCATCCCGCCCTCGATCATCCGGGAGAGCGCCGCCATCGGCGGCAGGCACGGCGGCCGGCAGCGGACGCGGTAGGGGCGGTCGGTGCCGTCGGAGACGACGTAGAATCCGAGCTCGCCGTTCGCGCCCTCGACCGCGACGTACGCCTCGCCCCGCGGCGGCCGGATTCCGTACCCCTCCATGATCAGCATGAAGTGGTTCATCAGCCCTTCGATGGAGCCGTACGTGGTCTCCTTCGACGGGAGGACGACGCGCTTGTCGGGGACGTTGACGCGGTCGAGCGCGGCGCGCTGCTGGCCCTGGAGGTTGGGCGAGAGCGTGAGCGGCACGAGCAGGAGCCCCTCGGTCTTGCCCTGCTTCCCGCGGTCCACGTACGTCGCGGGGTCGATCGGCCGCCCCTCGAAGTCGACGTTGATCGGCCCACCCGGGATCAGCGCGAGCGCCTGCTCGACGATGCGCATGGACTGCTCCATCTCGGCCATGCGCACGAGGTAGCGCGCGTAGTTGTCGCCGTCCTTCTGCGTCGGGATCTCGAACTCGAGCCGAT
>Ga0137399_10001845_pt1 | contig 10053 bp, 10 predicted proteins | sample czorhiz316metaG_FD_104810 | JGI IMG/M metagenome (GOLD analysis project Ga0137399, IMG submission 104810) | Vadose zone soil microbial communities from Angelo Coast Range Reserve, California, USA - czorhiz3.16 metaG | ecosystem: Environmental > Terrestrial > Soil > Vadose zone | place: USA...
GACAAAGAGCTCCAGCACAACGTAGAAATGCAGCGGCCGCCATCGCCGGATTCTCGATGATGCGGCCAGCGCGTTTCCCAACGCCAGTCCCGCCATAAAACTTGAGAGAATCAGTGCCGCAGCCCAGACCGAGTTACCAAACGCCAAACCACTCAGTCGCAGCCACAACGTCTCGAAAATAAGGGCGCCCGTGCCGGAGAGAAAGAGAACCCCGCAGAGAACGGCAACGCGCCCGCTTTGCGATCCCACCACATGTGACGCCTGTCCTGCAAGAGACACGGCGGACTTTTGCGAACTAGTTAACATCGCGGCAAAGGTCGGCCCGACCGCAGCATCATAGCCCCGGCAACTCCGGCCAGAAGGGAACCAGCGATAATGCCTCGTTTAGCTGCGTTAACCGAAGCCGTATCGTCGAACGCCAGCATGGCAATGAATAGCGACATGGTGAAACCGATTCCAGCGAGAAACCCGTACCCGAGCAACGATCTCCAGTTCACAGCCTCAGGAAGCCTCGCAATCCCCGTCTTCACAGCAATCAACGCAAACATCATAATTCCAAGTGGTTTGCCGAACATCAGCCCAGCCAATATTCCGAACCCAATCTCTGCATGCTGCAGCGATAGATCAATTTTGACTCCAGCATTCGCAAAAGCGAACAACGGCATCACCACGAACGCCGAGAAATTGTGCAACGCGTGCTCGAGTCTGAGGACCGGTGCAGTTACGCCTCCGCTCGCCCGCTCAAGCGCAAACACCGTTTCCTGTTGTCCTTTGCTGGTCAAAACCACAAAGTCCCCAGTTTCCGTGCGATCGAATTGATCCAGCAGCGAGCGTGCTTCTCTGGAGAATTCCCGCGCGTTGATGCGCGAATGTGTAGGAATGATGAAGGCGAGCGCAACGCCTGCGATCGTGGCGTGCATGCCGGAGGCATGAACAAAACACCATAGGACGACCCCGACCAGCAGATACGGCCACAGACGACGAATACCGATTAGATTGAATCCAATCAGCACGAGCAGCGTCACCGCTGCGCCGCCTAGCGCACTCCAGGCGATCCCCTGGGAATAAAAAAGTGAGATAACAAGCACCGCCCCCATGTCGTCGACGATGGCCAGGGCAGTGAGCAGCACTTTTGCCCCGATCGGCGCCTGCGGAGCAATCAAATTGAGCGCGCCCAAGGCAAACGCTATGTCGGTTGCCATCGGAATGCCCCAACCGTGCGCACCCAACCCGCGCAAATTGAAAACCAAATAGATCAGCGCGGGCACAACCATTCCCCCGATTGCGCACGCGATTGGAAGCGCCGCCTGCCGGGCAGAAGCCAACTCACCAGCTAGCAATTCCCGTTTAATTTCGAGCCCAACCAGAAGAAAAAACACGGCCATCAGACCGTCGTTGATCCAATCGTGCAGGCTCAGCGAAAGCTCGTGAGCAGCGATCCGGAGTGTCAGCGGTATCTCCCAAACATGGTTGTAAGCTTCGGACAATGGCGAATTTGCAATGGCGAGCGCGGCAAGACCGAATCCCAACAAGACGAGACCGCCAAGTGTCTCTGTGCGGAAAAAGCGTTGAAAGATCGTCAGCGGGATTTTTTTCAACCGTGCTGGCATGTCAGTTCGTTAGGTTAGCAATTGCAAATGAGCTGGTCATCCAAACCATTCGGGCAAGCGTTGTCGGTGCCGCGTTCGGCGGAGATATGTGCAACGGCTAATTAGCTTCGCAACGCTAAATCGTCGAATCGTAAATCCGATGTAACGGTGTAACTATTTAGCTGATCCTGCCGCAAGATTATGTTCACGGGATTGATCGAAGAAGTTGGCACAGTTGTCGCCGTGCGCCCACGTGATCACGGGACGGAGCTGCAAATCGCTGCGCCGGGAACCGCCAAACACGTCAGTCCCGGGGAGAGCATCGCCGTGAATGGCTGCTGTTTGACGCTAACTTCGTACCGCAGCGATTGCTTAAGCTTCGATCTTCTCGAGGAAACAATCGCTCGCACTAACCTCAACGATTTGCGCCAGGATAGCCCTGTAAATCTGGAACGGGCGTTACGCGCTGACGGCCGCGTCGGCGGACATTTCGTTCAAGGCCACGTTGATGGCGTCGCGGCCATTATCGCCTTCGACACGAAAGGCGCAGACTTCCGACTGGAAGTCGAATTGCCGGAAAACTCCAGGCATTATGTGGCTTCCAAGGGTTCGATCACCGTCAATGGAATCAGTCTAACCGTTGCGGAAGTTCTTCCGAGAAGCTTTGCGGTGTGGATCATTCCCTACACCAAGCGCCATACCAACCTTGATCGTGTAACCGTCGGCGATCTCGTAAATCTCGAGTTCGACATCCTGGCCAAGTACGTCGAGAGAATGGTTGCGCCGTCCGTGACAAAAAAATGATGGCGCGTCGCTCGACCAAGCGGCGTCCGCGCGTTGTCGGCGTAATCGCGTCGCGCGCCGATCTGGAGCTGGCAGTGCGGATGCGCAGGCCGCCGGATTTATTCGAACTGCGCTTGGATCGTTTGGCAGGCGTGGCCAATGAAGTGGAAAAGGTATTACCGAGACTGCGCACGCCGCTCATCATCACAGCGCGAGACCCGCGCGAAGGTGGCGCTAACAAACTTCGGCTGCGGCAACGGCGGGATCTGCTCGCTCGATTCTTGAGTCACGCCGATTATATCGACGTCGAGTTACGTTCAGCCCGTACGCTGCGAGCCTTGCTCGCGATCGCCAAAGCAAAAAACGTCCGGCAAATCATTTCGTTCCACGATTTCAAATCGACACCGAGCGCGCGGCTCTTGGCGGCGAAAGCGCGCCAAGCCAGATCCCATGGCGCAGATATTTTCAAAGTTGCTACGCGCACCGACACGCCGATGGAACTCGGACGTTTGCTCGAGTTCATGACAAGCAGCCGTTGGAATGTCTCACTTGCCGTCATGGGAATCGGCAAACTGGGGGCGATTTCTCGTGTCCTGCTGGCGCGCGCCGGCTCTGTGCTGATTTACGCATCGGTCGTTGCCGCGACCGACGTGGAAGGCCAAATGTCGCTGGAACAAGTCCGCGCGCTAGGATTCGGTCCGTGAGTCTATTCACCCTCGAGACTTGCCCTTTGCTCGACACGCATAAGGTACAAATGACGAAACATGTCCTCATCCATAACTTTACCCGAGCAATTACCCGTGATGCCGCTTCCGGGAGCCGTGCTGTTTCCACACGCGCTGCTGCCGCTTTACATTTTCGAGGCGCGGTATCGCAAGATGCTGGAGCACGCGCTTCGAAAGCATCGGATGTTTTGCGTGACGTTGGTTAAGCCAATCTGCCCGGATTGGGATGCCCCCGAGGATTTTTTCCATCTCGCCACCGCCGGATTGATTCGCGCCTGTGTCGAACGCAGTGACGGCACATCGAATTTGGTCCTGCAAGGTCTGCAACGTGTGCGCTTCACCAGTTTCGAACGGGAGAAGCCGTTTCCGATCGCCAACATCGCGACCGTAGAATCGCGCGACGCCACTACCGTCGAGACCGAAGCGCTCGGCGCAAAAGTGATCGAGCTCTACGGCAGCCTAAAGCACGATCGCCGTCAGCTTCCCGCAAAACTGGATCGGTATCTTTCCGAATTGCGCGATCTGGAAATGCTGGCGGACCTAATGGCTTCGACGTTTGTGAGCGATCCATTGCGGCGGCAACGACTGCTCGAAGAACGCTCGCTCAATCAGCGCCTCCGCTTTCTCATCAGATATTTACGCGACGAGATCGGCAACGCCGCTGCGTAGGTACAGGCGATTGAGCTCAACTGCCTGGTTCATTACGTAATCAAATTCGCGAGGGCGATTCGGGTGGACCGCCCTTACCGGAAATGCGCGCGTATTCTTCCATTACATAACGGTCGGTCATTCCCGCGATGTAATCACAAACTGTGCGATGCAGGCCCTCCTTCTCGACTCGTCGCATCGCGCCTTCGCCCAGTCTATCGGGATCGGCAAGGTACGCTTCGAAAACGCGCCGCAGCATCTCGCAAGCGCGTTGGTTCACTTCCGCGACGCGCGGATGGTAATAGACATTTTGATACAAAAATTTCCGGAGCGCGCGGTTCGCCTCGGCCAATTCATCGCTGTAACGAATAAGCGGGGCGGTTTGCCGGCGCACGTCGTCTGCGCTCTGCACGCCTGATTCCCCGATCGATTCCGCGCTGGTCGCAACCAGGTCGTGCACTTCGCGATCAATGATGTCGCGAATAATCAACTTGTGCAGTTCCGGTTCGCGCGTGTCCCTGTAACGCGCGAGCACTGCGCGATGACTGTTGCGCCACACCTCGTTCTCCTCCAATCGCGCCGGGGTCAAGATCTCAAAATCAAGCGCGTCATCGAGGTCGTGACTGTAATACGTGATCTCATCTGCCAGATCGGCAACCTGCCCCTCCAACGATGGATAATCGTATTCTTTCTCTGCCGGAGTGGGGAACCTGTAAGGTCGCTCATGCTTCCGCAGACCTTCACGCACTTCGAATGTCAGGTTCAAGCCCGGAAAATTTGGATAAGGCGTTTCGAGCAGTTCGACCACGCGCACACTTTGACGATTATGATCGAACCCGTCGTGGTCACGCATGCATTCGGCCAGCATCTCCTCGCCGGAATGTCCAAAAGGTGAATGGCCCAGATCGTGGGCAAGCGCGATGGCTTCTGCCAGATCCTCGTTAAGCCGCAACGCGCGTGCGATGGTGCGGCTGATCGACGCCACCTCGATCGAATGCGTCAGGCGCGTTCGCAAATGGTCACCGGTGCCGTTGAGAAAAACCTGCGTTTTGTATTCCAGGCGGCGGAACGCGCGCGAATGAATGATGCGTGCACGATCGCGCTGAAATTCGGTGCGATAGGCGTGACTCGGCTCAGAGTGTTGCCGCCCGCGCGATTCGCCCGATTTTTGCGCGACGGACGCGAGCGCTGTGCGCTCCCCCTCCTCCATTTGTTCGCGCGTCTTCCATTTTGCGCTCATTTATTTATCCGAAGTGTAGAGGAACCCAGCGACTTCGGCTAGATCCGCTGGACGAAAGTGCATTTCCAATTATTTGTCGATTCACCTATGAGAAAACGCGAAACGAAAAAGGTCACGCCCGAACGCCTCCAGCAGTTCGGGTTCGCTTACGCGCCGCCGTTGATCATCAGCGCGGCCGTGAACAACAAAGTTTTTGATGCATTAGAGGGCGGACCGAAGACGGTTGAGCAACTCAAAAAAGAAACTGGCTCATTCGCACGAGGCCTGCGTGCAATCATGGACGCCCTTGTCGGCTTGGAACTGCTGAAGAAAGATCGACAATCGAGATACTCTTTAACCCCAGAGAGCCAGGCATTTCTTATCAGCGAAAAACCGGGCTCGCTCGCCGGATTTTTCGGATCGATTTTGCCGGTAATGATTTCGCGTTGGCTGCGGCTGACCGACATCGTGCGCAACGGTCGACCGGCAGTCGCAGTGAACCAGGAAAACGAGGGCACTGAATTTTTCAGCCAACTCGTGGAGACGATCATCCCGATGAGCTACCCCGGCGCGCAGAAACTTGCCGATCACCTGAAAGTCGCGAAGGCCAAACAGCAGGTGCGCGTGATCGATCTTGCGGCCGGGTCCGGGATCTGGGGAATCGCGGCGGCCCAGAAATCGCCCCAAGTGCGGGCGACGGCGGTCGATTGGGCAGGGATGATCCCCACAACGAAACGCATCACTGAAAAATTTGGTGTGCGCGATCGTTTCGATTTCATCGAAGGCGATCTGTCAAAAGCGAATTTCGGCAGCGGCTACGATGTCGCGACGCTGGGGCACATTCTGCACAGCGAAGGCGAACAACGTAGTCGTCAATTGCTCAAGAAAACTTTTCGCGCTTTAAAATCAGGCGGCACAATCGCCATCGCAGAATGGCTGGTGAATGACGACCGCACCAAACCGCTCCCTTCACTGATGTTTTCCGTGCAAATGCTCGTCAACACCGAAAAAGGCGACACCTTCACCTTTAACGAAATCAAAAAATGGCTCGAGGACGCCGGCTTTAAAAAAGTGCGGAAACTCGAAGCGCCTGGACCGTCACCGCTCATTCTGGCAACAAAGCCGTAGCAGTGGCGTATTACGAATCTGCTTCTCATCCGCGCCTTGAAGTGTTTTGATTCGCGAGATGAAAAAAACGAAAACGAAGTCGCGCTCAGAACCAAAGGCCCGGCCTGCGGCGAGAAATTCTGAGCGAAATGTTCCCTACCGTAAACCGGCGCTTCGCAGCGAAGCATTCGTCAGGGCTCTGATCGATGCAAAAGCGTGTCTCAATGATTCTGAGACTTTGCTAGCGCTTTTCAATGACGCAGCGAAGAAGGCAGCGGCAGTCCCAAGGGAGCCATTCAAAGAATGTTGGCCTTATCTGCAAACCATGTTGCGCTTGGTTCGCGCCTATCATCGCGGCGAATACGATCAAATCCCTGACAACGCACTGCTCTGGATCGTTGCTGCTCTCAATTACCTGATTGATCCATTCGATTTGATTCCGGACGCAACACCGGTCCTCGGCTTCGTCGATGATGCAACCGTGATCGAGTTTGTGACCGACAAGAGCCGCCAAACGCTGGACGATTTCATGATGTGGGAGACAAGATCGATGTAACACAGGCTTCCAGCCTGTTACGCCGCGCGGGCAACTTGCCCGGGAAAAGATCGTCAAACTGCGCTACTACATCATTTAGCTATTTATCAACAGCTTGTGATTTGCGCCTGGGAACGCGAAGGCGAACACCGTGGGGCCCGCCGAGTCGGCCTCCGCTTTTGTCGGATCGCCCTTAGGCGCTACGCAATCAAATTCGCTCTTTTCCTCGTGGACAGAAGGCGACCAGCGCTTTCTTTGTAACCAGTTTTCTGTCGCATCGACCGTAGCTCTGCCGTCGCTTCAACAACCGTGCTTGGTAATCCTATGAAGTAGCTTTAATAATTAAGTTTTCTTTAAAGGTAAAACCCAACTTAAGTCTTTAAATGGCGAGTAGCTGACTTCTGATAAATTGCAAGTTGGGTCAAACATATATTGAAAGGGCTTACCATTTACAGACACCTGAATGATAAACAACAATATCCCTAACCCAAGATCCGATAACATCCCTCCCCAGCTAAGGACAACAGCCATCCATTTTTCTTGAAGAGGATAGCTCAGAACAGAAAAATGTTTGACTAGATTTAAATAAAGGGGCGCGGCATGGATTAGCCAATCTGCATTCAATTTTGCCAGGCCAGCAAAAAACGACACAACACAAATTTGGAAACGTAACAAGAATAACTCCCAATAACCAACTTGTTCCCTTCGGGCATTTTTATTGATTAGACTATCGAGAGAAAATATGGAGCCTGAATGGCCAAAGCACATCAAAAATGAGAGCAGAAAAATGAGATAGTAATGATTGGTGTAAGGAGCGCTCTCCATGAAAAAGAAATATCCGAATGCCGAAGTAAAAACGATAAAACATATTCGCGTAAGTAGACCCAGCATGATACCAACAGTCGAGATTTGCAGGGCGTTGAAAATCAACCATAGAAACGGCTTAGACAGGGGCTTGAATCCCAAAAGGTCGAAAAGTGGATAAGTAAAATGGAAAACGGGTTCAATATAGTAATAAGGAAAAGTTCCACGGCTTAAGAAAAGAAACTCAATACATAACAAAAACCCAAAAAGAAAACGAAAGATTCCCAAGGGCAGAGCATCAACGGGTTGGAATAAATTCTCTTTAGCAGATTTCTTGAAGGATATGATGTTGTGCTCTGCGGTCATATCCACAGCGCCGCCATTCGGACGCTTTTTCTGTCGCTTCATCTGCTCGAGATGGAATCCGGCGTCAGCGCCGATGGCCGGTTGAAAGCAGGACGTGTACCTAGGTCGCCCACCACATATTTAGCCATAGGAAGCCGATTTTATCGCCGAGCGCCGCGTCCGCAAGCGAGTCGAGTAGTTTTTTGAAGGCGACCGCGGATTACATGGATGAGCCGGATCGATTCTGGGGAGCGCACGCGTCTGGCGTGCTGGCAAAGGCGCCCGTTTCCAAGTTTCGTCGATGACGCGACCCTTGTCGAATTTGTCGCGGACAAAGCCCGCCAAGCGCTGGACGATTTCATGACATGGGAAACGGCGGCGCCGTCCGGCTAGCAACGCGTCGCCTCAGACCAAAAGCAGTGCCGGATTTTCCAGTAGATGCCGTAATTCCTTCAAATATTCCGCACCGAGAGCACCATCGATTACCCGATGATCGCAACTCATCGTAATCGACATGCACTGGCCGACCACGATTTGGTCGCAATCGTCGATTACTGGAGTTTTTGTAATCTTGCCGATGGCGAGAATGAAACCTTGTGGCGGGTTTATTACTGCGGAGAAACTGTCGATGCCCATGCCGCCGAGATTTGAAACGGTAAATGTGCCGCCCTGAAATTCTTCCGGTTTCATCCGCTTGTTACGGGCCCGATGTGCCAGGTCCTTGGCTAACGTGCTAATCTCACGAAGCGATTTGTCTTGCGCCGCGCGAATGACCGGTGTCAGCAGTCCGTCTTCGATCGCAACCGCGACGCCGAGATCCACGTCCGCGTACTGCACGATGGCGTCGTCGTCGAACGAAGCATTCACACGCGGCACCTTGACCGCAGCCATGACCGCGGCTTTTAAAACCAAATCGTTCACCGTGATCTTCGCGGCGTCCGCGCCTTCGCCCGCGGACTTCAATTCCTCGCGCGCTTCCATCAGCGGTCCCGCATTAATGTCGATCGTGAGGTAGAAGTGTGGAACCGGGCCGAGACTCTCGACAAGCCGTTGCGCGATGACTTTGCGCATCCCGGAAAGTTGAATGCGCGCACTCTCGCCCGGCTTAATCGGAGCAGGCGTTTTCGTTGCAGGTTTTGCGCCGCCGCGGTCAACGCCCGCAGCTACAGATTTCGCCGCAGCGCGAACGTCGGTTTCGGTAATGCGACCGTCCGGCCCCGTACCTTTCACGATGGAAAGATCCACACCAAGTTCCGCTGCGATTCGGCGCGCAACAGGCGAAGCTTTCACGCGGGCTTCTTCGGGTTTTTGTTCTCTCGCCTGAGGCTTTTGTTGCGTCGTCGCAGCTCGGGCAGCTGACACAGCCGCCCCCACACCTTGTTGCCGCGGTGGCGCAGTTTCTTCTTGTTGGGCTTCCGCGCGCGCGGGTTTTTCGGTCTCGGCCTGGCGCTGTTCTGTTTTTTGCTCTACCGGCTTCGGCTCTTCTTCTTTTTTCTGTTCGGCGGCTTCTTGTTTCGGCATTTCCTCGCTTTCTCCGCGGATGAATGCGATTTTATCGCCGACATTCACCTTGCCGCCTTCCTGGACGTAAATTTCACTGAGCGTCCCGTCCTCGGCGGACTCCCATTCCATGGTCGCCTTGTCGGTCTCGATTTCGGCGAGCACTTCACCGGCGGAGACTTGGTCGCCTTTCTTCTTTTTCCACGCGACGAGGGTGCCCTCCGTCATCGTGTCACTGAGCTTGGGCATCTGGATTTCAGGCATAACGAGAAGTGATGAGGGATTTCACGCGTAGCAGACCCGTTTTATACCAGCGGTCAGTTTTTCGGCGTTGGGCAGTACCGCGTGCTCCAAGTGTTCATTGTAAGGCATTGGGACGTCTTCCTGTGATACGCGCAGAATCGGCGCATCCAGTTCATCGAAAATGTCTTTTTGAATTCGGTAGCAAATTTCTGCGCCGACACCGCAGAACGGATGGTCCTGTTCAACAATTACCACGCGATGCGTCTTTGCGACGGAATCAAAAATCGCCTTCTCGTCGAGTGGTTTAATCGAGCGCAGATCGACGATCTCGGCGGAAATATCTTCCTCTTCGAGTTGCGCCGCGACTTTCAGCGCGATCGGAACAGTCTGCGCATAACAAATGACTGTGACATCGCTGCCTTCGCGTTTAACCTCCGCTTTACCCAGCGGGATGAGCAATTCTTCATCGGGCGGCTCGACCATTCCCTTCGAGCTGTAAAGGAGTTCCGCTTCCAGGACCAACACTGGGTTGTCGTCGCGCACGGCAGTTTTCAA
>Ga0137399_10001846_pt1 | contig 10052 bp, 5 predicted proteins | sample czorhiz316metaG_FD_104810 | JGI IMG/M metagenome (GOLD analysis project Ga0137399, IMG submission 104810) | Vadose zone soil microbial communities from Angelo Coast Range Reserve, California, USA - czorhiz3.16 metaG | ecosystem: Environmental > Terrestrial > Soil > Vadose zone | place: USA...
ATCACCTTCTCGTCGGTGATGATGACGCCGACTTCGCGGCGCTTTTCGAGCTCGAGGCGCCGCAGGCTCTGGCTGCCGAGAAACGCGCGCTTGCCGTCGCGAATCATCGCGCGGATGTGGAGGCGCTTGCCGGGATACTTCTCCCACTTCAGGTTCCATTTCGCCTCGACCTTGCCCAGGATCTTCACGTTGACGCCGGCCTTGATCCGCTCCGTGAGAAGCCGCAGCATCGCATCGTCGCTGACCTGCGGGTCGTAGATCAGCAGCTCCTTGCGCGCGCATTTGATGAAATTGGCCAGGCGGTCGCGCGCGTTCTCGGGGCTGACGACGAAACGGTCGTTGCCCGGCACGTACGGTTGCCGCTCGAAGTCGGCCTCGAACAGCTTCATCGCTTCTTTGATCAGCTTCGGGTTCTTGGTGACGAGGCCGAAGGTCCGGCTCTTCTCGATATCGAGGCCCGTGAAGTTGAACCCGTACACGTGCAGGACACGGCTGTCGAGAATCATCATCTTGCCGTGATACCGGACCAGGTCGTCCGCCGTCCGGGAGACGGTCACGCCCATTTCGAGCAACCGCATCTCGAGCTTGCGAAGGCTATTCGTGCCGCCGCGGTTCTGATGCGCGGTGAGGACGCGGACATGAACGCCGCGGCTCACCGCATCGCCCAGCGCGCGCGCGATTTCATACCGGTCGAGCCGGAAGATCAGGACGTCGATCGTCTTCTTCGCCTGCTTGATGGCAGTCACGATGGGCGCGATGCCGGAATCGGGTTGAATGATGAGTTTCATCAGTGTGCAAGGCCAGCAAGTTGCTGGCCACCTCGGCCGATGTCATCAACCTCAACAAGGATGTCGACGGCTGAACCAACACAGAGGACACAAAGGACACAAAAGCCGGAACCCGGTACGTCTGATTCTTTGTGTCCTTTGTGTCCTTTGTGTTGAACGTTCTTAGCTCCCTGCGAAGCGCACGCGAACGCCGCCGTTGACGAGGCGCGGCGTGCCGATCGTCGACGGATTGGTCTGGACGAAGTACACGCGGTCGAACACGTTCTGCACACCGACGAACGCCTGAATGTTGCGGCCGAGATCGCGCGCCGCCGTGAAATCGACCACGGCATATCCCGGCAATCCGGCGCCGGTGAACGACTCATATCCCGCCGCGGTGAGCGTGGCCGGCGGAATGAAATTGACGTTGAGATCGTCGTTGTACTGCAATCCGACGGTTTGAACGCCGACCGCAACGGTGGCGTACTTCGGATTCGAGTAGGCCACCTGCACCGACCCGCGGTGCTTGGGCACCTGCTGCAGAAACTTTCCGACGAGCGCCGCGTTCGCCACACCGCCATCGGTGACCTTCGCGTCATCGTAGACGTACGCGCCGGATAGTCGCCAGAATGTGCCGACGCGGTACTCGACATCGCTCTGGATGCCCCGCACACGAGTTTTCCCGAGGTTCTGCTTCTGAGCCGTCGTCGCGTTGAGCGTGACGTTCGACACCGGGTTGCGGATGCGATTGTCGAACCACGTCAGGCGGACCGACACGTTGTGCGCCGGGGCGACATTGATTCCCGCTTCTCCGCCAACCAGGCGCTCCGGCCCGAGCTGGTCATTTGGACGCGTCGTGACCGCGCCCACAGAGAACTGGCGATAGAGCTCCGTGAGCGTCGGCGCCCGGAATCCCGAGTTCGCCGCGCCCCACACGCTGACGCGATTCGACACATGATACAGCGCTGCGACACGCGGGCTGAGAACCGTGTCGCTCCTCTCGGGAATCGACGGACGATTGTTGGCGGTTGGCAGGCCGGTGGCCACCGTGGTCTCGAGGTTGTGGCCGTCGTAGTTGCGCCAGCGATCGACGCGTGCGCTGAGCGTGATCACGAGCTTCGGCGTCGGCGTGATGATGTCCTGCACGAACGCGCCAAGGCTCTGCTGCGTCCCGCCGGAAACGCGCTGTACCGAGAGCGTCGCCTGTTGAGTGACGCCCTGGACGGACGTGGGGATCGTCGCGACGAATGCGTCCTCCTGACTGTCGCCGTCAACCCATCGCCAGTCGGTTCCCGCGCTGAACAGCTGTGATCCGCCGACGACTTTGGTCCACTGCGCCATGCCGCCCACGCCGTTGGTCGGCACATGCTGATCCGTTGCCAACCGGACAATGTTTCGCGTCGTCGCGGCGTTGGTCACGGCGAGGAAGTTGAAGTGAGCCTTCTGAACGTCGACGAACACGCGCGCCTGGAGATCGCCGTCGTCCCCCAGGCGCGCCCGGACACCGCCGTTCACGGTCGTCCACCTGGTGTCGTTGACTTCGCCAACTTTTCCGTTGACGCGATTCTCGGTGAAGTAGCCGGTGCGGACAAACGCGTTGAGGCGATCGGTCGGGGTGTACTCGAGCTTGACGGAGACGTTCTTGTATTCGACGTTCGCGTTGTTATCGATCGGCCCACGCTCTCGCTCTGCGACGATCGGAAAGCCATCCGTCTTCAAGAAGCTGCCTTCGACCGCGGCCGCCACCTTGTTCCATTGGTCGCTGGCGAACACGTCGAACTTCGGACTGCTTCGACTGCCGTACTGCGGCTTCAGCTCGATCGTTCGACGCGTCGGACGGCTCGTAATGATGTTGATGACGCCGCCCATGGCCATGTTCCCGTAGAGGCTCGACGACGTCCCCTCGGTGATCTCGATGCGATCGACGCTGACGAGCGGAACCCGGCTCCAGTACACCCAGCCGCCGAACGGATCGTTGAACGGAATCCCGTCGAGTAGGACGAGCGTGCGGCTCTGGCCGCTCGGTCCGATCCCGCGAAGGGAGACGCCTTGAGTGGTCGGCTGCGCGACGAGACTGCTGGTGCGGCGGAAGAGGCTGAACGTCGGAACCTGGCGAAGCACGTCGTCCGCCATGAGCGCCGGCGACGCCTCAATCGCGGCGCTGGTCAGGACGTTGACGCTCGCGGGCACGTCTCCCAGCCGTTGTTCGGTGCGGGTCGGCGTGACGGTGACGGTTTCGAGCAGCGTCGCCGGCTGCAGCACGATTTCGAGGTCACGACCGCGTTCGCCGCTGCCGACGGGCTGCGATTTCTCGGCGAAGCCGCCGGCCCGCACGATGACGGTCACGTCGCCGTCCACCGGCATGTCAACGGTGAATCGCCCGTCGGCTCCGGTGGTCGCGAGATGCTCCGACCCTGAGATCGGTTTCACCACCACGGACGCGCCCGTGACGACGGCGCCGGTGGAATCCTTCACCACGCCGGACACAGCGCCGGGAGCCGCGAGCGTGAGCGCAAGAAGCAACCCAATCAATGTGAGCCTCCAAGGGGGCCGGCTAAAGCCGGCCGCCACCGCAACGGGCCCGCTGAAGCCGGCCGCCACCGCAACGGGTCCGGCTGAAGCCGGCCGCCACCGCAACGGGCCCGCTAAAGCCGGCCCATGTCGATCGATGTTACGAGAGCCGGACGCCCACCTTACTGGTGGTGTCCGGCTTTAGCCGGACCCGAGATGCCGAGCGCGAACGCGACTAACGACGCATCCTCGCCGCCGCCAGTGGCGACAACGACCAACTGGCGCCCGGCTCGCGAGCGATACGTCATCGGCGTGCCGTTCGCGCGCCGCGGCATCGGTGTCTGCCACAGCTCCGCGCCGGTCGCGGCATCTACCGCGTGGAACGCGACGTCGCCACCGCCAGCAAACACGAGTCCTCCGGCGGTCGCCAGGACGCCTGGCGCGCCCGCACTGCCGAGAATTGCCGGGAGCTTCACGTCCTTCAGCGCCGGGTGACGGCGAATCGACGGCGTGTCGCCGAACGGCACGCGCCACTTGATCGCGCCGCGATTCAGATCGAGCGCGACGAGGTGGCCGTACGGCGGCTTCAGCAGCGGCAGTCCGTCCATGAACTCCGCGTTCGTGTCGCCGATGCGGACGAGCTCGGCATCCACCTCGGACGCGCGCGGGTTGGCGCTCGACCGATCGGTCGGGCCGACGCGAATGAGGTTGGCCTGATTCGTCGTCCTGAAATACAGCACACCGCTTTTCGCATCGAAGGCCGAGCCACCCCAATTCGCACCGCCGATGATGCCGGGGCGCTGCACCGTGCCGCGAAGCGTGGGCGGCGTGAACACGGGGCCGATCCGGTACTTCTTCAACTCTTCAAGCGCCGCCGCCTTCAGCTCTGGCGTGAAATCGATCACGTCATCGGGTGAGACGCCCTGCTCGGTGAACGCCGGCGGTTTCGTCGGGAAGGGCTGCGTTGCCCACGCCTTCTCGCCTTCGACGTCGCTCGGCGGCACCGGCCGTTCTTCGATCGGCCACACCGGCTTGCCGGAGACACGATCGAAGACGAACGCGAAGCCCTGCTTGGTGAGCTGGACGACCGCGTCGATCGTCCGGCCGTCGACCTTGATCGTGACGACGGCGGGCGGCGACGGGTTGTCGTAGTCCCACAAACCATGATGAACGAGCTGGTAGTGCCACTTGCGCGCGCCGGTGTTCGCGTCGAGACACACGATCGATTCGGCGAACAGATTCGCGCCCGGGCGTCGGCCGCCGAAGAAGTCGTTACTCGGCGTGCCGAGCGGGACGTACACGAGCCCGCGTTCGGCATCGAGCGACATCGGCGGCCACGCGTTGGTATGACCGGTGAAGCTCCACGAATCGTTCTGCCATGTGTCGTTGCCGGTCTCGCCCGGCTGCGGAATCGTGTGGAACGTCCAGACCTGCTTGCCGGTATGCGCGTTGAATGCGCGAATGTCGCCGGGCGGATCGTTGCGATAGACGAGCCGATCGCCAACGCCGTTGCCCAGAATGACGAGATCTTTGTAGACGACGGGCGGCGACGTGTTGGTGTAGTGGAGTTTGTTGATCGCCCAGACGAGGCCTTCGCTCAAATCGATGACGCCGTTTCGGCCGAACGAATCGACGGGCTGACCGGTCGCCGCGTCGAGGCAGATGAGCCGGTAGCGGCTATTGATGAAGATACGCAGCTTGTTGCCCGCCGTGCGATCGCGCCACGCGGCGACACCGCGGTGGACGAAGCCGGTGCCGTTTGGCGGCTGGCCTTCCTCGTACGGTTTCGGATCGTAGGACCACAACTCCGCGCCGGTGTCGGCGTTGAGCGCGACGACGCGGTTGTAGGGCGTGCTGAAGTACAGCACGTTGTCAATCATCAGCGGCGTCACCTGAAAGTTGCCAGGACGCGTGCCGAACTGGGCGAGCGCCTTTTCGCCCGTCTTCCATTCCCACGCGACGGCGAGGCGCGAGACGTTCGACGTGTTGACGTCCGGGAGCGTCGAGTATTTCGTGCCGCCCGGATCGCCGCCGTAAAACGGCCATTCGACCATCGGCGCGTCGGGGGCGGGCCCGGCACTGATGACAACAAGTGCTGTCGCGACGAGCAACGCGGCGAACGGCTTCAACATGGCGCGAGTGAGGGGATTATAATGCGCGCCATGCGAATGAAGATTGTTCTCTTTGCGTCGATCGTAGCGGCGGCAGCGACCCTCACGGCACAGGATCAGGCGATTCGCATCCGCGCCGCGACGATCCTCGACGGCACCGGCAAGGTGGTGCGGAACGCAACGATCGTCGTCCAAGGATCCAAAATCACGTCGATCGACACCGGGAATGCCGGTCCTGCAAGTTACAACCTGGGACAACTCACGGTACTGCCCGGCATGATCGACGTGCACGCCCACGTCGCGTGGCACTTCGACAAGGACGGCCGCTATGCCGCCCGCGCGGAATCACCGGCGAGTGAAATCCTCTACAGCGCCGAGAACGCGTACACGACGTTGATGGCCGGCTTCACGACCATTCAAAGTCCAGGGTCGGCGAGCGACGTCGATCTGCGCGATGCGATCGCGCGCGGCGTGCTGCCGGGTCCGCGCATTCTCACGTCCATCCGTCAGCTCAACGAGCGCAGCGGGACGCCGGCGGAGATTCGTGAGAAGGTGCGTCAGCTCAAAGCCGACGGCGCCGACGTCATCAAGATCTTCGCGTCGGCCAGCATTCGCGACGGCGGCAAGCAGACGATGACCGACGAGCAGCTGCAGGCGGTGTGCGGCGAGGCCAACGCCCTCGGCATGCGGACGATGGTCCACGCGCACAGCCCGGAGTCGATCAAGGCGTCGGTGAACGCCGGCTGCCAGCAGATCGAGCACGGCGTGTTCGCCACCGACGAAGTGCTGAAGCTGATGGCGGACAAAGGCGTGTACTTCGACCCGAACATCGGCGTGGTGCTGCAGAACTATCTGACGAACAAGGCGAAGTTCCTCGGCATCGGCAACTACAACGAGGAGGGCTTCGCGTACATGGAAAAGGGACTCGGCCTCAATCGAGAGATGATCAAGAAGGCGGTCGCGACCCCGAACCTCAAGATGGTCCTCGGGACCGATGCCGTCGCGGGCGCGCACGGCCACAACGCCGACGAGATCGTCGAGCGCGTGCGCCAGGGTAATCAGAAGCCGATGGACGCGATCATCTCGGCGACGTCACTCGCCGCCAGGTCGACGCGCCTCGACAAAACGATCGGCACGCTCGCGCCAGGTTTCGAAGCGGATCTCGTCGCCGTCGAAGGCGACCCGCTCATCGACATCACGGCGGTGACGCGCGTCGCGTTCGTCATGAAAGGCGGCAAGGTCTACAAGCACGTCGCGCCAGGGACGCGCGGCACGCACTGAATCGATAAGTCGACACGCGTAGCGCGAAGGCTTCAGCCGAGCGTGCTTGAATGCATCATCCTGATTGGACTGCCGGGCGCCGGTAAGACGAGCTTCTACCGGCGCCACTTCGCGGCCACCCACACGCACATCAGCAAGGATCTCTGGCCGAATGCGAGCGGCCGTGACGCGAGGCAGCGGCGCCTCATTGACGAGGCGCTCGCCGCCGGCCGGTCGGTCGCCGTCGACAACACGCATCCGACCGTCGCGGAGCGTGCGCCGATCATCGCCGCCGCTCGCGCGCGGGGCGCACAGGTCGTCGGCTATTTCGTGGATGTGACGACGCGCGTGGCGGTCGCGCGCAATGCCGAGCGTGCCGGGCGCGGCAAGGTTCCGACTGTGGCGATTTTCACGGTCGCCAAACGGCTCGAGCGGCCCACGCTCGCCGAAGGGTTCGATCAGTTGTTCCGCGTTGACGTTACTGAGGATCGCGGGTTTCGAGTCACTGAAATCCAGCCGCCATCGCGCGCCTGAAAGGCGCGCGCCTACGTGGGACGGAAGCGGGCGCGTCGGGCGAGGAGCTCGGTGATGCCGACCTCCAGCGCGTGGACGAGCGCGATCTCCTGCTTGCCCGGCGCGATGCTTTCCAGGTACTTCACGACCGCTGCGCGGTCGATGCTGACGTCGTGAATGTGGACCATCGTCGACGTGACTTCCACGCGGTGAGCACCGCTTTCGCGTGACGGCGCGTCGACGGGCTCGGTGGACGCCGCTACGGTTTCAACAGGCGCGTGCGCGCTCATTGCTTCCACGGGACACCTCCGAAGCCGTGATTCCGCAAGCGCGGTGCCACCGCGAATTCGTGCAATAGACGCTGTGTTTGGCGATCGGGTGTTGCGAAACGGCTCAGCCGATCACGAACTCAGTAGGTCCCAACCCCAGCCTTTCTCGTCACATCGTCCCTCCGACCGTTGCGATTATTTGCTCGGCCGTTAAAGGCAGCCGCGGAGCTCAACGCGACGAACACGCAAAAATCAGCGTCCATCGCGGAATACCTTCGTTGACGCAGTCGCGGTGTCCGCTTTGCACCGATTCGCCGCGCTCAAGTCCCGGCTTCCTGCTGGGTGTTTCATCGCAGCCGGCGTTCATCGTTCGGAGGTCGTTCATGATTTCGCGTCAAGGTCGGAAGTCGATCCCGCTCAGCGTCCGTGTCGCCATCATCGGCATCGTTGTCGCGTTGGGCCGTGCCGACGTCCCCACTCAATCAGCCAGCCAATACGGAATCGCCGATCTCGGGACGCTTGGCGGAGTCGCGGCGTCGGCGTCCGACGTCTCCGAATACGGTCAGGCCATGGTCGGCCAGGCACAGACATCGACCGGGGTGTATCACGCGTTCGTGCAAGGCCGATCGGGACTCAAAGATCTCGGCGCGCTCGGCGGCGCGCGCAGCTCCGCCTTCGCGGTCGGTGGTGATTCGATCGTCGGCCAGGCGCAGACCACCTCGGGCCAGGAACACGCGTTTTCCTACAGCCTTTATAACGCCGGCGCGAAAATGATCGACCTCGGAACGCTCGGAGATACATGGAGCGCCGCGTACGGTACCGAGTACGGGATCGTGGTGGGCGCCTCGAAGACCATCGGCGACGCGCGACTGCAGGCGTTTGCCTACACCAACGGCGCGATATCGCGACTCGCGTTCGACTGGGGCGGAGACAGCGCGGCGAGAGCGGTCGCCAGCGGCCTGATTGTCGGGTACGCGTGCACGTCCGGCAACGCGTCGTGCCGCGCGTTTTCGTTCCGAGACGGCGTGGCGACCAACCTCGGATCGCTTGGCGGCAACAGCATCGCGAATGCCTTGAACTACAACGGGCAGATTGCGGGGACCTCCACGCTCGGCGATCGGACGACGACACACGCCGTGCTGTTTGCGGGCGGAGCGGTCACGGATCTCCGTACGCTTGGCGGCAAGAACAGCGAAGGATTCGACATCAACTCGCGCGGAGACATCGTCGGCACCTCGGACACGGCCAGCAGCAGACGGCACGCGTTCCTCTGGCGAAACGGCGTGATGACGGATTTGAATACGCTGCTGCCTGCCGGCTCGGGCTGGATCCTCCAGTCTGCGTCCGGGATCTCCGAAGGCGGACAGATCACCGGTACAGGCACGCTCAACGGTGTGACGCGCGGCTTCCTGCTCACGCCTGCGATCGACGTATCGTTGGTCGCGCGCGGCGTCCTCACTCTCCTCGACAGCAACCTTCCGCGCGGTGTCGAAGTGGGACGAACGATCACCTTTGTGATGTCGGCCCAAGCGCTTGCGGAGGACCCTATAAATGTCTACGGCGCGCGACTGACCGACACGTTGAGCGGCCCGGCAGAGTACGTCTCGGCCGTCGGATACGGAGACGCGAACGGCCTCTGTGAGATCGCGCCCAAAGTCCTCACTTGTAATCTGCCGCCCTTCGATTCGGCAGGGATGGGAACTGAGATCGCCGTGACGGTACGCACGACCGGTCCGGGCAGCATCTCTCACGCGGCAGTCCTGTCCAGTCAGAGTCCGGATCCCAACAGCGCGAACAACAACGTGTCCGAATCGAACTGGGCCGTCGCACTTTCGGCGCTGTCGCTCACCCCGTCGACGATCGCCGCCGGCAAGGCCTCGTCGGCGCGTGTGACGCTGACAGACATCCCGCCCTTCTCCCACGATGCGAGCGTGCGGCTCGCCAGCAGCCGTCCCGACATCGCGCCCGTGCCTTCGACCATCGTCGTGCCGTACTATGCTGGCTCGACGTCGCGCGTATTCAACATCATTCCGAAAATCGTCTCGGAGCCGACGCCGGTCGAGATCTCCGCGACGTATGGACAGGTGACGGTCAAGCAGACGCTGACGGTCGTGCCGCCGGCGTTGTCGCAACTCTATTTGACGCCGACGACAATCGTCGGCGGATGCGGGACGTCTGCGGGCAAGATCGTGCTGAACGGCGCCGCGCCGGCGGGCGGGGCTGTCGTGCCGCTGTCGAACACGAACTCGATGGCGATCGTACCGGCCACCGTCATTGTTCCCGCCGGCGCCACGTCGGCCACCTTCACGGTTACGACGAAGGCGGTGACGACGAACTACGCGGGCGCAGTCACGGCCGACTACGGTGGCGTGGCGAAGACGCTGAAGGTCACCGTGCGGCCAATCCGCGCGAAAACGCTGGCATTCTCGCCCAACCCTGTAACCGGCGGGGCCACGGCCAGCGCGACCCTCACGTTCGAATGTGCGGCTCCATCGGGCGGCATCGTCGTCTCGCTTGCGAGCGGCAACGCGGCCGTCGCGGCGCCGACAGCGTCGAGCGTGACGATTCCGGGCGGCGCGACCACCGGTTCGTTCAGCGTGCGCACGTCGCACCCGGCGTCG
>Ga0137399_10001847_pt1 | contig 10049 bp, 12 predicted proteins | sample czorhiz316metaG_FD_104810 | JGI IMG/M metagenome (GOLD analysis project Ga0137399, IMG submission 104810) | Vadose zone soil microbial communities from Angelo Coast Range Reserve, California, USA - czorhiz3.16 metaG | ecosystem: Environmental > Terrestrial > Soil > Vadose zone | place: USA...
AACCCGACCCGACAATCAGGACTGGTTTACAACGAGGCATAATCAACTCCAGAGCACTGTCCAGATACATTCTAGGGAATTGCGCCGTAGATCCGACGCCTGACGCGGTCCTCGAGATTCTCAGACGCTATTCACTAGACGGCATAGGAGAGGACGGCAATCGACTGGGACTCGAGGACTGCAAGATCTCGATGAGAGGTGTAGCGTACTTGACGATTGAGAACGCTCCGGACATTATGAAAAGGGTGGCCGAGTTCACAAGCACAATCAGGTCGACGAGAGGCGAAAATTTCAGAGTCATCGTAGGCTCAGACTCAGTCCGCGTGATAGCCGGCCAAGAAGCTCTCGACAATTTCAGACAGAGCTTCCGTCCCAAAGAGATTATCAGCTACACCCCCGAACTTGCCGAGATCTGTCTCCTACTTCCATCCGGAACCGAGAGACTGGGAGAGATTGCTACCGCGATTATCGCTCAACTAACCCTGAACAGGATAAAGCTTGCTGGAATCTTGGTCTGCCCTCCAGAAGACATCATCATAGTGCCAGAGATCGACGCTCCCCGAACCTTCGAAGCTCTACAACAGTTGCGGAGAGAGGAAGCTCAGAGACATCCCAAGGTTCGTGGATCGAAGAAAGGCTTCCCGAGGCGAGGGAAGCTTCTGGACATTTTGCGACTTGATGAGTCCATAATGAATCCAATTTTGGCAGTCTGAGTGAAGTTCAACCGATCTATGGGCAAGAGTCGATTCAAACCCGAAAAACGACCGAACTAGTGCGCTGTTCTTCAGACTGGTGACGCTTCGGTCGTAGGGGGGCGCGCCCAATGATTACCGTTTTTACTCTGGAAAGTAGTTTTTGAAACAACTTCCTCATACGTTTCCTACTCTAAAAAGTAAGGTCTTGGTCGATGAAAACCCTGAAAACGGAGAAACCACCCAACAATGGCGACCTCTGTTGGAGCGCCCTAACCTACCAGACCCGCTTAGACCACGACCCATAGAACCGCTGCCCTCACCACTCAGACCCGGACAATACATCGGACCCCAAGAAGAACTCGGAAGAATACTCAAAGAAATACTCGACAAACTAACAACCATAGAAAACAGACTCAAAACAATAGAAGAACAACTCAAGACCAGACGCTGATCCGAAAAGTCGTCTCAGCGACCCGTGACCTTAGTATACTCCAGCTCAGACTTTGCTGCCATGATGAAATCATTGACGCTCAATCCCTTGATCGCGTGAGTTGACAACATCACGGTGACCCGCCGCCATCCTACAAGCATGTCAGGATGATGATCCTCCAGCTCAGCAATCCTCCCGAGAGAACAGGCAAACTCTAGCCCAGAGAGATATGATTTGAATCGAAACTCCTTCCTGATTGAGCCCGACTGAAGCACCCAGCCAGGAAGCGCTTTCAAACGCTCAGAAGTCTCTTCGACAGTGAAAGGTACAGCATCCTTGCACGGACCGCACTTCTGTGAGGCGATTAGTCGAATCGTGTCACTAGTCATTTTTCCACAACCACAACGTAAGAAATGCGCCTAACGTATAATGATACGGATTTCTTAGGAAGACACACACAAAAGACTAGGATTGGGTTCGGACTTCGATGAATTGATACTTCTTGGACAACGAGCCTATGACTCGACTGAGAGCCTTCACTCCCCTGAGTAGAGGAAACGCGACAAAAACTCCGGGGTGACGGCTTTCTGATGCTATGTTTGCGGCTATGAGAGGAGTTGCAAGAAAGCGTCCAAGCTTACTGTTCATTGGGTATTCGGGATAGGTTTCCCACAGGACCTTGCCCACCGCGCTCTGCATGACTACGTGTTTCAGATGTTTCGAAAAACTGTCTCTATAGTGTTCTGAAACGACGTCTTGATAGACCCTCCATTTCCACCCCTTCTCGAACAGAATATTTCTGAGAGCCCCATCAGTGCTCATCGGATAGTCTAAGGGAAAACCACCGACTGATCTGACAGCATCGGTACGATAGAGATCATTGTCAATTGAGTAGACCCAAGGCGGTACTAGGCCATGTCTAACGCCATAGCCATCTATGGCCTCAAGATACTGACTACCACTCGCAGCTCGTAGACCCTGAACTACCGCCACACGAGGGTCAGAAAGAAGCCTAGGCATTAGAATCCTGAACCAGTCAGGGCTCACACCAACATCTTGCTCGAACGATGCGAATATTGGTGTATCTACAAGATCAAGCGCTTGATTGGCTTGAAATGGAATCCCGCGGCGATGTGCAGTGACAACGGTCCAGCCGAACCTTTCGCCTATAACGCGGGTTGTGTCCGTTGATCCTCCGTCCACGAGACATCGATGGCAGATGACAGATCCTGGTACTGCAGTCTCGATACTGCGAAGGCTTCTTTCTAATGTGGACTCTGCGTTGAGAGTCCACATAACCAGGTCAATTTTCAGACCAGAGTAACTTTTGGCAAGTGTGTTTTCATCGTTCCATTGCAAGGGCGGGTCACGTGGTCCAGTCTTGGAGCTATGCATCACTCCTCGGCCCTATCTCAATTCTGGCGATGCTTACACTAAATCATTACGTTGGCTTCCCCGCCTGAAGAATCAGACACGCGATGCTTGGGATTCCCGCCAAGTGCAAACACGTCATATCCGTATCTTGTAGTTCAAGGGAACAGCAGCAGTCAATTTGCTCATACTCTTATCTCCAGACATGGCTAGCTTCGTAGTACCATTATATATCGTGGTAATGTCTATCTTTGAAGTCTTCAGGGCTTTCATCAGGGGTTCTCTCGACGCCGCATCTCGCACATCGTAGTTTGATCATGAAATATTCGTTGGGTTTCACGTCCGTTCCCATGGGCTCGATGATGACAAGTCAGTCTCATTGGTCCGTCTTTAAGAATCTAGCCTTGACTTGTTTCTGGTCTTGTTCGAAATGCTCTTCGGCTATGTAATCGAAAGCGTTTTTGAAGATTTGTCTGCACCGATATCTGTATGGGACAGCCTCATACCCCATAGGGCTTCAACCGCAAATATCATCCTGTACAAAGGCGACCTCTTTGTTGAGCGGGAGCGAATATCGGATTGCGGGCGATACCAGACAGCAGATATTACACCAAGGTCATCGCCATCGAGTCGACACCAAGTACGTTGAAGACATTACGGAAGACCATCGAATTAGACAGAATAAGTAACGTGAGGATTATTCCCCAAAGCCCTCAGCGACAAAGTTGGCGATGCGACTCTCTATCAATGGCCCGATGGCCCTCTCGGAATAGGGCTTTTGAAGGAACCGTTCGACTACACCGGGATTATGGACAGGCAATTGAGAATGGACGATAGAGACTGTGGAAATCGACTCACCGGACGTTCGATCTTCACGTATGAAGCTGGACGTTGAAGAAGCCGAAGAGCGCGATTCGGGAAGGCTGTCGACTATCAGACAGCCATCTCACTCCACTCTGACAACAGAGATTCATCGCAAAGAGAACGAAAATAAGATACGGGAACTGTTACCCGAATACCGATGGAGTCGAAGTCTCCCTACATGGAACCATCAGGAAAATCGAGTTTCCATCAGACCGGTCTCTTCGGTCACGCGGGGACGAGATGACGCTATCCGTTATCGTCGTCACGTACAACTCAAGGGAGGATATTCAAGTCTTTCTGGAAAGCCTCTCAGTCCTCGTCGGAGAAATCAAACTCCTAGAGACTCGCATCACAGATAACGCGTCGAACGATGGGACCAGAGAGTACCTTCTGAGAGCCAAGAGCGAGTTTCCCGAGCTGGGGATCAATCTCAGATTCAACGAGCGAAACGTGGGATTGAGCAAGGCCCTCGATAATGAGATCCTATCGTCAAGAGGCAACCACCTCCTCATCTGCAACCCTGACATTAGATTCACGGGATCGACGTTGAACCTCTTCCGTCACATCCCCATCGATTCTCCCGCGACTCCGACTGCGCTCGTCCCTGAACTACTCAACGAGGACGGAACGGTTCAGAGAAAGATCTATCGCCGCTATCCGACTCTGACCCGGATCATTTGTTCTGCCACGTCCATCGGATCGACGATATCCCTATTCTTACCTTGGATTCTGAGAGACTATCTCTACGAGGATCACGCGTTCGCGGGCCCTGTAGATGGCATCGAACAGGCGAGTGCTGTGTGCCTCCTGATCGACTCTGCGTCGGCACTCGCCCTCGATCCCTTTTTCGATCCCCAATTCCCAGTTCTCTGGAACGATGTGGATATGATCATGCGGGCCAGAGAGCATGGGATACGCTTCAGAATCGTTCCCGGAGCCCACGTGTATCACCGACTCGGCCGCTCAGTGAGAAGAGAGAGGAGATCCAATCCGGAGAGGTTGTATATGCTGGCGTACAGCTCCAGAGGATTGATAGGCTTTGCTCGACGATGGAAGATGCATCCTAATCTTCTCCGTGTCGCCCTGTTCCTCGATGCCGTCTTTCGTATCGCCCGTGAGATTCCGATGAGATATCTCGGCAGAAAGACCCACATGATGAGAAGAAACGATCAGCCCCCTCCCATGAAAAAGATGATTCGCCAGTACACACTTCCCTTCAGGTGCTCGCTACGGTGATATGTCGAAAGAGTGATATGCCGAAAGAGACGAAAGCTACTAAACAAAGGGGGCTAGGCTCTTTTAGAGAAGTAACGAGGAGGCACGCTATTGGGTTTCAGCTGTTCGTTAAGGTGAATCAAAGTGCTCTCTTGTAGAGCCTGCTTTAGTACCCTGATGCCCGCCGCACTAAGTCTCGGTTCTCTGCCCCTCGCCAACGCACTACAAGATAAGTCCCACACTACCGTTGACACCTATCTGCTGACAGTCCACCGTTGCATGGTCTGTGGATTGTTGCAATTAGCTCACAGCGCACCGCCACAAGAAATGTTCAGCAAATACCTGTATGCGACAAGCGCGTCAAAAACGATGATTGACCACTTTGACAAGTACGCGGAATCCCTTGTAAAGTCGTTGTCGCACTCTCAAGAAAAAATAGTTGACATAGGTTCGAACGACGGCACTTTATTGAAAGCGTTTCATAAGTACGGTATGAGGAACCTCATCGGGGTCGAACCCGCGACAAATCTCGCGCAGGCTACCCAGAACAAAGATATCAAAATAATCTCCCGATTCTTCGATGGGGATTCGGTCGAACTCATAGGTCGTGAATCTGCGAAGCTTGTGACCGCGAACAATGTCGTATCGCATGTTCCTGACTTGGACGGCTTCATAAGCAACGTAGCCAAATTGCTCGCTCCTGACGGAACTTTCGTCTTCGAAATGCCCTGGGTAATGGACTGGCTCAGGCGCGGCAGTTTCGACATCATCTACCACGAACATCTTTCATACTTTGGATTCCGACCCTTGTCGATTGCTCTGGCGAGACACGGCTTGACAATGACCGGTCTTACACATTTCTCGGACATTCACGGTGGCAGCTGGCGAGGCATGGCAGTCAGAGCAGGTCATGAACCGGCCTTATGGAGCGGGGCTTACAATAAGCTCGAAGAAATCTTCGACATAGAGTTTCGCGAGCTAAACAAACAAGCCTTGGCGGACTTTGAGGAACGCATGCACAAGACTCGAGACTCATTTGTCAGCATGCTAACCGGACTGAAAAGTCAGGGAAAGACTATCGTTGGCTACGGTGCTCCTGCGAAAGCTACTATTTTACTGAATTACTGTAAAATAGACACTTCCATCATAGATTTCCTTTCTGATAGCACACCGGCCAAACAGGGGAAATATGTGCCCGGCGTAGACATACCCATTGTTTCCCCTGAGAAGTTCCACGAAGCCAAGCCAGACTATGCGGTAATGTTTGCTTGGAACTATCAGAGAGAAATACTCGAGAAAGAACAGGGGTGGACACGCGATGGAGGAAAGTTCATTGTTCCATTTCCGGAACCACATATTGTTCCGTGAATGAGTGTTGGTTTCGCTCAATCTTGGCTGCGGTCAAGACGACTGGGGGGACATTCGAGTAGACTTTGACTTTGCAACGCAGATAGGCGTATCGTCGAAGCTGAACCTCCGAGCCGACGCTCATGCTCTTCCATTTCGCGACAAAGCGTTCGCCAGCTGCCGATGCTGGCACGTTCTCGAGCACGTTCAGAATCCGATCCAAGTTCTTAACGAGATTCGAAGAGTGTCTTCGTCCGCCGACGTAAGATTTCCCGTAGATGAGGGGTATAAGATGCAGATGCTCATAGGTCTTGTAAACTTGGAATGGGCGACTTTCAAGAACGCCTATCTCACGTTTCGCCGTCATGTTCACAGGTGGATTATCAAACCGTTCGGGACGTTCGGCTTATCTGACAGGTACTTGTCGTATCCAATATGGGCAATCAAAGGCCGTAAGTCCAGATTTCTCCGCGGGATTCTCCGCAGATACTATTTCGAGTGGAAAGTAGAGTTGTGAGTAGGAACCGCATCCGTTCTCGACGCTGCCTAATTGACTCAATGAGGCAATGAAGACGTCACGCTGATCTGGCGCGGACGAGCCTAGGTTTGCGTTCGAATTTTTTAATAGTCAATCTCAGTCAAAGCGGAGCATGCTGAACGGAGTGAGAGTGCACGATCTTAAGCCAAATGTGGATGAGCGAGGATTTTTCGCAGAACTTTTCCGCCAAGACTGGAAGGAACTATTGGGTGATGACAGCGTGCCTCAAGCAAATCTCTCATACAGCTATCCCGGTATGGTTCGGGCCTGGCACCGGCACAACCGCGGCCAAGTAGACTACTTCATCGTCCTAGAAGGTTCACTGAAAATATGCGCCTACGATGACAATCAAAAGTCTACGACGTATGGACAGCTCGACGAGATACTAGTGAGTGGACGAAGGTTGCAGGTTGTTCGTGTTCCCGGTCATTACTGGCATGGGACCAAAGCCCTTGGGGACAAAGCATCGCTCACAGTTTACTGCGTCAACCGTCTGTATGATGCGAAGAATCCTGACGAGGAACGACGTCCTTGGAATGATCCTGGCATTATCGATCCCCGGACTTCGAAACCCTTTGACTGGAACAAGCCACCGCATAAGTGACGTTGGATGACACAGCGTCTACACGTTAGGTAAGGGGTGCTATACTAGCTCGTTCACTTGCAAGCAGTCTCAGCGCCTGATCAATCGGTAGGGGAGGATTCAACAGGGTCCTTGAAGCCTTGCTTGTTCCCAGAGACGAGTCCACCGGCCTCTTCGCCTTCCAGTTCAAATTCTTGGTTTCCACAGACGAAATCAGGCTCTCATCAAGTCCAAACGTACGAGCAATGCTCACCGCGAAACCATAGCGACTTAGCCTGCTCGCGCCACTTGTATGAATGATTCCGGGAACTTTCCGTTCTGCGATTTCTAGTACCATCCCAGCAAGATTCGTGTTCAAAGTAGGACTGGAATATTGGTCTACAACAACCGAAATTTTCTCTCCCTTTGACAGCTTGTCGTACACGTAGCTTGCCGCATTTGGCCTGTGGGGCCTACCCCATCCATAAACCACGCTTGCCCTGGCAACCCCCCAGTTTCCCTCTCCCGCTGCCTTCGTAGCTTCTTCCCCTTTCAACTTGGACAAACCGTAGTGATTCATCGGGTTGGGAGGATCAGCTTCTGAATAGTTTCCCTTGTCACCTCCGAATACGTAATCGGTCGACAGTTGTAGGAGGAAAGAGTTGGACTTCCTTGCTGCGCTCGCAAGATAGCTCACCGACTGCGCGTTCACGAGGAACGCAATGTCAGGTTGTGTCTCACACAAGTCGACATCTGTCATAGCTGCAGAGTTAACGATGATTTCAGGCCTAATCTCTCCAACAATTTTCTTTACCTGCCGCTCGTCCGTTTGGTCCAGGAGTATTCGTCGACCGCTCGGAGGTTGATGTTCGTTAAACGCTGCGTAAACTTCGTGGCCCTTTCCCGACGCTAGTCCTACGAGCTTGTGACCTAGCAATCCGCTCCCGCCGGTTACGAGTATTCGCGTGAGTCTACTAACACTCCTTCCATGGAGTCGCAGAAAGAGCCTTCTCACTCGCCAACGGCTTCCACCACGACTCGTGACCAAGATACCATTTGACCGTTAGTGCAAGCGCGTCGTCGAACGTATGATTGGGTTTCCAACCGAGTTTTTTCGTGGCTTTCTCAGACGATAACGAGTACCGGAAATCGTGCCCGGGTCTGTCCTCCGAGGAGACGATTGTCCCTTGGGGCTTCCCTAAGTGTTTCAACAATCTCCCTGCAACCTCCCGATTCGACAATTCATTGCCTGCAGAAAAGTTGTAGACTTCGCCGGGTTCTCCTTTCTCCAATGCCATTTCGATTCCGCAGCAAAAGTCTCGCACGTAGATCCAGTCCCTAACTTGTCCTCCACCGCCGTAGAGCGGAATCTCTTGACCGTTCAGAGCTCTGATGATTGACTTCGGAATGAACTTCTCAGGATGCTGATAGGGACCAAAATTGTTCGTACATCGGACGACAACAACTGGAAGTTTGAAAGTTGTGTGCCAAGCACGGGCCATGAGATCAGCGGCTGCTTTTGTTGAGGAGTAAGGGCTCGATGGATTCAATGGACTATTCTCATCAAAAGAACCGGACGACGTGGATCCGTAAACTTCGTCGGTCGAGACATGCACGATCTTCTTTACACGATTTTGCCTGGCCGATTCCAAGAGGTTGAAGGATCCTTTCGCATTGCTGGAGAAGAAGGCGTCAGGATTTGCTATGCTTCTATCCACGTGCGTTTCGGCGGCAAAATTAACGACGAGGTCCGCGCCTCTCAAGACCTTCATAGCCATCTTTTTATCAGCAAGATCCGCCTTAACAAACCGATACTGCTTGTTCTTCTTCAGGTCCTCTACATTTGCAGGATTACTGCCAATGCCTTCATAGTCGACATTTGTGGCGGTCAGGTCTATGCGCGATTCGATAATATGATGGAGGAAATTGCTTCCAATGAATCCAAGCCCGCCGGTGACAACGATAGATGCCATGTGGTGCTGACTCTGTTACCCTATGCGTTCTTGTCTGTTACAGCGAATCTTCCAAGACCCCGTTGTCTGGGGAGTCCGACTCCCTGGCCCTTGAGAAGGGCGTTGGCCTTCTCGAGCAACTCTTCCATTTCTTTTCTTTCATCGGCCGTCATCGTCTTCTGTTGATCGAGAACCTTGGCCAGTGCTTTGACAGTTAGGACCCACAACGGAAGGAATACTTCTTGTTCCTTTCCTGGAATCAGTTTGTACACGTACGGATTGGCTTCCATTGACACTGACGCGTCCGCGGCGTAGGCCCCGGTTCTTTTCATGTGATAGAGTCCTGCGAAAATAGCGAGGGGCACTGCCACTACAAGCCCAACTATTGTGAACACTGTTAGGGTGGGGAAGATGGGAGAAAGGTACTTGTTGTCTGCAATTCCGAGCTTGAACAAGACAACTAGGTTACTTGCGAATCCAATGAGGAAAGCGAGATACAGGCCATAGCCGGTTCTGAAATAGAACCAGCCGCGAAACAATAGTTTCCAAAGATTCAATTTTTTAGTGGTCTCCTCGGGGGTGGATCTCCGAACGTTTATATCAATATCTAGCCCGAAATCGTCGACGACTGCCGATGCAGAAGCGAATCCTGCTGTTACCTCTCATATGGGGCGCATTCGGATTATCGGAGGTTGTCGTGGTCACCTATCTTCTCGGTTCTGTCCTTAACAGTCTTCCTTATGGCGCTAACGACAAGCCGATAGGTGGCTCGTATCTTCCTGTACTCGCCTTCAATGTCATTGGTATATTCATCGTCCTTGGACTCAGCCTGTACTCGCTTGGGGTCTGGAATATTGACTGGACGAACCGAAAGACAAGAGTTGAATTTGTTGCTATCGGGGTGCTGTTCGGGAGTGTTATGGCAGTATTCTATTATCCGATTTTCCTCTTCTCTGCAGTCGTAGCCTTGGTCTATTTGCTCGCTTCAAACATAGACTAGTTATCGTCGAAATTCCGGATGGCCTCTGTAGACTGTCTCCTAGAGACTTACGAAGGTGCTTTCGCCGACTACGAA
>Ga0137399_10001851_pt1 | contig 10041 bp, 7 predicted proteins | sample czorhiz316metaG_FD_104810 | JGI IMG/M metagenome (GOLD analysis project Ga0137399, IMG submission 104810) | Vadose zone soil microbial communities from Angelo Coast Range Reserve, California, USA - czorhiz3.16 metaG | ecosystem: Environmental > Terrestrial > Soil > Vadose zone | place: USA...
AGAGACATCGAACCCTTGGTGGAAGTCGGAATAATAAGTGATGAACGAATTATCAAGAAAGCCCTCCTGCAGTTCGCGCCAATATGGGGAATGAATAGATTCAGTCCCTCGTCGTAGGCAACAGAAACCAGAACCAGTAGAATCTGAATTGAGTGCTTTATGCCCAGTTTTTTCCTCTCATTGTTGGGTCAACTGTCACGCGGAGTTTGCTTTTCGGCACCTTCAAAATCGATCAGCTTGGGATGAGTGCCGAAAGGATCTTTCCAGATGTTAAGTGGCATTGGAGTAGCAAATCTCGACAATCTTCGAGAGTTCAGACCAGTCAAAGCGTTTCATAACATCGTCTCTCGCCGAACTTCCCAATCTCTCTCTTAGTTCCTTGTCACGCAACAGCTGGACGATCTTTCGAGCAAACTCGTCATTGTTGCCGCTCTGCACAATCAGCCCGGTCTCTCCATTTCGGATGTACTCTCGGACTTGCCCCACGTCTTCCGCCACAACAGGTTTGCCCATGCTTAGAAGTTCGACCAGCTTTCTAGGGCATTTTGTTCTATTGATGAGAGTGTCGTCGAAAGGATAGATTGCGATCTCTCCAGATCTGAGAGCTTTCGGAAGACTGTCGGGGTTTACCCAGCCAATGATTGAAATGGTATCCGATAAACCGCATTCCTTGGCTAGAGAGACTAGTCTGTTCTCCTCACCAAAGGATCCCTTTCCCACCACAATGAGTCGAATGGAGGGTATGGAGTCGGCAACGCGGCTGAGAATCCTGATGAGCCGTTCGACGGTGAATTCGCGGAACCTTGTGTAAAGCAAGACACTGTTTGAACCCTCAGGAGCACCCGTCCAACGAAGATCATCATTACCATAGATAGGGTCCTTCTCGGCCCCATTTGGTAGATAGTGGATCTTCCGAGAGTCAAGCCCGAAGCCCTTCGAAGAAATGTCGAAGAGACCCCGACTGGCCACTGTAAGCTGGTCAGCGTGTCGGACAATGAATCTCTCTTGAAAATTGAAGAAGAGCACCATCAAGAGGGACCTCGTCCGGCTACTCCGGTAATATGACCCGTATCCAGAGAGGCCTTCGAGATCATCCGTATCGATCACCAAAGGTGTCCCTATCAGATGAAGCCGCTTGAGGATGATGCATATCATCGCCACTACGCCGCTGTATCCTTTCGGCTTGAACACGTGAACTATAGAAGGTCGCATGCTGAACGTATTCAGAGTGAGGCGCAGCGAATTTAGGACGTATTTGAAAATCGGAACCCGAGACATCTTAATGTTGGAAATTGGCACACCCTTCAGCTGCATCAACCTCCCGGAATGCGGGGGATTGTCATAAGGCGGCAAGACTATGCGAGGGTCGTAACCACCGGCAGACTTCAGCGCTTCCGCTATCGGAACCATTCTGACCCTCACCGTGCCCATGGGGTCGAGAGCGAATGGTCCCACCATTGCTACACGAGTAGGAGAGTAGGGTCTCTTTGCTTGCGTGTCAGCGTCCTCCGTTGCTGAAGACTTCGCTCCAAGTTCGCTTCCCTAGCAGGAAATAGTCTACGACAATTGGCCGGGGATAAATTGGAATCTTCTTAGAAGGAAGTGATGTTCTCGTCCTTTTTGTTCTGAGTTCAGCCAGGACGATCCTTCTTTGCTTGAGGAGACTACCGAAAGCTCTGAGTATGGATTTTGCTTCGGCAGGTCGTCGCTTGACGAGCGCGAAGATGACGTTCACAAACTCGAACAGGCTGCGCGTGGGGATAACAGCCAACAGGGCTGGCCGACTATAATACTTGAAGAGCAGGTGAAAGCTGTTTCTGTGCATGAAGAAGAACCGGTATTCGTCTCGGAATGTCTTGAACGCGTAGCTTCCTAGGTGATATACGGAAGTCGACGGGTTGCATGCGACTTTGAATCCTGCTAGGTGAGCTCTCCAGCAGAGATCAGTTTCCTCGTGGTACATGACAAATTCTGTGTCTAGCGTTCCAATGTGCTTGAAAACCTCCCTTCGAACCATGAAGGCTGCGCCGCCGGCCCAGAACGAGTAGCAGGGATGATCATATTGACCATGGTCCTCCTCTATTGTGTCAAAAACTCGACCGCGGCAAAACGGGTATCCCAGATAGTCCATGTAGCCTCCTGCAGCCCCCGCATAATCAAAGGCGCCGTTGCTCGATAGTGATCTTATCTTTGGCTGGATGATTGCTAGCTTAGGATCGGCCTGTAGAGAAGCCTGAAGCTCCTCGAGGACTCTCGGCTCCAGCACAACATCGTTGTTCAACATCATTACATACTCTCCCGACGAGAGTTCGACTCCATGGTTGAGGGCAGCAGCGAAACCGGGGTTTTCCGAATTCTGAACGACCTTCACCCAGCTGAAGTTCCGTTGGATGAAGCTTACACTCGAATCGTGAGATGCGTTGTCCACTACAAGGGTCTCGAAATCAGAGAACGTTTGACGTTTCAAAGAGTCGAGCAAAGGTGAAATGACACTAAGGCCATTGTGATTTACGATAATTACGGATATCTTTGGAATATTTGCGAGAGTCTCTAACTGACCCCTTGGGCTTTTGGACGCGTCCAAATCGGACTGATGCCCCTCGCTCTGATCGAGAACCTCCACCATTCCATTCTCCCTTGTAAAGGTAGCCATCCCCTTAAGGGCTAGATCGAATCCTCTCTCTTTTCGTTCCCGATCTGGAACGCTTGATCTCGAGCCTAAGTCTGAACAAGCCCAAAAGCTGTTTTGCTACGATCATCGGCAGTTTCTTAGGCATGTAGATTCGCGTGTCTCCCTCGGCTCTTGGGCGCTGCCTTATCGGGACCTCGACTATTCTCGCGCTCAATGCGAGTGCTCTGATTGTGAATTCTCCCCAGAAACTGTACTCGAGCCTTTCGACGTCATCTAGAATAGACATCAGTAGAGTTCTCCTAACCAGTCTGAAACCGCAATCAATGTCGTGCAGCTTTACCCCGAAGAGTATTCTTGTGATAGCGTGGAATCCTCTCGAGAGGATAAGTCGATGGATTCCTTCGGCGCGGTTGAGCTTTCGACCGATTACTAGGTCAGCGACGAGTCTCTGATTCCAGAGGGGCCAGAAGTCGGAGGGAAGGTATTGCCCGTCTGAATCTGAGAAGAAGACGTATGGAGAGCTGGCCCTTTTCAAGGCGTCCTTCGTCGCCCGGGCGTAGCCCTTCCGTTCTGAGCCTAGGTACACTTGAATCGGGAACTTCGTCGATATCTTCTGAAGTATCTCTTTCGTACCATCGGTGCTCCCGTCCTCCGCGATGGTGAAGTCGGCCCCAGTCTTCCTGACTATTTCATCATAAAAAGCGGAGACCACTTTCTCGATGCCCGTTGCCTCGTTATACACGGGCATAACAATCGTAAGACTCTGAGTTGTACTCAAGCAACACATAAGCCGATTCGAAATATTCAGGCGCTCATTGTCGCGTTCCTACCGATGAGCTCTACCATATTGGTCTATTATCGCGGACGACCTAGTTGCCCGAGGGGACCTTCACCATGACCTCGGTTGCGTAAGAACCGTTCGTGAGAGTCTTCTCGGCCCAATCATAGAATCGTGACAATCCGTCTTTTATTGGCACGACGGGTTTCCATCCCAATAGCCGGCTAGCTTTGTCCCAATTTGCTGCTCGGCCCATGGCACCGCTGGGCTTGGATGGGTCGTAGGTTGGAACGATTTTCTTCCCGGAAATCCTGATGATCTGCTCTGCGAGTTCTCTGATCGTAACTCTCTGGTCCGAGCCGATGTTCACAACGTCACCGTCGCTTATCCCGCTGCAGGTCGAGACAATGCCGCTTACGGCATCATCAGCATAGAGGAAGGATCTAGTCTGGTTTCCAGTTCCATACACAACGAACGGCACCCTGGGATAGAGTACTGCCTTTCTTACAAGCGCAGGTATCACGTGGGCGGTCTTAGGATTTAGATCCTCGTGCTCGGCGTAGACATTGAACATACGAACCGTTGAGGTCTTCATACCATGTTCTTTCGCATACCATTTCGCTTGTATTTCCCCCATCAGCTTCGCCCACGCATAGGTCGACTCGGGATTTGCGGGATAAGCGTCCTCTTCCTTCAAAGGGGGAGCGTCCGGATTGTCCTGCTTCTCGACGGGGTACACGCAGGCTGTGCTACAATACAGGTATCGATCAACATTTGCACGTCTTGCAGCTTCTAACATCAATGTGTTCATGAGAATGTTACTATCATAGATTTCCGCCTGTGATCCTGCTCCCGGGCTCATGTATTCAATGCCTCCAAGTTTCGCCGCTAGGTGGAAAACGATGTCGACATTCTGGACGGCCTCGTCGCAGTTCTTCGGTGAACGAAGGTCTATTCGTCGAAAGTCGATCTTGTCGAGAACATGCTGAATGTTTTCCATTCGTCCTCGCTCAAGGTTGTCCGCCACCCTTACGATGGAACCTTGGCGAATCAGATGCTCGACGAGATGTGAGCCGATGTGGCCCGCTCCACCGGTCACAAGAACGTTTACGCCGTTGAGGTTCATTGGTGAATTCGACAAGATGGTCCGACCGTTGAGGTGTTCTTTTAAGTTATTGCTCGAATTTCGCAACAAACAGAGCTGTATTAAGTGATCTAATACCGAAACGACGGCGTGGGGATTGCAGAATGTTTATCATGCCAGAATCAGACAGCTCGCGATCCGAACCAAGAACGTACGCCTAACGAACTGGAGGTAGCCTTGTTGAAAGACTCGGATCGGTCAGAGACCTATTCTTTGCATTTTTCGTTTACACTGAATTGGTCGACTACTCGTTGGCCGAGCTATTCCTAAAATATGATGCTAGTGCAAGTAAAGGCTAGACTGTTCGATGTTCGCTTGCCGATCAATTCTCGATAGACTACGGTAGTGAGCGCGAGTGGAAACTCTTCCGACTCCCGTCTACTCAACTGGACCCTTCAACGATGACGTTCCCTCCCCGGAAAGGTTAGCGGAAGATCCGCTTGTTTCGCTCATCGTCATAAACCATAACGGTAGATTGAAACTCAGGGAGTTGCTAGATGATTGCCTGATCTCTCTTCTCAAGACCAGTTACCCTAACTTCGAGATTCTCTTTGTGGACAACTGCAGTGACGATGACAGCGTGAATTATGTGCAGTACGCGTTTCAGGGATCCGGAATAAGAATCGTACCGCTAGGTGCGAACCTCGGCTATGCGGGAGCTGTCAATCACGCATTGGAACTGGCCAGCGGGAGTATCATAGGGGTTCTGAACAATGACATCACCGTGGTGGACCCGCGCTGGTTGACCACCCTCGTCGAGTTTATCCAACAACAGCCTTCGGTTGGGATCGTGTCCCCGGCGCTACTTCACGATGAGAAGAGGATAGATTCCATGGGAGGAGATGCAAACGTGCTTATGGTCGCGTGGGATGCTAACTCACGGGAGCAGTTCAACGCAGACTACGAAAGGCCTATGTATCGAGTGAGCCCGCCCGGAGCCGCCTTTGTGTTCAGGAGGGACCTTGCTACAAAGTTGAACAATGAGATCTTCGATCCTGACTTCTTCGCCTACTACGAGGACGTGCTTCTAGGTTTTCGAGTGAACATGATGGGCCAGAAGGTTGTCGTTCTTCCGAACAGTATTCTTCGCCATAAGAGGGGAGGATCATGGGGGTTGATCTCCCCATCCAAGTTCCGGCTCCAGCGACGGAATGCGGTGTGGACCGGAATTACAGTCTTCAACACCACCCAAGTCCTCCTAATGCTTCCCTGGTGGCTTCTTTCCAACACGTACGCTGGCATCCTCTACTATAGAACAACCAAGAATCCGCAATATCTGCTCTCCCCGTTCCAGGTGATCTGGTCTGTCGTAAGGAACCTGAAGAAGGTCTGGCGAAAGCACTTGCGATTCCAGATGGAGAACGGAGCATCTGTGTCAGGCCTCGAGTTCTCCTCCAGTCTCATACTGGACAACGAAAAACTAACCTTTGCTCGCAGAGCAGCCTTGTCCATTATCAACCTCGCGATTCGCCTAGCTGGCCTCAACAAGTTCAGAATAACACGCTTGAAGCGGTACCCACTTCTTGACCCGGCTTACTTGGCTAAGAATCAATGAAGCAAGCCCACTAGGCTACCTACTTCTCACATCATTCCTATTTCGTCTCGCCCTAATTCCCTTCTTCTACGACGACTTCAACGCCTGGGCGTATGGGGTATTTGGGAGTCTTCTGGTCGGCGGACACGACCCATATCATGTCATAGCTCAGGACCCTACGTTACTAAATATCAACCCATGGAGGTATCCGCCATTCTACCTCCTCTTCACAGTGCCCGCACTGCTCGCCAAGATCGGAACAGACCAGACACTCGTCTATCTCGCAACCCTCAAGATTCCGCTCGCGGTCTGTGATGTTGTTTCAACGCTATTCTTGTACAAGATTCTCAAGGCTCATTTTTCCCAGAGCACCGCACTCAAAGGTGCAGCGGCCTTCGCCTTTAGCCCGGCAATTGTCTTCGTGACGGCGGTCGCCGGGTTTAATGATCCAATTGCGGTAATGTTCACCCTAATTGCATTCTATTATTTCCAATCCTACAAGAAGAGGGAGGATTCAGTCGTCAGGATGGGGTTGTACAAGTCAGGTCTATTCCTGGGTCTTGGAATTGTAGCCAAGATCTATCCGCTCTTCCTGCTACCCGTCTTCATCCGTGATTCTAAGAATTGGAGGGATCGACTTCTACTCCTCGCCGTTTCGGGCTTTCCAGTCCTAGTCTTCAGCCTCCCATTCCTCATCTCAGATCCTTACTCGTATCTCTACATGCTGACGATCAAAAACGCTGGCGGGGCGCATCCTCTATTCGGCGCACTCAGCCTTCCAATTTATGGAGAACTCGTGATTATAGGAATCTTGGCTGTCGTACTAGCCTGGATCTACGTTGCCTCGCTGCCGATCTATTCAAGGCTCGTCTTGACCTTTCTTTGGATCAACCTAGCAACACTCTCGAATACGTTTCAATACCTGACATGGGGGATTCCGTTCTTCATCCTATTCCTCTACCAGAACAAGTCGGCCCCGAAGATGCTCCCCCTATACCCGATCATCGCCGTTCTCTCAGCGCTCGTGTTCAACGGCTCTTACGATATTTTCACTGGATCAACTGGTTTCTACTACTGGATGTTTCACGTGCTCCAGCAACCTGTGGTGATATTCCGAGCCAGTCCGCTGATGGGCCTGATTGCAACTTCCCTGACGCCCATCTCGATTCTAGTCACCTTCTATTACCTAGTGAGAATTGGTTCCGCGCACCGTCGAGAGACGTTCTGGACCAGGCTCCCTAACATCAGATTTCCTAGAAGGATCAGAACTTCCAGAATTATGGCCGGACGACGAATCCTGCTTCCACTCCTACTAATCACCATTGCCGCTCTCTCTTGGGCTTATGTGGCTACTCACTCAACATTCGAGAACTTCTCCTACCCCACCGAACAAGGAACCGTCTTCAATACCTCATTCCAGTTCCAGTCCTCGACTCTCGATTACCAGCTCGTCTTCGCCGGAGGCGGCAACTATTCCATTTCCCGAGATAGTGGACACATCATACTGAGCTCCTCGAAGACCAATAGCTCCTCCTACCTCTACCGAGGCTGGCTCGAAGTCCTCGACGGGTTCCACCCGTCAAGCTCGGCCCTTCTCTCATTCAGCTTCAAATTCGACAGTTTCCCTCCCAATGTCTCCAGCATGAACATTGCCACATTCACCGGCGGCCGTCTCTTCATCGCGAGAAATAACACTGGAACCAGCTTCGACTATTTCGAGACGACACCCGCCGACAACCGAACAATTGCTCCAGGGGACACGCAGTGGCACAGCTTGGACGTCAACTACTCGCAACAGAACACGACCATCATCTTGGACAATCACACGTTACTGCTCCCGCCGACGATGTTCACCCGAGCCATCTTGGGTAATACGAATGACAGCGTCCCGTTCGGGAGGGTAGAATACTCGAACCTCCAAGTCTCCATCCGCGACTTCTCAGCTGGCCCCTCCTCATCCCTGCTAGTCATATCCTCATTGGCCGTTCCTACTATCCTGAGCATTCTTGCGTTCGGAGCCGTGCCGGGAGGGTTCCTGCGTTCCAATCGCTCCAGAGAAGAAACTCGGATCAAAAAGGACGCGCCAATATGATTCGGGATGTCTCTTCCGTCAATCATGTTTTGGCTGATCCCTTTCTTGGAGTCGCCGAATCACGAAGGATCCTTAGACCGTTCGCATCAAAGATAGACCCCAGAGCTTTTCGAAAAAGCATTAGAGTGAGTTGCTAACGACCGCCCCTCCAATCCATGATAGAGGAAAGGGAAATACAGATTGAAGATCAGCGCGGTGATCCTTCTCTACAACGAAGAGGAAGTCATCGATGAATTCGCGGACCGTCTCATAAAATCCCTGGGCCAGCTAGGCCTCGATTATGAGATTATTTTCGTAGTGGAGGGAAGAGATTCCACTTTGAGCAAGGTGCTGGCTCTCTCCAAGGAAAACCCTCGTATCAGAGTAGAGTACAGCGAAGACAGGCTCGGTCTGGGAAAAGCTATGAAGAAAGGTCTCAGCCTGGTCGGGTCAGACTCCAACTATGTCCTGACAATGGACGCCGATCTAAATCATGATCCTGAAGAGATCTACACGTTGCTTGACGCTTCGAAGGAGGGCGACGTAGTCGTCGGGAGCAGGTCGAAGTCTCGAGGACTTGTTAAGGAGCTTCCCTGGTTCAAGAGGATTGTAAGCGCTTCGACGAACTGGGTCCTACGAAACGCGTTCGACATGCACTCCAGCGACTTAACCTCAGGCTTCAGAATCTACCAGACGAAGGTCGTTGAGAGTGTCCGTGACGAGCTTGTGTCGAAGAACTTCGAAGTGACCGCGGAGTTGCTCATAAGGGCAAAGAAGAAGGGGTTCTCGATTGTGGAAGTCCCGATTACATTCACTCGTCGGCCGAGGGGCTCTAGCAAGCTGAGTTTCGCCAAGAGTGGCGTCGGCTATGTCAAGCTTCTTTTCAGGCTGGGAGTATAGACTCGAGTTGCGCCTGGAAGTCTAAGCCGAATTGGCGAACCGAAAGAAGTATGCGCTGTTTGCATTAGTTGCATCTGTGCCCTTATCCTTCGAGATAGTTCCCGGCGTACTCTCCGCCCCGGTCCTCGGTCTGACCGCGCTACTAGTCCCTTACATGATCGCGAGATATCGTCTGGACCATCGCCAGATTCTACGAGCAGTCATCTTCTGCACCTCTGCAGCGCTCGGGATCATATCCATTCTGACCGGTTATGTGAATTATCTTACTGACGAGTGGGCCACGCCTCAGTACGTTACGCTCCTCCTGCAAAGCCACGACTGGTACTCTGTTCCTCTCCAGTTCCAATATGTCCGTTCAGGCATGGTCCTATCAGCGCAAGTCTGGAACGTCTACCTGCCCTTACTCGCCCTCGTCCAAGTCCCATACGTCTGGCTTGATTACAGATGGTTCACCCTAGGCGTCTGGGGCTTGCTCGTCTACTCTCTGCGGAACCGGTACTACACCTCAATGGCGCTCGCGGGGCAGTATGCCGCGGTGATGGCGGCCAACGGGTTCAACGATGTGATACCGCTGCTGTTTCTCACCTTCGCTTTCGTGACTTTCAAAGGTCGCCGCGCGAAAGCTGCCGAGTATCTCTCGCTGGGAATGAAGCAGTTCGCGAACATTTTCGTATTCCTGTACTATCTCCTACGTCGCGACTGGAAACAGGCGGCTGTAACGGTAATCGTTACCGCCCTTTTCCTTCTCCCCTTCGCAATCTGGGACTGGAAATCGGCAATCTGCACTCCCATCCTAGACATGCCACCCGACTGTCACAACATGAATAACCTCACATTCAACTCCGTACATTCCCTCATCAACTTCGCAATATGGCCTGTCTGGGTCATAGCAGTCTTCTACCCTACGCTCGGAGTTGGAGCAGCCCGACTAAAGGAGAGGTTGGCCAATCTATGGACCCGATATGCGAATAGAACCGGTCTA
>Ga0137399_10001852_pt1 | contig 10041 bp, 14 predicted proteins | sample czorhiz316metaG_FD_104810 | JGI IMG/M metagenome (GOLD analysis project Ga0137399, IMG submission 104810) | Vadose zone soil microbial communities from Angelo Coast Range Reserve, California, USA - czorhiz3.16 metaG | ecosystem: Environmental > Terrestrial > Soil > Vadose zone | place: USA...
CTATGCGCGCATCCGCGCGGCGCTCGAGCGCGCAGGCAAGCCGATCGGTAATCTCGATCTCATGATCGCCTCGCATGCCGTGGCGGTGGAAGCGACCGTTGTAACGAACAATGTGCGGCACTTTGCATCGGTGCCCGGGCTCAAGGTCGAGGAATGGAAGTGAGGTTGCCCGGCGTTCGGACGGCCGTCAGTTCCCGGAGAATTTATGTCCCCCGCAGCCAGATTGATGTCCGGGATCATCCTCATCATCGTGCCAACGATCGTTTCGCCGCTCGAACCCGCAACGCCGGCGTTATCGAACAAAACAACCGGCCGGTTCGCGGCAAATCCGTCGGTGACCGCAGGATCCCAATGATCCATGCCGGCACGAAAGTGTGGCATAAAGACCAGAGGCAGTCCGATCTCCCTCCCGAACCGGCGATAAGCAAAACGAATTCCGCTCGCCTCTACGAATCGGGTCGGAGCCGTAACGTGTGTGTGTTCCATCCGCTGAATGCCTTCTGGTTTCCGGTCACTGATCAAACAGTGCGGCCGACATGATTTGCGATGCCGTCGGGATTGGCTGACCGTGTAATGTGCAGCCCGCGGTCCGGGCAATGTCGTCGGTCCAAGTTAAGATTTGAGCGGCGGGATTATGCCGGCAGTGCTCGACCAACAAGTTTCGGAATTCGGATTTGAAGTTCATCCGCGGATATTTTTCGAGCAATTCCTCGACCAATTGCGCTGGCACTTGATCAAGGCCTAAACCCAGGAAATCGAGTCCGGCCCCGAGGTGGACTAACGCGATCTCATCTGCCAGCCGGGTTGGGATCCCGGGGGACGTGTGCAACGCAATTGCGTTCCAGACGAGGCCGGTTCTCTCCGGCGATACCTCGTGCTTCGCGCAGAACTCCCGCGCAGCATCTGCGCCATCCACCTCAAACCGATTGTCGCGACGATAGGGAGGAACCAGCCCGAGGTCGTGCAACACGGCGCCGCAAAACGCGGCTTCTTCGTCAACCACGACGCGGCCGAGACCTCTGACAGCGAGACTGCCGAATATGTAGGTTCGAAGACAATGAGTGCAGAGAAACTCAGGTGAGCTCAATTCCAGCAAGTCGATCGCGGCATTGCACAGCGTCGTATCCGGTATTGGAATGCCGGCCACCGATTTCAAACGTGCCAAGGTCATGGCGAGATTCCCTTTTTGGAAATACTCAATCGCCAGCATGGTTTGCGCACCTGAACATTGCCCGGCCCGGCAAGCCGGGCCCAGCGATCGATCCGATCGACCTTGTTCTTATGAAAGAGGAACTCGATGCCGTGGCCGAGCGCGTCCACGCTTGCCTGTTTCTGAACCATCATGGTCGGTAGATCGAGTTCAGGACTCACCTTTATGCCGAAGCCCGCGAACTTCGTTCTGGCCAGGTCGAACAGCACCGAGGCGTGCAACAGGGCTTTCGAGGGAATGCAACCGACGTTCAAGCAGGTGCCGCCCAGCACGGCTGCGCCCTCGACGCACGCCGTCTTCAGACCAAGTTGTCCGGCACGGTTGGCAGCGGTATAGCCGCTCACACCGCTGCCGATCACCACCACATCGTAGTCGGTCGCTGCCTTAGGCGGGGCTGCTCCCATGGCCGCCTCAATACTCGAACCACCCCGCCAGCTCTCGATTCTTCGCCTCGGTGAAGGGCGAGTAGAGGTGATCGATCGCGACGTCGGGCGGGGAGATCAGGATCGACTTCAAGTGCGACAGCGCGTCGAAGCCGTACTTGCCGTAGTAGTGGCCCATCCCGGCCGTCCCGGTCCCGCCGAACGGCATGGTCTCAACGAATAGGTGGACGTTGACCATGTTCACCGCGCCGCCGCCGAACGAGAGCTGGCCGATGAAGCGGTCGATGGTCTTCCGGTCCCTGCTGAAGATGAACCCCGCGAGCGGACGGCCCGGCTTGGCCATCCGCTCCATCGCCTCGTCGAAGGATTTGTAGGTCAGGATCGGCAGGATCGGTCCGAAGATCTCGTCCTCCATGATCTTGTCGTCCCAGGTGATCGGATAAAGCAGCGTCGGATCGAGGTAGTGCGCGTCCCGGTCCGATTTGCCGCCGGCGATCACCTTGCTGGGGTCGATGAGGCCGGCCAGACGATCGACCGCGCGCTCATTGATGATGCGCGAATAGTCGGGGTTGGATTTCGGATCGTCGCCGAAGAGCTCGGTGAGCGCCTTCTTGGCCTCGGCCACGAACTGCTCGGCCACCGACTCGTGGACATAGGCGTAACCGGGCGAGGTGCACCATTGGCCGCCCCAAGCCATCGCGCCCCAGACGATCTTCTTGGCCGCATCGGGCACGTTGGCGGTTTCGTCGACCACGGCCGGATTCATGCCGCCGAGCTCGAGCAGCACCGGCGTCAGGGTTTCGGCGGCCGCGCGGGCGACGATCTTGCCGACGAAAGTGCTGCCGGTGAAGAAGATGAAGTCGTTCGGCAGCTTCAGGAGTTCGGTGTTCGTCTCCTTGCCGCCGGGCACCACGGTGACGGCCGCGGGGTCGAAATACTTCGGCACCAGGTCGAGCAGCACGGCGGTCGTCGCCGGCAGCGCCTCACTAAGGGTGAGGATGCAAGTGTTCCCCGCCGCCAGCGCCGCCAGCGCAGGACGGATCAGCAGCAGCAGAGGTCCATTGAACGGACCAATGATCAGCGCGACACCGTAGGGCTCGCGATAGACCATGCCCTTGTGGCCGGTCTTGGCCAGGAACTTCGGCACCGGCGCTTCCTCCGGCGTCATCCATCCCTTGAGCTGCATCTTCTGCACCTCGGACTCGCCCGCCGAGGCCTGGGTCTCGAAGATGTATTCCTGGGAGGCGGTCTTGAAGTCCTTGGCCATCGCCTTCTGGAAGCGGGTCTCGTTCTCGCGGATCATGCGCGCCATACGATCGAGCTGGTCGACCCGCCACTCGTAGGTGCGGGTGGCGCCCGAGGCGAACAGCGCCTTCTGCGCGTCAAAGATATCCTGGAACTTGTTCATTGGAGCTCTCCCAGAATGCGCTTACAGAGCGCTCGCTTTGATCGCGTTGATGGCGGTGTTGTCCCAGTAACAGTCCAGGCGCGTTATTTTGCCGTCCGCGTTGTAGCGGATGATGTACGTATGGGCGATGCGATCGACCTCGCCTTTCTTTACGACGCCAGGGACGTCGGCCGGCATCGTCCCGCCAAGGAGGGCCTGCACCGTGACGGCGTTGCCTTCGCCCTCGATCAGTTCGACGATCTCGACCCCGAAGTCCGGCACCGCATGCGGGAAGCCGCGCCAGATATTCTCGAGGCCGCCCCGGATCGGCATGAAGCTGTTCTTGCCGTAGGGCAGGTAGCGTCCCTGGGCGCCCTCGGCGCACAGGGCCAGCATGCCGTCGACGTCGTGAGCGTCGTATGCGGCGAAGAACTTCCTGGTGATCGCCTTCACGTCCAGCGCGTTGCTCATAGGACCTCCATCGGGACTGCCGTTGGCGATGGCGCGGGCTACGCCATCGTCAAAACCATCCGAAAGCGGGCTTGGCCGGACATCATCCGGGCATAGGCTTCCGGCGCGCGCTCGAGCGGCATGGTCTCGACCATCGCGGCGACATCGCTCATGGCGCTGAACCGCAGCGTCGCGTCGCCGGCCCTCGGCGTCCCCGTCAGGGCGCCATCGACCCCAAGCTGTTTGAACAGCAACTCAAACGCCGACAGTGCGATTGGCTCGTCCGAGGCGCCGAGGGAGATCACCACGCCGCCACGCCGCAGACCGCCGACGGCGGCGGCGACGGCTTTGCCGCCCGAGGCAGTCGCCAGGACGACCTGGGCGCCGCCTCGCTCTTGCAGGGCCTTGGCGACATCGGCGGTGGAACTGTCGATGTAATGGTGGGCGCCGAGTTTCTTGGACAGCTCCGCGCGGTCATCGCCGCGGTCGATGGCGACAACTTCGAAGCCCATGTGGCGGGCATACTGCACACCCAGGTGGCCCAGGCCGCCGACGCCGAACACCGCGACCAGGTCGCCGGCCCGCGCCGGCGCGTTTCGCAGCGCGCTGAAAGTAGTGAGGCCCGCGCACAGCAGCGGTGCGGCGGCGACGGCCGAGAGATCGTCCGGCACCGCGATCAGCCCGCTGGCCTTGGCGATCATCATTTCGGCGTAGCCGCCGTCGTGCTGCACGCCGGTGTAGCCTTGGTTCACGCAGTTCACGAGGTCGCCATCGCGGCAGTATTCACAATAGCCGCAGGCACCGCCGAGGAAGCCGATGCCGACCCGTTGGCCGACGGCCCAGCCTTCGACGCCTTCTCCAACAACGTCGATCCGTCCGACCGCTTCGTGCCCGGGCACCCTCGGCCACTCGATCGGCAAGACGCCTTCGACCGTGGCCGAGTCCGAATGACAAACGCCGCAGGCCTCGACCCGGACCCGGACATGGCCAGCCGGCGGCTCAACAACCGGCAAGGTGGTGAGTTCCAGCTTGCCCGGGCTCAGGGCTTGCACCGCCCGATAGGTGGATTGCGTCGCCGCCATAGTCGCCTCCCATGGATTTCGTTCGGCCCAAGCAATGCAGCGGAAACCTGCCGGCGTGCGTTCGAAAAGCTCACGCTATGGCGGATGTCGGCCACGCTACTTCAATTTGCGAGCGGCTTAAATGACCTATAGTGCACGTTTTTAGGACACGCTCCGTTGAGGGGGGAATGGCAATGCAACGTATCGGCTTCATAATCCCCGAGGGATTTCAGATGCTGGCACTGGCGCCGCAGACGGTTTTTGAATATGCCAACATGAGCGCGGGAAAAACTATCTATGACGTCCGGGTGCTTTCCGAGAAAGGCCGCCTGCTTCGCTCAACTCTTGGAATCGCCCTTCAGACTGAACGCTTCAGCGGTTTGCGCTTTGATACGCTCATATTTGGTGGGACCAACGAAGCAACGCCTCGACTCACGCCCGGACTACTGAACTTTGCAAGGCGCGCATTGAAAAATTCGAGACGCGTGGCCTCTATGTGTACCGGCGCATTCGTTCTCGCCGAAGCGGGCCTGCTTGACGGTCGGCGAGCGACAACACATTGGGCTTTCTCGCGGGAATTGCAAACGCGCTTTCCCAAGATCACGGTTGAAGAAGACCGGATTTTCATCGTCGACGGCCCTGTGTGGACTTCGGCAGGCGCCACAGCTGCTCTTGATCTGGCCCTGGCAATGGTCGAGAAGGATTTGGGTGCTGATGTCGCACGGTCTACAGCGCGTTTGCTGGTCATGCACCAGCGCCGCGCGGGAGGGCAGTGCCAGCATTCCGAATTGTTGGCCTTGTCGCCCAAGTCAGACCGCATTCAAAATGCCATCGGTTACGCCGAAAAGCACCTTCGCAGCGAACTGTCCGTTGGAAAGCTGGCGGAAGTTGCCAACCTCAGTCCGCGTCAGTTCAGCCGCGCGTTCCAAAAGGAAACCGGACAATCCCCTGCCAAAGCCGTCGAGAAACTGCGCCTTGAGTCGGCACGGCTCATGATTGAGCAAAGCCGTCATCCCATTCAGGTTGTCGCGCAAGAAACGGGTTTTGTTGATCCTCGCCGGATGCGCGAGGCCTTCTTACGGTCGTTTGGTCTGCCGCCGCAAGCCTTTCGCCGAAACGCCCGCGAAAATGGGCAGCGGCTGAAGCGGTAGGCATGTCCAACAATGACCGGAAAGCGGTAGATATATGTCATTCAAGACATTAGCGAGCCGGTTAAAGTTGTCTCGTTCTTGACCGAGGCCGCCAGGAGACGGCCAGTTGGCGATTTCAAGAAATGGCGACACGGCGTCTCTGCTGACTACAAGGGCTTGTTCTTCTCCTCAGGCTGTCGCTTCGGACTGGGGGGCTAAGCGCCACGCTACTTGAAGTTCCGCGCGCCTTAAATGACGGCAATCGCCGTTTTCAGGACACACTCCCTTGAAGGAGTCTGGCAATGCAACGTGTCGGCATCATAGTCCCCGAAGGATTTCAGATGCTGGGATTGGCCCCGCAGTCCATTTTTGAGTTTGCCAACAGGAGTGCGGGAAAAGATGTCTACGACGTGAGGGCTCGAACGCTTCCCAAACGCCCGTGTCTTCGCAACGCCCGACACGGTTGAGGTGATGCGCCGGAATGCCTCCCCGGAAGCTCTCCTTGCGGCTTGGGAGGCCGGGTTCCCGGGACAAATTCCGCACAAGCTGGTGATCGCAGAGGAGCTCGAGCGAAACGTGATCGACCTGGAGGGCCATGAATTGGTCGTCATGGAGATAGGCCATACGGATGCGGATCATACGACCTGCCTCCATGTCCCTTCGATCGGGCTCGTGGTCGCTGGCGATGCCGCCTACAACGACGTTCATCTCTATCTTGCCGAGTCTGATCCGCAGACGCGCAAGGAGTGGATTTGCCGCGCTCGATACCATCGAGTCGCTCGAGCCGCGTGCAGTGGTCGCGACACACAAACGGCCGGAGAACGACGACGATCCCCGGATCATCGAAGAGACGCGGCAGTACATCCGTGATTTCGATCGGCTGGCGCAAACGACCAGCACCGCTCAAGAACTCTACGACCAGATGCTGGCGTTGTATCCGAGCCGGATCAATCCCGGGTGGGCGCTATGGAGCTCCGCGCGCGCCGCCAAAGCCTAACCCCATTTCCACCCACACTGTCGCAACCGCGAGGATTCCCATGGAAAGCAACAAAGAGATCGCATTACGCGTTTTGACTGGCGCGTTCATCGATCGCGACATCAGTGTGGTCGAGCGGTACTTCGCGCCCGAGTACGTGCAGCATAACCCGTCGCTACCGAATGGGCGTGCTGCCATCCCCAATCTTATTGCGGGCCTCGGTCAGAACTTCTCCTACGAGCCCGGCATGGTCGTGGCCGAACGCGACCTGGTCATGGTTCACGGGCGCTACGTTGGATGGGGCCCAAAGCCGATGGTCGCCGTCGATATATTTCGTGTCGCGAACGGCCGCGTAGTCGAACACTGGGACGTGATGCAGGAAGAGGTCCCGGCCTCTCAGACCGCCAGCGGCAATCCGATGTTTGCACCGGGCCGATGATCGGTATCAACGCCAACGCATTCTCGAAGGGTGAGGAGAAGACATGAAGACGCCCGCCGAAAACAAGACGATCGTCCTTGAGGCATTCGACGCTTTATTCAAACTGCAGCAGATCAGCAAGTAGAGCATTCCCACTCTCAAAGCAGAGGCGCATTAGCCGTCACCGCGCAAGTCACTCTGGAGGCTCTCATGGCTACGAGATCGAGCAATCTCACTGCCCCAACGCAGTTCCTGCAAGTTGGCGAGCAACGCTATGCCTATCGTCGCTTTGGCGCAGGCATCGGACTCCCGCTGCTGTTCCTTCAGCACTTCACAGGAACACTCGACAACTGGGACTGGGCTGTCACCGATCCACTCGCAAAGGATCGAGAGGTGATTCTTTTCGACAACGCCGGCATAGGGCGAAGCTCGGGAGCTGTGCCCACTACGGTCGCCGAGATGACCACACATGTGCTGGCTTTCCTCGATGGCATGGGCCTGGCTCGTTGCGATGTCCTGGGATATTCGCTCGGGGGCATGATCGCGCAGCAGATGGCGCAGGATCGTCCCTCGATCGTGCGCAGAATGATCTTGGTCGCAACCGCTCCGCGTGGCGGCGAAGACATTATGCACCTCGAGAAACCGAGTCTCGCGAAGTACCTATCAGACCCGACTCTGCGGGGGTACGCGGTGCTCAGCAAGATCTTCTTCGCCCCGACGGAGTCGAGTCAGGCAGCGGGCAAAGCATTCATCGCCAGACTTGCGCAACGCACGGAGGATCGAGAACCACCTTCCGGCGCCGCGGTCGCGCAGGCACAGATTGCGGCCTTTCGCGACTGGGAAATGTCAACGGGGGAGCCTTTCGCTGCTCTCAGGAAGATCCACCAACCGACTCTCGTAGTGAATGGTGTGCGCGACGAGATGATTCCAATCCAGAACTCGTATTGGCTGGGTGAAAATCTACCCAACGCCGTCCTGCAGACATACCCAGATTCCGGCCACGGCGCCTTGTTCCAATTCCACGATTCCTTTACGCGGCACGCATCCGCATTCCTCGATTCCGACTCCGCGTCCGCTGCCTAAGGAGCTTGGGCTCCTCGATGTCGATATCGACGGATGGATTCACAGCTGCCCTTGATCTGGCCTTGGCAATGGTTGAAAAGGACCTGGGTGCCGATGTCGCACGGTCCACAGCTCAAAGGCTGGTCATGCAACATCGCCGCGCGGGTGGGAGCGATAGGCACGCCCGAGAATGTCCGGAAAGCGGCAGATATACGTCATTTGAGGCATTGGCTGACCGGCTAAAGTTGCCTCGAACGCTGCTCGTGGAGGCAAACCAATCAAAGGGAGAAATGATCGTGCGAAGCCACTATTTTGCCGCGCTGTACGCGCTCTTGTCCGTCGCCGCCAGTATTCCTGCGCATGCCGAAGCAGATTTGATCGGCAAATGGGTTGGACAATTCAACGGGGTCCAGATTGAGATACCACCGGAGCGGGGCCCCTTTGGGTACCTGCACGAAGGCGCCAAGGCAGCGCAGACGCCTAGGTTCGTCGAAAAAGCCCTGCAGCTCGATATTGAGACCCAGAGTAAAGGATTGGCGGTGGGTACCTGGACCGCAGGCGAGTTCAAAAAGAGGTTCGTCTGCGCACAGGTCAGTCAGACTGTTTGGAATTGCATAGACTCTGGCGGCCGCGCCAGCGTAGACGTGACCTCGCTAAGTGAGCTTAAGGTGTGCTACTTCGACAACCGAGAAGGCGCAGAGGGCGCTGGTTGTGCAATTTTGCGAAGAACTAAGTGAGTTAGACGTTGAATGCGCGGATTTGGGCTTCCCCCGTGTTCGGGGACGTCGTCCTTCGCTGAATTTTCGGCAGCTTCGTAGTCCGCCGGGCTCAAATATTTGAGTCTCGAGTGCCGACGGCGAGGAGACAAGACGATGACCACGCAAAATAGGGGCACTGCTCTTATAACCGGAGCGACATCAGGGATCGGGGCCGTCTACGCTGACCGCTTGGCAAGACGTGGCTATGATCTAATCATTGTCGCCCGCAATCGCCATCGTTTGGATTTACTGGCGAGACGCCTGACCGATGAAACCGGGCGTTCGGTCGAAGTGTTGGCCGCGAATCTCAACAGTAGGGGCGACCTCTCCCGCGTCGAGGACACGCTGAAGAGTGATTCCAGTATCACCATGCTAGTAAATAGTGCGGGTATGTGCGCACTGGCGTCGCTGCTCGATAGCGATGCGAACAAGATGGAAGAGATGATTTCTCTCAACATCACCGCGCTCACGCGTCTGACATATGCAGTCGCGCCGGGATTTGTTGCGCGCGGCACGGGCTCGATCATAAATATTTCTTCCGTCGCTGGTATTGCGCCGGAATTGCTCAATGGCGTGTATGGGGGCAGCAAAGCCTATGTGCTCTCTTTCAGTCTTTCGCTGCAACATGAGTTGGCTCCAAAGGGTATCCGCATTCAGGCTGTCCTTCCCGGCCCAATATCAACAGAGCCTTCGGACGTTGGTGGTATGACGGCGCCCCATTTGCCACCCGGGATTGTCATGACGGCTGAGAATCTTGTCGATGCGGCTTTAACGGGGCTTGATCAGAGTGAATTGGTCACAATTCCCGCACTAGCTGATAAAGATGAATGGGATCGTTACGAAGCTACGCGTCGCGGCATATCAACGCAGCTGTCACGCACGGAGCCAGTGGCGCCCTACAGTGTCAAACATTAGCCGCTTGCTACGTCAGGCACGACTTATAGCGACACCCTCAAGTCGGTGACGGGCTGTCTCAGAAGCGGCGGTCGGCGTTGCAACGTCTACGCAATAGAGTTGGGCCTCGAGCCATCGCGGCGGGCCCGCTTCGTTCGTCAACTTGGCTCCATCCGTCCGCGCGACGCAGACGTCCGCGATCGGCGCATCACCGCACTATCGCCGCACTAGACCGCAATGATTGCCGACTACCCGCCCTCGACAGAGAGTTCGACCGGAACATTGTTCCGCGTAGCGTGCGAGTAGGGACAG
>Ga0137399_10001855_pt1 | contig 10037 bp, 6 predicted proteins | sample czorhiz316metaG_FD_104810 | JGI IMG/M metagenome (GOLD analysis project Ga0137399, IMG submission 104810) | Vadose zone soil microbial communities from Angelo Coast Range Reserve, California, USA - czorhiz3.16 metaG | ecosystem: Environmental > Terrestrial > Soil > Vadose zone | place: USA...
GAAAACACCGATGCATCCGGCCGCGCGATCGGCGCGATCGCTCGCCACGGCAACACCGCTGCGGCGATGCCGACCACTGCGGCACATAACGCCGCGCCAGTCGCTAGCGCACCGCGCCTGCTGGCAAACGGATTCCGCCACTTGTCGGTTGAAGTCGGAGGCTCGGGTGCCGCTAGCGGCAATGCGTCTTGTGTGTCACGCTGTTCGCCCCGCAATCCCCTGAGAATTCGTTCCGGCGTGAACGGCAGTTCGCGAAAGCGCACCCCGGTCGCATCAAAGATGGCGTTGGCGATCGCCGCCGCGCTCGGGACGGAAGCGGATTCGCCGACGCCGAGCGGCGGTTGATCCCGTCGCGGCAGCATCAAGACGTCGATTTTTGGAATATCCGGGAAGGTGATGATGGGGTAGGCGCCCCATTCGCGGCTCGTCACCGAATTGCGATCGAACAAGACCTCTTCCATCAGCGCGCGGCTGGTCGACTGGATGACGTTGCCATGAATCTGGTGACGCACGCCGTCCGGATTGATCATCAGGCCGGAATCCTGACCGGCGACAACGCGGGTCACACTGACATCGCCTGTCGCCTTGTTGACGGCGACGTCGGCGATCCAGGCCGACCACGCGGCGCCGTAGCCCGGAAACTTGCTGTGAACATACAGCGCATAGGCAAAGCCCCGCCCGCGCACGATGTCGCCCTCGGCGGCGGGCTCTTTCCAAACCGGGCGAGGGCACCAGTCTGCGCGCTTGGCGACGGCATTGACGAGATCGATCGCGCGGGGATCCCTGAGATAGCGCAAGCGATATTCGATCGGATCGACGCCGGCCTCGGTTGCCAGTTCGTCGATATAGGATTCATGCGCAAAGGTGTTCGGCAATGCCGAGACGCCACGAAACCACGAGGCGCGCACGATCGGCGGCATGTCGTGCGCGACCACGCGCATGGCGTCGTAATCGTACGGCGGGATCGCGGTGCGGTCCCCCATCTCGGACACTTCCGGGACCGGCGCAATCGCGCCCGTCAGCAATAGCGCCAAGGTCGGCGCGCCATTGGACGGGTAGCGCGTCGCAAAATCGTAACCGGCGACGCTGCCATCGGCGCGCAATCCGCCGTTGACGTCCATCAGCTGCGCGGTGCCCTTTGGCTCCCAGGCGTGTTCCTGTTCGCGCGTCAGCTGCACCCGGACCGGGCGGCCGACCGCGCGCGACAGCAGAACCGCGTCGGCGGAAACGTCGTCGGCACAATTGCGGCCATAGCAGCCGGCGGCCTCCATCCGGATCACATCGATCTCGCTCTCCGGCCGCTGCAGCAGCCGCGCGAGGTCGGTGAGCAGGATGTGGGGATTTTGCGTGCCGGACCAGACCCGTACGTACCCTACCTGATAATCCGCAACAGCGCAGGACGGGCCGATCGAGCCGTGCATCTGGTATGGCCAGATGTAAGTCCGTTGCATCGGTTTTGCGGCAGCGGCGATGGCAGCATCCACGTCGCCTTTGTCGATCAGGGTCCGCGGCGTCGAGGGATTGGCGCGCAGCGCTGTCTCGACGTCCTTCATATTGGGCAGCGTCGGTGTCGGCTTCCAAATCACCTTAAGCTGCGCAGCCGCCTTGACCGCGTTTTCCTCGCGCTCGGCGATGACGCCGACGAAATCGCGGATCGTGACCACGGCGACCAGCCCCGGAATATCGCCGACCGAAGTCTCGTCGACCGCGATCAAGCTGGTGCCGACGAAAGCGCCGGCATCGACGCCGGCGTAGGGCGGGCGGACGACGCGGCCGTGCAGCATGCCGGGTACGCGCACGTCGTGAACATAAATCAGTTCGCCGGTCGCCTTGGCCGCCAGGTCGGTACGCGGCACCGACTGGCCGACGATGGTGTAGGAATCGACGGCCTTTACCGGAACGTTATCAGCCAGTTCCAGGCTGACGTTGTCGCCGGCGATCAATTCGCCGTAGCTGATGCTGCGGTTATCGCGTCCGCGGATCAGGCCGTCTGCTATCACGAGGTCTTCCACCGATAGTTCGAGCCGCTCCGCAGCGCGCGCGATCAGGAACTGCCGTGCCTGTGCCGCCGCTTTGCGCAAGGGCACGGCGGTAATCTGGATGGTCTCGCTGGCGATGGTCGCACCCTGATTGGGAGCCTGCGAGGTGTCGCCCAGCACGACGACGACGCGCGCAAAGGACACGTCGAGTTCCTCGGCGACGATCTGTCCAAGTGCGGTGCGAATGCCGGTTCCGAGGTCGACATGGCCGTTGAAGGCGGTGACCGAACCGTCGGCCGTTATCCTGATAAAGGTTTCGAATGCGGCTTCCGCGCCTGACCCAACCGGGCGAACGACGGACAGCGATCCCGCCCGAAGTTCAGGATTGATCGGAACTTCTGGCGCCGCCATCAATCCTGCGCCTCTGCGACAAGTCCCGCTGCCCGCATCGCTGCCCTCATGATTTCAATATGCGCGCCGCATCGGCACAAATTATATCGCAGCGACTCGAGCACTTCCGCTTCGGAAGGGTGAGGCGTGCGCATCAACAGGGCCTTGGTGGTCATGATCATGCCGTTGAGGCAGTAGCCGCATTGCGCCGCCTGTTCCTGAATAAAAGCGTCCTGCACCGGATCGGGATGATCGCGCGAGCCCAGGCCCTCGAGAGTCACAATGTCGCGCTCGACGCAGCCGCTGATCGGGATCACGCAGGAGCGTGCCGCCACGCCGTCGATCAGCACGGTGCAGGTGCCGCATTCGCCGAGCCCGCAGCCGAATTTCGGTCCGTTCAATTGGAGATCGTTGCGCAACACATAGAGCAGCGCGGTATCAGGGGCGGCGTTGACGTCGTGGATCCGGCCGTTGACCGTCAGGCGGATCGTGGTCTGCGTCATGCGTATGGTCCCGCTCCGATGCTTACGTCGTAAGCATCGCGTTAACCCTGTGGGCCAAGGATACCGTTTGCATACAAACGTGCAAGGTACCGTTCCGCAGCGAAACCTGTTGCCCGGTTTGTGAACAGGGATGCCGGGCAACCTGCGGGTTTATTTGGCAGCGGCAGTTTTCGCGCCCGACGGCGCTTGACAGGTTTCCGCTCCGCGCGCAACATCATTCGTATACGAACAAAATGACCGACGGCGAGAGACACATTATTATAGGGGCCTCTGAATTATAGGGGCCTCCGAACGACAAAACCACGCGTCGTTACCGATTTGGCTTATCCGACAGTTTGATGCTGGCTTGTGAGCTTGTTCATGCCGACTGATGCGACGGCTGCCGCTGACGACAAGATCCGCTGCGATGCCTGTCCCGTGATGTGTTACATCAAGCCGGGGATGGCAGGTGCCTGCGATCGTTACGCCAATCACAATGGCGAGTTGGTGCGCGTCGATCCTCATATCGTTCTGGAGCGAACGGTATCCCATGGCGGACGGCTGGTCCCGTTCCAGGCCGGCGGCGATTGGGACGGCAAGATCGTTCGCGAGCCGAGCATGTTCGTGACTGCGATTGGCGCCGGCACCACCTATCCCGACTACAAGCCGGCGCCGTTCATCGTCTCCTCCGAAATCGATGGCGTCGACATGGTCACCGTGGTGACCGAAGGCATCTTCAGCTATTGCGGCGTCAAGGTGAAGATCGACACCGACCGCTATCTCGGGCCTGAGACGGCGACGGTCCGGGCGCAAGGCGAAGCCGTGGGCCATGTCACCACCAGCGAATACGGTTCGCAGATGCTGTCGCTGGGCGGCGTGCATCATCTGACCGGCGGCTCGAAGAAAGAGGGCCGCGTCACTTGCGATGCGCTGATGGATTTGAGCAACTGCAAGCCGGTCGAACTCACGATCGACGGCGGGGCGACGGTGGTGGTGCAGGCCGGCTACCCGCCTATCGTCAACGGCGTAGCTGAAGAGCGCATGAGAGTTGGCTGCGGCTCGGCGACCATCGGCATGTTCGCCAAGCAATGGCATGGCAAGGTCGATGAAGTCGTGGTGGTGGACGATCATATCACCGGCGTTCTCAGTGAGCATCAGGCCGGCAAGCTGCTCGATATTCCCGATACCGGGATCAAGATGAAGGGGCGGCGCTCGACGCCGGGCCGTTATTTCCAGGTGGCCGAACCCGGCACCGGCTGGGGCGGAACCAAAATATCCGATCCGCTTTCGGTGCTGGGTCCATTCGATCCGAAGACGGCGCATCCCGGCATGACCATGCTGATGGTCAGCACGACAGGCGAACATGCGGCCTATTATGAACTCGACCAGATGCTCAAGCCGATCGAGAAGCCGATGCCGGCAGATCTCAAGCTGTCGGTCGAGCGGATCCAGGAGAACTGCGAGCCGGCGCTGTGCACCGTGCTGTTCATGGGCGGCGCGGGCGGTTCGCTGCGGGCTGGTGTCACCGACAATCCGGTGCGGCTGACACGATCGGTGAAGGAGGCGCTGACGCGCGTCACCAGCGGCGGCGCGCCGGTATATGTCTGGCCGGGCGGCGGCATTACTTTCATGGTGGACGTTACGCGATTGCCGGCCGGCGCCTTCGGCTACGTTCCGACGCCGGCGCTGGTCGCGCCGATCGAGTTTACGCTAAAGCTATCGGACTATGCGGCGCTGGGCGGTCATATGGATCACGTGCGTCCGCTCGCATCGTTGAAGGACAACACTGAAATCCGTCAAATGCCGACGCAGCCGTCGCCTCCGGGACCGCGCGCATGATGAGAACTCCGCAAATCGCATTTCTGGCGGATGGCAGGCGGCTTCATCTGCAGGACGGGCCGATCGACCTGATCGTCGAGGCTCGAGGAACAGAGGCAAAGCTGCGGGCGGCCTATGACGCCGCGGCACGGCGTTTTACTGGTTTGCTCGATGAACTCTGCAGCGAGTTACCGCTGTTGCGCCAAGCGGCCGATCCCAGGCAGTGCTTGCTGCAAGGTCCGGTTGCGCGCCGCATGCATGCCGCAGTGGCGCCATTTGCGACTGACCATTTTATTACGCCGATGGCGGCAGTCGCCGGCTCGGTCGCGGAAGAAATTCTCGGCGCCATGGTGGAAGCGGCATGCCTTGAGCGGGCTTACGTCAATAATGGCGGCGATATCGCGCTGCATCTTGCGGACGGAGAACAGTTCACGGTGGGCCTGATGGATCGGCCGGATGATCATGGTCTGCTGCAAACTGTCATCATCAATGCCGACGATCCGTCGCGCGGAGTTGCCACCAGCGGACGCCACGGACGCAGTTTCTCGCTCGGCATTGCCGACGCCGTGACGGTATTGGCGCGGACCGCATCGCAAGCTGACGCCGCCGCCACCATCATTGCCAACGCGGTCGATTTGCCAGGACACCCGGCCATCGTCCGCTGCCCGGCACATGATTTGCAACCCGACAGCGATCTTGGCGCGCGCCTTGTCACCCGGGGCGTCGGCGGATTGTCGGATGCCGAAATTGAGGACGCGCTCGAAGCCGGCGCCGTCCAGGCGCGCAGGCTGCTCGCGGCGGGATTGATCGACGGCGCTGCATTGCGTTTGCATGGCGAGACTGTTGTCGTGGCGGCGCGAGCGATGCTCCGATCGGAAATGGCGTTCCACGGTAGCCCAACAGGAACTGCAATGCATGTTTGAGGTCTATTGCGAAATCACTGAAATACGAGAACGAGGCGGACAACGATGAGCGCGATCATTCGCAAGATCGTTACGGTGGTCGAGGAGACGTTGCTGGAGATGGGGCAGGCTGTCACCCCGCCGACCCGGCGCGCCGCCGCCATCGCCGTGATCGAAAATCCATTTGCCGGCAGATACGTCGAAGATCTCTCGCCTCTAATTGCCATTGGCGAGGAACTCGGCGACCTGCTTTCGAAAAGGGCTGTTGCCGCGCTCGGGATCGACGGCGCAAAGGCGCAAAGCTACGGCAAGGCCGCGGCCGTCGGTGAAAACGGCGAGCTCGAACATGCGGCCGCGATCTTGCATCCCAAAATGGGTGCGCCGGTTCGCAAAGTGTTGAGCAAAGGTGCGGCGCTGATCCCATCGTCGAAAAAGCGCGGCGGAATGGGAACGATCCTGAACATTCCGCTCGGCCACAAGGATGCAGCTTTCGTGCGAAGCCACTTCGACGGCATGGAAGTGCAGATCAACGATGCGCCACGCGCCAATGAAATCATGGTGGCGGTGGCGATCACCGATAGCGGCAGGCCGCTGCCACGCGTCGGCGGTCTGACGATTGCCGAGATAAAGGGTGAAGACGGTCTGCGATAACTGGGTTTCTTCAACATTGGAGATTTGGAATGCAACGACGCAAGATTTTCCTGGCTGGACTCGCAATGATATTAGGCGGCATGGCGCATTCCGCGTTTGCCCAGAGCGAAATCAAGATCGGCGAAATCAACAGCTATTCGCTGTTACCCGCCTTCACCGAGCCCTATCGCAAGGGCTGGCAGCTCGCGGTTGAGGAAATCAACGCCGCGGGCGGCATCAACGGCAAGAAACTTGTTGTTGTCTCCAAGGATGACGGCGGCAAGCCCGCCGACGCGCAGACCGCCGCCAACGAATTGGTGTCGAGCGAGAACGTGGTGATGCTGACCGGCACGTTCCTGTCCAATATCGGTCTTGCCGTCAGCGACTTCGCCAATCAGAAGAAGGTTTTCTTCCTCGCCGCTGAGCCTCTGACCGATGCCATTACCTGGGCAAAGGGCAACCGCTACACGTTCCGGCTGCGCCCTTCCAATTACATGCAAGCGGCGATGCTGGTGGAGGAAGCCGCAAAACTGCCGGCCAAGCGCTGGGCGACGATCGCGCCAAACTACGAATACGGCCAGTCCGCGGTGGCGGTGTTCAAGAAACTGATGGCGGAAAAGCGCCCCGATATCCAGTGGGTCGACGAGCAGTGGCCTCCGCAAGGCAAGATCGACGCCGGCCCCGTCGTGCAGGCGGTCGCCGCCGCCAATCCGGAAGCTATCCTCAACGTCACCTTTGGCGCCGATCTCGTGAAACTCGTGCGCGAAGGCAACACCCGCGGGCTGTTCAAAGATCGCGCGGTGGTCTCTTTCCTTACCGGTGAGCCGGAATATCTCGATCCCCTGAAGGAAGAGACGCCTGAAGGGTGGATCGTCACCGGCTACCCCTGGTACAGCATCAAGACGCCGGAGCACGACGCATTCGCAAAGGCCTATCAGGCCAAATACAGCGACTATCCGAGGCTCGGTTCGATCGTCGGCTATCAGACCATCAAATCCGCAGCGGCCATTCTTGCAAAGGCCAATTCGACCGATCCGGAGAAGCTGATCGCCGCGGCGGAAGGAGTGTCAGTGCCGTCACCGTTCGGCGAGATCACCTTCCGCAAGATCGATCACCAGTCGACCCTGGGCGCCTTCGTTGGCAAGACCGCGCTGAAGGACGGCAAAGGCGTCATGGTGGATTCGGTCTATCGCAAGGGCGCCGACTATCTTCCGAGCGATGCCGAAGTCGCAAAGCTGCGCCCGAAGGAGTGAGGGCTGTTGACTCGCCGTTAAGAGAATAACGGACTTGAAACCGTCATTGCGAGCGCAGCGAAGCAATCCAGAGTGGGCAGAGCAGTTCTGGATTGCTTCGTCGCTCCGCTCCTCGCAATGACGGCAAATAGCGCGGACCGCCAATGGCCTTTTACGTCGTTCAGTTCCTGACCGGGCTTGCCAGCGCCGCATCGCTGTTTCTGGTGGCATCGGGCCTGTCGATCATCTTCGGCGTGACGCGCATCGTCAATTTCGCGCATGGCGCGTTCTATATGCTCGGTGCCTATGTGGCATTCACGCTGACAGAGCGATTTTCCGGCGCCATCGGATTTTGGGGCGGCATTGTCGTAGCAGGACTGATCGTCGCCGTGATCGGCGTGCTGGTCGAGATGATCCTGCTGCGGCGGATCTATCATGCGCCCGAATTATTTCAGCTGTTGGCGACGTTCGGCTTGACGCTGATGGTCGAGGATCTGGTGGTCCTGATCTGGGGACCGAGCGATCTCCTGGGCCGCCGCGCTCCGGGATTCAAGGGCGCGGTTGATTTTTTCGGCCAAAACATCCCGACCTATGACCTGTTCCTGATCGGGCTTAGTCCGGTCGTCCTGGGAATCCTGTGGCTGTTGTTCCAGCGAACGCGCTGGGGCGTCCTGGTTCGTGCGGCGACGCAGGACCGCGACATGGTGGCCGCACTCGGCGTCAATCAGAAATGGCTCTTCACCAGCGTGTTCGCGGTCGGGGTTTTCCTCGCTAGCCTCGGCGGCGCGCTGCAGATTCCGCGCGATGCGGTGCATCACGCCCTGGATTTGCGGATTATCGTCGACGTGTTCGTGGTGGTGGTGATCGGTGGCCTCGGCAGTATCATCGGCGCGTTTGTCGCCGCGGTGCTGGTGTCGGAACTGAACGCCTTCGGCATTCTTATTTTTCCAAAGATTTCCATCATCCTGGTGTTCCTGGTGATGGCCGTTGTGTTGATCGTGCGGCCATGGGGCCTGTTCGGAAAGCCGGAGGCTCCCGCGCGCCGCACGCCCGGACTGACTGTTAATCCCTGGCGCCCGCTGAGTTCGAATGAACGCCTCGCGGCGATTACCGCGCTGGCGCTGGCGGCGGCGCTGCCGTCGATCGGAGGCAACTACGCCCTCACAGTTGGTTCGGAGATTGCGATCTTTGTGATCTTTGCCGTGAGCCTGCATTTTCTGATGTCGGTCGGCGGCCTCGCCTCATTCGGCCATGCGGCGTATTTTGGGCTTGGCGCCTACGGCGTTGCGTTCCTCGCCAAGCTCGCCGGCCTGCCGATGATCGTCTCGCTTCTGTTCGGCCCGTTACTGGGACTGCTGGGTGCCGCGGTATTCGGATTCTTCGCAGTTCAATTGTCCGGCGTGTATTTTGCGATGTTGACGCTGGCGTTCGCGCAGATCGTCTGGTCGATCGCGTTCCAGTGGGTTGAGGTAACCGGCGGCGACAACGGCATCCTCGGCGTCTGGCCGGAGAAGTGGGCGGCGTCGCCTGCGCATTTCTACTGGCTTTCGATCGGGGTTGCCGCGCTTGCGGTCGCAGCACTTCGGATCATCGTGTTCTCCCCGTTCGGCTACGCACTGCGGGCGACGCGCGACTCGCCTCTGCGCGGCGAGGCGGTCGGCATCGACGGCAAGCGCATTCAGTGGACCGCGTTTGTGATTGCGGGCACCGTTGCCGGCATCGCCGGCGCGTTGTTCGCCTATCTCAAAGGCAGCGTCTTTCCCGACAGCCTCGGCATCTCGGTCTCGGTCGATGCGCTTGTCATGGTGCTGCTTGGCGGCGTCGAGACGGTCTCAGGCGCAGTTGTCGGCGCCATCGTCTACAAGGCGCTCAGCATCTGGCTGGTAAGTCAGACCGATCTGTCCAAGCTGGTGCTCGGTGGCGTCATCGTTCTGATCGTGGTCGCCTTCCCCAAGGGCATCGTCGGGATGCTGGAGACGATCAGGCATCGTCGTCGAGCTGAACCGCCAAAGCCTGCACTCCTAAACTCCCGGATCGAGACCGCCGAATGAGCATCGCGCAGACGCTGCTGTCAGTCGAAGGCCTGAGCAAATCCTATGGCGGCGTCCACGCGGTGCGCGGCGTGTCGTTCGCGCTGAAGGCCGGCGAAATCCTGGCGCTGATCGGCCCCAATGGCGCCGGCAAGAGCACGTGCTTCGATATGCTCAATGGCCAGAACATTCCCGACAGCGGCCGGATCAATCTGCTCGGTCGGGATACCGTCGGCAAGAAGCCCCGCGCGATCTGGCGGCTCGGCGTCGGGCGTACCTTCCAGATCACCGCGACATTCCCGACCATGACGGTGCGCGAGAACGTTCAGGTCGCGCTGGTGTCGTATGGCCGGCAGCTGCTCAACCTCTGGGCCTCAACGCCGCGGTTCGCGCGGCAGGAGGCTGGTCGTCTGCTGGAGGTCGTCGGCATGGGCGGTTATGCGGAACGCCCTTGCGGTGAACTTGCCTATGGTGACCTCAAACGGCTGGAACTTGCCATCGCTCTCGCCAATCAGCCGAAGCTGCTGTTGATGGATGAACCGACCGCCGGCATGGCGCCGCGCGAGCGGATCGA
>Ga0137399_10001859_pt1 | contig 10032 bp, 8 predicted proteins | sample czorhiz316metaG_FD_104810 | JGI IMG/M metagenome (GOLD analysis project Ga0137399, IMG submission 104810) | Vadose zone soil microbial communities from Angelo Coast Range Reserve, California, USA - czorhiz3.16 metaG | ecosystem: Environmental > Terrestrial > Soil > Vadose zone | place: USA...
GACGCTGATCGTGTCGAACGTCTCGGGCGGCATGCATCCCCTGTGGGCCACCGGTGACCTCGTCCTGATCTCCGACCACATCAACCTGCTCGGCGACAATCCGCTAGTCGGGCCGAACGTCGACGCGGAAGGGCCGCGCTTCCCCGACATGTCTGTGGCGTACGATCCGGAATTGCGCCGCCTCGCTCGCGCCGTCGCGCTCGACAACAAGATCGTGTTGCGCGAAGGCGTCTACGTCGCGGTGCCGGGTCCGAATCTCGAAACGCGCGCCGAATACCGCATGCTGCGCGCGATGGGAGCCGACCTCGTCGGCATGAGCACGGTGCCCGAGGTGATCACCGCGGTGCACCAGGGGATGCGCGTGCTCGGCCTCTCGATTATCACCGATAATTGCCTGCCCGACGCGCTCGAGCCGACGTCCGTCGAGCAGATCATCGCGGTCGCCCGCGGCGCCGAGCCGCGACTCGCGGCCGTGGTACGCGGCGTGTTGGAGCGACTGAATTAATGACGTATCCGCCGTCCGCTCCAACGCAGACGATCGACGAGCTGGAAAAACAGCTGCTCGCCACGTGGAAGCTCGAGCGGCTGTTCACGCGCGTCAGTGAGGCGACGCGCTACGGCCCGCCGTTCATTTTCTTCGAAGGCCCACCGACGGCAAACGGCCGGCCAGGGATCCACCACGTGTTCTCGCGAACCCTGAAGGATCTGATCTGCCGCTACCACACGATGCTGGGGCAGGGCGTGACGCGCATCGCGGGGTGGGACACGCACGGCTTGCCGGTCGAGATCGAAGTCGAGAAGGCGCTCCACATCAACGGCAAACGCGAGATCGAGGCGTACGGCGTCGAGCGGTTCAATAAGCTGTGCAAGGAAAGCGTCTTCAAGTACAAGACGGACTGGGAATCGCTGTCGGACCGCATCGGGTACTGGCTCGACTACGAGCATCCCTACATCACGTATAGCAATCCGTACATCGAGACCGTGTGGTGGCTGCTCAAGCGCCTGCACGAGAAGGCGCTCCTCTATCGCGGCCACAAGGTGCTGCCGTATTGCCCGCGTTGCGGCACCGCGCTGTCATCGCACGAAGTGGCGCAGGGCTATGAGACGGTACAGACGAATTCCGTCTACGTCACCTTTCCGCTCGCGAGTGACACCGCGCGCCAGCTCGTCATCTGGACCACAACGCCATGGACCCTGCTCGCCAACGTCGCGGTCGCGGTGCATCCCGACATCGAGTACGGTGAGTGGGAGGTCGAGGGCGTCCGCTACATTGCCGCCGCCCAGCGGGCCGGTGACGTGCATGTGCACGGCAAGCCACTGGCGCAGGCGCCGCGCGTGGCCGGATATCCGGGCCGCGATCTGGTCGGCCAGAAGTACGTGCGCCCGCTCGAGATCGTGCCGCTGCCCCAGGAAGGCCAGCGCGCGGTCATCGTGGCGGGCGCGTTTGTCAGTGCCGACGAGGGGACTGGGCTCGTGCACATGGCGCCCGCCTTCGGCGCCGACGACTACGCCACCGCGCAGCAGTACGGCCTGGCGTTCGTGAATCCCGTCGCGCCCGATGGCACGTTCCGCGGGATCGGAGGCCGCTGGCCTGAGCTGGAAGGCAAGCTCGTCACCGACAAGGAGACGAACCGTCTCATCATCGAGCGGCTGAAGCATGACGGTCGCTGGATCGAAACCAGGCCGTACACCCATAGCTATCCACACTGTTGGCGCTGCGATTCGGCGCTGATCTACTATGCCCGGACCTCCTGGTTCGTCCGAACCACAGCGGTCAAGACGCGCATGTTGGAAGTGAACCGCGAGGTCGACTGGCATCCCCCGGAAGTGGGCACCGGGCGTTTCGGCGAATGGCTCGAGAACAACGTCGATTGGGCGCTCTCGCGCGACCGCTACTGGGGCACGCCGCTCAACGTGTGGGAGTGCGACGCCGATCGCGAGCATCGCGAAGTCATCGGCTCCTACGATGAGCTGGGGCAGCGCTGGGGCAAGGCGTTGCCCACGAACTTCGATCCGCATAAGCCCTACATCGACACCTATACGTGGGGGTGCCGCGAGTGCGCGGGCACGATGCGGCGCGTTCCGGAAGTGATCGATGCGTGGTTCGATTCCGGATCGATGCCCTACGCGCAGTGGCATTATCCGTTCGAGCATCAGGCCGACTTCAAGGCGCATTTTCCGGCCGACTACATCTGTGAAGGCGTGGATCAGACACGCGGCTGGTTCTACTCGCTGCTCGCCATCGGCGTCGCGGCGTTCGATTCGCCGGTCTACAAGCACGTCATCGTCAACGAGCTCGTGCTCGACGCGCAGGGCCAGAAGATGTCGAAGAGCCGCGGCAACGTCGTCAATCCGTGGTCGGTCATCGAAGCGCACGGCGCGGACGCGGTGCGACTCTATCTGCTGGGGCAGAGCCAGGTCTGGCTGCCCAAGCGGTTCGACGAGCGGCAGATCCCCGAGGTCTCGGGCGGGTTCCTCAACACGCTGCGCTCCACGTACGACTTCTTCCGGCGCTACGCGCAGGATTGGCAGCCACCGGCAGAAGAGGACGCCACGCCTCCAGCGCAACGGCCGGCGGCCGATCGCTGGCTGCTCGCGCGCCTGGACGAGGTGGTCGCGAGCGTGCGCCAGTCGTGGTCGGCCTACGACGTCACGAGCGGTGTGCGAATGATCATGGACTTCGTGGGCGAGGACCTGTCGCGCTGGTACATCCGCCGCAATCGGCCGCGCTTCTGGGCCCCCGATCGAGCGACCGACCCCGTCGCGCTCGAGACCCTCCACGAGGCGCTGGTCGCTGCGGTGCGCCTGCTGGCGCCGGCCGCCCCCTTCATCTCCGACTGGGTGCACCGGGCGTTGACCGGGACGTCAGTCCATCTGGCGCCGTTCCCGGTGGACCGGGGGCACCGTGAGCCCGAGCTCCTGACGGCCATGACGACCATCCGGCGCCTGGCCTCTCTGGCCCGGGCGGCCCGGGAATCGCGTAACCTCAGGGTCCGGCAGCCGCTCGCCCGGATGCAACTGGCCGTTCCGGCCGCCGCCCAGGGCCCGGCCTTGTCAGACCTGTTAGATATTCTGGCTGCCGAAGTCAACGTAAAAGACGTCCAGGTCGTCGCCTCGGATCATGATCTGGTGCGGTTGCGCGGCAAAGCGAATTTTCGGACGCTCGGCAAACGCTATGGCAAGGATACGCCGCGGGCCGCCGCGGCCGTGGCGGAGCTCGGTGCGGCCGATCTGCAGACGTTGGAGCAGGGCGGAACGGTCCGCGTCGGCGAATGGGAATTCCGGCCGGAAGACGCGACCGTCACGCGCGAAGTCGCCAGTGAATGGCTGGTGCAGGCGGATGGTTCGTACGTCGTCGCGTTGGACCCGGGATTGAGCGACGACCTGATTCAGGAAGGCCTGGCGCGCGAAGTGGTGAATCGCGTGCAGCGTCTCCGCAAAGAGGCGGGATACGAATACACCACGCGCATCGAGCTGAGCATCGCCGGCGCCGCGGATGTGGTCGCCGCGACGCGCGCGTTTCAGGGGTTCGTCGAAGGTGAAACCTTGGCGCGGCGGATGGTGTTGGGTGGCGTGCTGGACGAACCCGATTTGCAGCGCGACGTAGATATCGAAGGGCGCCGAACCACGATCGCGCTTCGGCGTCACGACGGACGAAAGGGCGGAACGAGATAATGCCGACGAAATCCACGAAGGCGAAAAGCAAGGGGCTCAACAAAAAGCAGTTGAGCCATCTTGAGAAGCGGCTCCTCGAAGAGCGCGCGCGGGTGATCAAGGAGCTGGGCCACTATGGCGAGTCGTTCAACTCGAGTCTCCAGGCATCCGACGGCGACTTGTCGAGCTACTCGTTCCACATGGCCGATCAGGGCACCGACGCGATGGAGCGGGAGAAGGCGTTCCTCTTTGCCTCGCAGGAAGGGCGCTACCTGTGGCACGTGAACGAGGCGCTGCGCCGCCTCTACGGCACCAAGGAGCGCTTCGGTCTGTGCGAGCAATGCGGCGAGCCGATCGGCTTCGATCGCCTCGACGCGCTCCCCCACGCCCGCCTCTGCATCAAGTGCAAGGCCAAAGAGGAAGATGGAAAGCGCCGCTGAGCGACGGTTGTTCTGGGGCACGGCGACCGCGGTCGTCGTCTCCGACTTCGCCAGCAAGCTCATCGCGGAATCGTTCCTGGCGCGGCGCCTGCCGCTGTCGGTGCTCGACGACGTCGTGCAGCTGCGCCTGGTGTACAACGAAGGCGCGGCGTTCGGACTGCATCTCGGCGACAACTCCCGCTGGATCTTTCTCGGACTCGCGATCGTGGCGCTGGTCGTGCTCGCGTCGCTGGTCCGCGGCACCCGGCCTGGCGATCGCTTCCGGCTCTTGGCGCTGGCGCTCGTCTGTGGCGGCGCCGTCGGCAATCTCATCGACCGAATTCGCAGCGCGCAGGGAGTCGTCGACTTCGTCGACATCGGCCTCGGCTCCTGGCGCTGGCCCACGTTCAATGTGGCCGACTCCGCGATCACGATCGGCGCCATCGCACTCGGGCTTTCTCTCTGGCAGGAAGGCCGGGCGCAGCACCGCGCGAAGGAGGCTCGCGCCGCAGAACCTTGAACATCACCTTTTGTGTCGTTGCCCCCACTGAACGTTTAGATCGATTCCTCGCTGACCAGCTCGCCCTTTCTCGTACTCAGGCCGGACGCCTCATCGCCGACAAGCGGGTAAGCGCGCGCGGGAAGACGCTGCGCGCATCCGCGATCCTGGAACGCGGCGCCGAGGTGACGGTCGAGTTTGCTCCGAACGAACCGCCGCCGCGCACCTACGCGCCCGCTCATGCGGAACTGCGCTTCGTCTACGAAGACGAGCACCTCGCGGTGCTCGACAAGCCTGCCGGCCTCGTCGTTCATCCCGGCCCCGGCCACTGGGACGACACACTCGTCAACGTGCTCGTGGGGCGGGGAACCGAATTATCAGCGGGGTCGACCGAAGGCCGACCCGGCATCGTGCACCGGCTCGACCGCGACACATCCGGTTTGCTCGTCGTGGCGAAGAGCGACCTCGCGCACCGGCGGCTCGCCGGCGCGATCGAGCGGCGCGAGGTGAAGCGCGTGTATGCGGCGCTGGTCTGGGGCCACCTCCGCAAGAGTCCCGTCGACATTGAAGCGCCGATCGCGCGTCATCCCAAAGAGCGCAAGCGCATGACCGTCGCAGAAGGGGGGCGACATGCGGTCACACATGCCGCACTCGTCGCGCGATTCGCGCATGCCGATCTGCTGCGCGTGCGTCTGGGTACGGGACGCACGCACCAGATCCGTGTGCATCTCGCGCACGTCGGTTCCCCGATCATCGGCGATCGCGAATACACGTTCGGCGGCAGTCGCCGCGTCACGCCGTCAGCGCGGCCGGAAGCCGAGCGGCTCGAAGCGCTCGCACCGCGGCAAATGCTCCACGCGGCCGCGCTGTCGTTCGCGCATCCCGTGAGCGGCGTGGCGCTGTCATTGACATCGGAATGGCCGGAGGATTTGCGGCCCGCGCTCGCTGCAGCGGCGGCTGATGTGAATTTGCTTGCCCAGCGCAACCCCTTGCAGTATCTTGGCTTCTTCGCATCCGATGAATGACGGAAGCCTCGCAACCGCGCGTTTGCTCGTGTTCCGTGTGGGAACGCTGGCGTGTGCGGCCGAGGTGGACCAAGTGCGGGAGATTCTCCCGCGCCTCCCAACGACGCGTATTCCGGGCGCGCCCCCGGTCGTCGCGGGGCTCGTGAATGTCCGAGGCACCCTGGTGACGGTCGTGGAAGGGTGGCGTGCGTTAGGGCAGGCCCCACCTTCCGCCTCCCCGGAAACCCCCGTCGGCAGTGCTGCCCCGGGCTCGACCATCATCCTCGAAGTCGCCGGACGTGACGCGGATAACGGGGGAGCAACACGCAGGCTGATAGGCTTTACGGTCGACGAGGTGATCGACCTGCTGGCCGGAGGCGATTCGACGCTCGAAGGTCGCGAAGGGCTGCCCGGCGTCGATCCCACGCTGGTACGGGCGGTGGGAAGGGGTGCCCGCGGCGATCTGTTCATCGTGTTGGACGTCGCGGCATTGTTGGGCCCGATTCTGACTACTTAAGGAGCGCGCAGTGAGCCACACGGTTCTCGTCTGTGACGACGCCATCTTCATGCGCACGATGATCACCGACATCCTGGCCCAAGCCGGGTTCGAGGTCGTCGGCGAGGCGGAAACCGGTACCCAGGCCGTCGAGAAGTACCGGCAGCTCAAGCCCGATCTGGTCACGATGGACATCGTGATGCCGGACATGGGCGGTATCGATGCGGTGCGCGAAATCGTGAAGCACGATCCCGACGCCAAGATCCTGATGTGCAGCGCGATGGGTCAGCAGGCACTGGTCGTCGAAGCCATTCAGGCGGGCGCCAAAGATTTCGTCGTCAAACCGTTCCAACCCTCTCGCGTCCTCGAAGCCGTCCAGCGCGTGCTCGGCTAGCTCCCATGGACCTGTCGCAGTACGCCGAGCTGTTCCTGGCCGAGAGCCGCGAGCACTTGAGCGCGTGCAATCAATTGTTGCTCGAGTGGGAGCGTCACCCGTCGGCGGCGGAACCGGTGGGCGGCATCTTCCGCGCCGTCCATACCGTGAAGGGCATGGCGGCGACGATGGGGTACGGCCGCGTCGCCGACCTCGCTCACCGCATGGAGAATCTGCTCGATCATCTGCGTCGCGGCGGCAAGCCTCCCACGGAGGACACGCTTCAATTGTTGTTCCGCGCGACCGACGCGTTGGAAAAGTCAGTCGACCTCGCCGTCGCCGGTCGCGAGCGCGAGCTGGACATCGCGGCGCTGCTGACGGAGATCGATCGTGCAGCGGCAAAGCAGGCGCCGCGTGAGACGCCCAAAGCCGCCGCTGCGGCCCCTGCCGCCCCTGTCGTCCCTGCCGTCCCAGAACCCGGTTCCGGTCGCCTGGTGCAGGTGACCATCCGCGCCGAGGCCGCGCTCAAGGGCGGCCGGGCGATGCTGATCATCCGCAAGGCGCAGAAGCTCGGCGGCGTGCATCGCATCCAGCCGCCGCTGGCGGCGTTCGAGGCGGACGACTTCGACGGACGGTTTGCGTTCGAGCTCGACACCGGCGCTGCCGCCGCGCAGATCGAAACAGCGATTCGCGCTGTTGGGGATGTCGAGGCGGTGACAATCGGTGGCGGAGACGAGGCCCATGTTACGCCCGCTGAAAGCGCGGCCGCCGTGGCTGGTCGCAGCAAACATATCCGGGTCGATCTGCGGCGCCTCGATACGCTGATGGACCTGATCGGCGAGCTCGTCACCGCGCGGGGACGGCTGAACGAATTGGCTGCGCGTTGGGTCGGGCAGGATCCGGCGATCGACGACGTGGCGATTCAGGTCTCGCGCCTCTCCGCGGATCTCCAGAGCGAAATCATCCAGGCCCGGATGACGCCCGTCTGGCAGGTGTTCGATCGCTTCCCGCGTCTCGTGCGCGACGTCGCGCGCCAGCTTGGCAAGCAGGTGGAGTTCCGCGTCGAGGGAAAAGAGATCGAGCTCGACCGCGCGATCCTCGACGAGCTCGGCGATCCGCTGGTGCATCTCCTGCGGAACGCGGTCGACCACGGGATCGAAACGCCGGCGGAGCGCACGCGCCACCAGAAAAATCCGGAAGGTGAGATCGTCCTCGCCGCGGTGCGCGAGCGCTCCAGCGTCGCGATCAGCATCAGCGATGACGGGCGGGGGATCGATCGCGCTCGCATTCTCGAGAAGGCGAAGCGCGAGGGGCTCGTCGGACCGCACGTGGAATCGCTGTCGGACGATCAGCTGTTGCGCGTGCTTGCGCGGCCCGGGTTCTCGACGGCGACCGCGGTCACGAGCGTCTCGGGCCGCGGTGTCGGCATCGACGTCGCCATGACACGTATTCGCACGCTCGGCGGTTCGATCGAGATTCGCACGGAGCCGGGGAAGGGCACCGCCTTTGTGCTGCGGCTGCCGGTCACGCTCGCGATCGTGCGGGCCTTGATCGCCGCCGTCGGTGCGGAGCGGTACGCGCTGCCGCTCACCTATGTTGCCGAGACGGTCGAGTTCGGGACCGTGCCCTTGACGACGATGGAAGGCCGCGACGCGATTGTGCTCCGCGACCGCGTCGTGCCGCTCGTGGATCTCAGAAAGCTTCTCGCAACGAATGGCGCCGCCACTGCGCCGCCCCCCCCCCCTCGCCGCCCAGTGATCGTGCTGGAAATGGGAGAGCGCCGCGCCGGGATTGTGGTGGATGGTATGCTGAGTCAGCAGGAGATCGTGGTGAAGGGATTCGAAGCGCCGCAGGGCACGCTACCGATCTTCAGCGGCGCGACGATCATGGGTGATGGAGTACCGGCGCTCATCCTCGATGCCGCCGGTCTGGTCTAGAGGTCGGGGGATATCATGGAAGATGTCCGTGATCTGAAAGCGCTGCAGCTCGACGCGCTGAAAGAGGTCGCCAACATCGGGGCGGGCCACGCCGCGACGGCGCTGTCGCAGCTGACGCACCGCCGCATCATGATCTCCGTGCCCGAGATCAACATCGCCCGGCTCGAAGAGGTGCCGAGCTTGATCGGCGATCCGCAGGAAGTCGTCGCCGCTGTGCTGATGCACATGCTCGGCGATCTCACGGGGCGCACGCTGCTGCTGTTTCCGGAGTCCGTAGGTCGCAAAGTGTGCGACATGCTGCTCAAGCGGCCACTCGGCACGACCACGGCCTTCGAGACAATCGAGCAATCCTGTCTCAAAGAGTGCGGCAATATTCTGTCGGGCGCCTACATGAATGCGCTCTCGGAGTTCATGGGGATGCTCTTGCTGCCGTCCGTGCCGAGCCTCGTCGTGGATGTTTCGGCCGCTGTCCTGACGACCACCTACCTGAACTTCGGCCACGACCGAGACTTCGTGTTTTGCGTCGAGACGGAGTTCAACATCGACGCCCGAGACGGGCTGCGCGGCCATTTCCTGCTCCTGCCCGACCTGGCGTCTCTCAAAGCGATCTTCGACGCCATTCGACTCACGTAATCCGTGACGTCCCCGGGAGCGGTCTCCGAACGCGACCTCGCGGTCCTCCGCTCCTTTGCCCGCCGCATCGATCCGTCGGACGCCGGCGCGCACAACAACCTCGGCGTCCTCTACTACCAGAAGGGCCTCGTCCCCGAGGCGATCGAGCAGTTCACGCGCGCCCTCGAGCTCGACCCGCGCATGCAGGTCGCCCAGCGCAACCTCGAGATCTCCTACCACAACACCGGTTTCTACGACCGGCGCGTCGCCGAGCTGCAGGAACGACTCCGCCAGGCGCCCGACGAACGTGACGCGCGCTGGGAGCTCGGCCGCACCTACGCGATCCTGGCCGCGTACGAGGAGGCGGTTGCCGAATTCGAAGAGCTGCTCGCGCATAAGCCGGATGACGTTGCGGCCATCATTCAGCTCGGCCTCGCCGAGAAAGCCCGCGGCCGGCTGGAAATCGCGACGGAATGGTTGCTGCGCGCCGCCGAGGCGGAGCCCGATTCGAGCGTCGTGCAGTTCTATCTCGGCGAGGTCTACTACAACCGTGGACTCAACGAACCGGCGTTAGGGGCGCTCGAGCGCGCGGTCGCGCTCAATCCCGACAACGCCAATGCGCACTATTTGATGGCGTTCGTGCTCGGCGACATGGGGCGTCATCAGGATGCGCGCGCCGCCTCCAAGCGCGCGATCCAGCTCAATCCGCCGCTGGCACGCGCCCAGACCAACCTGTCGCTCGAGCGCTATCGCGCCGAACGGCAATCGGCCGAGCAGCGGTTGCGGGACATGCCGGCTCCGGAGGTCGCCGAGGGCGCCGAGCTCGCGCATTTCAATCTCGGCCTCGCGTTCCGGCAGAAAGGCTACTACGCGGAGGCGTTGCGCGAATATCGCCTCGCGATCGAGCGCGGCGAGGATCGCCGCCTCGTCCGCCAGGCGATGGCCGAAGTGCACCTCCTGAAGCGCGACTTCGGCGACGCGCTCGAGCTGTACGAGTCGCTGATCCACGACGTCCCCGACTCGCCCAAGCTCTGGAAC
>Ga0137399_10001860_pt1 | contig 10030 bp, 4 predicted proteins | sample czorhiz316metaG_FD_104810 | JGI IMG/M metagenome (GOLD analysis project Ga0137399, IMG submission 104810) | Vadose zone soil microbial communities from Angelo Coast Range Reserve, California, USA - czorhiz3.16 metaG | ecosystem: Environmental > Terrestrial > Soil > Vadose zone | place: USA...
GACCACCCCGCAAGGATGAACGGCCCGTTGCCGCCCATCTCCAGCAGCTTCGGCACGTACTCGGCGGCGCGCTCCTGAATGGAGCCCTCGACCCGCTCGATGCCGTACATCGGGGTGTCCGGTGGCAGCCGGTTGAGCAGTGGCTCGTACACCACGGTGGAGCCACCCGCCGGGTGGAACACGAACACGGGAATTTTCGAGGAGCCCGCTTGGTCTTGTCTCGGCGCTCGAAGCGTCCGTACGAATCCATCGATCTCGCCGGCCTCAAGGTGCTCGCGCACGATGGTCGCCAGCGCTTCGATGGTCGTGGCGTGCTTGACGTCCTCGGCGGTGACGGTGCCCTCGACGCGTTCCGAAAGACGCTGCGCCATCTTCTCAGCGGTCCCGTCATCGAGCGCGGGCAGCGCGTTGAAGATGCCGCCGGGCGACTTGCCGGTGACGATTGCCCACGTCGCGAACGTCACGCGCTCCGCGGCTTCGCGGGGCGGCACGTCGGCGCCCAGCGCATCGGTCACGGCCTCCTGCGTCAGCATCTTGGCAGCCATGGCAGCAGGCGACTGGGTGGGAACCGGGCCCGACGGGTCGATCGGCGGCGGCGGGATGCCCGGGCCACTCGGGTCCGTCGGTGGCGGCGGGATATCCACCGGCGCAGCTACTTCCGGCTCGGCCTGTGCGTCCGTCACGGTCGGTGCCGTGCCTGCCATCATCGCGGCCTGCTCGGCCGCGATCTCCTCTGGCGTCAGCGTCTGCTGATGCTCGCGCAGCTGCTCGACCTCCTCGCGGTGTTCGATCGCGTACTCGATGAGCTTCTCGACGGCGTACAGGTTCGCGTCCCGCACTGCGGTCAGTTGAATCGGCGGGAGGTCGAAGTCGTACTCGGCGCGGTTCTTGATCCGCACCGCCATCAACGAGTCAAGGCCGAGCTCGATCAGCGGCACCTCCCACGGCAGGTCCTCGGGCTCGTAACCCATCGCGCCGCCGACGATCGCTGCGAGCCGGTCGTGCACCGTCTCACCCGAATCCGGCGACCACTTCTTAAAGCCGGCGCCGAGATTGGCGCCCTGGGTCAGGTTGTCGCTCAGGATCTCTGCATCGTCGGTGGGTACCTCGGCGACAGGCACGTCCGCTACCGCAGGCGCCGCGACGGCGGCTCCGGTCGCGACGGCGGTCGGCAGTGCGGTGGCTGTACCACCGCGGCTCACGACCGCGTCGTACACCAATGTGAAGGAATCGTCGATGCGGGCGTGCACCTGCACCGTCGCCCCGCCGGGGTGCCGCGTCAGCGTCGTCACCAGCCGCGCGCCCTCGCCTGGCACCGCGCGCTGCTCGAACGCCGTCAGCTTCGCATCCGGAACAACCTGCACCGCAGCGGTTTTCACCAGCGCTCCAAGATCGGCCTCGCCCTTCGGGGCGTACTCCCATACGTGGCGGCCATCCGGAGTGGCGACGTGGTTGCCCGGCATCATCACCGAGCTGTCGCCGGTGAATTTCGCGTCCAGCCAGTGCGGCTTGCGGCGGAAGCGAGTCGGCGGGATGTTCGCGTAATCACCGCGACCAAACAGGGTGCGGAAGTCCAGATCGTGACCGTGCACGAACAGCTGCGCCATGGTCGACGTCATCGAGTCGACCTCGTCCTGCTTGCGCGCAAGCGTTGCGATCAGCTGGGCGTCGTGCAGCCCGGCGGCGGCCGTGGTCAGGCCCACCTGCATGAGCGCCACCGGATTGGGTGCCAGCTCAAGGAAAGTGGTGTGCCCGTTGTCGACGGCGTTGCGAACGCCCTGGGTGAAGTGGACGCTTTGGCGGAGCCCCTTCTTCCAGTACTCCACATCGTGGATCGGCTCGCCGCCCGGCCTGATGTGGCGGCCCTCGTGCACCGTCGAGAAGTAGCCCGTAGTCAGCGGACGCGCTTCGATGCCCTGCAGTTCGGCCGCCAGTTCACCGAGCAGCGGGTCCATCTGTGAGGTATGGCTGGCACCCTTGGTCTGGAACTTGCGGGCGAACTTGCCCTCCGACTCGGCGCGGGCGATGATCGCGTCGACCTGCTCCGGCGGGCCGCCGATGACCGTCTGGGTCGGCGCGGCGTATACGCACACCTCGAGGTCTTTGAAGTCGGAGAACACGGTCTCGATCTCGTCGGCGGAGTACTCGACCAGCGCCATCAGCCGGATGTACTCGCCGAACAGCATGGCCTCGCCCTCGCCCATCAAGTGGGCGCGCGAGCAGATCGTGCGAGTGGCGTCGGCCAGCGACAGGCCACCCGCGAAGTACGCCGCAGCGGCCTCGCCGAGTGACTGACCCACCACCGCACCGGGTTTGGCGCCATGCGCCTTGAGTAACTCACCGAGCGCGATCTGGATCGCGAAGATCACCGTCTGCGTGGTCTCGATGCCGTAGTCAACCGAGTCGTCAAGGATCAGCTCGAGTACCGAGTAACCCAGCTCGTCCTGAACCAGCGAGTCGACCTTGTTGATCCACTCGGCGAACGTCTCGTTGCGCAGGTACAGGCTCTTGGCCATCTTGCGGTGCTGAGCGCCGAAACCGGCCAGCACCCACACCGGTCCGTTGGTGACGGGCCCGTCGGCGGTGAACACGTTCGGGTTCTGCTTGCCGTCGGCCAGCGCCCGCAGGCCCTTGACGGCCTCGTCGTGGTCGTGGGCCAGCACCACCGCGCGGGAGCGGCCGTGGTTGCGCCGCGACAGTGAACGGCCAATCGACTCCAGCGACGAAGCGCGGCCCTGTTCGCTGTCGATCCAGTCGGCAAGCTCGGCCGCGGTGGCCTTCTTGCGTGACGTCAGAAAGCCCGAAACAGCCAGCGGGACCACAGGAGTGGGCAGCTCTTCTGATTCGAGCTCCTCGCGCGCGAGGACGAGCAGCCGCTCGGCCTCGTCGGTCAGGCCCGGCAGTTCAGGCTCGTCGTCAGAGGCGACCGCGTGCTCGGGCTCGTCTTGGTCGTAGTCGATGAACTCGCCGTACTCGTCCATCCGCACGCCGCCGACATACACGGCGTCGGCCGCTGAGGGATCAGCCTGCTTGTCCTCTTCCTTTTCTGGTTCCGGTTCAGGCTCAACAAGATCCGACGGCAGCACCTCACGCAGCACCAGGTGCGCGTTGGCACCGCCGAAGCCGAAGCCGGAGACTCCCGCGATCGCGTGACCGCTGTAGCGGGGCCAGTCGGTGACGGTATCCGCCACTTTCAGCCGCGCCGCCTCGAAGTCGATGTAGGGGTTGGGCCCGGTGTAGTTGATCGACGGCGGCAGCTTGTCGTTCTTCAGCGCCAATGCCATCTTGGCCAGGCTGGCCGCACCGGCGGCCGACTCCAGGTGTCCCACATTGGATTTCACCGCACCCAGTAGCGCCGGTTTGTCGGCGGGACGGCCCCTGCCGACGACACGGCCCAGCGCATCTGCCTCGATCGGGTCGCCGAGGATGGTGCCGGTGCCGTGCGCCTCGATGTAGTCGACGTCGCGCGGGTTGATTCCTGCGTTCTTGTATGCCTTGCGCAGCACCTCGGCCTGAGCATCCGGGTTGGGTGCCAGCAGGCCGTTGGACCGGCCGTCGTGGTTGATCGCGCTGCCCGCGATGACGGCGTAGATCTCGTCGCCGTCGCGCCGTGCGTCGGCGAGCCGCTTGAGCACGAGCATGCCGCCGCCCTCTGAGCGCGCGTAGCCGTCCGCGTCCTGGGAGAACGACTTGATCCGGCCGTCTGGTGCGAGCACACCGCCGACTTCGTCGAAGCCGACCGTCACCAGCGGGGTGATCAGCGCGTTGACCCCGCCGACAAGCGCCACGTCGGCTTCCCTTGCGCGCAGGGCCTGGATACCTTGGTGGGCGGCGACCAGCGACGACGAGCACGCCGTGTCGACGGCCACCGAGGGCCCGCGGAAGTCGTAGAAGTAGGACACCCTGTTGGCGATGATCGAACTCGCGGTGCCGGTGATCGCGTACGGGTGCGCGATCGAGGGGTCGGACATCGCAAGGAAGCTGTAGTCGTTCAGGGAGCTGCCGATGTAGACGCCGACGCTCTGACCGCGCAGGCTCGACGCGGGAATGCGCGCGTTTTCCAGCGCCTCCCAAGTCAATTCGAGCGCCATCCGCTGCTGCGGATCGATGTTGTCGGCCTCCATCTTCGATAGCGCGAAGAACTCGGCGTCGAAGCCTTTTATGTCGGTGAGGTAGCCGCCGCGGGTACGGGCCTTGGCGACGCGCTCGGCGATCCGCGGCTCGTCGAGGAACTCCTCCCACCGACCGTCTGGCAGGTCGGTGATGGCGTCGCGGCCATCGAGCAGCGCCTGCCACGTCTGTTCGGGAGTGTTCATGTCGCCGGGGAAGCGGGTGCCGATGCCGACGATCGCGATGTCATCGACCTCGCGCTCGCGCGTCCAGTCGAAGTCGTCGCCCACGTCTTCTGTCTCGGGCTCGCCCTCGACGATGACCGTGGCCAGCGCCTCGATGGTGGGATGCCGGAACGCCACGGTCGCGGTCAGCGTCACACCGGTGAGGTCCTCGATGTCGCTGGCCATTGCCACGGCGTCACGTGACGACAGGCCCAACTCGACCATCGCCGTCGAGTCGTTGATCGCATCGGCGGACTGACCGGTGGCGTCGGCGATCCAGTTGCGCAGCCAGTCGCGCATCTCGGCGACCGTCATGTCAGTGCGCGCGGGCGCCGCGGCCTTCTCATGGGCCAGCTGGATCACCGGAGCCGCGTCGGCGGCAACATCAAGCTCAGGAGCCGCGTCGGCGGCGACGTCAAGCTCAGGAGCCGCGTCGGCGGCCACATCAATTTCAGGAGCCTCGTCGGGCGAACCTTGAGGCTCGCCGGCGGGTTGCGAATTGTTTTGTTCTTCAGCCATTTTCAGGTCACCTTTGAGCCCGTCGACGGCTCGTCTCGTGGGTCAATCGAGTCAGCGTCAGTCCGACTCGTCCGGGAATGCGTTTGCCACCTTGCCGCTGCGCAGGCTGCCGTCCAGGTAGGCACTGCGGCAGGCGCGGCGGCCGATCTTGCCGCTGGAGGTGCGCGGAATCGCGCCGGCCGAGGTGAGCAGCACGTCACGCACGGTGACGCCGTGTCGCACCGCGATCGCGGCGCGGATGTCGTCGACGAGGGGTCCCATGTCGAGCTTGTGCGCGCCGGGTGCCCGCTCGCCAACGATGACAAGCTGCTCGGACGTGTCGTCCGGGTCGCGGTTGAGGCCCGAATGCGCGTTCTCGAACACCTCGTCGGGCAGCTGGTTGGCGGGCACCGAGAACGCCGCGACGAAGCCGGTGCGCAGCGCCTTGGTCGACTCCTGCGCGGAGTACTCCAGGTCCTGCGGGTAGTGGTTGCGCCCGTCGATGATCACCAGGTCCTTCACGCGGCCGGTGATGTACAGCTCGCCGTCGTAGTACGTGCCGTAGTCACCGGTCCGTACCCAGGTCGCATCGTCTGCGGCACCGTCGGCGTGAGACGGATTGGTCCGCGACTTCAGGATGTTGTGAAAAGTCTCGGACGTCTCTTCCTTGCGACCCCAGTAGCCGCTGCCCATGTTCTGGCCGCTGATCCACACCTCGCCGATCTGGCCGTCGGGCAGTTCGGTGGCGGTGTCGTTGTCGACGATGGTGGCCCACTCGGCAACGCCGACCTTCCCGGCGCCCGCTTGTGCGACGGCGCTCGGCGCGTCGGCGGGGACCTCGACGAAGCGGCCGGTGTTCAGCGCCTCTCGGTCGACGTGGATGATTCTCGGCTTATCACCCATCGGTGTGGTCGACACGAACAGCGTCGCCTCGGCCAGACCGTAGGACGGCTTGATGGCCTTCTCCTGGAAACCGTACGGCCCGAAGGCTTCGTTGAACTTGCGCATCGACGCCGCCGAGACGGGCTCGCTGCCGTTGAGGATGCACTTGACCTTGGACAGGTCCAGCGGCGGCTCGCCATCCTTTGGCATGCCGCGCGCCGCAGCGTGCTCGAACGCGAAATTGGGGGCCACCGAGATGACGCCACCGGTGTCGTCGGGCTTGGCCGACATCTCCCGCATCCAGCGGCTGGGTCGGCGGACGAACGCGGCCGGCGTCATGAACACCACGTAGTGGCCGATCATCGGCGACAACATCGCGGTGATCAAGCCCATGTCATGGAAGAACGGCAACCAGGACACGCCCCGGTCGCCTTCCTCGCCATCCAGCGCCTCGATTATCTGGACGATGTTGGTGACCACATTGAGGTGGGTGATCTCCACACCCGTCGGGATACGGGTCGAGCCCGACGTGTACTGCAGGTAGGCGATGGTGTCGGGCTGAACGTCGATCCGCACCCAGGTCGCGCCGACCTCGTCGGGTATCGCGTCGACGGCGATGATGCGCGGACGCTCCTTGGCGGGACGGCTGCGGAAAAACTTGCGCACACCCTCGGCGGCTTCAGTGGTGGTCAGAATGGCCGACGGCTGGCAGTCGTCGAGGACGGCGTGCAGTCGGCCCACGTGGCCCGGCTCGCTGGGGTCGAACAGCGGAACGGCGATGCGGCCGGCGTACAGGGTGCCGTACATCCCGACGAGGTAATCCAGGTTTTGGGGGCACAGGATGGCGATCCGGTCGCCGGGTTCGGTGACCTGCTGCAGGCGGGCGCCGACGGCGCGGTTGCGAATGCTGAAATCGGCCCAGTTCAGGTCGCGTTCGATGCCGTCACGCTCGGTCGAGAAGTCCAGGAAGCGGTAGGCGACCTTGTCTGCACGCACCTTGGCCCATCGCTCGACGTGACGGACGAGGCTGCCGTTGTCGGGAAACCTGAGCTGTCCGTCCTTGAGGAACGGGTTGTGGAACGCCATCACACTCTCCTGTCGAAGCCACACTCATCGCGAAGCCGATTGCCCAATTGCGTTGTAACCGATGACCGCCGCAGGCTCAACACCGGGCAACCCCAAACCCCGAAGATCGTACCGGGGAGTAGACGTCAACTACCGGATCGCTGAGCAGACACGCATTCGCATGGCTTCGAATGGGGTCTGACCAGGACTTTCGGCTCAGCCGTCGGTCATTGCTCTTAGTTATTTCTTAATGTTAGGCGACCTCTTGTCGGAGGCCAAATCGGTCAGGGTCACATGTCAGCCATGTTTTGGGTGCGGAGCGTTATCAATCACGCCCTGCGCCCACCCCAGTGTCCATTGGGTGGCGGGCGCTCCGTCCAGATTCCAGAACTCCGGCGTGGCGTACAACGCATGGACCGGCTGGCCCGCGCCGCCGGTGAGCACTTCCAGCGTCCGCGGCAGTTGGGTGATGTTGAACGCCGCTTCAGGGGCCGCGCAGATCAGGTCGCCCTGCCCGCAGATCTCGTTCGTGCGGTTGTTGAGCGTCCCGAACCCGCCGGGACGCGGGCCGGTCATCGTCAGCCCGAGGGCCGACAGCGTCGGCACCTCTTGGAGGGTGATCTCGGCGCCCTGACCATCGGGTTTGGGCCCGATGTCCTGGCCGACGTTGTCCTGGCGCCGGCCGTCGGCGATCGCGGTCACACCCAGCACGAGATCGTCATCGACCGGTCCGCGCCCGTTGCCGATGTCGCTGGCGATGTCGCCCGCGATCACCGCGCCCTGCGAGAAGCCAACGAGCACATAGCTGGTCAGCGGGCAGCGGTTGTTCATGTCCGTGATCGCCTTCAGGGTGGCGCGGGTGCCCTCGGCACGGCTGTCGTTGTACGACATCTGCTGATCGGATGAGAGCGGATTGTGGAACTGCGCCGTATAGGGGACGGTGAAGATCTCCACCCGGTCCGAGCCGAATTGCGCACGGATCGGGTTCGTCACGTTCAGCAGTAGCGCCGCCGGGAACTGGACGGGGTTCAACGGGTCGAGCTGCGGCGAGGATTCCCACGTGCCAGGGATCGAAATCATCTGCACGTCCGGGCAGCTGGCGTCCTGGAACTCTGGGCGCGGCTTCTTCGTCGTCGGCGGCACCCCAGAAGTTCCGGTCGGCGGCGGCACGGCGCTCGGCGGCGGGCCTTCAGGCCGTCGCAGCACTACGATCACGACCGCCACGATCAATACGACGACGAGGGCCATCGCCCCGGCTGCGGCGAGCGCGAGGATGCGGTGGCGTTTCCGCCGATTCTTCTTTGGCATGTTCTCCTGCTAGCAGAGTTTGTCGGTTGCGATGCGAATGTAGTCAGCCGTCGCCGAATTGACTTCCCCCGCTGCCGGCGAATCAGGTCCCGCCATGGAGCCCGTGTGGGTGTTACGCACGTCGCTGCGCACCAGCGGCACCACGAAGTCCCACACCCCCTGATAGCTCTGCTTGGCGGCACGCGCCTGACAGACATACGACCCGATGCTCAGCGCCAGCAGATCACCCGACGGCTTCACCCCTGCGGCTTTGAGCGCGTCGAGGTAGTCGCGCTGCTGCCGGGTCAAGATCAGCGCGTTCGACTCCCCGTTCGGTTGCGGCGGTCCCGGTGGCTGCCCACCGGCCTGTCCGTGTGCCGGCGCGCTCTCGGATGTCCGCAGCCCGACGGTGGCCATCATGTCGTCGGCGACGGAGCATCCGGTCAGCAGGACAGCGGACGAAGCTACCAGCAACGAGGTTGCTGACCACTTTGCTAGACCGGCCGGTCGCCGTACCGCGTGCTGCACCCCTCCAAGGTACCGGCTGCCCCTGGCGGGCCCGGTGACCGAAAACGTGGCCTACTTGATGGTCGCGACGAGTTCGCCCGACATCGCGGCCAGCTGTCCTGACCAGGTGCCCCAATCGTGGTTGCCGGCAGCGGGGAAGTCGAAGTGCCCGTTGTGGCCGCCGACCGAGCGGTAGTGCTGATAGAAGGTCCGGTTGCTGCCCTGGGCCTGATCGCAGTATCCGATCATCGCGGCCGGATCGCTGCACCCCACGTTGGACGGGCTGAACACCCACAGCCGGGTGTTGTTGTCGGCCAACAGCTGCACGTGCACGTCCGGGTCGTGCCACTTCCACCGGCCCAGCTGTGGCAATCCCCACATGTTGCGGGTGTCCACGCCGCCGAACTCCGCCAGCCCGGCGGTGATCGCGCCGTTCATAGTCGTGTTGGACGGGGTGAGGAAACCCGAAAAGGAGCCTGCGAAGCGGTAGCGGTCGGGATGGAACGTCGCGATCGTCAACGCACCGGTGCCGCCCTGTGCGGCGCCGACGATGCCGTGCCCGCTGGGCGCCAGGCCCTTGTTGGCCGCCAGCCAGTCGGGCAGCTCATTGGCGAGGAAGGTCTCCCACTGCCTGCCGCCGTCCTGCTCCCAGTCGGTGTAGAGGCTCCACGCTCCGCTGGCCGGCGCGGCCACCGAGATGCCCTTACCCGCGAGGGTGTTCATCGCGTTGCCCGCCGTCACCCAGTTGCTGACATCCGGCGCTGCGTTGAACGCGTCGAGCAGAACAACCATGTGCGGGCCACCGCCGGAGAAGGCGACAGGGATGTCGCGGCCCATCGCCGCCGACGGAACCATCAGCGTTTCGACGGCAGCCTTGGCGATTGGCGCCGTCGCGGCCCACAGTCCGGCGGAAAGCACCACGGTCATGATCGCTCGAATTAACCCACGCATCTACAACCCCACCTCACGTCCGTTGGCTGTCCCCGCCGCAAGGTAGTGAACCACATCACGGCGACGGGCCGCTCCCGAAATGGCTGACGGCGGCGACCCCATCGAGGGATCGCCGCCGCCGACCGTATGGTCTTGCCCGCTTAGCCGCCGTTCGACGCTGCAGCCGCCACAGGTGCTGCAGGTGCGGACGGTTGCGGCGTCGCGCCGAGCACCCGCTGGATGTCGGGCTTCATCGCCTGCAGCTGCGCACCCCAGTAGGGCCAGTCGTGCACGCCGGCGGACGGGAAGTTGAACACACCGTTCTTGCCACCCGCGGCGATGTAGGTGTCCTGGAACGTCTTGTTCGTGCGGAGCGTGAAGCCCTCGAGGAACTTGGCGTTGAACAGGTTGCCCGCGCTGAGGCCCGCGCTGAGATCCGACGGGGTGCCGTTACCGCAGTAAATCCAGATGCGGGTGTTGTTGGCGACCAGTTGGGGGATTTGGACCATCGGGTCGTTGCGCTTCCA
>Ga0137399_10001862_pt1 | contig 10027 bp, 13 predicted proteins | sample czorhiz316metaG_FD_104810 | JGI IMG/M metagenome (GOLD analysis project Ga0137399, IMG submission 104810) | Vadose zone soil microbial communities from Angelo Coast Range Reserve, California, USA - czorhiz3.16 metaG | ecosystem: Environmental > Terrestrial > Soil > Vadose zone | place: USA...
GAGTTTCGTCGCGGCGATGGTCAAGCTCCACGATCTGAACCTCGGCGTCGCGGACCCGCGTCCCTGGGAGAAGTGGCTGCTTTATAGCCATCCGACGGGACGCGAACGGGTCGAGATGGCCCGCGGCTTTCGGGTGTCCTCGACCTGAGCGTCCGGAGAATCTTTATTACGCGGCAGCCAATGGTCGCGACGCTGGGTGCCGGGGTCGCCTAGCTCGGTAGGGCGCGGCGCTGGAATCGGCAGGAATTCGCCGCCAGCCACGCCGTGGTCGAAAGACCTCAGGAGTTCAAATCTCCTCCCCGGCGTCGTTCTGATGGCTGCCTGAACGTCTTCCCCTCGGCGTTCAGCGTTCCTCTCCGCTTGCTCCAGCATGTCATCTCGCGGTTTCAGCGTGCCCACGAAATGTTGATGGTGAACATAGGGCTGATTGCTGTTGTCCTTTGGTCGATGACCCCTCCGAGGAAGACGAGATAGTCAGGGTCCGTTCCACTTCGACTCTCACGGTTTCCGATGGCTCTCGGCGAGTTTTGCCTTCAGGGTCTGGATTGGTTTCAGGACGAGAGGATCGACTCGCCGCAGTGCGGCAAGATACAAGCTCACGTAGTCCCCCAAGAAAAGGAGTCCGAGCATTCGGCTGAGAAGGGTCGGCCCCTCGTCACGCACTTGTTCGACTTTCGACTTCCGTGACATCAGCGAGACCGTGATGTCGAGCTGGCGCCTCATGTCGGGAGCCTCGTCCTGGTCCCGTAGGAGGATCGCCCGATGGGTGCGGGCCCGCGGGTCTTCCGCCCATCCAACGAGCTCGTTGTGGTCCGCTTCCGGGAAGCTCGAGGAGAATGCGAGGACTTTCGCGTTCTCGTTCAGCTGGGTCTGCCATCGTCTCGCGATTGCGACGAAGGGGGGAGCACCATACACGATGGGGACCGCGGGGCGAATCCGGATAGCGATCGCCTTTCCCCGGTTCTGTCGAACGCCCGTCTCAGGTCGGAGGTGGCCCCGGAGATCCTGGAGATGACGGATGGCTCCCGCGAGCTCGTCGCCTAAGTCGCTCGTGACCCAATCCCGGGCGAGCCCCGCGAGGATCCCGAACAGATGGCCGAAGGCCCCCCGCGGCGGCAACCCGGTGGGGACAGGAAGGACGGGTCTCCCGTTCGCACGCACCAGGTCCCGCAAGGTGCCGCCCGACGTGACTGCGACCACCCGGGTTCCCAGCTTGATCCCTTGGGTCGTCGCCGCCAGGGTCTCTTCCGTATTCCCGGAATACGAAAGGGCGATGAGGAGGTCCTCGGGCCTCGCGTAGGCCGGGAGCCGATAGTCCCGGACCACTTGGATCGGGACCTTCGCCCGGTCTGCGAGCCAGGACGCGAAGACGTCGCCCCCGATTGCCGACCCGCCCATGCCGACGAGGAAGATCCGTTGCGAGCCTCCGATCGGGACTCGCTCTTTCTCGCCGACCTTCACACCGGCGGACAGCTGCTCGGGTAGTGAAGCGATGATGTCTCGCATTCCGCTCGGATCGATCGCCGCGACGGAGCGAGCTTCGAGCACCGAGGCTGGGATTCGACGGGATGAAATAAGCACTCCGCTTCGGGTCCACACCTACCCGAACGTACCAACAAAGTGGTTCCTACAATCATCTTGATATATTCCGGCCGAGGTGTTTCCGGCCGTGAAGATGCCGGAGGCGATCGCGGCCCTTCGTCGCGGGGAGTTCGTCCTCGTGTACGACGGCGATGGCCGGGAGGCAGAAACGGACCTCACGATCGCAAGCGAATTCGTGACCCCCTCCGCGATTCGAGTCCTCCGCAAGGAAGCGGGGGGTTTCATCTGCATGACCCTGTCCGGCGAGGTGCAGCGACGGATCGGACTCCCCTTCATGACTGACGTCCTTCGGAAGGCCGGCTCGGCCTTTCCGGTCTTGGAAGGCGTGTCCAAGGAGGACTTCAAGTACGACCGTCACAGCGCCTTCTCGATCGCGGTGAATCACCGCGACACCTTCACCGGCATCACGGATGTCGATCGAGCGACGACGATTGCGCGGCTCGCGGCCATCGCGAAGGAGGCCGTGAAGCGCGAGAACGGATGGGCCGCCCACGCCTTCGCAGATGAATTCCGATCCCCTGGACACGTGCCCTTATTGAATGCCGTAGAGCCGCTCCTCGAAGGCCGCCGCGGTCACACGGAGCTCACGACGGCGCTCATGATCATGGCCGGACTCGCGCCCAGCGCGACCATTTGCGAGATGATGGCGGACGACGGACGAGCCCTCTCCAAGGAGGATGCAAAGGCATATGCGCGGGCGAGGAATCTCGCCTTCCTGGAAGGGCAAGACATCGTCCGGGCGTGGCGTTCGTGGTCCGTGTAATGGCGACGGGGGTCTTCGATCTCCTCCATCCTGGTCATCTGTATTTCCTCCGCGAGGCGCGGAAGCTCGGCGATGAGCTGTGGGTCGTCGTGGCCCGCGACAGCACCGCGCGGCGGTTCAAGCACGAGCCCATCCAGCCCGAATCGTCCCGGGTCGAGATGGTGGCCGCCCTCAAGGACGTGGACCGCGCCCTGCTCGGCCGTGAGGGGAACATCTACGACATCCTGGAGGAGATCCGCCCCGACGTCATCGCGGTCGGATTCGACCAGGTTCACGACGAGGAACGGATCCTCGAGGAATCCGCCAAACGGGGCCTCTCCCCGAAGGTCGTCCGCCTCCCGAAGTTCGAGGGCGACCTGGACGGGACGAGGAAGATCGTGAGGAAGGTGGCGGAATGGCTCGCGCTCCAGGAACGGCTCTCGGAGGTCGAAGGCGCCGAGGCCAAGGCCCCCGCGGCGGCTCCGGGCCGGCGAAAGCGAAAGGCGTGAAGCGCATCGGAATCGTGGACACGTCCTTCGCCCGGTACGACATGGCCTCCGCCGCGATCGACGAGCTTCGCAAACAGGGAGGCGGATTCGCCGTCGAGCGGTACACCGTGCCGGGCGTCAAGGACTTGGCCGCGGGAGCCAAGATCCTGTTCGACCGCGGGTGCGACCTCGTGATGGCCCTCGGCATGGTCGGGCGGCAGCCCGTGGACAAGGACTGCGCCCTCGCGTCGGACTTCGGGCTCCAGATCGTCCAGGCGAATCTGGGAAAGCACGTCCTCGGCGTGATGGTCCATGAGGATGAGACGACCGACGAGTCGGAGCTCGCGCGACTGTTCGACCGCCGCACGCGGGAACACGCGGTGAACGCGTACGACCTCTTGTTCCGGCCAAATTCGATTCGGGCCCGGGCCGGGACGGGACAGAGGGAAGGCTTCGCGGACGCCGGACCGCTCCGGGTGGGCGGTCGATGAACCTCGCGATCGTCGCCTCGGAATTCAACCGCGAAATCACCGACCGGATGGTCGAGAAGGCCCTCGCGAGGGCGAAGGAACGCGGGGTCCGTGTGACCGCGGTCGTCCGGGTGCCCGGCACGTTCGAGATCCCGCTCGCGGTCCAACGGCTCCTTGGCCGGTCGGACGTCGACGCGGCGGTCGCGATCGGCGCGGTCATCAAGGGCGAGACGCTCCACGATGAGGCGCTCATGGCGGCCGTTCCGCAGGCCCTGCTCGAGGTCGGCTTGCGGGCCGCCAAACCCATCGGCCTTGGGATTACGGGGCCCGGGATGACGGACGTGCAAGCCCTCGCGCGCGTGGACAAGGGAGCGGATGCGGTCGATGCGGCCGTGGCCATGCACGAACTGCTCCGAGGCCTGTGACAAGCCCCTAAAAACCCGTGGCGGAAGGTTTAATCTCGCACGCCTTCCTTTCTAGGCCGTCCGAGGACCTGGCATGGTCGATACACCCGCGCTCGAATCGATCCTCAAAGAGATCGAGCAGAATGAGGGAGTCCACGAGGCGATGCTCGTCTCCCTGGCGGGGACGTACCTCGCGGGCAGCTACCCGAAAGGGGTCCACGTGGACACCTTCGGATCGATGTTCGCGGTCCTCGTCGGCTCGGCCGAGACCGTGACGTCGGAGACGAAGGACTCCCTCGACAGCGTCGTCATCCATTCCAAATCGAACCAGTACCTGATCGTCCACGGAGGCCGCAAGGCCCTCCTGGTCCTGAGGCTTCCTCCGGGAAAGGAGGCGCATAAGACTCGGCAGGCGCTCGAGAAGTACGTCCCCCGGATCGAGGAACACCTGTAGCTCAGATCCGTCGCATCCCGCGGAAGATCCACTCGCCGACCGCTTTCGTCACGTACCGCACCGTGGCCGTAGCCCCCCGACTGCGTCCCTCGGCCGAGGTCTTGCGAGCCCCGAGGAATTGCACTACATCCTCCGAACGCACGATTCCGGAATCAATGATCGTGACGGCCCGGCCAATCTCGTCGAGGAAGTGGCTGTCGCTGCCACCGGTCTGGCCGGCCTTCCGGGCGAGGGAGAAGGCCCGAGCGCGCTCGTTTCCCCGGCGCAGGGTCCGCGCGTTACATGTCTCGTAGGCGACGAACGAAGCCTCGGAGAGCGCGGCTTCCCCGAGGCCGGACCAGAATCGGTACGGATGGGCCGCCACCGCGACCCCGCCAAGCGCTTCGACCCGACGAACCGTGTCGGCGACGCTGAGTTCCCGAGGTACCACCTCTCGAACGCCGTACGCGAGCACGTGCCCGGACTTCGTGGAGATCTCGACGCCGGGAATCACGATGAATTCCGTCCCCGCGGCCTCCTCCGCTTCTTGGATGCCGCCGACGGCGTTGTGGTCCGTGATGGCGACGCCGTCCAAGCCCGCCTTGCGCGCGACCCGCACGAGGTCCCCGGGTGCAACGCGGGAATCCGGGGAGTATCGCGTGTGGTTGTGGAGGTCGAGCCTCATGGAGGGGGCCGCAGAACGGGCCGATTCGCTTAAAGACTTGCAAGCGGGAACTCGGAGGGCTTATCGTCGGTCCGTAGCCTTGGGGGGATTCGTGACGGTCGAAGCGAGGCTGGGTCTCCTCCGCGACCGAGTCTTCGAGGGTGGAGAGGAGCTTCCAGTCCGTCGAGGTCGGGGTGGCTGGCGAGAGGTCGTCGGTCCCACCGGGACCGGCCGCGTCCGATACGACGGTTGGCGAGACCGGATCCTGATTGAATCGGCCGCGGGCAACCTCCTCATCCCGTTCCGGTGGCGGAACACCACCTTCACCTGGCAGGGGCGGATGTATCGCATTGCTTCCGGGTTCTGGAGCCGCCTGAAGATTTTCGATGGGGAGCGAGAGGCGGCCGGAGGGAAAGTCACGTTGGCCGGCTTCCGATTTGAATTCGTCGTGCCGGAACTCCGCGCGATCGAACGAGAACTCGCGATCGGCCTCGGCCTTCGGGCACAAGCCTTCGCCGCGGTGATGGCGGTCGCGCACTAATCGTCAGTGTACCCAGGTCCCTGGCTTCAAGCCTTTGTCGACCCGAACGGGCTGACCGTTCGCGGCGAGGGTCACCCGGGTTTCTCCAGCCTGGCCAAGGAACAACACGGTCCCTCCGTCCCCGACCTGGAGCTTGTACTTCTGGAACTCGGAAAAGGGCAGGACCGGCGCCCCTTTCGTGCCAAAGATCTGGGTCCCCACCGGGGCCGATTCGGGCGGCATGACGAGTCCGACGTCCTTGTCGTCCTCCCCCGCGAGGAGCATTCCGCGGCTTTCAATCCCCCGGAGCGTGGCCGGCTCGAGGTTCGCGAGGACGGCGACCTTCCGTTCCCGGAGCTGCTCGACCGAGTAGTCCTTGCGGATTCCCGCGACGATCTGCCGTTGCTCGTCCCCCAGATCCACCTGGATCACGTACAGCTTGTCCGCGTTCGGATGTTCCTTCACGTCGAGGACGCGGGCGACCCGGATATCGAGCCGGTTCGCGGGATCCTCCGCGTCCCGTTCCAGCTCGATCTTGGAGAAGAGAGGCTTCCCGACGCGAAGTTCCTGGCCGTCGGGGATGTCCTCCGTCACCTCGTCCCAACGGACGGCGTGCACGTCGGAATCGTAACCGAGCGAGTGCCATAACCTCGACGAGCTGAACGGAAGGAACGGGGCCATGAGGATCGCAAGTGCCCGGGAGATGCGGCACGCGACGTGGATGGCGGTCGCGCAGGCCGTGCGATCCGTCTTGATGAGGTTCCAGGGCGCCTTCTGGTCGATGTATTGGTTCCCGAGGCGCGCGAGCTGGATCGCCTCCTTCATCGCGTCCTTCAGGTGCACGAACTCGAGGTTCTGGCCGATCTTGTTCCCCTGTTGCTCGATCGCGCGGACCATCGCCTTGTCCGTCGCATCGAGGAAGGCCGCGGGCGGCACCTTGTGGTCGAAGTTCTTGTCCGCGAACGTCAGGGCGCGATGCACGAAATTCCCGTAGATCGCGAGGAGTTCCGTGTTGTTTCTACGTTCGAAATCCTCCCATTCGAAGTCGGTGTCCTTGATCTCCGGCATCGTGGCGATCCCGTAGTACCGGATCTGGTCCGGATCGAAACGTTCGAGGAGATCCGGGAGCCAGATGCCGCGGCTGCGGCCCGTGCTCATCCTCTCCCCTGAGAAATTGAGGTACTGCGTGGCCGGTACGTCGTAGGGGAGGGTGAGCTTCTCGTCGTACCCCATTAGGATCGCAGGCCAGAATAAGGTGTGGAACACGATGTTGTCCTTTCCGACGAAGTAGAAGTGACGGGCCTTCGGATCGTACCAGAAATCCCGCCAGCCGTCGGGCCGGCCGTTGCGGCGGTACCATTCCTTCGTCGCGGTGAGGTATCCCATGACGGCCTCGAACCAGACGTAGATCCGTTTCGTCTCGTAGCCGGGGACCGGGACCTCGATGCCCCACTCCATGTCCCGCGTGATCGGCCGGTCCTTGAGGCCTTCCTCCAACCAGCTCTTGGCGAATGTCACGACGGGGAGGCGCCAGAACTCTTTGTCGCCGAAGATCCAGCGCTTGAGCGGGGATTCGAAGGCGCTGAAGCGGAAGAAGAAGTGGGACGTTTCACGCTTCTCCGGCGGTGTGCCGTGGACCCGGCACCGCGGTTCGATCAGGTCGAACGGATCCCACAGATGGCCGCAGTTGTCACACTGGTCCCCGCGGGCCTGCTTGAACCCGCAGTTCGGGCACGTGCCTTCCACGTATCGGTCCGGCAGAAAGTGGTTGCCGGCGCGGCAGAAGGGGGAGATCATCTTGCCTTCGTAGACGTGCCCTTTCTTCCTCAAGGCCAGAAAGATTTCTTGGACCCACTCCTTGTGATGCGGGTCTGCGGTGTTCCAATACAAGTCGTACCGAACGCCCAGCTGCTCGATGTTCTTCGCATGGAGCGCGTGATATCGCTCGGCGATGACGCTCGGTGAGACGCCCTCCTGCTCGGCCCGGACCGTCGTCGGGGTTCCGTGCATGTCGGTCCCGCCGACCATGAGGACCTCGTCGCCCTTCATCCGGTGGTACCGCGCGACGACATCCGCGGGGATGAACGTGGAGACGGCGTGGCCGAGGTGCCGAGGCCCCGAGGCATAAGGCCATGCGACGCACACCAAGATTTTCATTCGCATTCCGTCCCAAGCGGGGAGGCTGATTTAAATGATTCGCGGCCCCGCGGCCCCTAGGAGGGACCACGCAAACTCGATCCTGATTATCACATTCAACCAGTTTTGACCAAGCTGATTTGTCCCGAGGCCGCGATGTGCCGTCGACCCATGCAAGCAAGTCCGAACGTGACACAGGGACCCGCGCGCGTGATCCGAAAGTCGAAGCACGCTCCGGGCGGGCTCAAGCAAGCGGTCGACTCGCTTCCCCGAATTCTCTGCTGGAACTGCCGGCGCCTCACCTCGTTCGAGTTGGAACGGTGCGAGCACTGTGACAGTGCGTTCGCAGGAAGCACGGGCGGTGCCTACGGGTCCGGCTACAAGCCCAGCTCTCGTTCCGTTACCTCCAATCCAGTTCGTCCGATCGAACCCCAATCCGCGATCCGTTCTCGATCCCTTCGAGAGATCGTGGAAGACCTGAGAAGGGTGCGCGACCTGGCCGATTCCCCCGGGGAGACCCTCCGCGACGACGGGGAGGTCTCCCTCCTTATGTACCAGTGCCCTTCCTGCGGTCGATTCGTGTCCCAGACCGCCGAGGATTGCGCCTGCGGCGTCAGGTTTGCAGCCGCCGAGCAAGGGACCTTCCAGTGCCCGGAGTGCGGTTCGCGTGTGCCTTCGGACGGGGACGGATGCCCAGTGTGCCGTGTGGAGTTCCGCCCGGGCTCCTTGCAGGACCATCTTGTGTACTCGTGCCCGCGATGCGGGGCCCAAGTGGATTCGGAGGCCTCCCGCTGCTCGTGCGGCGTCCGGTTCGAGGCTTGATTCGAGACCGCCAATATCAAGGCTGAGAACTGCTGCAGAACTTCCTTATCGTCCCACCTCGTCGTTCCTTCGTCGACGGACCCACCCCCGTCGAAAGGAACCCCAACCCCCGATGAAAACGAAGCCGACGCGAATCTCGAACCGGAAGAAATACTACCTGGTCCTTTGGTGGATGTCCCAGACTCCGTACGCGGCGATCTTCGAGAACGAGGTGGCGGCCGAGGCGGCGGCGAACGTCCGCAACGCCCTCATGGTGACGATCTCGGGCCGCGACGCGAAGGTGGATTCGATCCTGGACTGGTACCGCCGAGACGACTCCGGCCGCCCGATGCCGGCAGAGTGGCGGGACCTGATCGGACAGATTCACGTGCCATGGCTCGCGAAGCCCAAGGCCGCCGTGTGAGCCTATCGAGCGCTCCATCGCCGTCGAGACGGGCCGATGCAACGGACCCACCGGAGAGGACCTATCAAATCGGATAGAGAGGTAGAAACGACTATGGCGTTCGACCGAGGGAGCCGGTTGTAACCCATGGCTCAGTCCCAAGAGGTCCTCGCGGAATGCCCGACCTGTCAAGCGAGCGTGCCCCTCGAGGCGACGGAATGTCCGCGCTGCGGTGAGTTGTTCGAAGGGTTTCCCGGGATCGACGATCCCGCCACCTCGGAACGTTCGGAATCCGAGCGGTCCCTGGACGAGAGCCAGGAAAGCGGGAGGGCTGGGTTCCGAGAGAAACTCCTGTTCTACATGGGGATTTTCCTGATGTTCCTCGGAGGGCCCGGCATCGCCCTCGGATCCTGGCTCCATGACACGCTGCGGATCGGCATCGGCGAGTACCAGGCCTTCGACGTCTTCGGACCCTGGAACCGGCTCGTCGCCGCCGTCGGGCTCATCGTCCTCATCGTCGGCATCGTGTTCCTGATCCTCAGCCTCCGGCTCTCGCGGCCGTCGGAGGTCGAGAAAGAGCTCGACACTCTTCGCGACTCGTAGCGAGTTCGGCGTCCGCGACCCTCTCGCCCCGCGACCCTCTCGCCTATACCGTAATATACCGTAGATGGCGATGCGGACGGAGGCGGCGACGGGGGGTCGCCGCATGGAGTGGGGAATGTCGTATTCGGGGTCTGGCTTCCGACCTACGAATGTGCCCGTTGAAGAGGGCAAAGTCTACGAAGCCAAGATCGAGGATATCGGACGCGAGGGCGATGGACTCGCGCGGATCCAGAACTTCGTCGTTTTCGTCCCCGGGACCAAGGTCGGGGACGCGGTGAAGATCCGGATCACGAAGGTCCATCGCCGCATGGCCTTCGGAGAAGTCCTAAAGGAATGAGACAGCACGGGCGGGGGAGGCAGGGGTGGGACCAGCGATAGCCGCGGCCGGCGCCGTTTCGCGCCTTCCGCGACGGTGGCACGCATCCTATCGGAAACCTTCCGAGGGGCCCTCCGAGGCTTCGAAAACCGTAAAATAACTGCCTTATACATGCCCGGCCCCATCGAGCCGTTAGGATCCTTTCCATGGCTTTCACCCGCGTCGCCCTGATTGCCTTCGCCTCGTCCGCCGCCCTCGCGGTGGTCTTGGCCTCGTCCCTGGCCGTGGCCGACGGGATTGACTCGGATGGAGACGGGGTTCCCGACAACATCGAGGACGCCACCCAGCGGACCGTCGCCGTGAGCGTCGTGGGGGACCGGTTCAACGCCTCGAGCCACTTGGGGACCTCGGGCGTGGAGGATCAGTTCGACCTGGTGTACCGCGC
>Ga0137399_10001863_pt1 | contig 10025 bp, 8 predicted proteins | sample czorhiz316metaG_FD_104810 | JGI IMG/M metagenome (GOLD analysis project Ga0137399, IMG submission 104810) | Vadose zone soil microbial communities from Angelo Coast Range Reserve, California, USA - czorhiz3.16 metaG | ecosystem: Environmental > Terrestrial > Soil > Vadose zone | place: USA...
AAAAATGAACGACAACCGCAAAGCCACTGTCGCCTGCCCGTTCTGCGAAACGCTGAACCGTGTCGACTTGTCGCGGATCGGGCAGCATCCGAAATGCGGAAAATGCGGGAAGCCCATCCTGCTGGATCGCCCCATCGCCGTCTCCGACGCGACCTTCGAGCGAGTCACGACCGATACGACGGTTCCGGTGTTAGTCGATTTCTATGCCGATTGGTGTGGCCCGTGCAAGATGATGGCACCGCTGCTCGACGACGTCGCGCGGAAACGGGCGGGTGAGCTGCTGATCGCAAAGCTCGACACCGACAGAAACCCGGCGACCGGCATGCGCTTCGGCATCCGCGGCATTCCGACCATGATCTTGTTTCGGGGCGGAAAGGAGATCGCGCGCCGTGTCGGCGCCGTTCCGCCGCAGGACCTCGACGCGTTCGTGAATTCGGGTTAGCGAGCGAGCTGGCGCAGCACGTACTCCAAAATCCCACCGTGCCGGTAGTACTGGAGCTCCTGCGGCGTATCGATGCGCACCGTCACATGGAATGTGGTGACTTTTCCGTCATCCGCAGTCGCCGTAACGGTCAGCTCTTTAGGCGTGTCGCCGAGTCCCAGGATGTCATAGCGCTCGTACCCGGTTAGCCCGAGCGAAGCCGCGCTCTGAGCAGGCGTGAACTGCAGCGGCAGGATGCCCATCCCCACGAGGTTCGAGCGATGGATGCGCTCGAAGCTTTCGGCAATCACGGCGCGGACGCCGAGGAGGCGTGGTCCCTTTGCCGCCCAGTCGCGGGACGAGCCGGAGCCGTACTCCTTTCCCGCGAGCACGATCAGCGGCGTGCCCTCGGCGGCGTACTTGAGAGAGGCGTCGTAGATAGTCATCTGCTCACGCTCGGGCAGATGGACCGTAAATGGCCCTTCCGTTCCGGGGGCGAGCAGATTCTTGAGCCGAACGTTGGCGAACGTGCCGCGCACCATCACTTCGTGATTGCCGCGACGCGCCCCGTAGGAATTGAAGTCAATCGGCGCGACGCCATGGCTCACGAGAAACTGGCCGGCCGGGCTGGTCTTGCGGATCGAGCCCGCCGGCGAGATGTGATCGGTGGTGATGCTGTCGCCGAGCAGACACAACACCCGCGCGCCGCGAATGTCGCGAACCGGTCCGGGTTCTTTCGGCATACCGTCGAAGTACGGCGCTTGCCGGATGTATGTGGACGTCGGTTCCCACGCGAAGCGGTCGCCTTCGGGGACCGGCAGGCCGCGCCAGCGTTCGTCACCGTCGAACACCTGTCCGTAACTCTTACGAAACATCGACGACTGAATCGAGCGGCCAATGACGTCGGCCACTTCCTGCGCCGATGGCCAGATCTCACGCAGGAACACCGGCCCGTTCATGCCGATCCCGAGCGGCTCGTTGTGAAAGTCGATATCGATGCGGCCGGCCAGCGCGTAGGCGACAACGAGCGGGGGCGACGCCAGATAATTGGCGCGCACTTCCTGTTGAATCCGGCCTTCGAAATTGCGGTTGCCAGACAACACCGCGCAGACGACCAGGTCGCATTCGTTGACCGCATTCGAGACCGCCTCCGGCAGCGGACCGGAGTTGCCGATGCATGTCGTGCATCCGTAGCCGACTAGGTGGAAGCGCAGCGTTTCGAGCGGCTCCATCAGGCCGGCCTGCTTCAGATAATCGGTCACGACCTTGGAGCCCGGTGCGAGACTCGTCTTCACCCATGGCTTGGAGCGCAGGCCGCGCTCGACGGCTTTCTTGGCCATGAGGCCGGCAGCAACCATGACCGACGGATTCGAGGTATTCGTGCAGCTCGTGATCGCTGCGATGACGACGGAGCCGTGCCGCAGCACGTGGTCGACGTCGTCGATCCGCAGTGTCGCGTGTGTCGGTCGTGCCGGTGGCGGCGCGGCTCCAGCCTGACCGCCCTCTCCTTCCCACCGTCCCACCGGCACCGCCGGGACAGCCGAAGGCGTCACCGGCTTTAGCAGTGACGGCAACGCTTCCGCAAATTTGCGCGGGACCTCGCGCAAACCCACGCGGTCCTGCGGCCGCCGTGGGCCTGCCATGCTCGGCTCCACGGTGGCGAGGTTGAGCTCCAATGTGTCTGAGTACTGCGGCTCCGCGGCGTTCGGGCTGTGGAATAATCCCTGTTCCTTCGTATAGGCCTCAACGAGTTGCGTCAGCTCGGGCGGCCGGCCGGTAAACTCGAGGTAGCGGAGGGTCTCCTGATCGACCGGGAAGATTCCGATCGTCGCGCCGTACTCCGGCGCCATGTTGCCGATCGTCGCGCGGTCGGCGAGCGGCAACGTGGAGACGCCCGGACCAAAGAACTCCACGAACTTTCCGACCACGCCCTTCGCCCGTAGCATCTGCGTGATCGTCAGGACGAGATCGGTTGCGGTAGCGCCCTCGGAGAGCTTGCCCGTCAACCGGAAGCCGACGACCTGCGGAATCAGCATCGAGACCGGTTGCCCGAGCATCGCAGCCTCCGCCTCGATGCCGCCCACGCCCCAGCCCAGGACGCCGAGTCCATTGATCATGGTGGTGTGTGAATCGGTGCCGACGAGCGTGTCCGGATACGCTTGCGGCGTCTTGCCGTCGGTCGTGAAGACGACCCTCGCCAGGTACTCGAGATTCACTTGATGGACGATGCCGGTATCGGGCGGCACCACTTTGAATCCGGTAAACGTCTTCTGCGCCCAGCGCAGCAGCGCGTAGCGCTCGCGGTTGCGCTGGAACTCGAGGTCGGCGTTGATCTGAAACGCCGTGGGCGTCCCGAATTCGTCGACGATGACCGAGTGATCGATGACGAGCTCGGCGGGCAGCAGCGGATTCACCTGCTTCGGATCGCCGCCCATCTTCACCATCGCATCTCGCATCGCGGCGAGATCGACGACCGCTGGTACGCCAGTGAAGTCCTGCAGGAGAACACGCGCCGGCATGAATGCGATCTCTTCGTCCGGAAGTTTGAGCGGCTCCCAGCGCGCGAGCTTCTCGATATCGGCGCCGCGGACGCTGTGGCCGTCTTCCAGTCGCAACAGGTTCTCGAGCAGGATCTTGAGCGAGTAGGGCAGCCGGCCGACCGGGAGGCCGCGCCGTTCGAGCGCATCGAGCCGGTAGATCTCGTAGGATTTCCCGCTCGCTTTGAGCGTGGCCCGACTGCCGAAGCTATTGGTGCTCACTGCGGCAGCACCTTCACGGCGACGACGAAATACTCGGTCTCCCCAAAGCAGCTGGTCGGGACACCCTTGTGTTGCTGATAGGTCAACGCCACGCGCCTTCCCAGCGACTCGTTGATGTGCTGTGCGACGTCCTCATCACGTACCGTGAAATAAAACTTCTCGGGATTAGTGCCCGGCATCGACACCATCGCTAGCTCACCTTCCCAGGTTTTACAGAGCCATCCCTTCTTGGAGAACTTCTGCACGAATCCGGCCCGCTCGCCCTCGGAATAGCTCCACTGGAGGGCAGACCAGGTGTACAGCGCGAAGATAAGGATCGGCGTCAGCAGTATGCCCGCAATGATCAGCTTGCGTTTGCGGGTGAGCTGGAAGTTGAAATTCACGGGCGTCAATCTACCTCGTACGTTTCCGTGCGATAAGGAGTAAAGCCGCGCGCGACGTAGTTCGGCAGCGCGTTCGGATGATCGAGCGTGCAGGTATGCAGCCACACGCGCCTCGGGTGGAGGGTCCAGGCGTCGCGTACGGCGCTCGACAGCAGGTGCTTTCCAAAGCCGCGCCCGAACTCGGCGGTCACGATACCGAAGTAGGCGATTTCGACGGAGTCATCGTCCGGTACTCGGCGGAGCTCGTACCAACCGGCCAGGCCCTCCTTCGCTTCCCCGCTGCGGGACGCGACGAAGAGCTGGATCGTGGGATCCGCCAGATGGGCGGCAATTTCCTGGTCCGTCCAGTCCCACCGGTCGCGCCAATGAAATGCTTCGCCCACCGTGCGATAGCACAGCCGATACAGCGCCGGCAAAGGCTTGGGGACTCGCGCAATCGCGACGTCGGAGAATTCCCCAAACGCGTTCTTGAACTGCCCGGGGCGCTGGAGTTCGAGGTATGTACGCGTGACTAGCATGCCGTATCTTAGCGTCTATTATTGAGCCATGACCTTCAACCGAATGGGCACATTGCCCCTGCCGCTGGCGCTCCACCTCGCAACGTACACGGTGATCGGTTTGTTCTGCGCGTTCGCCGGCGGCCTCAACCTGATCGACCCGACCAAAATCATTCCCAACGCCCTGATTTTCCTCGGGCTCGCGGGATTCAGTTGGGGTTACGTCTTCGGGATTCTGATGGCCCGCAAGGAAGTGTTGGGGATGGGGCTCGTCGCGAGCATCGGTTACGTGGCTGCCGGGATCTGGCAGCTCGGCCCCCATTGGGCCCTCGGAGCGCTACTGCTCGCTATTGGCGTCAACGGGCTCGCGACGCTCGCCCTCTACAGAAAGCGTATCCTCGAAGCCTGATTCAGCAGATCACCCGGTCCTGCACCGGCGCCGCGGGGAGCTCCACCACGAACTTCGCGCCGCCCAGCGTTTCCGAGTCCTCGAGCCATATTCGTCCGCCCACTTCGGCGACCACTCGCTGGCAGATCGATAGGCCGAGTCCCGATCCCTCATCCGGGCTCTTCGTTGTGAAAAAGGGATCGAAGATGCGACTCCGCACGTTCTGCGAGACGCCCGGTCCTGAATCCTCGACCGTGAGTCGCACCCATCCCTCCCGTCCCTCAGTGGCGAGCTCGATGACGGCGTTCGGCCGGCCCCGCACCGCGTGCTCGGCATTCGTGACAAGGTTGATGACGACCTGCTGGAGCTCCTGACCGAGACCAAGGACCGACTCCGCACCCTGATCCATGCGGGTGCGCACTTCGATGTTGTCGGCGCGCAGCACGCGCTGACGAATCTCCGCGACGTCACGCACCAACTCATTCAACTGAACGCGTACCGGTGTGCTGTCAGCCCGTCGCGCGAGACGCAGCAGGCTGCGGACGATGCGGGCCGCGCGATCCACCTCGCGCACGATCGTGGCCGCGGCGGCGCTCGCATCGGTGTCCTGAGTCGACCGGCCCAGGAGCTCTGCCTCCATCCGGATCGCAGCCAGCGGGTTGTTCACTTCGTGCGCCACGCCGCTCGCGATTTCGCCGACCGTGGCGAGTTTCTCCCGCGCGATCAGCTCGCGTTGCGCCCGTAGCTCGTCGGTGCGGTCGTACAGCGCCACGAGCAGATCCTGCGATCCGAGCCCGCGCAAGTCGGTGACCGTGCAATCGCAAATGCGCCGGTCGCCGCCGGTGCCGCCGGATGATTCCTGCGTGACCAGCACGCGGCCGTGCCAGGGCTGCCCCTGTTGCCGGCCCACGAGCATGAGGCGGACCGTAATACCGCTCGGGGACAACCCGAGCTTCTCGAGGTGCTTGCCGATCGCCGCCTGTTTGTCTGCGACGCCGAAGACGCGGATTGCCGCTTCGTTGACCTGCCGGACTGTACCGGCGGTATCGACGAGCGCCATCGGGAGCGGGCTGGCGTCCACCATCGCGTGCGCGCGATCGGCGGCGGCGCGGGTCGCGGCGACGGCTTCCGATAGCTCGATGCCGCCGGCGATGTGGGCGCCGACGGCGGATACATAATGAAGGTCGTGCAAGCTGAAGGGTGGCGTCGGCGGCGCACCGGCTGCCTGATAGCGCAGCAGACCAACCGCGCCCACCGTTCCCTGAGAGATCCGCAGCGGCGCGATCAACGCGGCGCGCACGCCCTCGGCCAACGCGCGCGCAATCGGGCTCGCATCCGCTTCCGATCGCAGATCCGCCGTCATGATCGGCTCGCCGGTACGCACCACGCGTCCCGTGGCGCTGGTGTCGAGTCCGAGCAGGAGTCCATCGATTCGTGCTGCCTCACCGAGTGCCGGCGAGATGCGGAGATTCTGGCCGTCGGGCTGCTTCAGCGCGACAAAAGCGCCCTGCGCCTCGACGAGCTCCATGAGACTCTGCAGGGTGTAGCGGAGCAACAATTGCGTCTCGGGGGCAGCCAGCAGCCAGCGCGCGAGCTCCACGACGAAGCCGCCGAGGCGTCGCTCCCGCTCCAGCGCTGCACGGCGGCCGACCATGACGGCGAGGCGCGAAGCAAACTCGACTGCGGCTTCCAGCTCGGACGCCGGCAGCGCGGCCGGCGCGCCGGCCATCGCCGCGTGGACGTGGCGGCCCTCGGGATCGCGCCATTCCGCGGTCAGGCTGCGTCCCGACCGATCGTCCGCGCCCGCAGTCACGGAACCGCTTTCGTTGATGCCTTGATAGCGGATCGTGAGCCGGGCGCCGCCGGCCCAGTCGCTCAGGATGGACGCGGCGGCCTGCCAGAACTCTACGGACCGTTTCGCGTCGGTCGCCTGGCGCAGCAGCGCCTGCAAGGCTTCGCGCATGCGGGCACGAATATATCGGATCGGGAACCGAGTGGCGTTTTTCAGGGCATGAGCACCGTTCTGACGGTTACCGATGGCGGGTCACTGCGGGAAAGCCCCAGCGACCCAACGCAAATTCCCGTCACACCGAATCATCCTGACGATACCGAGCTGCTCGACGCCTATTCGCGCGCCGTAAGCGGCGTGGTGGAGCGCGCAGCGCCTGCCGTGGTGAGCGTGGCAGTCCAGCACCGGCGCCGTGGGGGGGCGCGTCGCCAAGAACGGGGACACGGATCGGGATTCGTGTTCACACCGGACGGGTTCATTCTCACGAACAGCCACGTGGCCCACGGCGCAACCAAGACCGAGGTGGCGTTCGCCGACGGGCGCCGGCTGCGCGCGGAGTTGGTCGGCGATGATCCCGAAACCGATCTCGCGATTTTGCGCGTCGACGCCTCGTCGCTGATCGCCGCACCACTGGGCGACTCGGCGGCACTCCGCGTCGGTCAGGTCGTCATCGCGATCGGGAATCCGCTCGGCTTCCAGAGTACAGTGACCGCCGGCGTCGTCAGCGCGCTCGGTCGCTCGTTCCGTTCGGTGTCCGGTCGTTTGATCGACAACGTCATTCAGACGGACGCGGCGTTGAATCCGGGGAATTCGGGCGGCCCGTTGCTCGACTCGCGCGGCAACGTCGTCGGCGTCAACACCGCGGTCATCTTGCCGGCGCAGGGCATCTGCTTTGCGGTCGCCGTCAACACGGTGAAGCTCGTCGTCGGCCAGCTGATCGCGTACGGCCACGTGCGGCGCGCGCGCATCGGCGTGGGCGGACAAAATGTGTCGCTGCCCCGACTCGCCGTGCGTGCGCATCGTCTCATCCAGCCGAGTGGCGTGTTGATCACCACCATCGAGAGCGGCAGCCCCGCTGACACAGCAGGCCTGCAAACGGGAGACATCATTGTCGCATTTGACGGCAAGCCGGTGCACGGCATCGACGACTTGCACCGGATGCTCACCGGGGAACGGATCGGCGCCGCTACGACTGTCGCGGCTGTCAGAAAGGCGGAACGCCTCGAGTTACCCATAACTGCAACAGAATCGCGACCATAGTGTGACAGGCGCGCTGTTGACGCGCGCCTGTGCCACTACTTACCATTCGCCCATGCTCTGTTGCGCCTGCAAGTCGAATATGACCCACAACGGGAACCTTCTCCCGGAGGCGGGCGCTACCTGACGCGATGGATTCTGTCGCAACACACGGAGCGGCCCGCCCACCTTGGAGCGGGCCTTTTTCGTGTGGAGGATTTCAAACGAAGGGAGTTGGAATGAAGAAGCATTACCTCCTGGCGAGTGACTTCGATCAGACGTTGAGCTTCAACGACTCGGGGATCGTCCTGAGCGAGATGCTCGGCATCACGAGCTTTCGCGAAAAGGTCGCCGGATTGTCGGCGCTCAATCTGGTGCAGCAAGGCGCCGAGCTGGCGTATCTGCTCGCGAACGACCCCGAGTACCGGCGCGTCACGCGAGCGGACTTGCTGGAGGTCGGCCGGCGCGTGCGCCTGAAGCGCAACGTGCGATTGCTCACCCGGATGCTGGCGCAGGGCATCGACGGTCACCGGTTCGATTTCTACGTCATCTCCGCGGCGCCCGAAGAGGTGGTGCTTTCGGCTCTCGACGGGATCGTGCCCGCCGATCACGTCGTGGGTACGCGGTTTCGCTTCAAGCCGGAAGCCGAAGGTGGTCAAATCGATTCACTGGTGCGCGTCGCCGCGGGCTATGGCAAAGTGGCCGCGGTCGAGGAAATTCGCACCCGCCATGTCGTGCCGCGGGATCAGGTCGTGTACGTGGGAGACGGGCAATCGGACATCCCCGTGATGTTGCACGTGAATCGCGGCGATGGCTTCACGATCGCCGCGTCGGAGGCACGGGAAGTCGCGCACATCGCGAAGCGCACGGTGATTAGCGACGACGCCCTGAGCGTGCTCGTGCCCGTGCTCGAGGAGATCGCCGGATTCGGACCGAGCCAGATCCGCGCGCTCTTTGAAGATCACGGCCTCGTGATTCAGGAGTGGGACCGCGTCCGCACGGATTGGCTCACAATCCGCGATGGCGCGGGCGACGGCGTGATTCGGCTGGACCTCGCTACAGGGACTTGATCGCGCCGAGAAACCGCTGCGGGTCCGGAGTGAATCCCGGAAAGATGGGTGAGAGATCTCCGGCACCCAGGTGGCGGGCGAGTACCTCGCCAAACAAATTGCGGAAGTCGGTCGTGACGGCGACGTCGCGCCCCTCGAACCGCTGCTCGACGCTCAGTCCGGGCCAGCGCCCCAACACGCGGCCGCCGTTCACCGGTCCGCCCATCACGAGCATCGCCGTCGCGTGGCCGTGATCGGTGCCGCTATTGCCGTTCTCCCGAATCGTCCGCCCGAACTCCGACATGGTGAGCACCACCACGCGGCTCATCCGATCGCCGAGGTCGCGGCTGAACGCTGAGAGCGCGAGCGCAAGCTCGCGCAGACGGGTTGCGAGCTGACCCTCGTTCGAGCCCTGATTCACGTGCGTGTCCCAGCCCGTACAATCGGCGAACGCGATCTCCAGTCCGACATCCGCTTTGATCAGCTGCGCGATCTGGAGCAGCGTGCGCCCGAGGCGACCTTGCGGGTAGTCGGCACCCGCCGCCGGCCGGTATTGGGTGGGGTCGGCCCGTTTGAGCATCTGGATCGCATCGAAGCCTTCCCGTGAGGAAGAAGCGAGCAGGCCCGTTCCAGCGCCCTCGTACAACTCTTCAAACGCCCGTGTCAGCCGATCGCGCGCGGCTTCTTGCGGAACACGTAGCCCGAAGGCTTGGAGATCGTCGATCGCCAGAGACGGCGCGCTGCCCGCGAGAATGCGCGGCAGCTGCGGCCCGAAAGCCACCGCGCGGAACGGCGTGTCAGCGTGCTCGCGATCATGGGCGCAATAGCGGTTGGCCCAGCCGTCGCCCGTAGACTTCACGCCAGGCGTGCCCGTTTCCATGTAGTCCTGCGCGTCGAAGTGGCTGCGCGTCGAATCGGGTGAGCCGACCGCATGAATCGCGGCGAGGCTCTTGTTGTCCCACAGCTCTTTCAGGGGCGCGAGACTCGGATGCAGGCCGAAGTGACCGTCGAGATCGACGACCGTGTTTTGAGGCACGGCGATGCGCGGCCGCTCCTCGTAGTACAGCGGGTCGCCGTGCGGAACGATCATGTTCAGACCATCGACCGCACCGCGCTGGAAGAGGCAGACGAGAATCGGAGGGGAGGACGCAATGACGGAAGGCCGGAATGACCGAAACGCGGCGCGCGCAAGAAACAGAGGATCCAGCCCGAGGCTGAACAGCGCGAGACCGCCATTCCGCACGAACACGCGCCTGGAGATGGTCATTCGTGCCGTCCTTTCGTCATTCCGCCATTCCGTCGTCTCATTGTTTCTGAAAATCCGGCCCGCCGATCGCCAAGCCAACCGCGAGCGCGCGTGCTTGCAAGGGATCGGCAACATCCGTGAGTTGCTCGAGAATGACGATTCTCGTATGGGCGGACATCGTGCCGCCAATGATGCGCTTATCGACCATGTCGACGAGCAGTGAATGATCGGTGGTGGCGGGGATGACGGCATCGAGA
>Ga0137399_10001864_pt1 | contig 10023 bp, 9 predicted proteins | sample czorhiz316metaG_FD_104810 | JGI IMG/M metagenome (GOLD analysis project Ga0137399, IMG submission 104810) | Vadose zone soil microbial communities from Angelo Coast Range Reserve, California, USA - czorhiz3.16 metaG | ecosystem: Environmental > Terrestrial > Soil > Vadose zone | place: USA...
AGCTGCGCCGCGCCCACGGCCGCGTGCACGTGCGGCTCGCCTTCACGAAGCGCTCATGATCCAGATGACTGGTTCGGCGACCGTCGCACCCGGCTGACCGCGCGTCGCGGCGCCGTATAGAGTGAGCAGCAGGCCCAGCACGCCGAACAGCGCGCCCAGCGGCATCCGCAGATCGATCCCCACGCCGCCCCCTCTAGAAGAAGATCAGGTTCAAGACGACCGTCAGCGTCAACACGATCACCGCCAGCGGGCCGGGGCGCTCGTACCACCGCTTCACGTCGTCGGTGGGCTTGGGCGTCAGCCCGTACACCAGGCCGTGCAGCTGCTCCGCCGGCCGGGGTCGCGTCAGCAGGCTGACGACGATGGTCACGACGAAGCACGTGACCCACGCCGCGATCGCGGTCCAGAACGTTTGGGCCAGCTCGCTCGGGTACGTCGTCACCACGCCGAAATACCCGCCCTTCACGCCGACGTGCGCGCCGGCGGGGAGCGACATCCCGTGGTGCACGGCCGCGGCGAGGATGCCGGAGACGAGGCCGGTGAAGGCCCCGTGGCCGGTGGCCCGTGGCCAGAACATGCCCAGCGCGAACGTGGCGAACAGCGGCGCGTTCACGAACGCGAACACCAGTTGCAGGAAGTCCATGATGTTGTTGAACGACGCCGCCACGTACGCCGCTACGATAGAGATGGCCACCCCGAACACCGTCGCGAACCGGCCCATCGCGAGGTAGTGCGAGTCCGGCGCCCCCCGCCGGATATAGCTCTGGTACAGGTCGTAGGTCCACACGGTATTGAAGGCCGTCACGTTCCCGGCCATCCCCGACATGAACGACGCCAGCAGCGCCGTGAGCCCGAGCCCGAGCAGCCCCGCGGGGAAGAAGTGCATCAGCATCATCGGCGTGGCGAGATCGTAGTCGAGCACCACGCGGCCGCGGGCGTCGCGCAGCGGCTCGCCGGTGCGCGGGTCGAGCTTGGGCGGCACGATCCCCTCCCGCCGCTCCGGGACCGGATTCGCCGGAGCGACCGTCGCCGCGGCGGCGGCACTGGCCACCGCGGGCGCACCCGGCGCCGGGACGCTCGTCGACCGCACGGCGGTGGAGCTCACGACCAGAGCGAGCATGCCGGGAAGAATCACGAGGAAGGGAAACAGCATCTTGGGGAGCGCGGCGATGAGCGGCGTGCGCCGCGCCGCCGTCATCGAGTTCGCCGCCATGGCGCGTTGCACGACGAGGAAGTCCGTGCACCAGTACCCGAACGACAGCACGAACCCGAGACCCATGACGAGGCCGAACCACTCGACGCCGACGGGGTTCGCGGACGCGCTTCCCATGAACGCCCAGCTCCGCGTGTAGGCGCCCGCCGCGTAGCCGTTGCTGGTGGCGACGCCGGCAAGCCGCGCAGAGAGCCCCGCCCACCCGCCCACGTCCCGCAGCCCGAGGAACACGAGCGGGGCGAAGCCGAACACGATGAGGAAGAACTGCAGCACCTCGTTGTAGATGGCGCTCGTCAGGCCGCCGAGGAAGATGTAGCCGAGCACGATGCCCCCCGCCACGAGGATGCTGGCGTCGAAGCTCCATCCCAGCAGCAGATTGAGCAGCTTCCCCATCGCATACAGCGAGATGCCGGACGAGAACACCGTCATGACGGCGAACGAGACGGCGTTCACCGCTCGCGTCTTCTCGTCGAACCGCAGCTTCAGATATTCGGGGACGGACCGGGCGCGCGAGCCGTAATAGAACGGCATCATGAAGAGCCCCACGAACACCATGGCGGGGATCGCGCCCACCCAGTAGAAGTGACTCGTCGCGATCCCGTACTTGGCGCCCGAGGCACCCATCCCGATCACTTCCTGTGCGCCCAGGTTCGCCGAGATGAACGCGAGACCGGTCACCCAGGCGGGGATCGAGCGGCCCGAGAGGAAAAAGTCCTCGCTCGTATGCACGTAGCGCCGCAGCATCGCGCCGATGCCGAGCACGAACGCGAAGTACAGCAGCATGATGGCGTAATCGATCCAGTGCAGCGTCGTCATGCGAGGTGTCTCCCGGGGTCCTGCGGGACGGGCTGTAAACTTACTCGCATTGTGCTAGTTCCCGAGCGGCCGGTAGTTCACGTCCAGCACGGCGAGCCGCGCGAGATGAGTGGCGAGCCGTGCCAGGAAGTCCGGGTAGCTCTTTTCCTCGCGCGGCGTCCACAGCACCTCCGCGAGCGCGCCCGCCCGCGGGAACGCCATGTACTCCGCCCGTTTCGGGTCGGGGATGTATTCGGTCCACAGCTGGCCCTGCGCGCCCAGCACGTGGCGCGCTTCGTCCGGCGTCAGGGCCGCCGGGACCGGCTCGTAGGCATACACCGTGTCGAGCGGCAGAAACCCCCCGATCGCCAGTGGCTCGGTAGTCGTGTCGGCGGACTGATAGTAGTCGAAGTACGTATGCGACCCGGGCGTCATCACCACGTCGTGCCCGGCGCGCGCGGCCGCGATGCCGCCGTCTATCCCGCGCCACGACATGACGACCGCGTTGGGCGCGAGCCCGCCCTCGAGGATCTCGTCCCAGCCCACGAGCGAGCGACCGTGCGCCGTGAGGAACTCATCCATGCGGCGCGTGAAGTAGCTCTGCAGCTCGTCTTCATTCTTGAGGCCGAGCTCGCGGATCCTGGCCTGCGCGAGCGGACTCGCCTTCCATTGGGTCTTGGGCGCTTCGTCGCCGCCGATATGGATCCAGCGCCCGGGGAACAGGGCCATCACCTCGGTGAGGACGTTTTGCTCGAACCGGATCGTCGCGTCTGACGGGTTGAGGATGTTTTCGTCCACACCCCAGGCCGTCCAGACGGGAAGTGTGTCGGGCTTGTTGCCCAGCTCGGGATACGAGGCGATTGCCGCCTGGGAATGGCCCGGCATCTCGATCTCCGGCACGAGCGTGACGAACCGGGCCTGCGCATACGCGACCAGCTCCGCGATGTCCTCCTGGGTGTAAAAGCCGCCATGCGGCTGGCCGTCGAAGCGCCACTTGGTCGAGTCACGGTCGGGGTGCCCGATGATCGTCTGACGCCGCCACGCGCCTACCTGGGTGAGCCGTGGGTACTGGTGGATCTCAATCCGCCAGCCCTGGTCGTCGGTCAGGTGCAGGTGCACCCGGTTGAGCTTATGGAGCGTGGCGAGGTCGACGAGCTTCTTCACGAACTCCTTCGGCATGAAGTGGCGCGCCACGTCCAGGTGTATGCCCCTCCACCGGAACCGCGGGAAGTCCTCGATGGATACGGCGGGAATCGTCCAGACGGCAGTCGGCACTCGCGCCTGGCGGAAGATGGCCGCCGGGAGCAGCTGGCGCAGGGTCTGGACCGCGTAGAACGCCCCTGCCGGCTGCGGCGCGCGGATCGTGATGCGACCCGGTGTGACGTCCAGTCGGTACCCCTCCGCGCCAAGGCCCGTCAGCGCCGGGTCGAGCCGGAGCGTGATCACGCGCGCGCCGGCCGGCGCCGCCGCGCGGACGGCGAGCCGCAGGCCGGTGGCGGGGAAGAGGTAATCGCCCAGCAGCTCGCCCAGCGGGCGCGTGGCGCGGTCGGTGACGATCACCGTCGTGCCAGTCACGACGAACGCCCCCGGTCCGGGCGTGACGTGCACCGGGCGGGGGATGACGGAAATCGCGGAGTCCGCGGTCAGGACCAGGAGCAGTGTCGGGAGCGTGATCATGGGTTGGCGTCGTGCTAAGGCGAGCCGCCGAGCTCGCGCACCCAGATGTCGCGATAGCGGACCGGATTGCCGTGATCCTGCAGCACGAGCGGCAGTTTGTCTGGGTGCGGCTGGTAATGGGCCCGGCTCCCGTGCACCGTCCAGCCCGTGATGACCGTGTTGTCCTGCGCGAGGACCCCGTTGTGGAATACGGTGACACGGGCGGAGTCCCGCACCGAGCCGTCGGCCGCGAAGTGCGGCCGGTGAAACACGATGTCGTACGCCTGCCACTGGCCGGGGGGACGGCACGCGTTGACGAGCGGGGGCGTCTGCCCGTACACCGCCGCGGCCTGACCATCGGCGTAGGTGTCGTTGTGGTAGGTGTCCAGCACCTGAATCTCGTAGTGGCCCATCAGGAAGACGCCGCTGTTGCCGCGCTCTTGACTCTCGCCTTTGGGCGGCGTGGGCGCGGCCCACTCGACGTGCAGCTGGAAGTCACCGAAGCCGCGCTTGGTCATGATCACGCCGGTGTGGGGCGCGACCTCGACGTACCCGTTCCGCACGACCCATTTCGCGGGGGTGCTGTCTTGCGACTGCCAAGCCCCGAGATCCTTGCCGTCGAACAGCACGATCGCGTCGGAGGGCGGCGGCACCGGGGGCCGCTCGGGGCCCGGGTCGATGACCGGGGGACGGGGGCGGTCGAGGGAGTGGACGGGCCACTGTTGCGCCGGCGAGCGCACGGGACTGCAAATCAGCGCCAGGAGCGCCAGCGAACCGATTGCGGATTGTGGATTTCGGATTGCGGATTCGACGGCCGCTCTTCCAATCCGCAATCCGCAATCCACAATCCGCAATTGTCTCATGGTCTCCACGTTCCTTTCGCGACAGCAGGCACGAATGCCTCCAGTCCCTTGGGGGGGAACTCGAGCGTCTTCCCCTGCTCGGCGCTCATGTAGGCCGTCATCAGCAGCTTCACCACCTCAACGCCGTCGTCGAACGTCAGCTCGGGCTGCGCGCAGCCCAGGAACACTCTCACGAAATGCCGGTCCTCGGCTTCGTAGCCGTAGGCGGCCGGCTCGCTCGCCACCACGGGCATCAAGCCGATCTCGGCGTTCTGCTTCTCGACCAGGTCCTCACCGGCCTTGCCCTTCACCTCGCGGCTGAAGAAGAGCTTGAGCGGGCTGTCCAGCGTGTTCCACGACATCGAGTATTCGGGACCGAGCAGCTCGGCCGAGAGACGCAGCCCCGCGCCCACGAAGCTCCACGACGTCGTCGCCTCTCCCAGCACGGTCGCGCCGTCGTCCGTCTCGAACTCGATCATGAGGCTGGCGAAGTCCTCCGACGGCCGCTTGGTATAGTCCACCTCTTTGCCCATCTGCTGCTGCAGCCGCTTCGCGTACTCGGGGAGACTCCACTTGAGGCTCGCGATGTGCCCGGTCACGTGCACCGGGCGCACCGTCGAGAGCGGCGCCCCCGGCTTGGTCAGCAGGTGACGCACCACCAGCGCCGAATGGCACATCATGTCGTTGAGCACGCCGCCGCCCTGCAGCTGTCCCTGCCAGAACCACGGCATGTGGGGCCCGCTGTGCTCCTCGGCGGCACGGGCGAGGTAGGGGCGGCCGGTCAGCGCCGCGCCGCGGCTCCAGATGATGGCCCGTCCGTGCGCGACGGCCGGGGCGAACGCCTGGTTCTCGAGGTAGCCGTGGGCGATCCCGGCCTGCGTCACGAGCTCGGCGACGCGCTGTGCCTCGGCGAGGTTGCGCGCCAGCGGTTTCTCGCACGCGATCCCCTTGAGCTCTGCTTTGCCGCGCACCACTGCATCGGTGATCTCTTCCACGTTCTCGATGCGCGCGTCGTTCCGGCCGCACAGCCACACGGCGTCGATCTCCGGGTCCGCCACCATCTCGGCGATCGAGCGGTAGGCGTTCGCAGACCCGAGGTCGAGCTGGCGCGCCAGGGCGGCCGTCTCCTCGGCGCGCTGCCGCGTCGGGCTCCACACCCCGCGCACGTCCGCGTCGCGCACCGCCTGGAAGGCGTGCAGGTGGAACCGCGCGTTGAAGCCGCTCCCGATGAACCCGACGCCCAGGCGACGATCGGCCATTACGCTTCCCCTTCCCCCTTCCCCGGCCTTTTCCCCTTCCCCGGCCTTTTCCCCTTCCCCGGCCTCACGCTCCGTAGCTCACCCCGAGTTTCGCGAGCGCTTCGGGCGGGCAGCCTTTCCATTCGGCGAGGAACGTGTTGCCGATGTAGCGCAGGTCTTGCACGCCCAGTTTGCTCGAGAAGAACCCCGCAGCCGTGAGATCGCGGAAGCTGTTGAAGAAGGCGACGCCCGCCGCGTGCTCGCGCTTCGCCTTCTTGGGCCACGCGACGTCGTCGAGCAACGCGGTCCGCTCGGCGTCGGTGCAGGTGACGAACGTCTTGCCGGAGCGGTCGTCGCACTCGTGATCGAGCCAGGCCAGACCGCCGCGAATCGGCGTCTGCAGCTCGGGATCATCCCCGAGCATGAAGTCCATGAACTCCGGGACGCCGGCATCGGTGGCACTGCCCGAGCGCTCGTCCTTGGGAATGATGAGATCGACCAGCAGGCGGACCGTGTCCCATTCGTGGGCGGTGAAGCTCTTCGGCGCGTACCGCGCGCCGTGCTCGAGCGCCTGGCGCGCCAGCGCCGCCGCTTCGCGCACCGACTCCGGAGCCCAGCGGAACGCCGCCGCGAGCGGGGCGGCGGCGAGGAGGTGCACCGCGTCGCGACGCTTCATCCGAGCGCTCCCTTCTTCATCTGGTCCGCGATATACTCGCTCGTCCGCAGGGATATGGCGAGAATCGTCCAGGTCGGGTTCTTGTCCGCCTGCGATACGAACGGCCCGCCGTCGGTCACGAACAGGTTCTTGCAGTCGTGCGCCTGGCACCAGCGGTTGAGCACCGAGGTCTTCGGGTCCTCGCCCATGCGCAGGCCGCCGAGCTCGTGGATGATGGTGCCGCCCGCCGCGATGCCGTAGCCCCGCTCCGCGCTGGGCATGGGCGAGAACACCTCGCCGCCCATCTCCGCGATGAGCGCGCGGAACGTCTCCTGCATGTGCTTCACCTGCTGGTACTCGTGGTCCGACCACTTCCAGTGGAAGCGCAGCACCGGGATGCCCCACCGGTCCACCAGGCGCGGGTCGAGCTCGCAGTAGGTGTCGTCGTTCGGGATCATCTCGCCGCGGCCCGAGAAGCCGATCGTGGCGCCGTAATAGCGGCGGTAGTCGTCCTTGAGCTGCCTGCCGTAGCCGCCGCCGGGGGGATAGCGGTGGATCCCGCCCATGAACCCGTAGCCGGGTTGGTGGGTCCCGCCCCACACCTCGATGTGGTAGCCGCGCGGGAAATCGAGCTTCGCGTCCTCCAGCCACCACGGCATGTAGAGGTGCATGCCGCCCACGCCGTCGTGGTTGTGCGGCACGTGGTCCATCATTTTGGGAATGAATCCTCCGACGTCCGTCCCGGTCGTGTCGGTGATGTACTTGCCGACCGTGCCGCTCGCGTTCGCGAGGCCGTTGGGGAAGCGTGCCGACCGGGAGTTGAACAGCAGCCGCGCGGACTCGAAGGCGCTGGCGGCCAGCACCACGATCTTGGCGCGCACGTGCTGGTCCGTTCCGGTCGTCTTGTCGACGTACGCCACGCCCGAGGCGCGGCCGTTCTTGTCCACCGTCACCTCGCGCGCCATCGCGTTGGTCACGAGGGTGAGCTTGCCCGTGGCGAGCGCCGGGGCGATCAGTACGTTGGTGGAGGTGAAGTTCGCGTTCACACGGCAGCCGCGGTTGCATTGGCCGCAGTAGTGACACGCGGCCCGGCCGTTCAAGGGCCGCGTGAGGATCGAGAGCCGCGCGGGAATGCAGGTGACGTGGAGCTTGTCGGCCGCCTGCTTGACCAGGAGCTCGTGGCAGCGCGGCATCGGTGGCGGCTGGAACACGCCGTTGGGCTCGTTCGGGAGGTTCTCCTTGCTGCCGAAAACCCCGATTAGCCGGTCGATCTTGTCATAGTAGGGCGCGACGTCCTCGTAGGAGATCGGCCAGTCGTCGCCCAGCCCGTCCCGACTCTTGCGCTTGAAGTCGTACGGCCCGAAGCGCAGCGAGATGCGGCCCCAGTGATTGGTGCGGCCCCCCACCATGCGGGCTCGCCACCAGTTGAACTCGGTGCCGGCCGCCCGGGTGTACGGCTCACCGTCGATCTCCCAGCCCCCGATGCACGCGTCGAACTCGCCGAACGGCCGCTCCTTGGTGGACTTGCCGCGCCGCGGCGACTCGTACGGCCACGTCAGCATCGCCGAGTCCTTGGCGTTGTCCCACGGGACGCCCGCCTCGAGCACGATGACGTCGGCGCCCGCCTGGGTGAGCGCATGGGCGGCCATGCCGCCGCCGGCGCCGGAGCCGATGATGCACACGTCGTACTGCTTCGCTTGCCGGACCAGCGTCATGCCGGTGCCTGCCTTTCAAACAGTGCACACCGCGACCGCCTCAGAGAGCGACGTGAGCGGATCGCGGGTGGGAGTGAACTCGTGCGCCACGAAACCCTGGAAGCCCGTGTCGGCGATGGCCGCCGCGACGGCGTGCCAGTTCAGCTCCTGCGTGCCGTCCAGCTCGTGGCGGCCGGGCACCCCCCCCGTATGGAAGTGGGCGATGTACTCCCGGTTGTCGCGGATCGTGCGGATCACGTCGCCTTCCATGATCTGCATGTGATAGATGTCGTACAGCAGCTTGACGCGCGGCGAGTTGACCGCCTTCATCACGGCGACTCCGAACGCGGTGTGGTCTCCCTGGTAATCCGCGTGGTCTACCTTGCTGTTCAGCAGCTCGAGGCACACCGTCACGCCCTGCGCCTCGGCCAGCGCCTTGATCTGATTCAGTCCGGCGACGCAGTTGTCGATCGCCTCTGCATCGCTCTTGCCGCGGCGGTTGCCGAACATCGTGATGACGTTCGGGACGCCGTGGCGCGCCGCCTCCGGAATCGTGGCCTCGAGCTCCCGCAGCAGCATCGCGTGGTTCGCCCGGTCGTTGAACCCCGTGGCGATGAAGTCCCGGCGGCTCACGGGATAGCCCATCGAGCAGACGAGCCCGCAGTCGCGCACCTGCTGCCACTCATCGGCGCCGAGCAGGTCGATCCCCGCCAGACCGATCTTCGCCGCGGCGCGACAGAATTCGGGGAGCGGGATCCCGCGGTATGGCCAACGGCAGGCGGACTGCTTCAGACGTCCCGCGGTGCCCTTTCGGGCAGTGCTCGGCCGAGCCCAGCGACCGTCAGGAAGTCCTTTAGGGGCTGTAGCCTGGGAACCCAAGGTGCTCGCCGCGAACACCCCCAGCAGGTCGCGCCGCCGCATTAGAACTCCAGCCGCTTCAGGTAGTCGCAGCTCGCCTTGATCGAGGCGAATGCGTCGGCCGGCTGATCGTGCTCGACGAAGGCGTGGCGGATGCCGGCCTGGTCTTCCCGCGCGAAGATCTTCTTCCAGTCGATCGTTCCCGCGCCGACGTCCATCATCTTATGGTCGGGCGGCCCCCCTGAGTCCTTGACGTGCACCAGCGGGATCCGGCCGGGCCAGCGCGCGAAGTAGGTGAGGGGATCCTGGCCGCCCTTGGTGATCCAGTAGAGGTCCATCTCGAACTGGACGAGCTTGGGGTCGGTCGTCTCGAGCAGGACGTCGTAGGGCAGGCGGCCCTCCGTGGGCACGAATTCGAAGTCGTGGTTGTGGTAGGCGAACTGCAAGCCCGCGTCGTGGGCTTGGGCCGCCGCGCGGTTGAAGTCCTGGGCGACCCGCTTGAAGCCATCCAGGGTCTTGCGCGCCTCCGCGGGAATCCACGGCACGACGACGTATTGGTGGCCGATCGCCTTCGCCCCGTCGAGCGACGCGCGCCACTGGTCGGGCGCGAGCGATGGGATGTGCGCCGACGGCGCCGTCAGGCCGTGGTGATCGAGCAGGGCCTTCACGTCGGCCGGGGACTTCCCGAAGTAGCCCGCGAACTCGACTTCCTGATAGCCGGCGGCGGCCACCTTGGCGATCGTCGCTGCGAAATCCTTCTCCATCTCGTGCCGCACCGTGTACAGCTGGAGCCCGACGCGGTCGAGTTTGCGCTTAAGGGCGAGGGGCTGGGGACTCGGGGCTAGGGGGCGAACGGCAAACCCCATGGCTGCGGCACCGAGCGTTTTCGTGAAGTCGCGTCGACTGGTCATCGTTGCTTTCCTCCCTGGTCCCTGACCCCTGGGGCCTTACAGTTCGTTCCGTTTCATCGCTTCCACTGCGTATGCCGCCGCCCGCGCCGTGAGCGCCATGTACGTGATGGACGGATTTTGACATGCCGTCGACGCCATGCAGGCGCCGTCGGTGACGAACA
>Ga0137399_10001865_pt1 | contig 10021 bp, 9 predicted proteins | sample czorhiz316metaG_FD_104810 | JGI IMG/M metagenome (GOLD analysis project Ga0137399, IMG submission 104810) | Vadose zone soil microbial communities from Angelo Coast Range Reserve, California, USA - czorhiz3.16 metaG | ecosystem: Environmental > Terrestrial > Soil > Vadose zone | place: USA...
GACGTGATCAGCTGCCCTCCCGGCTTCTGCACCCCCCTCATCTCCATGCATAGGTGGCGCGCCTCGACGACAACGCCCACGCCTTTGGGCGCCACCGCCTCGTTGAGGGCTTCCGCGATCTCTTTGGTCATGCGCTCCTGCAGCTGCAGCCGGTGGGCGAAGGCGCCGACCAAGCGAGGGATCTTGCTCAGCCCGACAACGCGTCCTTTCGGCAGGTATCCGACGTGGCAGCTGCCGAAGAACGGCAGCATGTGGTGCTCGCACAGGCTGTAGAACGGGATGTCCTTGACGAGCACCATCTCGTCGTAGTCCTGGTCGAACACGGCGCCTGCGACGATGTCGGCGGCATCGACGCCATAACCGTCTGTCAGCTCACGCAGCGCGAGCGACACCCTCGTCGGGGTCGCCTTCAATCCCTGACGCGTCGGGTCCTCGCCCAGCTCGGCGAGCAGCGCCTCGACCAGGTCCGGGATCTGGTCGCGGTGGGTGAGCTTCGGCTTGGCCATGCCGAGATGGTCACACAATTGCTGCGTGGATGCGATTGCGGCTGCGCAGGCCCTTTCGGAGATCGGCTACCTGCTGAGACAGGACCCCAAGGAGTCCTTCCGCGCCAAGGCTTTCTCGAAAGCGGCCTGGACGCTGGCCCTGGAGCGGCCGGACCTCGACGCGTTGCACCAGGCGAACAAGCTCACCTCGATCGAGGGCGTCGGGGCCGGCATCGCCAAGATCCTCGCCGGGCTGGTCGAGACCGGCCGGAGCTCATATCTCGAAAGGCTCCGCGCGGAGACCGGGCAGCCGGCGCGCGATGACGAGTCGACGATCGACCTGTCGTCGTACCAGGGCGACCTTCACTCCCATACCGATTGGAGCGACGGTCGCGCGACGATGCTGGAGATGGCGCGTGGCGCAAAGGCGCTGGGCTATCGATACCTGGGCATCACCGACCACTCGCCGCGAATCAAGGTCGTCAACGGGCTCGATGCCGAACGCCTGCTGGCCCAATCGCGGGAGCGCGAGAAGGTCGAGCAGGAGGTCGAAGGGCTGGCCCTACTGCAGGGCATCGAGGTCGACATCCTCGAGGACGGCGCGCTGGATCTTCCCGACGTTGTGCTCGAGCTGCTCGACATCGTCATCGCCTCGCCGCACGTCAAGCTCCGCCAGGAACCGACCGCGATGACCGAGCGCATGCTGCGGGCGGTTTCGAATCCCAACGTCGACGTCATCGGCCATCCGACCGGGCGCAGGCCAGGCTCGCGAGAAGGAGCGACCTACGACTTCGAGCGCGTCTTCCGCGAGGCGGCCGCCCATGGCGTGGCGCTGGAGATCGACTGCGATCCGGCGCGAATGGACCTGTCGCCTGAGCAGGCTCGACTTGCCCTCGAACTCGGCTGCACCTTCTCCCTCGACGCCGACGCGCATGCCCCGGCCGAGTTCGCCTACGTGCCGATGGCCGCGTGGATGCCGCGGCGCGCCGGCATTCCGATGGACCGGATCCTCAACTTCCGCCCTCTTGAGGCCTTGACAATGATTGCAAAATGACGTCAGATTGATGGGTGCCGAAGGCGACGACGGTCCGCTTCACCGACGAGATGTTCGCCCGGCTCGACCAGGCCTCGGCCCGCACAGGGATGCCCGTCAACTCCATCGTCATCGCCGCCTGCCTGGAGTGGATGCAGCGCCACACTCCCACGCCCAGCTCGGAGTCGATCGCTGCAGTCGAGCAGGGTGGTTGGGAGCCGCGCGCTAGGGCGGTCCCGCCAAGGTGGGCGACGATCCGAAGGGCTGTAGAGCTTGCAGTCGGAAAGAAAGGGACCTCCGGCATGTACCCGTTTGAGCGATTCACACAGAGCGCCCAGAAGCTCTTGACGCTGGCGCAGACAGAGGCTCTAAACGCCGGCTACTCCTACATCGGTACCGAGCACATGCTGCTCGCGGCCTATGGGGACGCCGACTTCCAATCCGCGAAGGTCCTCGCCGCACTAGCCGTCGACGAGGCCGCGGTTCGCTCCGCCTTGGAGAAGGTGCTGGGCCGCAAGAAACGCGCAGTGCCGACCAAGATCATCCCAACCTCGCGCGTGAAGAAAGTCATCGAGACGTCTTTCCAACTGTGCGGCTCAATGGGTGATCCTCGTGTCAGCACCGGTCACATGTTGCTGGCGCTGGCGACCGAGGGCGAGGGCATCGCGGCGCACGTGCTCAAAGAGCTTGGCGCGACGAGACAGCGAATCGAGTCGCAGCTCGCTCAGCTGTCCGAGCCGGAAGTCTGACCAACGGCTGCGCCGGGCGCAGCTTACGATCACAGAGTCTTGGCGAAGCTCGGAATCATGATCGAAGGCCAGGAAGGCCTCAACTGGGACCGCTGGCGCCGCCTGTGTCACGACGTCGAGGCGCTCGGTTTCGCAACGCTGCGACGCAGCGAGCACCTGATCTCACTCATGGGTCACGACGAGCGCGACTGCATCGACTGCTGGACTTCTCTCGCGCTGGCTGCAGAGTGGACGAAGTCGATCCAGTTCGGGCCGATGGTGAGCCCGATGACGTTTCACCACCCCGCGGTGCTGGCGCGGAAAGCAGCCGCGGTCGATCTTCTGAGCGGAGGCAGGCTGATCCTCGGCGTCGGCGCGGGTTGGAACCAGAACGAGCACGACATGTTCGGGATCCCATTTCTCACCACGAAAGAGCGGATGGATCTCCTCGAGAACGGGGTGGCGCGCATCCGCGACACATGGAAGTTGTCAAACCCGAAACCGGCCCAGAATCCCATCCCGCTCCTGATGGGCGGCCGAGGCGAGAAGAGGGCGCTGCCGATGATCGCGCGCGAGGCCTCCGAGTGGAACCTGTCGCACATGGACGCGGCCGAGTATCAACAAAAGCGCGGAGTGCTCGAAGAGAGCTGCCGCGCCATCGGGCGCGACCCGTCGACAATCCGGCATTCGACGATGGCGACGTACATCATCGGTCGCGACAGCGCTGACCTCCGCGAGCGCGCGGCCAAGCTTCGCGACTTCCTGCCGAGCCTGCAGAAGTTCGACGTCGACCAGGCGATGATCGAGGTGCGAAAGCGTGGCCTGGTGGGCACGCCTGAGGAGATAGTCGACCAGATACGAAGCTACGCCGCGATGGGCGTGGACCTGTTCATGCTCCAGCACTTCTTGCTCGACGACGTCGATGCTCTCAAGCTGCTGGCTTCAGACGTGATCCCGGCGGTGGCTTAAGGTAGGGAAATGGACTTCGAGCTGAACGAATCGGAGAAGAAGTTTCGTGACGAGGTTCGGACCTGGCTCAAGGCCAACAAGCCTCACGAGAACGGTTCTGCGGACGAAGGCCAGAAGGCATTCATAGAGAGCCGTCGCGCTTGGCAGAAGAAGCTGAATGACGCGGGCTACGTGGGCATAACCTGGCCGAAGGAATATGGCGGCCGCGGGGCCGGCTTCATGGAGCAGCTGATCTTTAACGACGAGATGATCGTCGCTCAGGCCCCGGAGCCCATCAACGTGATCGGGTTGGGCATGGGCGGACCGGTGGTCATCACGCACGGAACGGATGAGCAGAAAACGCGCTACCTGCCGCCGCTGCTCTCAGCTGAGGAGATCTGGTGCCAGGGTTTCAGCGAGCCCAATGCGGGCAGCGATCTCTCCGGTCTGCAAACGCGCGCCGAGGACAAAGGCGACCACTACCTGGTCAACGGACAGAAGGTATGGACGACGCTCGCGCACGTCGCGAAGTGGTGCATGTTGGTCGCGCGAGAGCGCAAGGAAGCGAACCCGCGAGATGGCCTCACCTACTTGCTGGTCGACATGGAGAGCCCGGGCGTAGAGGTCAGGCCTCTGGTCCAGATCACCGGCGACGCGGAGTTCAACGAGATCTTCTTCAAGGACGTCAAGGTGCCCAAGTCGCAGATCCTCGGCGAAGCCGGGAATGGCTGGGCCGTGGCGATGACGACGCTGCTGCATGAGCGCGGGACGCTCGGGATGGCCCTCGCGACGCGTGCGCAGATCACGGCGGCGGAGCTGGCCGACCACGCGCGCAAGCTCGGCCGTGGGTCGGACCCGCTGGTGCGCCAGAGGATCGCCCGCTACACGATCGAGGCTCGGGCCCTGCAGCTCAACGGGTACCGCGCGGTGACGGCGATGAAGCGGAACGGTGTCCCCGGGCCTGAAGGCTCGATCCTGAAGTTGATGTGGTCAGAGCTCAACCAGCAGATGGCCGAGACGGCCGTCGACATCGCCGGTCCGGCCGGCCAGGTGGGCGACGGCGAAGGTTGGAAGTACCAGTTCCTGCGCTCTCGAGCGAACACGATCGAAGCGGGAACATCAGAGGTGCTGCGCAACATCCTCGCCGAGCGGGTGCTCGGCCTTCCCCGCAGCCGCTAACCTCGCCCCCGCCCATAGATAGCGGAAGCTTTCGACTTTCCGAATAGTTTAAGATTTCGAAACTATGTCGAACGTCACTATCGATGAGGCGCTCGTCGCACGCAGGAAGATCCAACGCGCTCTGCTGACCTCGACTGCGAGTCGCTGGCGCGACCTCGACATCTCGATGCAGCAGTTGCGGGCACTCACTGTGCTCCGCGACGAGGAGGTCGCCACCGTCGGCCGGCTGGCGGAGTTGTTCAGCATCGGCTTGCCCGCGGCGAGCATCCTCGCCGATCGCCTCGTCCGGGCCGGATATCTCGAGCGCAACGAGGATCCGATCGACCGCCGGCGAGTCCTGCTGACGCTGACGCGAGAGGGCGTCCAGCTCGTAACTGATCTGCACGAGGGCAGCTACCTTCTTCTCCGGCGGTGGATGGCCCGGCTGTCGCCAGAGGACCTGGCCGCACTGACCCAGGGCTGGCGTGCGCTCGCCGAGGTCGCAGCGCACCACTCCCACCCGCTCGAGAAGAGCGCCGTATGACCGCAGTCGCCACCAAGGCTTCGACGACAGCAACCGAGAGGAAGGGCGTCGATCGAGCCGTCCTCGCCGTCTTCGCCGGGTTGATGCTCGGTTCGCTCATCGCGTCTCTCAACATGACCCTTGTCGCGCCCGCCCTCCCCACCATCGTGGCTGAGCTGGGCGGCATCGCCGACTACAGCTGGATTCCGATCTCCGCGATGCTGGCGTCGACGATCGTCGTTCCGATCGCGGGCAAGCTCTCCGACATCTACGGACGCAAGCCCCTTTACATGACCGGGATCGTCGTGTTCGCGGTCGGGTCCGCGCTTTCGGGTCTGGCACCCAACTTCTGGTTTCTCGTCTTCGCGCGATTCGTCCAGGGCGCGGGGATGGGCTTCATCATGCCGCTCTCGCAGGCGATCATCGGCGATATCATCTCGCCGCGCGAGCGCGGCAAGTACCAGGGGATGATCGGCGCGTCATTCGGACTCGCCTCGATCGTCGGCCCCGCGGCGGGCGGCTTCATCACGGATCACTACTCGTGGCGATGGCTGTTCTTCGTCAATCTCCCGTTCGCGGTGCTCACGCTGCTTGTGGTCGCCCTTTACATGCACGTGCCCAACGAGCGCCGCAAGCACACCATCGACGTCGCCGGGAGCGTGACGCTGTCGCTGGGCATCACAGCTGCGCTGCTCGCGACCGTCTGGGGCGGCGGGCAGTTTGCGTGGGGGTCGTGGCAGATCATCGCGCTCTATGCAGCCGCGGCGGTGCTGCTGACCGCCTTTATCTGGGTCGAGCGCCGCGCACCGGAGCCGGTCCTTCCGCTCTATCTCTTCAAGAGCAGCATCTTCACGTTCTCCAACATCGCAGGCATCGGCGTCGCGATGACGATGTTCGGGGCCATCTTCTTCCTGCCGGTATTTGTGCAGGGAGTTGTCGGCAACAGCGCCACCAGCTCGGGCGCGATCCTCGTTCCGATGCTGCTCGCGATGGTGGTGACCAGCATCGGCAGCGGCCAGCTCATCTCCCGCACAGGCCGCTACAAGCTGACCATGCTTGCCGGTTTGGTCCTCATGGGCGCGGGCTTCTACATGCTCAGCACCTTTGACGTGAACACGACCAATGGGACTGTCATTGAAGCGATGATCCTCATCGGCCTCGGCCTTGGCGCCACGATGCAGACTTACACGCTGGTCGTACAGAACTCAGTCAGCCGCGCCGACCTGGCGGTGGCGACATCAGCCACGCAGCTGTCGCGGTCGATGGGCTCGGCCCTGGGGCTGGCCATCCTCGGCACGATCCTCACGTCGGGGATGGCCTCGGCTATGGCGAAGTACATTCCGGCCGCCGCGCTCCAGAAGTTCCAGTCTGCAGGCAACTCGGCGACGGCAGGCTCGGTGTTCGACCCGGCCCAGTTGGCGCACCTGCCGGCGGCCATCGCGGCGGGCATCCGTCACGGGCTCTCGGACGCCCTGCATCCCGTGTTCGTGGCCGGCTTGGCCATGATCGTGTTGTCGTTCATCGCCACCCTCTTCATCAAGGAGGTCCCGCTCCGCCAAACCGCCCACGTGGCAGCCGGGCGAACTCGCGCGGAAAGTGTCGAGGACGTAGGGTCAGCCGTCTAAACTGACCGCGCACGTGGAACCGACCGCCTATCGGGATGCGCGCGTCGTGTGGTCTTTCTGGATCGCTGCGGCGCTTGTCGCCGTGGGCGCGGCGGCGCCATTCATAACCAGTTTCGGCTCCAGCAGCCGCGTCGGCACAGTGTTGATTCCATTCGGTATCGCAGCGGTCGCGCTGGCGTTAAACGCCCGCTTGTACCACCGCGGACGTCCGCTTGCCGTGGCCCTGTACTTCATCGCCGGACTGGCGATCGTGTACGGAATCCTGCTGATGCTGTCGGTTCCGATTCGACTCGCAGTCGTCGGCACTTGTCCGCCGTCGCCGGCACAGTGCCCCCCGGGCGCCGAGGTAGCCATGACCGACGGCGAGAGCAACGGCTTCGCCATCGCGACCTTCTGCGGCGTGCTGGGCGTATTCATCGGCTTCTATGGGCTGCTGATGCTCTACCGCCGCCGCTCCGCGTTGGCCAAGGAGGCGCCACAAGTCTGGCCTTCACAACCACCGGCCAAGCCCGCAGCGGAGACGCCGGTCGAGGCCGTCGCCGAGGTGAAGCCGAAGCCGGATGACGAACCGAAGGAGCTGCCCGCGCCGCTCGAACCCAAGGAGCTTCCTCCGCCCGCCTGACGTCGCTCCTTACACTTCACTAGCCGCATGGACTTTGCTTTTTCTCAAGAGCAGGAGATGCTTCGGCGCTCGGCTCGCGACTTCCTTGCCAAGGAATGTCCGCCGAAAGTCGTGCGCAAGCTCATGGAGGAACCCGACGCGTACGATCCCGCGCTCTGGGCGAAGATCGCGGGTCTCGGCTGGACCGCCCTCGGCATCCCCGAGCAGTACGGCGGCGTGGGCACCTTTCTCGATCTGATCGTCGTCCTCGAAGAGGCAGGGCGCGCACTGCTGCCGGGTCCATTCTTCGCGACGATGGGTCTCGCGGTTCCGGCGCTGATCGAAGCTGGCACCGAGGCGCAGAAGAAGGCGGCGCTCGGCGCGATCTCGTCGGGTGACGCAAGGGCCACGCTCGCCTTCACCGAACCGTCCGCGCGCTGGGACGCGAACGGGGTGACCTTGAGCGCGAAGCCCGCCGGCGGCGGGTGGAAGCTCGACGGCGTCAAGCTTTTCGTGCCGGACGCGCAGAACGCCGACTACATGGTCGTCGCCGCGCGCACTCGTGGCGAAGGCGAGGACGGCATCTCCCTCTTTCTCATCGAGGGTAAGCCCAAGGGCATGTCTGTTCATCCATTGCAGACGCTCGACATGACCAGGCGTTGGTGCGAAGTTCGTTTCGAAGGTGTCGAGGTCGGCGCCGACTCACTGATGGGCGCCCCGGACAAAGCCTGGCCGGCCCTCAAGCGTGCTCTCGAGTGGGCCACGGCGGCCCTTTGCGCAGAGATGATCGGCGGCGCGCAAAAGGTGCTCGAAACGTCGACCGACTACGCGAAGACGCGCCATCAGTTCGGCAAGCCCATCGGCATCTACCAGGCGGTCTCGCACAAGCTTGCCGACATGTTGGTGCTGTCGGAGAGCGGTCGGTCGGCTACCTACTACGCCGCTTGGACGGTCGACGCCGACGCACCCGACCGCTCGCTCGCATCCTCGATGGCCAAGGCGTACGTCTCCGACGCTTATCGCAAGGTGGCCGGCGACGGCATCCAGGTGCACGGCGGCATTGGCTTCACCTGGGAGCACGACATGCATCTCTACTTCAAGCGAGCGAAAGCCTCAGAGGTCACGCTCGGCGATGCGACCTACCACCGGGAGCTGGTGGCACAGGCACTCGACCTCTAAGACTGGCCGGACAGGTGCGGCCAGGAGTCGTAGAGGTTCGTGTCGACGGAGCCGCTCTCGACCCCCGCGAGATCGTAGACGTACGTCTTGCCTGTCAGCGCCGGACCACCAAGCCCGCAGGGCGTGGAGGACGTGCAAAGTGTCTCGCCCGCATACCAGAGCAAGGTCGGGGTCAGGAAGCCGGGATTGGCGCGCGGCTCGCTGGACGCCTGCGCGGGCGGGCCACCGTTGGTGTCGATGGTGCCCACCTTGTGATTGCCCTGCGGATCCAGGGTCGTGTAGGCGATGTGACTGCCGTCAGCGCTCGGCCAGGGGCGAATCCACTGCAGGCCCGCCTGCACCGTCTGCACCTTGCCAGTCGCCTCCCATACCTGCACACCCGAACCGGTCCGGAAGTAGAACCGCGCTCCGCTCGCGCCCCACGTGCCCATCGTCCCGTCTGCGCGGGTGTAGACCGTCTTGTAGTCGGACAGCCGAACGATCTGGATGGGCGGCGTGCTGGTCGAGGCGCCCTTCTGAGCGGTGAAGGTCTCTTCTACCGCGACGTACTGGCCGTCCGCAGAGAAACCGACCATCGCATCGTCGTTGTCGAGATTGACGCCGCGGCCGGGTACGGTGCCGAGGCTGGCCAGCACCTTGTCGCCGGCGGCGGACAGCACGTGCCACTTGACGCCGTTGCTGTCCGAGCTCAGATAGCTGAGCTTCTGCCCGTCATGGCTCCAGTTGTAGACCCAGCTCGCGTAGCCGCCTGACGCCCAGGCACGCACCAGCGAGGTCGTGCTCGTGGCGAGGTCGACCAGGTACAGCGAGCCGGCTGCGCCCAGGTCGCCGCTCGACGTGACGATGTATGAGATTCGAGTCGAGTTGATAAAGCGGAGATTGGCGCCTCCGCTTAGACCGCAGCGCGTGACGGGGTGCGTAAGGTCGGTCACGTCACGCACGACGATGCCCTGGACCGCGCGAAGCGTGACCAGCGCCAGCTGGTGGCCGGCTGGAATCTGTGACGTGCAGACGATCGCAAGTGGAGGCACCGGCGTTGGCCCGCCTGGCGCCGGGCTCGGGAATGGGAGCGATGCGCTGGCCGCCGGCGAGGCGGCGCTGGACGGCGACGTTTTGGCCTGGTTCGGGCTGTTGCCGCAACCCACCGAGAGCACCATCGCCACGACCAGGAGCCGCTTCAAGCCGTCTCCAAGCCCCGGGACCAGCGTCATCAGCCCCCAGAGAGTAGCCGGAAGACAACCAATCCGAACAGCGCGCAGGCCGGAATCACGATCCCTCGATAAAGCGACCAGTAGCCGGACCACGCCTCCCTGAGACGGTCGAGGCGCCGCCCGGAACCGAATACGAGCGACCAGTAAATCGGCAGCGCTGCACCGGTGTTTAGGGCCAGCGCAAGGAGGGCGATCCCACCTGCGCCCGCGAGCCAGACCTGAAGCGGCGCGGACGTGCCGAAGCCCAGCTGTGTCCCCCAGATGGCCGCGGCGGTGACCAGGCCGAGGAGCGCGGGCACGCCAAGCAGGAAGAACGCGGCAAAGCTGACGACCATCAGCGCCAGCATCAGAGCGAGCGTCGCGACGATTCCGGCCAGCGCCGCGGCGGCCACGGTCGCGCCGCTTGCAGGGGCAGGCTTTGTGTCACCGGCCTGGACGGGCTCGTACGCCAGCCCACCGCTCTGCACCTGGAGGCCGGCCGATCCCCTCACCTCCGACCACGAATGCAGGCCGGCGTTCGAGGTGACCGC
>Ga0137399_10001866_pt1 | contig 10021 bp, 8 predicted proteins | sample czorhiz316metaG_FD_104810 | JGI IMG/M metagenome (GOLD analysis project Ga0137399, IMG submission 104810) | Vadose zone soil microbial communities from Angelo Coast Range Reserve, California, USA - czorhiz3.16 metaG | ecosystem: Environmental > Terrestrial > Soil > Vadose zone | place: USA...
CGAGCCGGCGTGTCCGGCCGTTTTATTTATGGTCGCCGGCGGTCTTCCGGCTGAGCTTAGACCATGCTTCGGCCGGCCTCAAAAGGCCCCGCGCGGTCGCGCCAGCGGCTATTTGTCGTGGGGGGCGCGTGCGCCGCGTCTGCTCCGCCCTCATCCTGAGGAGCCTGCCTTCGCAACGCGAAGGCAGGCGTCTCGAAGGACGAGGGCGGCCGATGTGGCGCCGCTTGCGTTCCTGACCCATGGTTCGAGACGCGCCGCTGCGCGGCGCTCCTCACCATGAGGGAGCCATTCTGGGCTGCAGCGGGCCCCTACTTCGTCTTCCTCACATTCACCCGCCGCCCCATCGTCTCGCAATCGTCGTCGGTCTTGAGCCCGGCCGCGCGGATGCCGTGGGCCGCCAGCTCCTCGTCGCGGTCTTCCGTGTCCCCGGTGACCCCGACTGCCCCGATCACCTCGCCGTCCGCGTCGCGGATCAGCAGCCCGCCGCCCTCGGGGAAGATCTGGCGGCCGCTCGCCGCGATCAGGTAATCCATGAAGATCGGCTTTTCCTGCGCGCGCACGCGTACCAGCTTGGACGAACGGCCGAGCGCGAGCGCCGAATAGGCTTTGCCGAAGGCCATCTCGAAGCGGATCATGGAGGAGCCGTCCTCCTTCTGGAACGCCTTCGCCTTGCAGCCGGGCTCGACCACGATCACCGAGAGCGGGCGGCAGTCGAGCTCGGCTCCGCGCTGCAACACGGCGGCGATGATGCGGTTGGCCTGATCGAGCGTGATGGCGGGCATGGGGTCCTCCGGTGCCTGGGCGCCGCGATCTTATATGACCAGACGCCGGATTTGCTCCCTTGCGCCGGCGGTGCCGGGCGCGGCACACATGAGCTCATGATTTCCGCATCCGTCCCCGCCGTCGCGGTCGATCGCCTGGTCAAGGTGTACAAGAACGTGCCCGCGGTCTCGGGCATTTCCTTCGCGCTCGCGCCGGGCAGCATGACGGCGCTGCTGGGCGGCAACGGCGCCGGCAAGACCACCACCATCGCGATGATCATGGGGCTGCTCGAGCCGACCGCGGGCTCGGTCAGCGTGCTGGGCGCCGACATGCCGCGCCAGCGCTACCGCGTCCTGCACCGCATGAATTTCGAAAGCCCCTATGTGGAGATGCCGCGCCGGCTCACCGTGCGGCAGAACCTCGAGGTTTTCGCGCGGCTCTACGGCGTCGTGGACATCGCCGCGCGCATCCGCACGCTCGCGCAGGAGCTCGAGCTCGCCGATCTCCTCGACCGGCAGACCGGCAAGCTCTCGTCCGGCCAGCGCACCCGCGCCGCGCTCGCCAAGGCGTTGCTGAACCGGCCCGAGGTGCTGCTGCTCGACGAGCCGACCGCCTCGCTCGATCCCGACACCGCCGACTGGGTGCGTGCGCGCCTGGAGCGCTACCGGCGGGAGCGCGGCGCGACCGTGCTGCTCGCCTCCCACAACATGGTCGAGGTCGAGCGGCTGTGCGAGCGCGTCATCTTCCTGAAGAAGGGCGAGATCGTGGGCGACGATACGCCCCGGGCGCTGCGCGCGCGCTTCGGGCGCGCCAGCCTGGAGGAGGTCTTTCTCGACGTGGCGCGCGGCGGTGGCAATGCGGAGGCCGCGCCATGAGCTCGAGCACCGCGCGCGACCCGGAGCCGGCCGCGATCTCGCCCGCGCGGATCGCCGCGATGGTGCTGCGCTATTGGTATCTCGTCCGTTCGTCCTGGCCGCGTCTGCTCGAGCTCGTCTATTGGCCGGCCGTGCAGATGCTGATGTGGGGCTTCCTGCAGGTCTACATCAATCAGAATGCCGGTTTCTTCGCCCGCGCGGGCGGCACTTTCCTGGGCGCGGTGCTGTTGTGGGACATCCTGTTCCGCGGCCAGCTCGGTTTTTCCATCTCGTTCCTCGAAGAGATGTGGTCGCGCAATCTCGCCAACCTGATGATGAGCCCGTTGAAGCCGGTCGAGTTCGTGATCGCGCTGATGATCATGAGCGTCATCCGGCTCGCGATCGGCGTGGTGCCGGTGACGCTGCTCGCCATCGCGTTTTTCGGCTTCAATCTGTTCGGGCTGGGGTTCGCGCTTGTCGCCTTTTTCATCAATCTGCTGCTGACCAGCTGGGCGGTCGGGATCTTCGTGTCCGGCCTGGTGCTGCGCAACGGGCTCGGCGCCGAGAACCTCGCCTGGACCATCATGTTCATCTTCCTGCCGCTCACCTGCGTCTATTACCCGGTGGCGGTGTTGCCGGGCTGGCTGCAGGCCGTGGCCTGGCTGCTGCCGCCGACCTACGTGTTCGAGGGCATGCGGGCCCTCATGATCGACCACGTGTTCCGCCTCGACCTGATGCTCGAGTCCCTGGCGCTCAATGCGGTGCTGTTCACGGCCGGCGCGGCCGCCTTTCTGGCGCTGTTGAAAAGCGCGCGCCGGAGCGGTTCCCTGATGCAGAGCGGGGAATGACAGTGGTATTTATCTGGTTGATTTAGCTGAATTTATGCCTATCTGCCCAAATAAGCTGCGGCCCCACAAGGGTGTGGGAAGGCTCCTTAATGAGTTGACGATATGACAGACACACGACACTGTGTTGCACCGCAACAGGGGCGCGGAAGGCTGGGATCCCATGGCAATCGGTGAATTTGGCGACGCGCCCGCCTTTCCGGGCGATGGTGGCCTTGTGCTGTCGGGGCCGATGTACTGGTTCTGGGAAATGAACCGGGCCGCGTTGCTGCCGGCGCGGGCGGCCGCCGACATGACGCGGCTCTATTTCAAGAACCCGCTGAATCCCTTGGCCAACACGCATCTCGGCAAAACGGTGGCGGCGACCTGCGAGCTGTTCGAGCGCTCGACCCGCCACTATGGCCGGCCCGAATGGGAGATCGAATCCACCCTGGTGGGCGGCGAGCGCGTCCCGGTCGAGCCTTCGGTGGTGTGGGAGCGTCCGTTCTGCCGGCTCGTGCATTTCGAGCGCTCGATCGAGCACATGCCGCGCCGGCCGCAGCCGCGCATGCTCATCGTGGCGCCGATGTCCGGCCACCATGCGACCTTGCTGCGCGGCACGGTCGAGGCCTTTTTGCCCAATCACGACGTCTACATCACCGATTGGGTCGACGCCAAGCTGGTGCCGCTCACCGAAGGGCGCTTCGACCTCGAGGACTATGTCGATTATCTCAGATCGATGCTGCATTTCCTCGGCGGCGGCGTCCATATGGTGGCGGTGTGCCAGCCGTCGGTGCCGGTGCTCGCGGCGGTCGCCGTCATGGAGGCGGCCGGCGATCCCAACGTGCCGCATTCGATGGTGCTGATGGGCGGTCCGATCGATACGCGCGAGAATCCGACCGGGGTCAACAAGCTGGCCGAGATGCGCGGCACCGACTGGTTCCGCCGCAACGTGATCACCAAGGTGCCGTTTCCGCATCCCGGCTTCATGCGCGACGTCTATCCGGGCTTTATTCAGCTGCACGGCTTCGTCAGCATGAACCTCGACCGCCACATCGAGGCGCATCGCAAGCTGTTCCACCACCTGGTCCAGGGCGACGGCGATTCGGCGCAGAAGCACCGCGAATTCTACGACGAGTATCTCGCCGTCATGGATCTGACGGCGGAATTCTATCTGCAGACGGTCGAGACCGTCTTCGTGCGCCACTCGCTCCCGACCGGCCGGATGACCCATCGGGGAGCGCCGGTCGATCCGGCGCGCATCAAGCGGGTGGCCCTGATGACGGTCGAAGGCGAGCACGACGATATTTCGGGCGTCGGGCAGACGGAAGCCGCGCATCGCCTGTGCGTCAACATTCCGGCCAGCCGCAAGGCGCATTGGCTGCAGCCCGATGTCGGCCATTACGGCGTGTTCAACGGCTCGCGCTTCCGCTCCGAGATCGCGCCGCGCATCTCCGATTTCATCCTGTCCAACAACGCCGCCTCGCCGGTCGTCCGCCCGCGCGCCGTCGCCAACGGGTCCGCGCACCCTCCCAAGGGGACGAACGGCTCGGCCCAGCACGAGCGCCGGACGACCGACGCCTAGCCGGCGAGGGGAGTCGCGGCGGTTGCCCGGCGCCCTCGACGGCCGCTATCCTGGCGCCGGTTGACGCGCGCCCGCGTCGACGGCTGCGAATCAGCATAAGCTTTGCCGGACGCCTCTTTCCGGACCCGACCGTCATGTCGCTGCGCGCCCTGCTTTTCCGCCGTCCGCCCGAGCCGCGGATGATCGAGGTCGCGGTCGAGCAGGCGACCTATCCGGTGCAGGTGCGGCGCCACCCACGGGCACGCCGCTACACCTTGCGGATCCATGCGGCGACCCGCGAGGTCGTGCTCACCATGCCGCCGCGCGGCAGCCTCAAGGAGGCGCGCGCCTTCGCGGAGCGGCACGGTGGCTGGATCGCGGCGCGGCTGCGCCGGCTGCCGGTGGCGGTGCCGTTCCGCCACGGCACCGTCGTGCCCGTTCGCGGGCTCGATCACCGCATCGATCACCGGCGCGGCGCGCGCGGCACGGTGTGGAGCGAGGTCGCACCCGACGGCGTGCGGCTCTTGTGCGTCGCCGGCGAGGCGCCGCATGTCGGGCGCCGCGTCGCCGATCATCTCAAACGCGAAGCCAAGCGCGATCTCGAGGCGGCGAGCCGGCGCTACGCCGTCCGGCTCGGGATCGCGGTCAAGCGCGTGTCGATCCGCGACCAGGCGAGCCGCTGGGGCTCGTGCTCGGCGACCGGCGTGCTGTCCTACTCCTGGCGCCTCATCCTGGCGCCGCCCTTCGTGCTCGACTATCTGGCGGCGCACGAGGTCGCGCATTTCATCGAGATGAATCATTCGCCGCGCTTCTGGCGCACGGTCCTCGGGATCTGCCCCGAAGCCAAGCGCGCCAAGGCCTGGCTCGACGCCCACGGCGCGGACCTGCATCGCTACGGCCTGGAGTAAAACGTAACCGTCATTGCGAGGCCCGCGCCAGCGGGCCGAAGCAATCTCGATCCACCTGCACTTGCCTCTCGGGATTGCTTCGCTTCGCTCGCAATGACAGAAACAATCGTCATGGCCGGGCTTGTCCCGGCCATCCCGCTTAGGCAGGCACCGTGCGTCCATTGTCGGGATGCCCGCGACAAGCGCGGGCATGACGACTATGAAGGCTCATGCTCCGCCCCGACACGCTCGCCCTCACGGCGCTGCTCGCGCTGCTCACCGCCATCGGACCGCTCTCGGTCGACCTCTATCTGCCGTCGCTGCCGGAGATCGGCCGCGCGCTCGCGGCGCCGCCGGGTGAGGTCCAGCTCACGATCTCGGCCTATCTGGTCGGCTTCGGGGCGGGCCAGATCGTCTATGGGCCGCTCGCCGACCGCCACGGCCGCAAGCCAGTGATGCTCGCCTCGCTTTTGATCTTCTGCATCGCCACCCTGGTCTGCGCCGTGGCGCCGTCGATCGCGGCGCTGATCGGCGCGCGTTTCGTGCAGGCCTTCGGGGCGGCCGGCGCCATCGTGCTGGCGCGCGCGGTGGTGCGCGATCTCTATGAGGGCGCGCGCGCCGGCCGCGAGCTCTCCCTCATGGCGATGATCATGGGGCTCGCCCCGATCGTCGCGCCGCTGATCGGCAGCCTGCTGCAGGCGGCTTTCGGCTGGCGTGCCTGCTTCGTGTTCATCTTCGTGGCCGGAATCATCGCGGCCGCCGCGGTCCGCTGGCTGCTGCCGGAGACGCTGCGCCTGCGCCCGCAGGCGCCGGCATCGGGAATGTGGGCCGGCATCCGCGTCGTCGCCCGCCATCGCGGCGTGCGCGCCCATCTGGCGATCGTGGCGGCGGGCTATGCCGGATTGTTCGCTTTCATCTCGGGCTCGCCCTTCGTGCTGCAGATCGTGCATGGGCTCACCCCCTTCGGCTTCGGCCTGTCGTTCGCGGCCGCCAGCGTCGGCTATGTGGTCGGCACCTCGCTCGCCGCCAGGCTGGTCATCCGCCTGGGGCTCGATCGCACCATCGGCTGGGGCGCGCTCGCGATGGCGCTCGGTGGGGTCGCGATGGTGCCCGCCACCGTGCTGATGCCGGAAGCGGTCGGCGGCATCGTGGCGCCCATGATGCTCTATCTGTTCGGCATGGGGCTCGCGATGCCGCAGGCGCTGGCGGGCGCGCTGCAGCCGTTTCCCGACCGCGCGGGCGCGGCCTCGTCGCTGATCGGCTGCGTGCAGCAGTCGGTCGCGGCCGCGACCGGCGCGCTGGTCGGCCAGTCGCTCGGCGCGACCGCCTGGCCGCTGGTTTTGGGGATTGCGATTCCGGGCTGCGTGGCCTTCTGGGTCTGGGCGGCGACGCGAAATGTGCGGGCCGACCGGCGCAGCGGCAGCGGGCGCGGATAGGCGATCGTAGCGCATGATCCCGAAAATGCCTGCCCCGGACTTGATCCGGGGTTGACAGACTTTTCGGACAAGATCATGCGCAAAGACAAGACGTCATTACCGCCCGCCGAACAGCCGGTCCAGGAACCAGCCGTCGAGCCCGCGATCGGCCTGCGGACGCACATTGCCGGCGGTGGCGACCGGGACGGGCGCCAGGCGGTCGGACGGCGCGAGGCGATCCTGTGAGACGGCCGCGGGTCCTGCCGGTGCAGGCGGCGCCAGCAACCCTCCGCCGCGCGCGAGCCCCGGCAGGTCGGCGAGCGGAATGTTCTGGTGCGCCACCTTCATGAAGCGGCTCCACACGTCGACCGGGAGCCCGCCGCCGGTCGCCTTCTTGGTCGGCGAGGAGTCATCGTTGCCGAGCCACACGCCGGTGACCAGATGGCCGGTATAGCCGATGAACCAGGCGTCGCGGAAATCCTGGCTGGTGCCGGTCTTGCCGGCCGCCACCCAGCCCGGCAGCGACGCGCTGTGGGCGGTGCCGGTGAGCAGCGTCTGGCGCATCATCGCGTTCATCATGCCGACATAGCGCGCATCGACGACGCGGCCGAAGGACGTGTTGGCGTTGGTGTAGAGCGTCTTCTTGCCGTCCACCGTGCGGATGCGCTCGACCACGTGCGGCACCACCATGTTGCCGCCGTTGGCGAAAGGCGCGTAGGCGGAGACGAGCTCGATCACCGAGACTTCCGAGGTGCCGAGCGCGAGCGAGGGATTCGGCTCGAGCTTGGAGGTGATGCCCAGCCGATAGGCGGTCTTCGCCACCGCGGCCGGTCCGAACTCGACCGTCAGGCGCACCGACACGGTGTTGAGCGAATTGGCGAGCGCCTGGGTAAGCGTCACCGGGCCGAAATATTCGTGGCCGTAATTCTCCGGCCGCCAGCCTTTCAGGTCGATCGGCTTGTCGTCGCGCAGGGTGTCGGGGGTGAGCCCGCGTTCGAGCGCGGTGAGATAGACGAAGGGCTTGAAGGCCGAGCCCGGCTGGCGCCTGGCCGCGACGGCGCGGTTGAACTGGCTTTCGGCGTAGCTCTTGCCGCCGACCATCGCCCGCACCGTACCCTCCGGCGTCATGGCGATCAGCGCTCCCTGCTCGACGTCGAATTTTTCGCCCTTCTGGGTCAGCGCGTCGACCAGCGCCTTCTCGGCCGCGGCCTGCAGCACCGGATCGATCCCGGTTTCGACCACGATGTCCTGCTCGACCCGGCCGATGAGATCGTTGACGACGTCCATCACCCAGTCGGCCACATAGTTCACGCCGCCCACCGACTGCACGACGATGCGCGGCGGATGCATCATCGCGACCTTGGCGGCCCCATCATTGATCAGGCCGGCGTCCGACATGGCGGCGAGCACCAGCTGGGCGCGCCGCTCGGCGCCGTTGAAATTCTTGGTAGGCGCGAGCCGCGACGGCGATTTGACCAGGCCGGCCAGCAGGGCGGATTCGGCGAGCGTCACGTTTCGCGCCGACTTGCCGAAATAGCGTTGCGCCGCCGCCTCGACCCCATAGGCGCCGGCGCCGAAATAGACCCGGTTGAGATAGAGCTCGATGATCTCCGCCTTGCTGAACTTGTGCTCGAGCCACAGCGCGAGCACGACCTCCTGCAGCTTGCGGGTGAGCGTGCGCTCCTGGGTCAGGAACAGGTTCTTGGCGAGCTGCTGCGTGAGGGTCGAGCCGCCCTGCGCGACGCCGCGATGAAGCAGGTTCGCCATCACGGCGCGCCCGAGGCCGATCGGATCGATGCCGTGGTGGAAGAAGAAGCGGCGGTCCTCGATGGCGACGAAGGCTTTTGGCAGATAGGGCGGCAGCTCCTTGAGCGGGACGGCGGCGCCGCCCATCTCGCCGCGGTTGGCGAGCACGCGGCCGTCGAGGCCGACGATCTGGATCGACGGCGGGCGTTTGGGGATCTCGAGCGACTGGATCGGCGGCAGATGCGACCCGACCCAGAACAGCACGCCGATCGCCGCGATCACCAGCCACAGCGCCGCGACCGCGCCCCAGTAGACGATGCGTCCGACGCGCGAGCCGCCCTTGCGCCGGCGGCCGCGCTTGCGCGGGGCGGCGCGGCGCGGCCCGCCCTCGGGCCGGCGCCGTTCGGGGGAGGGGCCGGGCTCCTCGTCGGCGGGCTCGCGCCGCTCGGCCGTGCGTCTGGTCTTGCCCGCCATGTTGGTGCGCCCCAGGGTCCCGCCGCTGCGATCCCGCCAGCCACGCTAAAGGGGGCGGTTTAAGGGGCGGTTACCGGCCGGATCGGGGCCCGCAAATGCATGGAATAACGGGGCAATCCGATGCCCGGGGTTTGGTTGCGGCCGGGCTCGTTTTGGTTCAAGTCTGCTGTACAGACAGGCAAGCCGACCCCCGTGGCGCCGAGGTAAAACCGAATGAACGAGTTCATGCGCTCCGCGCTGATCGGCTGCGTGCTGCTCGGCGGCGCGGCCGGGGGCGCGCCGGCGGACGACTATCCGTCGCGGCCGGTCACCTTCGTGGTGCCCTATACGCCGGGCGGGGCGACCGACCTGTTCGCGCGCCTGCTCGGGCGCAAGCTGGAGCAGCGTCTCGGGCGGCCCTTCGTGATCGAGAACAAGCCGGGCGCGAGCGCGGTGATCGCCGCGACCGCGGTCGCGCGCTCGCCCGCGGACGGCTACACCATCATGATGGCGTCCTCGACCCCGATGGCGCTCAACGTCACGGTGCGCAAGAGCCTGCCCTACGATCCGACCGTCGATCTCGCGCCGATCGCCCTGGTGGCGCGCGTGCCCTATGTGCTGGTGGTCAATCCGGATCTGCCGGTGCGCTCGGTCGCGGATCTGGTGAAGCTCGCCCGCGAGAGGCCCGGCGAGATCGCGTTCGGGACGCCCGGCCCGGGCACCTTCCATCACCTCAATGCCGAGCTGTTCAAGAGCGCCTTCGAGCTCAATCTCATTCATGTCCCTTACAAGGGCACGCTGCCGGCGCTCAACGACGTGATCGGCGGCCATATCCAGTTCATGTTCAGCGACGTGCCCCCGGCATTGCCGCTGATCGCGGCCGGCAAGCTGCGCGCGCTCGGCGTCACCACCCGGGAACGCGTCACGGCGGCGCCCGAGATCGCCCCGCTCGCCGAGGTGGGCGTGCCGGGCTTCGACACCGCCTCCTGGCACATGGTGGCGACCCAGGGCCAGACCCCGAAGGAGATCGTCGCCAGGCTCAACGCCGAGATCCGCGCCATCATGGACGATCCGGAGGTCAAGAAGGACCTGATCCGCGACGGCGCGATCCCGCAGCTCACGCCCCCGCCCGACGAGCTCAAGGCTTTCGTGAAACACGAGATCGCGCGCTGGGGCAAGATCGTCGAGCAGGCCGGGATAGCGGGCACCGAATAAGCCGCGTCGTCGCGTTGGGCCGGAGGCCTGGCGCTCAGACGGCCGGCGTCTCGTCGGCCCAGACGCGGAAGCCCGACAAGACATTGGGACCGAAGCTGTGGGTGAGCGGCACGTCGGCGGCGTCGCGGCCATGCGCGATCAGGATGCGTCCGACACGGGGGGCGTTGTTGCGCGGGTCGAAGGCGTGCCAGCGGCCGCCGAGATAGACTTCCATCCAGGCCGAGAAATCCATCGGCGCGTAGGGCGGCGGCAGCCCGATATCGGTGATGTAGCCGGTGCAGTAGCGCGTCGGGATGTTCAG
>Ga0137399_10001875_pt1 | contig 10003 bp, 10 predicted proteins | sample czorhiz316metaG_FD_104810 | JGI IMG/M metagenome (GOLD analysis project Ga0137399, IMG submission 104810) | Vadose zone soil microbial communities from Angelo Coast Range Reserve, California, USA - czorhiz3.16 metaG | ecosystem: Environmental > Terrestrial > Soil > Vadose zone | place: USA...
CGATGTAAATGGCGTACATGCAATGATTTATGCGTCTTTATTGGCGGAGGGAGAGGGATTCGAACCCCCGGTACCCTTCCGGGTACAGTGGTTTTCAAGACCGTCCAAGGGTGGGAGGGGCACCAGCCCCTCCCAGTTTACCCCAATAAAACCGGGCCTCTTCTCCACATGAGTTCGGTGCTGATTGGGGCCTGTCCGCATCAGGACACGGACAAAAAGCGGACAGTAGTCGACTCGTGGTCGTATCAGGGTTTCCAGCCGCTCGAAGAGATCCGCGAAGCTCGGTGTTTCCCGTCGGCGGATGAATGCTGACCGAACTGATGAAAGCATTCTATTCGGGGAAGAAGTCGTAGTCGACGAAGCCACTTTTGGTGCAAACCCAGTTCTCCACCTACAAGAGGACGAGGCCCGCCATCCCACGTCCACGTCCAAAAGCGCGCCGAGAACGTACCTTAGGCGACGGTGTGAGGCCACACACGTCGGTGGCCCGCGGAGCTTGAGCGTAGCGGTCGGTCAAATCGGCACCCAGATACCGCGAGACATCTCCGTTACGAGTCGTTCTCATTGTCGGAATCGATCCGAAGCCAAAAAGTCCGCGGAAAGGCTCGCAGCTATTTCTGCGAGCTGGCAGGCACCTTGGCTGACTGGGACCAGTCGTCCAACCGCTCGACGAGGATCCCGTCGCGAACGACGATCACCGCCGTGCCCGTCTTCGGGGCGAGTTCGCGACCCTGCACGCCCGCGGGCACCAAGGTCGGGCGGCCTGCATGTCGTCGTTTGGGCAGCTTGGAGACGGGCACGCCGCTCATTGGCTCCTTCATACCGGGGGTCGGCCACTGTTATCGAACATTGCCAGTAGTCCACGGTACCGGTGATGTCCTCGACGTAGCGCCAGCTGGCGTCAACCCTGCGGCGCACGACGTCCTGTTGGAGAGAGTGCTTGACCGCAGCCTCACTCTACTCCAAAATGGAGGAACTAGGGAGGAATGACCATTGGCAACGCTGAACATCAAGAACCTGCCGGACGGTCTTTATCGCAAGCTGCAGGCCCGCGCGAAACGGGAACGGCGCTCAGTTGCCCAAGAGGTCACGCAGATCCTCAGTGAGGCACTTGACACCGCCAAACCGCTCTCAATCCTTGAGCTCCGAGGTCTCGGCAAGGAGCACTGGCGGGGTGTGGACGCGGGGGCACACGTAGAACATGAGCGGGCTGCGTGGGAGTGATCCCCGACCTCGGCCCCGGCCCGGTTGCTGTCGACACGGCGATCTTCATCTACTTCATAGAAGAGGAACCACGATTCCTGCCGCACATCTTGCCTCTCTTCGTCGAAGTGGACCAAGGCCAAAGGGAACTGGTGACTTCGGCGTTAACCCTCCTCGAAGTACTAGTCGTGCCGTATCGAGCAGGGAACCGTCAGCTGGCAGAGCGTTACGAACACTTGCTGACACGGAGCCGCGGAATTCGCGTGATCGAGCTCACGCGGGATCAACTCCGAGCCGCGGCGCAGCTCCGTGCGGCTACTGGCGCCAAGACCCCTGATGCGCTGCATCTCGTCGCAGCGCTGGGAGCAGGCTGCAAGACATTTGTAACCAATGATCGACGTCTTCCGACGGTTCCAGGCCTGCGCGTGATTCAGCTTTCCTCGTATGTCGACTCTCAATGATCAGTTCATCAACGTCGACGCAGTATTTGTGGGACTGAGCTGAAATGGATCGGTTGGTGGCGGCGCTGAACGCCGTTTGCCCGTACTACACGATGTTCCCGCTTGAGTTTCACCGGTCACAAGACCCGCTCGGTCTTCGACCGGTACAACATCGTCAGCAAGAGCGATCTGCGCGCCGGCGTCGATCGCCTCGCCGCGTACGTGAAGAAGCTACCAACCGAAACAAACGTTGAAGCCCTGAAGAAGGCGGAATGAATCGGAAAGAAAAAATGACACGGACAAAAAGCGGACAATCGCGAAAACGTCGACTCTGACCTGCCCCCGCTCCAGCTGCTGAATCGCCGTTTTTATCAACGATTTGGCGGAGGGAGAGGGATTCGAACCCCCGGTACCCTTGCGGGCACAGTGGTTTTCAAGACCACCGCCATCGACCACTCGGCCATCCCTCCGAATCGGATTGCGGATTTCAGACTGCAGATGTCAGATTCCTATTTGCTGATACGTTCCTTTCCGTCCATGTACGGACGAAGCGCCGTCGGGATCGTGACGCTACCATCTTTCTCCTGGTAGTTCTCCAGAATCGCGATGAGCGTGCGGCCGACCGCGAGTCCTGATCCGTTGAGCGCGTGCACGAACTCCGCTTTGCCCGTGCCGGCTGCGCGAAACTTGATGTTCGCACGCCTCGCCTGGAACGCTTCCGTGTTGCTGCACGAGGAGATCTCGCGATACGTCTTCTGGCTCGGCAGCCATACCTCGATATCGTAGGTCTTCGCTGCCGAAAACCCCATGTCGCCGGTGGCGAGCAGCATCGTACGATATGGCAGCTCCAGCCGCTTCAACACTTCCTCGGCATTCGCGGTCAGCGATTCGAGCTCGTCGTACGACTGCTCCGGCGTCGTCAGCTTCACGAGCTCGACTTTGTCGAACTGGTGCTGGCGGATCAGTCCGCGCACGTCCTGGCCGTACGATCCGGCTTCACTGCGGAAGCACGGCGTGTACGCCGTGTAGCGAATCGGCAGCTCGCGGCCGTCGAGGATTTCCCCGCGATGAAGATTCGTCAAGGGCACTTCGGCCGTCGGTACAAGGTACAGGTCCCAGTCGCCGGCGATCTTGAATAGATCCTGTTCGAACTTCGGCAGCTGGCCGGTGCCCGTCAGCGCCGCGCTGTTGACGAGGAACGGCGGTTCGACCTCGCGGTAGCCGTGCTCGCGCGTGTGCAGATCGAGCATGAAGTTGATGAGCGCGCGCGACAGTCGCGCCCCCGCGCCGCTCAGCACGGTGAACCGCGCGCCGGCGAGCTTGGCGCCGCGCTCGAAATCGATGATGCCGAGCGCCGGCCCAAGATCCCAGTGCGGCTGCGGCTGGAAATCGAACGTCCGCGGCTCGCCGTGCCGCCGCACTTCGACGTTCTCGTTCGCGCTCTTGCCGACCGGCACGCTTCTATGCGGCAAGTTCGGCAACACCATCGTGGCGGACGTTCGTTGATACTCGATCGAATCGAGCTGAAAGCCGAGCTGCTTGATCTGGACCGTGCGTGCCTTGTTCGCTTCCTGGATGGCGGTGGCGTCCTTGCCTTGACGCTTCGCTTGGGCGATCTGATCGCCCGACGCGTTCTGCTGCCGTTTCAACCCCTCCAGCTCTGGAATGATCCGGCGGCGTGCCGTTTCGAGCGTCGCGATCTCTTCGAGCGCTTTGTCAGGATCGAGACCGCGATTGCGCAACCCTTGGCGGACTTCTTCGACATGATCGCGAATGTACGCGGGGTCGAGCATGCTACCTCAGCTATCTATTGTACGTTACGATTCTGTCGTGCCGACCGTGCGGAAAGCCATCTTCCCCGCTGCTGGACTCGGGACCCGATTTCTTCCGGCGACAAAAGCGCAGCCGAAGGAAATGCTGCCGCTCGTCGACAAGCCGATCATTCAGTACGGCGTCGAGGAAGCGGTCGCGTCGGGGGTCGACAACATCATTCTCGTCACTGGCCGCGGCAAGAACGCGATCGAAGATCATTTCGACGTGTCAGTCGAACTCGAGACGTTCCTCGAAGCGCGCGGCAAGCGCGAACAGCTCGCCGAGATCCGCAAGATCTCCAACATGATCAACTTCGCGTACGTCCGGCAGGGCGAGCCGCTCGGCCTCGGACACGCGGTGCTGGTCGCGCGCGAGCTGGTGGGTAACGAGCCGTTCGCCGTCATCCTCGCCGACGATGTCATCGATGCGAACCCGCCGGCGATCAGGCAATTGATCGACGCGTTTCAGCGGCTCGAAGGGCCGGTGCTGGCGGTCGAGCGCGTGCCGCGCGACGACATCTCGAACTATGGCGTCATCGCGATCGAGCCGAACGCGCGACTTGGCGACGGTATCTATCAGGTGCGCGACCTCGTCGAGAAGCCGCCGCGCGAGGAAGCGCCGTCCGACCTGGCGATCATCGGACGCTATGTCCTCACGCCGGACATTTTCCCGGCGCTGGCCGCGACCAAACGCGACCGCACCGGCGAGATTCAGCTGACCAACGGGTTGCGCGAGCTGCTCAAGACGCGGCCGATTTACGCGTGCGAGGTGAAAGGGGTCCGGCACGACACCGGCAACAAGCTCGGTTTCCTGAAAGCGGTCGTGTACTTCGCGCTGCGCCGTCCGGACCTGGCCGACAAGTTCTCCGACTATCTCACTTCACTGGATCTGCAGGCGCTTTCGGCGAAGCGGTAGGCTTCGCACTCGACTCAGAGGAGCTGGCCGCGGCGGGCTTCTCCGACTTGTCGGACTTGTCCGACTTCTCAGACTTGTCGGTTTTTTCCGTCTTCGTCGCGCCGTCGGCCGACGCGCTGCTCTCGGACTTGGATTCCGCCGCCGAATCCTTCCTCGCGTAATCGGTGATGTAGAAGCCGCTGCCTTTGAATTGAATCGCGGGCGACGACATCAACTTCCGAACCGGCCCGCCGCCGCACTTCGGACACTTCTCGATCGGCGGCTCCGAAAATGATTTCTGGATCACCTCGAAGCGATGATCGCATTCCTCGCATTGGTATTCGTACAAGGGCATGACGGTTACTCGAGCGCGTCGCCGCCGCCATCGCCGCCGAGCAGGAGCTGGCGATGCAGCCAGAACGGCGCGGTACCCTGACCGAGCAGCGTGTCGTGAAACGAGCGCAACGAAAATGATTTGCCTTGCTGCTGCTTGTAGTCCTGACGCAGCTTGAGCAGCATCAGCTTGCCGACGCTGTACACGAGATAGGTCGGGTCGAACGTGCCGCGCTCGGCCTCGCGCCGCGCGCTGACTTCCTCCACGAATGCCTCATCGCGGAAGAATCGCACGGCTTGCTCCACTGACATGTCCTCGGCGTGCAGCTTGATGCAGACGACGAACCGTGCGAGCCGGATCAACGCCTCGGCGAGCTGACCGAGCTCGACGCGGTACTCTTGCCGGCCGAAGCCGGCCTCGATCATCATCTGCTCGCAGTAGTGCGCCCATCCTTCGACGAACGACGCCGGCGCGAACATGATCGACTTGCGGGTCTTCGATTCCACGCGCCGCAGATGCTGATATTGAAGGAAGTGGCCCGGATACACTTCGTGGATCGAGATCGACCACAGCGTTGGATAGTTGTAGTCGCGGAGATGTTCGTCCTGTCTGTCCGGCGGCCACGTCGGATCGACATCGGTGAGGTAATAGTACGCGCGCGTCGGCTTGGTCTCGAACGGCCCCGGTGTCCACATGCTGGCGAATGACCAGCGGTAGAAGTCAGGCGTCGGCGCGACGGTAATCGCCTCGCCGGCCGGCAGCGTGATGATCGACTGACGCTCGAGAAACGTCGCGAGCTCCTCGAGTTGTTCGCGGCCGACGTTGACGAGCTCGCCGGGCGCGGGATGCTCGGCCTTCGTGCGGGCCCAGGTTTCGAGCGGATCGCCGCCGTTCATGCGGCCGGCGAGCGACTTGAAGGCCTCCTGCGTTTCTTTGAGCTCACGTGTGGCAATCGCCAGCAAACGATCGACTGGAATCGAGATGCCCTCGTCCAGTCGCAGTTTCTGCTCGAACCGGTCGCGGCCGAGCCGAAACGAGGCGCGCGCCTTCGGCGCCATCTCCTCGAGGTACTGCACGTACTCGCCGACGGCGTGCGACGCTTCGGTTTGCGCGTCGGCCAGATCGCCGAGCAGATGCAAATCGTCGACATCGGCGAACGCTCGCGGTAGCTCCTCCTCGATGAACTTCAACGCGCCGCGCATCGTTTCGATGCCGACCTTCACGAAGATACCAGGCGGATCCTTGATGTTGTCGCGAGCCGCCTGAATAAACCGCGGCGTCTGTCGCAATTTGGACAGGACCCGTCGTGCCCGCTCTGGCGCAGGCGCAAAGGGGAACAGCGCCTGCGCCGCAAGGCTCGACGCAAGGATGTCGGAATAGAACTGCGGGTTGCGCTCACACGTTCGGACGTCCTCGAGCTCGAACATGCGCGACTGCAGGTGTGACGTGAGCATTCGGCGCTCGAGACGCTCGATCTCGGTCAGCCCTTCGCGATTGATCTCGTCGAGGCGGCGCAGGTATCCCGAAAGCGCATGGATCTCGCTGTCGATCCCGTGACGGCTGAAGTCCTCGAGCAGGTCATCGTGCGTATGCACCCCGTCGAGGGTGGCGTACGTGGGATGGGTCTCGTGCAGGTAGCCGAGCAGGTCGTCGACGAAGTGCGGCAGTGGCTCAGAAGCAATCATCGTTTCAAGACGGCCGAGCTTCGGTCGGCACGATCCGCCAATGGTACAATAAACGCCGCCGCTCAAATGCCGGGCACCCTGTTCGTGGTCGCCACGCCGATCGGCAACCTCGAAGACATCACGGTGCGGGCGTTGCGCGTGCTGCGCGAGGTCGCCGTCATCGCCGCCGAAGACACACGCCGGACGGCTCACCTTCTGGCTCGACACGCCATCTCCACGCCGACAACGAGTCTTCACGAGCACAACGAATCAAAAAAAACCCCGGCGCTGATCGCGCGGTTGCAGAAGGGCGACGATGTGGCATTGGTGTCGGATGCGGGAACGCCGACAATCTCGGATCCTGGCGGTTATCTGGTTCGCCAGGCGATCGATGCCGGTCTGCGCGTCGAACCCATTCCGGGACCGAGCGCGGCTATGGCGGCCCTCGCCGTCTCCGGTCTACCGACCGATACGTTCACATTCCTTGGGTTTCCGCCAACTCGGTCAAAACCCAGAATCGAATGGTTCGATCGGCTCCGAGCTGTCGCCGGCACGGTCGTCTTCTTTGAGGCTCCCCACCGAATTCGCGATACGCTGAGGGCGCTTCAGCAGGCAGTTGGCGATTGCCCGGTTGTCGTCGGTCGTGAACTCACGAAAGCACACGAGGAATTGGTTAGAGGACCAATTTCTAGTGTTCAAAATCGACTGCCAAATGCACTCGGCGAGTTCACGGTCGTCGCCCGGATCGACCGACAGCTGGGCCGTGGCGAGATGAGACCTCCATCAAGCCACGAACTTGCTTCTGAATTTGGTGAAATGACCGCTAAATCGGCCATTTCAAGGCGGGGCGCTATCGCGGCCCTGGCTCGGCGTCACGGGATGGCCCCGAACGACGTCTATGCGGCCCTCGAAGCAGTCAAAAAATCTGGCTAATGACAGAAATGTGGGATCGCGGAGTCGACGGCCGGGCCGGTCGCTTGACCATCTGAAAACGTTCTGTTACTTTACCGGCCCGCTTTCAGCGCGTTTTTCAGTGGCGCATACGGCGATGACCAAGCAGAGGCGGCCGCAGCCACATTCGGCGAAGGCTTCACCCCAATCGGCCCCCGTACGCCCGGCGCGCGCTGCCGACGCAGCGGCGTCGCGCTCGGCGCCCGCCGCACCGACCGCTCCACAGCGCCGGTCGACGTATTTCGAGGCCGTGGCGATTTACGAGCGCGGGCTCGAGGCGCTGCAGCGCCACGACTACGAGGGCGCCGGCAACCTGTTCGACTCGGTCCTCAGGCAGTATCCGGAAGAAAAAGAGCTGCACGAGCGCGTGCGCCTCTACCTGAACATCTGCCAGCGCCAGGTAAAGCCCCGCGAGTCATCTCCGCAAACGGTCGACGAGCGGCTGTACGCGGCGACCCTCGCGATCAACGGCGGCCAGTACGATCAGGCGATTGCGCACTTGCGGCTGGTCCGGGATGAAGATCCTGACAACGATCACGCGCTCTACATGCTGGCGGTCGCCCACGCGCAACGCGACGAGCACGCGGAGGCAGTCGCTCATCTCGAGCGCGCGATCGCACTAAACTCCGAGAACCGCGCGCTTGCCCGCACCGATCCGGATCTCGAGCCGCTCCGAGACGACGAGTCATTCCGCGCGGCGCTCGAAGCGCCGCCCTTAGCTCCGCGGTCTCCCCATCCTCGCCGCCCGTTCAAGTCCCGAACGGCGCGATAATTGATCGTTGTGACTGGTGCTGGGACGTTCTGTCCTGGATACGTGCGAGCCCCACAGCGCGAGCGCGTCTTGCGTGGTGCTGGGGCTGGGACGTTCTGTCCTGGATACGCGCGAGCGCCACAGCGCGAGCGCGTCTGGCGCGGGGCTGGTGCTGGGACGTTCTGTTCTGGATACGCGCGAGCGCCACAGCGCGAGCGCGTCTGGCGTGGGGCTGGTGTCGGGACGCCCTGTTCTGGATACGCGCGAGCGCCACAGCGCGAGCGCGTCTGGCGTGGGGGTGGGGCCCCACGCGGCTAAAAAATGGACGTCCACATCGTGATCCTCGCGGCCGGCAAAGGGACGCGCATGAGGTCCGCGCTCGCGAAAGTGCTTCACCGCGTCGCCGGACTCCCGATGATCGACCACGTGCTTGCAACGGCAGCGACCGTCTACCCAAAGTCCAGAACCATCGTCGTCGGCCACCAGGCGCTGATTGTCCAAGCCGCACTCGCAGGGAACGAGGGCATCACTTTTGTGGTGCAGGAGCCACAACTTGGGACGGCGCATGCGCTCTTGACGACCGAGCCGCCCTTACGAGCCGCAAAAGGGACCGTGGTGCTGTTGTCCGGCGACGTACCGCTGCTGTCACCGACTACGCTCAAAACGCTGTTGCAGCGGCACCAGACGACCGGCGCGGCCGTTACGGTGCTCACCGCAATCGTTGATAACCCTCACAGCTACGGACGCATCGTGCGGAGCGGCGAGCAGATTGCACGAATTGTTGAGGAGAAGGACGCCAGCTCGGCCGAGCGCGAGATTCGCGAGATCAACTCCGGCATCTACGCCTTCGCGCTGGACGGCTTATTCGACGCTGTTCGCAGTATCGCAGCGCAGAACTCGCAGAACGAGTACTACCTGCCGGACCTGATCGGCATCTATCGCCAACGGGGCCTCGGCGTGGAAACCGTCACCGTCTCGAGTCCCGACGAAATTAGAGGGATCAACAGCCGTCGCGAGCTGGCGGAAGTGAGCCGAATCATGAGACAGCAGAAAACGGCAGAGCTGATGGACGGAGGGGTGACGATTGAAGATCCGGCGACTGCGTACATCGATCGCGATGTGACCATCGGCCGTGACACCGTCATCCACCCCGGCGTCGCGATTGAAGGCCACACGACCATCGGCAGCGGCTGCGAGATTCACAGCGGCGCGCGGATTGTCGATTCAACGATTGGCGATCGCGTGACGGTGTTCAACCACTGCGTCATCACGAACTCGCGCCTGGGCGACGATGCGCATGTGGGACCGTTCGCGCACCTGCGCAACGACGCCGACGTCCGCGAGCATGCCCGCGTCGGTAACTTCGTCGAGCTGAAGAAAACGGTACTGGGCGCCGGATCGAAATCGATGCACCTGGCGTATCTCGGAGACGCGACGATCGGCACCAAAGTAAACATCGGCGCCGGCACCATCACGTGCAACTACGACGGCGAGAAAAAAAATCCGACCGTCATCGAAGACGGCGCGTTCATCGGCAGCGACACGCAACTGATCGCGCCGGTCACGGTCGGCAAGGGCGCGTACGTCGGCAGCGGAACGACAATCCGGGAAAACGTGCCCGCCGGCGCCTTGGCGGTGTCGGCCGGCAAACAGCGAAACATCGAAGGTTGGGTCGACAAAAAGAAGGCGCAGACAACTAAAGGTTAGGGACCGCCGCGTTTCGACGTCCTGTTCTGGATACACGCGGGCACTACGGTGCGAGCGTGTGGGCGAGCGGGGGTGGGGCCCCGCGAGGTTCGAGAAAATGTGCGGAATCATCGGATATATCGGACCCAAGGAAGTCGTGCCGGTTCTCATCGACGGGCTGCGACGGCTGGAATATCGCGGCTACGACTCGGCCGGCGTCGCGGTCGTCCATGACGGCACGGTCGAGCTTCGTCGCAGCGCCGGCAAG
>Ga0137399_10001877_pt1 | contig 9998 bp, 9 predicted proteins | sample czorhiz316metaG_FD_104810 | JGI IMG/M metagenome (GOLD analysis project Ga0137399, IMG submission 104810) | Vadose zone soil microbial communities from Angelo Coast Range Reserve, California, USA - czorhiz3.16 metaG | ecosystem: Environmental > Terrestrial > Soil > Vadose zone | place: USA...
CTGATGAAAACCTCGCCGGCCAGTTTTGTGTTGCCATAAACGTTCAGCGGCACAGCCAGATCGCCTTCAAGATAAGGTTGCATCTTAGCGCCATCGAAAACGTAATCTGTGCTCACGTGAACCAGCACAGCTTTAATTTCTTGCGCAATAAGGGCAAGGTTGCGTGCGCCAATGGAGTTGACAGAATAGGCTTCAAGAGGCTCTCGCTCGCAGTTTTCGACGTGGTGCATCGCAGCTGTATTCACGATTACGTGGGGTTTGGCGGCCTGCAACACGCTGCGGGCGCTCTGCAGGGACCGAATGTCGAGCTGATCGCGTGTTGTGCCAAGGACTTCGTCGCCGTGTCGCGAGAATTCCTCGGCTACATCCGTCCCTAACTGCCCGTTGGCCCCGATCACAACTACTTTCATACGGCGGTACCTGCTGACCGCACCAGTGCCGGCGTATTAGCACCATTCTCGAAAGACTGGAACATTTGAATGTTGTAGTACCTTGGATTGTTCCAATCCGAGAATTTTTCCATCTGCTTGATCAGATTCCGCACGATACTGCGCACATCATCACGGGGATGAAAGCTCAGGACATTCTTCGCTTTTTCAAAGCTGACTTTATAGTTGCGAAGATCCTGGATGTGAAGAATTGTCAGGCCGATATCTATCCCGAGCTCTTGTTCGATCTCATCTTTAACAAGATCTCCCACTTCTCCGACAGTGTAGTTACCTGACGCAATGTTGAAAATGCCGGAGATCGTTTCGTGAGCTTCGATCGCCCGAGTATACGCACTGATTGCATCTTCGATGCCAAGGATCGGTCTCCAGATCGATGGATTGTTTATGGTGATCGCGCCGCTCCGCAATGCGGACCCGAACATTGTGTTCACGATCAAATCAAGTCGCATCCTGGGACTGTAGCCGGACACTGTTCCCTTGCGCAGGGCGATTACAGAGAACTCATCATCGACTAGATTCATTACTGCTTGCTCACCCTGTAGCTTTGAAATGCCGTAGGGATGAGAGGATGAAACCAATCGCTCTTCGTCATACAACTCGTTTACTGTGTACCCGTAGACCGAGCAAGAACTGGCGTAGATGTAACGCTTAACACCAGCTTTCTTTGCTGTATACGCGAGATAGGCAGGTGCAGCAGCGTTATAAATGAAGTTTTTGCTTGGGGAGAATTCCGCCATCGGGTCGTTTGAAAGTCCGGCTAAGAAGATCACTTGGTCATAATCCTTGAGGTCTTCCACGGTAACGTCAAACAAATCTTTACTGACAATACCCGCTTCTGAAGGCAGGTAATTGCCAAACCAAAACAGATCGACCACGTCGACCATGTAACCCCGGGCAAGCAGCCTTGGAATCAGTGCAGAGCCGATATAACCCGCTCCCCCTGCAATCAGCAATCGCATACTTTCTCCTCCTCTATTCCGACCCTCTGGCGCTTGCAAATTGAGCTAAGTACGTAAAGTGCCGAGAGTTTGAAGAAGCCAACCACAGACCAAGGGTTTGGGCATTCCGATCCTTTTCGGAGATAATCTCTGGCGGTATTGGCCATTTGATCGCAATTTCCTGATCGTCCCAGCGAATCGCCGATTCGGCCTTCGAGTTGTAAGTTCCGGTGCAGTTGTATTGCACTTCGACGCCTTCGGACAACGCGAGGAAGCCCCTGGCAAAACCGGCTGGCGCCCATACCTGCTTTCTGTTTTGGGTGTCCGCCTCGATCCCCACCCATTCACCCAAAGTCGGTGAGCCGGTTCTTACGTCAACCGCTACAAGAAACGCCGAGCCTCGTGTCACGCGCATCAATTTCCCCATTGGCGGATCCCATTGGAAGTGCAGGCCGCGCAGCACGCCTTTTTTGGAATACGAATGATTTTCCTGAACGAAGTTGTGGGGCAATCCCAATTCACGGAACTGGTCTGCCCGATAAGCCTCCATAAAAAATCCACGCTCGTCCTCATAAACCTGGGGCACGATCACAACTACATCATTTAAATGGCGAGATTCGATTCTTAAGGCCATTCACTTCCTCCTAGGCCCGCGGATTTAGCTCGCGGCTTTCGCGCTTGTCACAACTAACCACGTCGACCCATTAAAATCGAAAATTGCTAAGGTGCGGTGTTTAGATGGTGTTGCGGATGTAACGATCTATCTTCCTTCGGCCCGCAGAAGCGCGGGCACCGTGCTGAAGAGAATCTTTAGGTCAAGGAACAGATTCCAATTTTCAATGTACTCTAGATCTAGTGCCACGTTCGTTTCAAATGATGGATCATGCCGAGCCTTCACCTGCCAAAGCCCGGTCATGCCGGGCTTCACATCCAAGCGGCGAAGGTGTTCAAGATCGTATCGCTCAAAATCGTCAACAGGATGGGGCCGTGGACCAACTAGGCTCATGTGCCCAATAAGAACGTTCAACAGCTGCGGCAGTTCATCGAAACTGAATTTGCGGAGAAAGCGCCCGCAACGAGTGATCCGCGGGTCCTTGTCCATTTTGAAGAAAGGTCCATTGCGTTCGTTCAGGCCGCGTAACGCGTGCTTTTGCTGGTCGGCGTCGAGCACCATCGTCCGTAATTTGAAGCAGCGGAACCTCCGCCCCTTCCAACCAACGCGCGGCGCTGCATAAAATGCTGAACCACGTGAGTCCAGTCGAATCCACAACGCCGCCAAGAAAAGAATCGGTGAGGCCAGAAATAGCCCAAACAAAGCCCCTATGATATCAATGACGCGCTTTATCGCCAGACCGAGCGCTGGGATTGGATGTTCGTGTAGATCCATAACAGGAAATCCGCCGATTTTGTGAAGCGCAGCGCGCCATCCCAATCCGTCGTAAATATCAGGTACAACGTGAAGATTGAGTCCTAGCCGCCTAGCCTCCACAAGGGTCTCCTTGACCAGCTTCCCCTCAGCTGGAAGAGTGACAAACAGCTCGTCGACAAAGTGCGCCAACGCCACAGCCCGTAAATCGGCAATAGATCCCAAAACCCGAGCATCCCCATTCTTGTGAGTGTCAAGGAATCCGCAAACCTTATAACCAAGGTGAGGGTTCTTCGTAAACCAAGAAGCAAGGGCTCGCCCCAGGTCGCCGAAACCGACTACGAGAACTCGAGAAATGCCGATCCCCCGGAGGGTGCGACGCATGATGATTTTTCTTTTCAGGTAGCGCCAACCTGAAAGGCTCAAGAAGCTCTGGGCACCTGTCAAGACAAGTACGAGTCGCGAGATGTCCTTATAGCCCGATATGAAGATGAAGAGCACCAAGAGCACCGTGGCGATTCCGCTAGCCTTAGCAACTCTAAGGGTTTCGTCGAGAAAGCTTCGGTCGCGAGGAGTTCGGTAAAGATCTTGAGTTGCGCAGGCCAGCACGATCAGTGCGGCATACAGTAGAAAGAAGCCGACATAGACGTGGCTTGCGGTCGCCAGAAAGATCTGTCGGAGTTGCGCAAGGGAGGGCGTGGTATCAAATCGAAGATAGAAGATCAGACTTCCGCCAAGGTAGACCAGACTTGCATCGATGACAGCGTACGCGACTTGTAAGTGAGGCCCATGGGACAAACTCCGGCCGCGTCCTGGAGCCCGAGATTGTTCTGAAAGAGTAACATCGCAAACAAATTCGCGAAGTGCAGCCGAGTCTAATGGCGCTGTGGTGGAGCTACGCTGGGTACGAGCGCCCGTGCCATTCATCAGTTCGCCTCCTCACAAAATTCGTTTCTAGTTGGACCAACCAGGGTTATTCGTGACCGCAGTCGGCTTAATACCAATTGTTGACGCACAACTTAGCTGCTTTATAGGAACTGATCTTAAGGATTTTCAGAAGTGATTTTCGCGCGCTGAGTCTCTGAAAGCTTGCTATCGACGCTGTAAGTCGTCAGGGGAAACTGGCATTTCCAAACTCACTGAGGCGCTCATGGTCGATGGAATCGGCTGAGGGGTGACAATAGGCGCGGGGATCAGACTTGAATGTACTCGGCTCGGGTCCTCGCCCGCAACAAGCTGAAGGAAAAGCTCCTCATATTGATCTGTTATCTTGTCCCAAGTGTAGGCTTCACGAATGCGCTCAGGAGCCCGCCTCCGATATTGGACGGCGACCTCTGGATGGTCTTCAATATGCTGCAGCTTTGCTGCTAAATCGAGCGGATCGCGTTCGAACAGGATGCCGTAATCCTGTAGAACCTCCACGTTAAAAGGCGTATGCAGGGCCAGCACGCAGTTTCCGCACCCAAGCGCCTTCAACAATGCCGGATTTGTCCCGCCCAAGCTGTGGCCATGAATGTAAGCGTACGCATTGCAGTGAAGTTCCTTCACATCGTCCGCATTCCCTACGTGGCCGAGGAACCGCACACGCTCGTCTTTGGTCTGCTTAAGCCGATCCACAAAAGAGCTGCGATAGTTGGCATTCCCAGCGATCGCCAAGACCCGTGTAGTGCGCACTTTTTCGAACGCTCGCACGATCAGATCGGCGCTATTCTCCGGCACCAGTCGGCTTGCAATTAGATAATACTTTAAAGGTTCTAGCCCGTATTTTCGGACAACTGCGGGATCAGCCGTTGTCGCTAGGTCTGCGCCATAGGTGATGCAGACATTCGGCGTATCAAACTCATCGAGATAGATCCGGCGCATCTCGTGTGCATCTGTTACGACGCCCTTCGGGCAAATTAGCCGCACACACTTCGCGTTCAGGTAGAAGTAGGCTTTTCCGATTTTTCCCCATTTATCCCGCTTCCAATCCAAGCCGTCCACATTGATCGCGACGTTTTTCCCTAGAAGGCGCGGCAGGATACAATGGAACCCATTAACCAAATTGACTACAAAAATCATGTCCACGCTGCGAAACAAGACATCGCATATGGAAACCAAAGTATGCGTGGGAGTGCCCAGCACCTTCGTCTCAATACTGGGCAGGTAAATTAGCTGCACCCCTTGGTACGTTTTCGGCCGCCTGTGGAACAAACTCCGCCGGCAGTAGACAATCACTTCGTGCCCTCGGCTCACCAAGCGGGGCCCAACTTCGCCAAGAAACAACTCGTAGCCGCTATAGGTGTGCGGGATGCCACGAGAGCCCAACATAGCTATCCGTAACTTACGACTACTCATCGCATTTGAATTGGTCATGGAATGGATCGACGTTGAATTTAGCTTAAAACCTTAGTAGATACCGTGTCAACGGTCGAGCTAATTTGCAACAAAGTTGGCGACACTTGTTTGATCTCTCCGTCCCCGCTATGCATTAGAGCGGTCAATGTTTCTGCGGCCGCGCCATAGACAGAGTCAACCGTAATGACGCGCATGCAGTACGGCTTATCAAACCGGCAATAGTCAAAACAGGGACGACACCAAAAGCCGGACTGGATAACAATACGATTGTTTGGTCCTAACGGCCCAAACCAAGCCGGCTCCGTTGGACCAAAAATGGCGACAACCGGAACCCCTAATGCTGTCGCGATATGCATAGGGCCGCTGTCGTTACAAATAAGGAGCTCGCAGCGCTTGAGCACTCCCATGAATTGCCGCAATGGCAGCGATAGCGGCAAAACCTGGCGTCCATCTAGACTTGCTGTCTCTTGAGTGGGATCCTGGAACCACAAAACCCTGATAGGAAACTGCCCTTGAAGACGCTGTGCAAGTGCAGCAAAGTTGGCGTCGCCCCATTGCCGCATTGCGTTTCGCGCTCCCGGATGAATGCCGACCAAAAATTCCCCGTCTCGCACACCGAGAGCTGCCAGACATTGCTCGGCATGCTGATCCTCTTCCTCGGTGACCAGCAAACTCGGCTGCCGGACCAGAGCAGAGTTTCCAAGGTGCTCCAGGAGGCCCAGCCACCGAACTGAAAGGTGAGGATGCTCCAGATCTGGAGTTGCATTGTCTGTGAGGAGAAAGGCGCCGCCACCGAAGCCATAACCTACGCGCCGCCGAACCTTCGATAGCCAGAGAATGAAATTATCGCGAATGTCTGCCCTGACGGTAAAAGCCAGGTCGAACTGTTGATGGCGCAAAAGGTTCAAAGTTCGCAGGAATTCGAGCCACCGTGGCGAAAAAGGATTGTACTTCCTCCAACGGGAATAATGTTGGGCCCATGGAACGCGCACCACAATCACTTGGTCGACTAATCCTTGGTGTTCGAGGAGCGGAGCAGCCTTGGGGCTGGTTAACAGGGTGATAGAGGCATCTGGATACTGAATCCGCAGGCTCCTTAGGAAAGGCGAGAGCATCACAATGTCGCCTAGATTCCAGTACTCCATTACCAGGATTTTTTTGACTTCCCCAACTACATTCCTTGGTCCACGCCGCAAGCGCTCCAACGTTAGTACGAGCGGTTGAGCGATGACTTCAATCGCCCGAATCAAAAGGCGTTTTTGGGTGCTCATCTTAACCAGAACTCCAAGAGCTGCCGCATCGGCATTCTTGGAAGTAAGATTCGCAGAGGTACTAAATCCTACTGTTCGAATAGGCATCAAACCTTCGTGAGGTGTTGCGTGACAGCCGGTCTAGCGCGTTGCGCGCGGTGGTCTTGAGTTCGTGTCTCTGATGAGAGGGAAGCTTCATTCTCGAGCTTCGAGTGCCCTGCCCACTCTTCCCTTGCGGAGTCCATGAGCTCCAATGAACTGACACAGGCGGTTCCCCGTTTGCCTACCTTGATACCCGCCGCGAGGTTGGCTAGGCGCACGGCAGTCTCGAGACTTGATCCCGACGCGACCGCTGCAGCGAAAGCCGCAATCGCAGTATCTCCCGCTCCTGTCACGTCATATACGCTCCGCGCCGTCGTGGGAACGTCCACCCGGCGCAATCCGTTTTCTACTTTGTCAAAAAGCGACATACCTTCGCCACCGCGCGTAACGACCAATGCCTCTAAGGCTAAGTTATCAATCACCTGCCGCGCTGAATCGTTCAACCAACAATCTCCATCGACTGGCGTACCTACTAGTTGCGCAAGTTCTAGAGCGTTTGGCATGAGCATGGTGGCGCCACAATATTTCTGAGGCTTAGAATCTTTGGGAGCTACGATGCTAGGAATGCCGCGCTCGCGCGCTGCGGCAAAAACCACGTCGAGGACACGCCCCGTTAGTACGCCTTTCATGTAGTCCGAGCACAGAATGGCCTGAACATCGCCGACCGCCGCGCGAATCATGCTAGTGAGGTTATCTTCAATATCGCCGCCGACCGCCGAAGTCGATTCCTCGTCCAATCGAAAGACCTGCTGGCCATGTTCCAGGGACATCAAGCGGACCTTTCGCGTGGACTTTCGGTGCGAGTCTGCGATAACTCCCCTTACGTCCGCGCCGTGCGCGCTCAATAGAGCACGTACTCGGTCGCCGGTTTCATCGCTACCGACAACGCCAAACGCCGCCACTTGCACTCCCAGGCTCCGGAGGTTTTCCACTACATTTCCCGCCCCACCGAGCGTCGATTCGCGTCGCACGACGTTCAAAATGGGAACTGGGGCCTCTGGCGAGATTCGCTCGATGTGACCCCAAAGGTATTCATCGAGCATTAAATCACCGATGACCGCGATCCGGCAGCGATTAAATGCCTTCAGATAGTTCAAAGGGTCCTGCATCATTCATCACACTCTGGTGGATGCTGCAATCAAACCAGTCCCCGAAGCTGCTACAAATGCGCTCTCAACGATTCCGGTGAGAATGTGAATGATTAAGGTGTGAGCTTCCTGGACGCGGGGAGTAGAATCTGACGGAACACACAAGCAAATATCAACCAGCCCGTGCATTTTACCTCCGCTCTTTCCCGAAAGGCCTATCGTAGCCATGCCTAACTTCCTCGCGGATTCGATTGCTCGCAGCACGTTGGAAGAGTTTCCGCTGGTAGAAAGTGCAAGAACTACATCACCCGGCCTGCCAATCGCCTCAAGCTGGCGGGAGAAAATTTTCTCGAATCCATAATCGTTACCGATAGCCGTCAGAGCAGATGAATCGGTGGTCAGTGCGATGGCAGCAAGAGCCTGCCGCTCGGCACGGTAGCGCCCCACGAACTCTGCAGCGATGTGCTGCGCGTCGGCTGCACTCCCCCCGTTGCCAAAGGCAATCAGCTTCCCGCCGGCTCGCAGAGACGTCACAATGACAGTACCAGCTTCGGCGATCTCATTTATCAGCTCTGTCTTCAGTGCCTGCTTTGTCGCTATGCTTTCTTCGATCTCGCGGTTTATCACCCGCAGGATGCTGTCTTTGTTCCAATATTGCGGCGTGGAGGTTCTTTCCATGCGAGATCTAAATGCCCCGTTTCACGCGGTACCACATCCCCGGAAACGCTCCGACTCCTCTTATCACGGCCCAGGCACTGCGAAAATCCGCTCGAATTAGACTCAATGCAATATAGAAAGCCATGACCAGTAGAGAGCCCACTTCTGCGATCTCGTTTACCATTTCTTTACGCAGTTCTTGCTTTGTAGCTATGCTTTCTTCGATCTCACGGTTTACAACCGCCAGGATGCTATCTTTGTGGCAGCGATGCGGTGTGGAAGTATTTTCCATTTTCTATTGAGACCTGTCTTCTTGAATACGAGGATGAAATACGATTAGCGTCTCGGGCCAAAACGTCACCCGTAGCTTCACCAGCGTGCTCCCCGGAAATAGTGCGGCGAAGCGCCTCGCGCTCAGCAGTTGGATCGTCTCCGATTCCGGCCATGTATGAAAGCGCAGTTGAATCGCTCGTTGAACTTTCCTCGGTAAGAACTGAAAGAGCGGCAGCTTGTGATGCATCTCCATCGGATACCAGAAGTTAGGCGTGGTGATGAACCACGAACGCCCCACACGCATGATTTCATCGGCCATGCGCTTCTGCAACGCGGACGGTACGTGCTCAATCACCGCATTCGAAAAGATAATATCGAAGCTCTTGTCGGCAAACGGAAGCCAGCAGGCATCCGCGGTCAGCGCCGCGCGATTTGATCCGAGATGGAATTCTCGGTAGTGTCTGGAAGCATCATGGTCGATGCTCAGGCCAATCACGGTCAGATCTTTCCAGCGGGGATCCTGTTCCGGTTGTTCGACGCAATTTTCATTCTGTTCCCCGGTCAGCGCCTCGCCAAGATGCGGTGCTGCCGCGCCGATATTTAGCACTTGTTCTCCCGGAGCGGGCCTCATTAATTTCCAAAACAGGTCGAACTTCTTTTGCCGCGACTGAAGACTGAAACGATACTGAATCCATCTCACGTTACTCACCCGCGTTTCTCACCGCGAAGTGGGCATGCACTTTTCCCACGCAAGCATCACGTCGCCATAGATGTCGCTTGCCGAGTGCAACTCACCATAGTCGCCGGGAGTTGCAAGGATACCTTCCTGACTATGGTTCACAGCGGCGGAAAGCACAGGGTTGAAACAACCGAGAAGTCCTCGGAGGTCAGTTCCCAGGTGGCGGTAGAGTTTAGAAACCATGTTCATCTTTCGCCAAACCGTTACGGCTTTTCGTAACCTAGCGTTAGGAGCAGCGCTGATGATTCGTTCTTCCACCATGAGCGGTGTGTAAATCCTTTGGAAAAAATATCGGTTTCGGTCGCCAGTGTTGCGCGCCGCCCCCTGAAATCCAATGCGGTCTTGTTCCATATATTTCTGCCCAATCGGCGCGGTGACGAGGAGAAGGCCACCGGGCTTCAAGACCCGGAGCGTTCCCCGTATGCCCTCGGAATCGCCCGTCATTCCTTCTACATGCTCGATCACTGACATCGAGTAGACGACATCGAACTCTCCCTCAAGGTATTTTGGTTCCCGCACGTCAAGGAGAGAAAAGATCGCTTTGCCTCTAGCGCGGTTTTTTATAGCGTTCCAGAGGACTTCGGCCTCCTCAACGCTGGGTGGGTCTATGTCGGTCAGGTGAATCTCGACATCGCAATGGTATGCAAGGTAGAGTCCAAAGCACTTTGGGCTGCCAACGTCCAGGATTTTGACTCTATTCCTCGGGTCGAAATGAAGGACATACTGTTCGACGTGGGTCCCAATGAAATGATACTCGGGGAACCTGGTATAGGAATTGATGGGCTGGAGGATCTTGCCC
>Ga0137399_10001878_pt1 | contig 9998 bp, 10 predicted proteins | sample czorhiz316metaG_FD_104810 | JGI IMG/M metagenome (GOLD analysis project Ga0137399, IMG submission 104810) | Vadose zone soil microbial communities from Angelo Coast Range Reserve, California, USA - czorhiz3.16 metaG | ecosystem: Environmental > Terrestrial > Soil > Vadose zone | place: USA...
CGCGTCGCGCGGGCTGAAGGGGCGATCGCAATGACAGCAGAGTCGCTCGACGCAATAGAGGCCAATCTGGTGTCGAAGGGCGATGTGATCGCAACGGCGCGGATCGCCGGAATCATGGCGGCGAAGAAAACCGCCGAGCTGATTCCGCTTTGCCACCCGATCTCACTGACGGACGTTGGTGTCGAGTTCGCGGTCGACCGCGCGCTGCCCGGGCTGCGGGCTTCCGCCTGGGCGTCGTCGAGGGGTCCCACGGGAGTAGAGATGGAAGCGCTGACGGCGGTCACCGTCGCGCTCCTTACGGTTTACGACATGGCCAAAGCGCTCGACCGGCGCATGGAGATCTCCGGAATTCGCCTTACGGAAAAGCGCGGTGGGAAGAGCGGAGACTGGAAGCGCGACTAGCCGGAGCGCTTATGACGGCGGCAGCATGTACACCGGATCGCTCGACAGCTCCCTGCTCCCCCGATAGGGCTCCATGTGCACCAGTACGCTCACGACGTTGGGCACCGCTCCAAGAATCGCGTACTTGACCTTCGCCGCGATTTCGTGCGCGGCTTCGAGGGAGATCGTGGGATCCGCCTTCACGTGCAAATCGACGTAAAAGCCCAGCCCGTAACTGCGCACATTTAGATTCTCCACGCTGCGGACTCCGGCGACGCTCGATGCTGCGTCGAGCGCCCGCTCTTTCACCGTGCGATCCGGCGCCTCGTCCATCAGTCCCGCAATTGCAGGCCGAAGTGTGCGAATCCCGTTGATCGCGACAACGACGGATGCAACCAGTGCCGCCCAATCGTCCGCCGCTTCCCAACCCCGGCCACCTATCAGCGCAATGCTTATTCCGATGAATGCGGCCAGAGAGCTGATCGCATCCGCACGGTGGTGCCAGGCGTCTGCCGTAACAGCCGTGCTGCCCACTTCCTTTCCAACACGCGATACCCGCCGATAGAGAATCTCCTTTATGAAGATCACGCCCGCGGCTACGAACAGCGTGAACGGAGCGGGCAGGTGATGCGGTGTCCTGATCTCCCGAATAGCCATGGTCGCGATTCCGACTGCCGCGCCGAGGAGCATCAGCGAGACGACGGCGGCGGCGATCGACTCTGCCTTGCCGTGACCGTAGGGATGGTTCTCATCGGCGGGCCGCGCGGAGACGCTCAGACCCATCCAGACGATGAGCGATGAGAAAATGTCGGCCGAGGACTCGACCGCGTCGGCGACGAGAGCGTTGGCGTGCCCGACGATTCCCGCGACGAATTTGACGAGCACGAGCACCGCGTTCGTCAGCAGGCCGGCCTGCGCCCAGCGGATGCTCCTCCTCGTCGCGCTCTTCACCGCTCTTTGGGCCTGCTAAAAATCAGCTTTTTCCAAACGCTCCGCCGCGGCGTTGATGCGGGCCGCGTATGCCTCCGGATCCTCACCCGGCACGCGCTGAGGAACGACGAAATCCGGGTCTTCCGGCGGATGCGACGACGGGGAGTTCACAAACAGGTCTCCCCCTCGAGCGATCACTGCCGCCTCGAAGTGATCAACGGCGGTGAGCAAATCGTCGAGCTGGGCACTGGTCTCGCGCCCGGTGAGGAGCACGCCCTTCTGGCGCAGGCGCCCCGAGATCTCGAGCGCGGCGAAATCCCGCTCTTCGCGGCGATGCGGGTCGAGCGCCTCCTGCTGCTCCTCAAAGGATTCCTCGTTCATCCATCCTCCACATTGTTGGGTTGCAGCTAATGATCTGCAATTCCCGTGATAGCGGCGTGAAAGCTGCGACATTTCGTCAGCTCCGTCGAGGGTAATCTCATGTCGCGCGCGTTTGTCAAAGAAAATGCTGGATGGGGCGATCCGGGAAAGCGCTATTCCCTCCCCGCTCGCGATGATCCCGGATACGACGAGGCCGCGGCCGAAGCGCTCCTCGAGGCAGCTCGCGCCGGTGACACCGGAAGCGCTGAGAGCGCGACGGGATATTATTGGGGAGAAAAACGCCTGCGTCCGTTCGTCGAGAAGATTCTCACGCGCGCCGAGCGTGAAGGCGACGAGCGTCTGGCACAGCTGGCGACGAGATTTCTCCGCTAGGAGCTTCGTCCGCGACGAACGCGGGGCGCACTTGCCGATTGGTTGGCGCGGCTCTACATAGTAGCGGTCATTCAACCCGCCGCTGGAGATTTCATTCGTGAGAGTTAACGCCCTTCGCTTTCTCGTTGGCGCAGTCCTGACGACAGTGTTGCTCCTTCCCTTTGACGTCATCTCGCAGAACCCGCCCGGAGGTATTACGGGACGGGTCAATCCGACCATACCGATCTCGCCGGTCTACGACACGTTGGCATTCGCCGCTTTGCACTGGCGCGAGATCGGACCATTTCGCGGGGGCAGATCCGTCGCTGTGGCCGGATCGAGCAAGCGACCAAATGAGTACTACTTCGGGACCACGGGTGGTGGCGTGTTCAAGACCACCGATGGCGGGATCACCTGGGCGCCGGTAACGGACAAGTATTTTGGCGGCACGATCGGGGCGATCGGAATAAGCGAGTCCAATCCGGACATTGTTTACGTGGGCGCGGGAGAATACCCGATTCGCGGCAATGTGTCGCACGGCGATGGAGTGTGGCGTACCGCTGACGGCGGAAAGACCTGGGTTTCCCTCGGCCTTGCCGACACCCGGCAGATCTCGCGGGTGCGCGTGCACCCGACGAATCCCGACATCGTTTACGTCGGCGCTCAGGGGCACGTCTTTGGCCCCAGTGCGGAGCGCGGAGTTTACAAGACCACCGATGGCGGCAGGAGCTGGAGAAAGATTCTCTATCGAAACGACTCCACAGGCATAACCGACCTGGTGATGGATGCCAAAGATCCGGAGACGCTCTACGCGGCATTCTGGCAGGCGTGGCGTACTCCGTGGCAGCTCGTGTCCGGCGGAGCGGGGAGCGGAATCTTCAAGTCGACCGACGGAGGCGAGCACTGGACGGAGATCACGCGCAACCCCGGCCTTCCGCAGGGCGTGATCGGCAACATCGGTCTCGCGGTCTCACCGGTCAACTCGAGTCACGTATGGGCCATCGTAGAAGCCGATTCCGGCGGGGTGTTCAGATCGACGGACGGCGGAGCGACGTGGACGCGCACGAACAGCGATCGCAAGCTGCGCCAGCGCGCCTGGTATTACACGAGAGTCTTCGCCGATCCCAAGGACGATAGCTCGGTCTACGTGCTGAACACGGGCATGTACCGCTCGACGGACAACGGAAAGACGTTCCGCAACATTCCCGTGCCGCACGGCGACAATCACGACTTGTGGATCGCGCCCAACGACGCGCAGCGGATGATCGAATCGAACGACGGCGGAGCGAACGTGTCGTTCAACGGCGGTAAATCGTGGAGCGAACAGGATCAGGCGACAGCACAGTTCTATCACGTAGTCACCACGAACCATTTCCCCTACCGCATCTGTGGGGCGCAGCAGGACAACTCCACACTGTGCGGGCCGAGCAGGAAGAGCGGCGGAATCAATATCAGCGACTGGTACGACGTCGGTGGCGGGGAGAGTGGGTACATCGCCGCGCGTCCGGACTCACCCGACGTGGTGTTCGCGGGATCGTACGGTGGTCTTCTCACGCACAAGAACATCGACACGGGATTCGAGCGCGACGTCAATCCGTGGCCGAACAATCCGATGGGTCACGACGCCGCTGACGCGAAATATCGCTTTCAATGGACGTTTCCAATCGTGATCTCCCCGCACAACCCGAACAGGATGTACGTCGGCAGCAGTGTGGTTTTTCAGTCTGACGACGAAGGGCAGACCTACAAGGCGATCAGCCCCGACCTCACTCGCCACGAGCCACGGACGCTGGGCTCTTCGGGCGGTCCGATCACCAAGGATCAGACCTCCGTCGAGTATTACGCGACCGTATTCACGATCGCGGAATCACCTCGCAGCGCTGGAGTGATCTGGGCGGGCTCGGACGACGGGCTCGTGCACATCACCCGCGACGGCGGCAAGACATGGAAGAACGTGACGCCGCCGGGATTGCCGGAATGGGCGCGCATCTCGATGATCGAAGCGTCGAGCTTTGGCCCGGGGACAGCGTATGTCGCCGCCAACCGCTATCAGCTCGATGACATGAAGCCGTACCTGTACCGAACCAGTGACTACGGGGCGACCTGGACTCCTATCACCAATGGTATTCCGTCGACCGAGTTCACGAGAGTCGTGCGCGAAGATCCCGAGCGCGCGGGTTTGCTGTACGCGGGGACGGAGCGTGGCGTGTGGGTGTCATTCGACGCCGGCGCAAACTGGCAGACACTCAGGCGGAATTTGCCGATTGTGCCTGTGCACGATCTCGCGATCAAGGAAGGCGATCTCATCGCCGCAACCCACGGGCGCTCCTTCTGGATACTCGACGATCTGTCCGCGTTGAGGCAGATGAATCCGGACATCACGCGTTCTCCCGGATATCTCTTCAAGCCGCGGAGAGCGTACCGTGCGGCGTTCGGAGGAGGGGGAGGGGGAACCGGTGCCGCGGGCGGGCATCCATCGGGCGCAAATCCACCGTCGGGTGGAGTGGTCTACTACTGGCTCGCGCAGCCTCGTCAGCTCGTTACGATGGACTTTCTGGATGCGCAGGGCAAAGTGATACGAAGCTTCACGAGCCAGCAGGACCCCACAGTCGCCGCCGATTCGGTTCGCGGCGACAGCATCAGGACGGCGCGAAACGACAGTATCCGGCGCGCAGGCGGTACGCCCGACACGACAAGCAAAACGGAGGCGCGCGGAGAAGAAACGCCTCCGGGCGACGACGGCCCACCTCGACGCCCACCGCCGCCGCGCGTAGCCAACAAGGCGGGCCTCAACACGTTCGCGTGGAATCTCCGGTATCCGGATGCGTCGGTGTTCGAGAACATGATCCTGTGGGCGGGCGGAGTTTCCGGCCCCGTGGTTCTTCCGGGCACCTATACCGTGCGCATGACGGTGAATGGCCAGAGCTATCGACAGTCACTTACAGTCGTGAAAGACCCGCGCAGCACCGCCAGCGACACCGACCTGCGCGAACAGTTCGATTTTCTGATGCGTATTCACGACAAGACCACCCAGGCGAATGATGCCGTGAAGACGATTCGGAACGTGAAGGCACAGCTTGCCGACCGTTCGAAGAAGATGCCGCCAGACAAGGGCGCGGGGTTTGCGAGCGCCACCAATTCGCTCGTCGACAGACTCTCGGCGATCGAGAGCGAGATCTATCAGGTGAAGAACCAGTCCGGACAGGATCCGCTCAACTATCCGATAAGATTGAACAACAAGATCGCGGCGCTCTCGGGCGTCGTGGGTGGGACGGATGCCAGGCCCACCAGCCAGTCATACACGGTGTTCAATGATCTATCAGCGCAGCTGGATCGACAGCTTTCAGCGATGCGCGGAGAATTCATCATCCTTTCGCCAATCAACGCTTCGCTGAAGGCGGCGGGACTTCCTCCGATTGTGCCCAGTACGGAGGAGATAAAGACTGCGCCGCCGCGGACGATTCCTTCGGGGAACGGCGCATACGAGGTCGAGAGATAGCATCATGCGCGCGCGCGTAATCCTTCTTCTGATCGCCGCGGCCGCGGTATTGGCGGCAGGCGCGTGCGACAGAAATGGAGGGGACGACAGCCGTACCCGCATAAACGTGCTCGATTCCGCCTTCACTCAGTCGTGGCAGACGATGCAGGACACTGGAGTGGTGTACCGTATCGAGGTGATCTCCCCGCTGGGCGCGGACACCATTCGCAACGTCATACCGCCAGCGCCGGTTGTTGTCGGCGATACGCTGGTGATCGGTCTCATGCAGGTCTCGGAAGATTCCTCCACACCGCAGCGACAGATCTTTCGAGCCCGGCTCGGTCAGCATCGGATTGAAACGAAACCGATGCCTCCCGATGTGTGGGCGTCTTATCAGGACGTCCTCTTCTCTCCCGATGGACGCTACATCGCCTATGTCGGTGAGGACACGGCGCCAGAAAATCCCGGGACGTACGCCGTCGTGCGCAGCCTCGCCAATAATGAGATCGTCGTCAAGGGCCCCGGTGGTGGAGGCTGCGACTGCGACGAGGACTTCAATCACGCGAGATGGTTTCCGCCCGACAGCTTCGAGGTCGCGGTCGCCCACACTAACACCAAGGGCGGCTGGGAACGCATCTCGGGAAAAGCGTCGGCGCGACGGATTCACGTAGACAGTCTCACCGACGAGCCGGACTGGCATTGAGAGACCCAGCACGTGAGCTGCTCCGCCACACTATCGCTACGGTGGCATACCGCGCTGCAAAGGCTACCCGCAACGCCCCTGCGGATTTTGCGGATTTCCGAGCAGCCGGTGATGTTCGTAGTCCCGTTCAGATCGTTGCTCACATGGCGGACCTATACGACTGGGCGCTCAGCCTGGCGAAAGGAAAGTGGGACTACAATCAGTCGACACCCGGCAGTTGGGAGCGTGAGCTGGAACGCTTTCACGCATCGCTCGGTGCGTTCGACGCCTATCTGGCATCGGATGCGGCGCTGGAACATTCGGCAGAGAAGCTGTTTCAGGGCCCGATCGCCGATTCGCTCACACACGTGGGACAAATTGCGCTTCTTCGGCGACTTGCCGACTCGCCGATTCGGGCCGAAAGTTATGCGCGCTCGGACATTGTGGCGGGACGAGTGGGACGGGAACAGACACCGAGCCAGTTCGAGTTCGACTAGCGGTTCATTGTATGTTATGCGATGAGTTGCAACCTCTGACCTAGCCTGTTCGTAGATATGGCAATGCAGACAGCAAAACCGCCCCAGGCGCCGACCTCCCCGTCCGGCCAAGGAAGACCCGCCGTGGTGGTTCGCGACGCGCCTGGCGCAGGCACGTTCACCATTACGACCCCGATGTCGGCGCGAGAGCTGAGCGCTCTCAAGGCGCAAAGGGAGGAGCTGTCCAACCAGCTTCAATCCGTGGACAGCCGTCGCTCCAAATTGCTCAGTCAGCTGAGGCAGACCGGAGATCCTACCGCGGTGAGGGGACTGGAAGATCGACTGGCGCTTCTCGATAAGCGGGAGCTGCAGCTGGAATCGGATCTCGCGCAAACAGGTCAGCAGCTCTCCAGCGTGCCGGCGGGATTGGTCGCGAGCACGGCAACCCCCGCCGCGTTCGCCGGATTGGGATCAGGCCAGGTCGTGGCGATATCCATTGTATCGATCATTTTCGTCCTCGGTCCGCTCGCCGTCGGCTTCGCACGCACGCTCTGGAAAAGGCCGAGCCAACCTGCGCTCCCCCCGGCAGCGCTGACCGAAACTGCTCAACGCCTGGAAAGACTCGAGGGCGCGGTCGACTCGATCGCGATCGAGATCGAGCGAATCTCGGAGGGCCAGCGGTTCGTGACGAAGCTTTTGTCAGAGGGACAGCGTGCGCCCGCCCTCGGAGCGGGACAACGCAACCCGGACCCCGTTCGCTCGGGGCAATAACTGTAGAGTGGCTTGCACGAAAAGAGAGCGCACCATTGCTGGTGCGCTCTCTTTCAGTTCGATTGTGGGATCAGGCCGCCGGAGGAGCGGTTTTCTCGGGCCCCTGAGTCAAGCTCTGTTGCCGCAGCGCCGCGGCGCCCATCATGCCGCCAAGTCCCATCGACTCTACGACGTTGCTGGGAACCACCATCAGCGCGCCCTTCTCCTTGAGCCCCTCGTAGAGGATGTTCATCGCGCGCAGGTGCAGCGCGGTCGGATTGTTTTCGTATGACTTCGCCGCCTCGAAGAACAGATGCGCAATCTCCACTTCCGCCTGACCCAGGATGATACGCGCCGATTTCTCACGCGACGCCTGCGCTTCGCGGGACATCGCATCCTGAAGCGACGCGGGAATGACGATGTCGCGCATCTCGACTGACTGCACGGTCACTCCCCACGGGTTTGAGCGCTGGTCGATGAGCGCCTGTAGCTCCGCCTCGATCCGCTCGCGACCACGGAGAAGCTCACTCAGCGAAGTACGACCGATGATGTCGCGCAGTCCGGTCTGTGCCGCCCAGCTGACCGCCTGGGTGTAGTCCTGAACTTCCAGCGCTGCTTTCTCGGAGTCGTGGACCATCCAGAACAGCACTGCGTCGACATTCACGGGCACGGTATCGGACGTCAGCGTCTCCTCAGCCGCGAAGCTGGTCGTTACGACGCGCTGGTCGACGTAGATGGAAACGGTCTCGACGTAGGGCCAGATCCAGAAGAGGCCCGGGCCACGAAGGCCCGTGTACCTGCCGAGCCGGAGCACGACCGCTCGCTCCCACTGCTTGGCAATCTTGGGGGATTGGGAGAAAAAAGCTCCGAACACGACGGCGACGGCCAACCACGCAGGATTCTGGCTCGCCGCCGTGACTATCACTCCGAACAGGATCGAGACGATCAGAATGAATACGGCTACGACATTTGTGCGCCCCTGTCCGCGTGAAGCCCGCGCGGCGCGGCGTGCTGCGAGAACTTCGTCCATGGCTGGCATTTATTTCTTCTCCTCTTTTCTGAGCTGGGTTATGAGCTCGGCTAAAGTGAATCCCAACAGCGCCGCGTCGCCAACGAAGTGTTGGATCAGCGCTCGCAGCTCCCGTTCGCGGTGCGCCAGCGCCGCCTGTGGCGTCGGCGACTCGCGAACGAAGGTGCCCACTCCCCGCCGTGTCTCGACGATTCCATCCCGCTCGAGCTGTGCGTAAACGCGCGCGACGGTGTTCGCGTTGACCGCGAGGTCAACGGCGAGCTGTCTGACGGTCGGCAGCTGCGCCCCCGGCTCGAGTTGCCCAGTCGCGACCGCCGCCCGGATAGACCGGTCCAGCTGGGCGTAGATCGGAGTGGGACTCTTCGAATCGACGTTGAACATGGGCATTGTCTGCTTGTACTATAACACTAGTACAATACGGGTGGTAGGCGGGGGCGGTTTCAGCCTGGCGTCATCTGAGTTGTAAGGTGATGCGATTAAGAGAGTTGGCTCTCAATGCGACTGAACTACTGCTGCGCGCTGCCAGCTACAAGCTGCCCGCTACCAGCTTCACTACGTCGGGACGTCACCGTCTCGGGTCAGAACACAATCAACTGCCTGTGCTATCACGCCATTGAGTGACGTCCCGAAGTTTGCAGCTGACAGCTGGTAGCCTGAAGCTGGCAGCAGGCAGCAGTAGTTCAGTTCCATTTGCGGTTGCAGTTCATCCTGCCCGGCTCACCGACTGTGCGTGTACATGAGATCGACAAGCTCATCGTACATCCCGTCCGCCTGCTTTCCTCCGGCTCGGATCGCACCTGTTGCGCAGTGCTTCAGGTGATTCCGCATCAGCTCGCGGCCAACGCCGCGAAGCGCCTCCTGAACGGACGATATTTGGGTGAGGATGTCGGCGCAGTAGCGGTCCTCGGCGATCATCTTCTGCAGTCCCCTCACCTGCCCCTCGATGCGGCGCAATCGTTTGAGATTCCGCGACTTCACTTCCGGATCGACGGCGACAGCCTTTCTCGAGGGCGAACCGTCGCGAACCCCGCAGCCGCATTCCGCAGCGTGAGTCGATGCCTTCCAATCCTGGCGCTTCAGCGCAGTAGCCATATCCTCTCCCTGGAGCTTCTCACGCGACGCGTGCGCGCCGCAGTCTAAGGCTGTTAGTCACGACGCTCACCGAGCTGAACGCCATCGCCGCGCTGGCTATGATTGGGCTCAGCATCAGTCCGGTGAACGGATAGAGCACTCCCGCGGCAATCGGTATGCCGATCACGTTGTACACGAACGCCCAGAACAGATTCTGTTTCATCGTCGCCATCGTCTGGCGCGAAAGCGAAATAGCCGCCGGCACTCCGCGCAGATCGCTTCGCATGAGCGCGATGTCACTGGCCTCGATAGCGATGTCCGTTCCCTTGGGCATCGATATTCCGACATCAGACTGAGCTAGCGCCGGAGCGTCGTTGATTCCGTCGCCCACCATTGCGACGACGCGTCCAAGCGCCTGAAGCCTGCGGATCTCGGCCACTTTGTCCTGCGGGAGCACTTCAGCGACCA